>ERZ827168.4017-NODE-4017-length-14089-cov-6.922474_pt1 | contig 14089 bp, 10 predicted proteins | sample MGYA00519868_ERZ827168 | MGnify/ENA primary metagenome ERZ827168 (study PRJEB31778, sample SAMEA3449271) | human gut metagenome | biome: human gut; feature: human-associated habitat; material: faeces | place: United Kingdom | collected 2010/2012 ...
TGTCCAGCGGTGTGCGCTGTTGTTGGAAACAACCGGTGTCTCGGTCTTTGCATATGCTTCTTCAATCGCTTTGATCTCGTCTTTCGACATATCAACTGCGGAAAATACAAAATCTACGGTAGATGCCACATGCTCTACATCATTTACATTCATCACAACGAGCTTTTTCACTGCTTCCGGCATTGGAGTATCCATTTTCCAGCGTCCGCCGACTGCTTCCTCGTATGTTTTTCCGGCACTTCTCGGACTTGCTGCCAGGGTCACAACTTCAAACCACGGATGGTTCTCCAGCAGAGAAATAAATCTCTGACCTACCATACCGGTTGCTCCTAAAATTCCTACTCTCAATTTCTGCTCCATTGGTTTCATCTCCTTGTTCTTCTGTGGCGTACATTTGTGCGTCTCATGTCATACTATACCAATTTTTTCAAAATTGCAACTGTTTTTTCAATTTTCCTGTAAATATTTTTTATTCTGCTCGATGACAGCCTGCATCGCATCTGCTCCCGGCGCACCGATCGTGTTGCGTCGTTCTACGCAGTTCTTCATGCTGATGGCATCATAAATATCATCCTCGAAGACCGGGCTGATCGCTTTGTACTCTTCGAGTTTCATATCATCAAGGGAGATTCCTTTGTCAATGCAGTACAGAACGAGACGGCCGACAATGCCATGTGCATCGCGGAACGGAACGCCTTTTCCAACAAGGTAATCAGCTGCGTCCGTTGCATTCGTGAAACCGTTCTTTGCACTGTTCTCCATGCGGTCTTTTTTGAAGTGCATGGTAGAAACCATGCCATTGAACAGAGCCAGGCATCCTTTTACGGTGTCGATGGCATCGAAGGTCAGCTCTTTATCCTCCTGCATATCTTTGTTGTACGCCAGCGGGATTCCCTTCATAGTGGTGAGCATTGACATCAGAGCTGCGTAAACGCGGCCTGTTTTTCCTCGAACAAGCTCTGCGATATCCGGATTCTTTTTCTGCGGCATGATACTGCTTCCGGTGCTGTATGCGTCGTCGATGTCCACAAACTGGTACTCATTGGTATTCCAGATGATGATCTCCTCGGAGAAGCGGGAAAGATGCATCATAATCGTAGAAAGAGCACTGAGGAGCTCGATGACATAGTCACGGTCGGATACGGAATCCATGCTGTTTAAGGTCGGGCCGTCAAAGCCGAGCAGCTCTGCGGTGTAAGCGCGGTCCAGCGGATACGTCGTTCCAGCCAGCGCACCGGAACCGAGCGGACAGTAATTCATTCTCTTGTAGATGTCTGCAAGGCGGCCTCTGTCGCGGCGGAACATTTCAAAATATGCGCCCATGTGATGTGCCAGTGTGATCGGCTGTGCTTTCTGCAGATGGGTGAATCCCGGCATATAGGTGTGAATGTTCTCTTCCATGATTTTTTCGAGTGTTACCAGCACCTCTTTGACGAGTGCATCAATCTCGGTGATCTCATCGCGGACATAAAGTTTCATATCGAGGGCTACCTGGTCATTGCGGCTTCTTCCGGTGTGCAGCTTCTTTCCGGCGTCTCCGATGCGGTCGATCAGGTTTGCCTCCACGAAGCTGTGGATATCCTCATATTCGCTGGTGATTTCCAGTTTTCCGCTCTCTACATCGGCAAGAATCCCCTCCAGTCCTGCAAGAATCTGGTCTCTCTCCTCTTCTGTCAGGATGCCCTGTTTTGCCAGCATCTTTACATGTGCCATGCTGCCTTTGATGTCCTGTTTATAGAATTTCTGATCAAAGCTGATGGATGCATTAAAATTATACACTAACTTGTCGGTCTCTTTTGTGAACCGTCCGCCCCATAACTGTGCCATTTTCATTCCTCTTTTCCTGTAAGTTTTTTAAATTATCATGCATTATTATACAAGCATCCAACCTTCCTTTGCAAGTCAAATCACCTACTTTCCCGAATTTCGGCGTTTTGTGTAGTTTTTTTCCAGCCAGCCCAAGATGCCGTACAATCCTGCCGCAACGAGGCAGAGGATCAGGATGGACAGGATTACCCAGTCAAGTCTGAACAGATTTGCCCACCTTTTTGCGGCAGAGACGCTCGTCAGCCGCCCGATTTGCCGCTATCCAGAGCTCTTCAGAGACGATAGCAGGAATTTTCCCCGCATAGACGTACTGCCCGCCCGGCGGTGTAGAGAGCGTTTTTCCGGTGTTAAAATCGTAATGCTTCCTGTTCATGACTACGGTGCCTTTATTCATGGGATTCCGCACCATGCGGATAATGTCTGTTCCAGAGAATGGTTTTCCGGCGCGGCTGCGGACGCCTTCCGCTGCCAGAACCGCCGCAATTTTCCGTCCGCCGAGACCGTCTGCACAGAGTTCGTACATACGGCGCTTCACTGCGGCCTCCTCCGGGATGATCTCAATCGCTCCGTCTGCTGTCCGCCGGTAACCATAACTTTTTGAGGTCAGCACCGGCTTTCCATTATTCTGCTGCCGTTTCTGGTGCGCCAGATTCATCTTCTTGCTCAGCTCCCGGCTGTACTCCTCCGCCAGAATCGCCTTAATGCCGGTCAGAAGCGCGTCTTCCGGCGAATAGAATGTGTTCTCCAGATAAAAATACAGCCGCTTTCCGGCGCAGTTTAAGCGGTCTGCGAACAGATACCAGTCCCGCGTGTTCCGCATCAGGCGGTCCTGCGACTTGATTACGACGACATCAAACCGGTTCTGCTCGAGATCCTCGTACAGGCGGTTATATTCCCATCTGCCCTTCCGGCTCGTACCGGAGCGGCTCTCCACGTAGGCATCCACAAGCCTCCATCCTCTTGCCCGGATTGCCTCTTCCGCCTCCGCCGCCTGCCTTACCAGCGCATCCTTCTGGTTTTCCTCCTCGGTGCTGCACCTTGCATAATAAACCGCACGCAGCTTCTCCTCTTCCATCTCCTGTCTCACTTTCCAGATGCTTCTCTTTACTATATAGAAAAAAGGACCGGAAAGTTCCGACCCTCTTTTTGTAATTTCTTTTACGGATTGCACCGTCCGCACGGCTCATAGCCTTCGGCGATCAGGTCCTCGCGCGGTCCCTGATATGTCGCCTTGTTTTCATCCTTAATCGAGCTGACGCTGGAGCATGACGGCAGGTGGAATTTCATGCTGGATGTGTTCATGACATATTCCTGCTGATCCGTCATCGTTCCGCTGCTTTCGCTTAACGTGCTGTCTCCCGTTGCATAATTAATCGAGATGCCCGGCTGATTGTTGTATGCGAAGATATGGAAGGAAATGCCCTCGCCGTCATCTTCCATGGAAAGTGCCTCCATCTCCACACCGTCCGCTACAAGGTTGTCCCCGGTAAAAATTGGTGTAACGCGGTACAGCACATGGTTTCCGGTCTCTTTGACGTAGTCGGCAACCATGTTTTCAAACGGCAGCATGCCCTCGACATTCAGATAACGTGTTCCAGTGATCAGATTCTTCTCGTTTGCATTCTCACCGGTCAGCTGGTATCCGATCAGATGGCAGCGGTTGTACAGATATTTACCTTCCACCTGATCGTATTTTACCGTATGCCAGCCCGTCGGCTTTACCTGGCCGATCGCGCCGCGCTTCTCCGTCGGCATCAGATCCTGGCCGATATTCGCCTCTGCCACGCCGCACCGTCCCAGGCTGTCCGGATCGCTGTAATGCTCGTACGACTCGGTCGTCTTTTCCTCATCGGTAAAATCCGGCTCATTTCCGTTTAAAACGACATACGGTTCACCGGAAAACTCCGGAACATCAAGAACTGAAACGGCCGTCGGTGCCTGATCGGTAATCTGGGATTCCGTCATCGTATAAGCGGCCGTAACCTCCGAACCGGAATCTGCTCTCTCCGTCGAGAGAAGATCCTGCGCCTCACAGCCGGTCAGTGTCAGAACAAGAAGCGCCGCCAGCAGCAGAAGCTGTTTTCTTAGTTTTTTCATTTCTCATATACCTCTTTCGTTATTTTCTCATGGGAATAGCCTGCAAACTCCTCCTCGGACACTTTATTCCATTTGGAAAGATCCAGGTCGAATTTCCGGTCAGACGGATAATGCCGGTTCCACCAGAAAACGATGATTTTCTCTATCTTCGCTTCCACAGCCTGCAGTCCCGTATTCTCCACAAAGCAGTATTCTCCTTCGCCTGCCTGCTCCAGAAAATCTGCCGCCGCCTGAAGTGTTACCTTCCCACTCTCCTTCTGCTCCGCGAACAGCTTTTCCGAAGCCGGATTCATCCAGAGCGTTTTCCCCTCACACAGTTCGCAGATTTTTTCCGTTACCACGCGGTCCCGCGAAACGCGTCGTCCGCCAAACTGCATTCCTCTTCGTTCTTCCAGACATACGATTCCAATCATCTGTCATCCTCCCTTCTCTTGCGTGTGCATATCTGAACACCTGACTGCCGTAGATAATCAGATAGCCAAGCCCCTCTCTTGCCCCGATAAACTCTCCGATTACAACACCGACGAGGCACAGGCCGATGTTGACCTTCCACACGGCGAGCAGCCCCGGAAACGACCACGGCAGCACGACGCGGAACAGCATATCCTTCTTCGTTCCGCCGAGTGTTGCAATCAGGCGGAGCATATCCGGCTCCACACTCTGAAAGCTGCTGTAAATGCTGATCACCGAGCCGAATATCGCAACGGAAATGCCGGCCGTGATGATCGTTTTCACGTTTGCCCCCATCCACACAATGAGAAGCGGGGCGAGCGCCGATTTCGGCAGGCTGTTCAGGACTACCAGGTACGGCTCCATCACCGCAGAAAAGCGCGGAAAGAGCCACAAAAGCACAGCGAACGCCATGCCAAGTGTCGAGACGAGCAGAAAGCTGATTCCCGTCTCATACACCGTGATCCCGATATGGCGCAGAAGGTTCTGCTCCGTCAGCAGGGTCACGAACGTTTTTCCCACCCGCACAGGGCTGGAAAAGATAAACGGATCGATCCATCTCAGATCCGCCGCCACCTCCCATAATACCAGAAAACTGACGAGAAGCAAAGCCCGAAACACCCGCACCTGCTCCCGTTCTCTTTTTTTCTGCCGGAGATACGCCCTCTGAAAGCTGCTCTCCGGCGTTTTTGCCTGCTCACGCATTTTCATTCAGCTCCTTCCAGATGGCATTGAAATACGTTTTAAATTCCGGCGCACTGCGCGCTTTCATCGGCGTGCGCTCCTCCATCGCAAACTGGATTGGAATCTTTTTTTTCACATATGCCGGCCGTGCCGCCAGAACAATCACACGGTCCGCCATGCTGATGGCCTCCGAAATATCGTGTGTCACGAGAATTGCTGTCTTTCCCTCTTTTTTAATGATCTTTCCGATATCATCACAGACGTTCAGCCTCGTCTGGTAGTCGAGAGCGGAGAACGGCTCGTCAAGCAGCAGAAGATCCGGCTCCATCGCCAGTGTACGGATCAGTGCCGCCCTCTGCCGCATACCGCCGGAAAGTTCGGACGGACGGGCATTGGAAAAGGATTTCAGGCCGTATGTCTCCATCATCTCCCCGACTTTTTCTTTCCGCTCGGGTGTCAGCGTGCGCGAAATCTCAAGGCCCAGCAGAACGTTGCTGTAGATGGTCCGCCATTCAAACAGGTGGTCCCTCTGCAGCATGTAGCCGATATGGAGATCCGCCTCCGTGATCGGCCGTCCGCGGCTCAGCAGAGTTCCCGCCTCCGGCTTTAAAAGACCGGAAATCAAGTTCAGGATCGTGCTCTTTCCGCAGCCGCTCGGTCCGACAAGAGCAACAAATTCCCCCGGGGTTACCGAAAAGGTCAGATCGCACAGCGCCGGTGTTTCTCCTTTCATGGTGTGATAGGACAGTGATATATGCTCTAATGACAGGATTTGATCATCCATTTTTTTGCATCCTCCTCTATCTATAAGATATCATATGCAGCTTGCATCCCAGCCGCGCTGAGGCTATAATAGAAAGGATTGAAAGATACCAGGAGGTTTGAAGATACATTATGGCCAATAAAAGAAATTACCAGAAGGAGCTGGATGCGAAGATTGCAGGACTTCACGGTGAAGTTCCGACCTTGCTGCTGCACAGTTGCTGTGCGCCGTGCAGCAGTTACGTGCTGGAATATCTGTCGCAGTATTTTTCCATTACGCTCTTTTACTATAATCCCAACATCTATCCGCCGACGGAGTACGAGCACCGCGTGGAGGAACAGCAGCGTCTGATCCACTCTCTTCCCGCCGTGCATCCGATTTCCTTCTGCCCCGGCCCGTACGATTCTAACCGGTTCTATGAGCTGACACGCGGGATGGAAAATGTGCCGGAGGGCGGCGAGCGCTGTTTTGTCTGCTATGAAATGCGGCTCCGCGAAGCGGCCGAAATGGCAAAGCAGCTCAAACTCGACTATTTTACAACAACCCTCTCCATCAGCCCGCTGAAAAACGCGGAAAAGCTGAATGAAATCGGAGAACGGCTTGCCGCCGAATACGGGATCCCATATCTCAATTCAGATTTTAAGAAACGGGGCGGCTACCAGCGTTCCATCGAACTTTCCCATGAATACGGACTCTACCGCCAGGACTACTGCGGCTGCGTCTTTTCCCGCCGGGAACGCGACGCACGGGTGGCAGCACAGGAAAATGAAAACAGCTGATGTGCTCTTTGAAGTGCCTGGCCAAAAGCTCCGTCAGGATATGCTGTACGAACTGATCTTCCTGAAACTTGTAACAGCAAACGCCCTTTGCAGCAGATCTTTTTCCTGCAAAGGGCGTTCGTATTTCTGTCATATTTCTCATGATACCAGAAAACCCGCAGAACCTTACGTCCTGCGGGTTTCTAAAGAATAAGCCGAAAATCAGATTCGAACTGACGACCCCTTCATTACGAGTGAAGTGCTCTACCGGCTGAGCTATTTCGGCTTGTGAAATTCATTTCCTGAATGACACAATCATTATTATACCGTATTTTTTTGAAATTGCAAGCATTTTTTTGAAATTTATGAATCTTTTTCTAAAATTTGTTCCGCCCCACTGATTTCCCGCCGTTTCCATCCCTGTTGTTTTCACCTCTCTGGCGCAAATTTTATGCATAAACTTTGTCCTTACTTTCAAAAATTAAGGAAAACCATCCCTTTCCCTTATAAAAATTAATGTATTTTGAAAGAAAAGCATTGACAACCGCCAAAAAAGTAAGTATAGTTTTTAACTAAAGGAAGAAAGGGGCTGTTGTCATGACCATGCAATACGATAATCTGGAAGACAAGCTCAGTCAGCTTGTAGAGTATACGAAAGATTCCGGAAAGATTGATTTATCTTTATACACTGAGTACGATGTAAAACGGGGACTGCGTGATTCCACTGGTAAAGGTGTTCTCACCGGCCTGACCGAAATTTCCGATGTTATCGGCTTCGATATTGATGAGCGCACCGGCGAAAAAGTTCCGACCGATGGCCGTCTCTATTTTCAGGGCTATAACGTCGCAGATCTGATCAAAGGTATGGAAGGACGACGCTTCGGTTTTGAAGAGATTACCTATCTTCTTCTGTTCGGTTCTCTTCCGACAGAACCGCAGTTAAATGATTTCAACGAAATTTTAAGTATCTACCGCGAGCTGCCGGACACTTTTGTCCGCGACGTTGTCATGAAGGCAACCAGCAAAAACATGATGAATACTCTGCAGCGCTGTGTGCTGACCCTGTATTCCTACGACGAAAAGCCGGATGACATTTCCATTCCGAACGTCCTCCGCCAGGCTTTGAGTCTGATCGCCAAAATGCCGCTGATCGCCGTTTACGGCTACCATGCATACCGCCACTACCACGAAAACCAGAACCTGATCATCCGAAATCCGAAACCGGAGCTGTCGATCGCTGAAAACATTCTGCAGATGCTTCACCCGGATGGAGATTACACTGCTCTGGAGGCAAAGGTTCTCGATGTTGCGTTAATTCTTCACGCAGACCACGGCGGCGGAAATAACTCAACATTTACGACACACGTTGTCTCCTCCTCCGGAACCGATACCTACTCTGCTGTTGCGGCTTCTTTAAGTTCCTTAAAAGGACCGCGCCACGGCGGTGCCAACTTGAAGGTTATGGAGATGTTTGAAAATATTGAAGAGAATGTTACAAACTGGGAAGACGAAAACGAACTGCGCACCTACCTGACCAAAATACTTGATCGTGAAGCATTCGATGGAACTGGTCTTATCTATGGTATGGGCCATGCTGTTTATACCCTGTCCGATCCACGTTGTGTGATTCTGAAAGAATATGCAAAGAAGCTTTCCGCTGAGAAGCACCGCGAGAAAGAATTTGCTCGCTATGAGTCTGTAGAACGCATTGCCGGCGAGTGTATCGCCAAAAAGCGCCGTCTGCTCAAACCAGTCTGTGCAAATGTTGATTTCTACAGCGGTTTCGTCTACACAATGCTTGGCCTTCCAAAAGAGCTCTACACCCCGATCTTTGCTATCTCCCGTATCTCCGGCTGGTCCGCACACCGGATCGAAGAGCTTGTCAACGAAGGAAAGATCATCCGTCCGGCTTATAAATATGTCGGTCATCATCGTCCGTACGTTGCCATTGAAAGAAGAACCCCAAGAAAGACTTCCCACAGTTTTTCAAATAACTAAAAAATTATGCAAAAAGGACACCTGCCCGTACCGTTCTGGTATCGGGCAGGTGTCCTTTTATTGCCAAGTGATCTCTCGAAAAACCCGCGGAGCGTGCTTCTCATGGTTATAAACAAAACTCTGCGTTATACCCGGATCTTTGTTCCCTTGGTGTCTCGTTTTGCCAGCTTAATCTTCGCTGTCAGAGAAATCTCTTTGTCGTGATACGTGATCGTGTAATCCATCCGGCTTGCCAGTAGATACGCATGCTCTACCGCGTCGTCCTCTGCCATACGGATACCACGCACACCAACGGCTGCTTTTTTCTTCTCCGGCACTTCACTCGTAAGGAAGCGCAGGAAGACACCGTTTTTCGTCTGCAGAACCACATACTCCTGCTCCTGGCAGACCTCGGCAAGAATCAGACGGTCCTCCTCGGATGAAAGCTTCGTCGCCGCGATCGTTCGTTTTACGACATCAAACTCGGATCCATCGACAAGTTTTACCATACCGGCCGCGCTGACGAACAGCAGCTTATTGTTCTTGATATTTTCCAGTGCATCGACGTAAATCATCTGCTCCTTCTGGCTGCTGTAATTTCCAAGGTTGTCGATCGGCGTTCCCTTGTCACGGAATCTTCCATACGGGATGTCCATTACTTTGATGCTGTGCATCATGCCAAGATCCGTAAAAACGCAGATCTTATCGGTGTTTTTGCACTGGAACACATATTTGTTCTCGTTGTGCACAGCCTCTTTGTTCCGCTCGTAAGCAGACGTATCGATCGTCTTCGCATAACCGAAGCGGTCCATCAGGAAGACAACATCCATCTCCTCGACCTTCGGCTCCTCAAGAACAATCGCCTCAGCATTCTCAATCGCCGTTTTCCGCTTATGGCCGTACTCTTTTTTAATCTGCGTCAGATCTTCCATAATAACTTCCGACATCGAGTCGTAATGATTTAAGATATCCTCATACTTCGTAATCTTCGCCACAGTCGCCTCATGATCTTTTAAGAGTGCTTCCACTTCCAGTCCGATCAGTTTCTGCAGACGCATCTCCAGAATCGCCGTTGCCTGGCGTTCCGTAAAGCAGAGCTGTGCTGCCATACGCTCACTTGACTTTGATTTGAAGCGGATACCATCGGTCACACCCATAATCAGACACTCTTTGACCTGCTTCTGTGTCTTGCTTCCGCGCAGGATCTCAATGATCAGATCGATCACATCGCATGCCTTGATCAGACCTTCCTGCACCTCGCGGCGCTCCATCTCTTTGCGGAGAAGGTTCTGGTATTTGCGGGTTGCCACTTCAAACTGGAAATCAACGTGATACTCGATCACCTGTTTAAGGCTTAACGTCTCCGGTCTTCCATCTGCCACGGCGAGCATGTTGACACCGAACGTATCTTCCAGACGTGTTTTCTTGTACAGCAGATTCGTGATCCGCTCCACATCCGCGCCTTTTTTCAGTTCGAGCACGATGCGTGTTCCTTCTTTCGAGGACTGGTTGGAAATGTCGACAATTTCCGGCGCTTTCTTGCTCTCCACAAGCCCCGCCACATCGTTCAGGAACTTTCCGATGTTCGCACCGATCATCGGGTACGGAATTTCTGTGATCACAAGATACTGCTTTCCGTTTCTGCCTTTCTCCACTTCCACCTTTCCGCGGATTTTAATCTTTCCGACACCTTTTTCGTAGATCGACAGCAGGTCATCCTGATTGACGACAATACCGCCGGTCGGGAAATCCGGTCCTTTGATGTATTTCATCAGACCTTTGACGGTGATGTCGTTGTTTTTCATGTAGGCCTTGACCGCATCCACAATCTCACACAGGTTGTGCGGCGGAATGCTTGTTGCCATACCGACAGCGATACCGTCTGCGCCATTCAACAGAAGGTTCGGCACGCGCACAGGCAGAACAGACGGCTCTTTTTCCGTCTCGTCGAAGTTCGGTACGAAATCGACAACGTCTTTGTCGAGATCCTTTAAATAGACCTCCTGTGTAATTTTCTGCAGTCTCGCCTCGGTGTATCGCATTGCAGCGGCACCGTCACCCTCAATCGATCCGAAGTTTCCGTGACCGTCCACAAGCGGCTGCCCTTTTTTGAAATCCTGTGCCATTACGACAAGAGCATCGTAAATGGAACTGTCGCCGTGCGGATGGTATTTACCCATCGTATCGCCGACGATACGCGCGCACTTTCGGAACGGCTTGTCGTACTGGATGCCGAGCTCATACATGTCATACAGCGTACGGCGCTGTACCGGCTTTAAACCGTCCCGCACGTCCGGAAGCGCTCGGGAAATGATGACGCTCATCGCATAATCAATATAAGATTTCTGCATGACCTCAGAATATTCGGTCCGTATAATCTGATCTTCTGATTTTTCTCTCATCTTCCTTTGTCCTTCCTGTTAAATATCCAGCTCTGCATCGGTTGCATGCTCATAAATAAATGCTTTCCGCGGCGGAACCTCGGTTCCCATCAGCACTTCCGTCACATCGGAGGCCATACGGGCATCCTCGATCTCCACACGCTTCAAAAGTCTCGTCTCCGGATTCAGTGTCGTCTCCCAGAGCTGCTCCGGGTCCATCTCGCCAAGACCTTTGTAGCGCTGCAGCGTAAATTTTTCTTTGTGTGTCTTTCTGTATTTTTCCAGTGCTTTGTCGTCGTACAGATACTCTTCTTTTCCGCGGGACGGCATTGCCTTGTAAAGAGGCGGCATCGCGATATAGACATGTCCCTCGTAGATCAGCTCCGGCATGAAACGGTAGAACAATGTCAGCAGCAGCGTTGAAATATGCGCACCGTCGACATCGGCATCTGCCATGATGATAATTTTATCGTAACGGAGCTTTGTGATATCGAAGTCGTTGCCGTAACCCTCGGAAAAGCCGCAGCCGAATGCATTGATCATGGATTTGATCTCGGCATTTGCCAGAACTTTATCAATAGAAGCCTTCTCTACGTTCAGAATCTTACCGCGGATCGGCAGAATCGCCTGGAAATTACGGTTACGCGCCGTCTTTGCGGAACCGCCCGCAGAATCTCCCTCGACGATAAAGATCTCGCACAGCGACGGATCCTTTTTCTCGCAGTTTGCCAGTTTGCCGTTCGTATCAAACGAATATTTCTGCTTGGTCAGCATATTCGTCTTGGCTTTTTCTTCGCTTCTGCGGATTTTGGCAGATCGCTCAGCGCAGGCAAGAACATTTTTCAGCACTTCGAGATTGCGGTCGAAATACAGCGGAATCTCCTCGCCCGTTACTTTTCCGGCGGCCTTTGCCGCATCCGGGTTGTCCAGCTTCGTTTTTGTCTGGCCCTCGAACCGCGGATCCGGGTGCTTGATCGAAATAACAGCGGTCATACCGTTTCGGATATCCGATCCCGTAAAGTTATTGTCTTTTTCTTTTAAGACACCGATCTCTCTGGCATAGCTGTTCATAATCGTCGTAAAGGTCGATTTGAAACCGGAAATATGGGTACCGCCCTCAGCGTTGTAGATATTATTACAGAAGCCGAGCACGTTTTCCTGGAATTCGTTGATATACTGGAACGCACATTCTACGGTAATGCCCTCAGATTCCCCTTTGAAATAAATCGGATCGTGGATTGCCTCTTTGTTCTTATTCAGATCGCGCACAAAACCAACAATGCCGTCCGGCTCGTGATACGTCAGGTGCTCCTCTTTTCCATCGCGCAGATCGGAAAAATAAATGGTAAGCGCCGGGTTCAGATATGCAGTCTCATGGAGACGGCTTTTGACCTCTGTTGCGGAAAAACGTGTTTTCTCAAAGATTTCCGGATCCGGCAGGAAGTTGATGCGGGTTCCGCTGTTCTTCGTTTTTCCGATCTTCGGCAGCAGCCCATCCTCATCGAGTTCCTGTACGGCAACACCTCGTTCGTAGCGGTCGTGGTAAACCCAGCCGCCGAGGCTGACCTGTACGTCAAGATAGGTGGAAAGCGCATTGACAACCGAAGAACCGACACCGTGCAGACCGCCGCTTGTCTTGTACGCATTGTTGTCGAATTTACCGCCGGCGTGCAGGGTTGTAAAAACGAGACGCTCCGCCGGAACGCCTTTTTCATGCATGCCGACCGGGATTCCGCGGCCGTTGTCGGTCACGGTCGCCGAGCCGTCTGCTTCAAGTGTTACGTGAATGGTGTCGCAGTAGCCCGCAAGATGCTCGTCCACCGCATTGTCTACAATTTCATAAATCAGATGATTCAGGCCTTTCCGCGAGGTACTTCCGATATACATACCAGGGCGCTTACGCACTGCTTCGAGACCTTCCAGCACGGAAATACTGCTGGCATCATACGTTTCTTTTTTTGGCATAACTGTTCTATCCTCACTTATGTGTTACTGTCTTTTTCTCTTAAAAATACTTCTGTCTGTCCCATTTTGGGGGCACAGTATTTTATTATATCATTTTTCTTCCCGGAATAGCAAGATTTTCTTTAGAAGAAAGAATCTCCTCCGTTCATCAGCTCCTTAAAAGAAGTCACGTAGCGGTCTGCTTCCTGCTCCATCTTTGCGCGGTTTCCTTCCCCGCTTCTGTCATACACGCCCACAGCCGCAAATCCGCCCATTTTGGCGCCGCGGATTCCCGCTAGGATATCTTCATATACCACACACGTTTCCGGCGGAAGAGACAGCTTTTCAGCCGCTTTCTCGTAGATATCCGGAAAGCCCTTGCCGCGCTTTACTTCCGAGACGGTGACAAATGCTTTAAAATACTCATAAATCCCATTTCTCTTTAAGGCCGGCTCATACAGCTCCGGGCTCGATGAGGTAGCAACCGCCATGCGGATTCCTTTTTCTTTTAAATAGCGGAGATATTCTGCTGCCCCGTCTTTTAACTCCACTTCATACGTATAGGCGTCGACCGCCATCTGATGCCACTCCTGAATCAGCTCTTCCGGCGTTTCCGGAAAGCCGAACCGTCTGATCGTGTAGCGGGCAGCCTCCAGAAAGCCGAGCGGTGTAATCGCCTCCTGATAATCCGGCGGAACCTCAAGTCCTCTCTTCTTTAAAAATGCAACATCGATGTCATCCCAGACCCGCATCGAGTCGAGCAGTGTTCCGTCCAGATCAAAAATGGCTCCTTTGTACTGTTTCATTTGTCTTCTCCTTCTCTATTCTAATCTTTTTTCTTTCTTTTTAGAACGTATTTCTGTTTTTTAGAACATTTGTTTGTTTCATCATACCATAACTGGCAAAAAATGCAAGTAAAATGCGAATTTCGCTACTTTTTGAAATTTTTTAAATTTTTTTCAAAAAAACACTTGCATTTTCTCCAGACATCGTGTATTATAAGCGAGTACGGTTCGTTGGTCAAGAGGCTAAGACGTCGCCCTCTCACGGCGAAAACAGGGGTTCGATTCCCCTACGAACTGCTGAAGGTTTTGCAGAATCCCTTCTCTTTAAAAATTCTGTTCTATATCATACGGTTCGTTGGTCAAGAGGCTAAGACGTCGCCCTCTCACGGCGAAAACAGGGGTTCGATTCCCCTACGAACTGCT
>ERZ827168.4025-NODE-4025-length-14059-cov-7.478221_pt1 | contig 14059 bp, 8 predicted proteins | sample MGYA00519868_ERZ827168 | MGnify/ENA primary metagenome ERZ827168 (study PRJEB31778, sample SAMEA3449271) | human gut metagenome | biome: human gut; feature: human-associated habitat; material: faeces | place: United Kingdom | collected 2010/2012 ...
CTAAAACAGATAATTGAGCTTCATGTTCAGTTGAAACTCTAGCATATATTGCTACCTTTCTTTTCATTAAATCACCTCTACAAAGAAATTATCATTTTTATATAAATATGTTTGGGTTGCGATCAAAGTAAAAGAAAAAGAAGTATCTCTACTTCTTTATCTCACACTTGACATCTAATTTTCTATTAATAGTTTAATTTCTTTTTCTTCTAATAAATTATCATTCCATACTCTTATAATATTGTCATCAATCAAGTACTGAATTTTTTTCATTATCCTTGATTCTCTATATATCTTAGTATCCTCATAAAACTCTCCGCCGGAAGTAATCAGTTCATTTTTCATTACAACTAATTCGTTTTTATTACTATTCATGTTTTCTAACATCTTAGGACAATGATTTGATAATAATTCTTGAAAGCTAGGATAAACTATTTTATAATCCATTGATTCAGCCCAATATGGTGTTATCTTACCATCATATATATTAACATATACATGATTATAAAAATCTATATCAACAATTGTTCCATGAATATTACCAGATCCTCCAATTGATTTAATATAATCTGATAATTGGTTTATGTACTCATAATAAGATTTAGTACCTTCTTTAATAATTATTGAATAATTATCCATATTGTTAAAATAGTACTCTATATCCTTATATTTTAATCTATTTTGTCTTCCGCCATTCATAATATAAAGATTACCCTTATCATTTTTATAAACAAACATAAGAATATCATTCTTTTTTAATAAATAGAACTTGCCTTGAAGTTTACAAGAAATACTATAACCCATTTTTCGATATAATAATAAGTATTGCTCTAAATTAATAAAATGAATTCCATCTTCATAATCATTAAATATATTACACTTCAATGAATAATCTATTCTCTTTAATCTTACATCTTCATTGAAATATCCAACCTGATTATCAGCATATAATTGTTTATCTGAATTTTTCTCATAAACATTTTTATGAGTATGTCCATTAATATATATCCAATTTGAATTATAATTATCCGTAGACCAATCTTGTTTTGGATGATGTGTTAATATTATTATTTTTCTATTTGATAAGCAATCTTTTAATTTTGTATACAAAGAATTAAATTTATTAGTTAACTTTTTATCCTCTTCTAATGTAGGAAGAGCATCAAAGTATATAAGCTTTGAAGCATTAAAATTCGGATTATATCCTGAAAAACCAATTCCACCAAATATTGTTAATTGGCTTTCAAGAGTTATTTTCTTTAATGCATCTTCGGTCATAGATTCAATTTCAGATTCTGTTATTATTTCAAAATCATCACCAATAACTAACAATTCATTTTGCAAAAATGTTATTTCTAACTCATCAAACATTTTTTTATATAACTTAACAATGCTATCAACATTATTATCGGAAGATCGATCAAGGTTCCATAATTCGTGATTCCCTAATACACAAATGATTTTCTTCGATGATATTCTATTTCGTTCAACTAATTTTTGATAAAAGATTTTTGATATCTTAAAACTTGATGAAACATCACCAGCTATTAAAATAAATTTCCCAACAACCTCTGATGGCATAGAATCTATCATTTTATCAACTATTGTTTTTACATAGTATTCAATCTCTTTTTCAGTTGCGTGATTTTTAAATTTACTAGCAATTTTATTATCAATATGTATATCACTAATATAATAGATTGATATTCTTCTCATAAAATCACCGGATTGATATGGTAAAATATCATTTTCATGAAGCATTGGAACATTCGTATTTTCAACTTTAACTAATTCATTACTTTGACTTAGTAATGGTTTGATTGCCTCGTTATAGAATGTATCATCATATAATCCATTTTTAATTAACACTGTACTATTTATAGCAACATTATCTAAGTTATATTTTTTTAAATCAATTCCCTCAAAATTATATTCATAAATATCCGAATTAGTTAAATCACCATCTAAAAATGAATAAAAATCATCAAAATTGCTAAACTTATATTTAATCCTTTTATAAATAGTCGATAAACGTTTAGTAATAATGAAATATCCATCTTGATAGAATTTATCAATTATTTCTGATTCAAATTGTTTTTCTAAAAAAGAACTAATTGTGTTATCTTCAAAATTATTAATAAGATCAGACGCAATTTTTTCAAATATTTTTTGTTCACTCTTATTTAAATTTGAAAAAGTAATATTAATATAAGGCATTACTTCTACCCAATCTTCTAAAGTAAAATCTTGAGTATCGCAATAATTATATAATAGCCAATTATTTTTTATAACATCTTTACTATATTTCCTTTTATATCTATTAGGAATATACTTGATTGATTCAATATTTTTATTAAATGCTATATCACATAAATGTTCAGAAATATCTTTAGATTTAATTTTTCTTAAATAATTCCAATCATTTATAACACGCGCCTCAAAATTAATTCCTTTGGCTTTCATATAATCACTCCTTTCTATTAATTAACCTTTTAATTCAATTTTTCATATAATTTCGAATAAATAATAAATGGTTCATGCCAATCACGATAATATCTCATAATAGCATCCCTAGATGGTAATCCTAAAGATACAAGTTCTTTTGCAGCAGTAGGGATTCTCCCACCGTTTTTAATGTAATTTATAATCACTTCATCAATTTCTGTTTTTGTAAATTTTGCTTTCTTCTTTTTTATAATATTTATATTATATTTTTTACAAAAAGCTTCTATACTACCAAAATTACGATAAATAACACTATTAGAAATTGGAAACACTTCAAATAAATCTTTAGTTGTTTGAAATTCTCTATTATTACCCAATATATTTTCAACTGTTCGATCAATATCATCCATAGTTATTAATTCGTTTCTACGAGATATTTGTGAACCAATTATTTTTTGATACTTTTCTAATGAACCAAAAAATCTATATATTACCTTTGCATCAGGCATATTATTTTCTGAATTTAAATCCTTCAAATTAACTCTTCCATTTTTTTGAACAAATTTTTTTCCTGATTCAATAGCATCTTCATAAGTCCATTGATTTCTTACTTTTAGATTAAACATTTTAGACTTTAATTCATTTAATCCACTATATTCTGGATAATACTTTATAATGCATGGATATGAAGGTAAATTATTTTTAGACTTTAAGTCTTTTTCATATACATCTCCATACTCATTAATATACTTTTCAAGAGCTTCTTTTATAGTCTCCCTATTCCAAATAATTTTTTCTTTAATATTAAAAGCTTGCTTTAAAGTGTTTAAATCTCCATAATACTTTGTTACATAATAGTATGACGGTAAATTATTATACTCTCTTGTAAAATCAGTTTTAGTAATATTACCTTTGATACTTATAAATTTTGAAATAATCATATCAAAAGATTCTTTAGTCATTTCTTCACTTATTGGCAAAATAGACTGAATATCTTTCTTCACTATTTCTTTATTATTAGAATCATCAATGTTTATTCCTTCAAGAAATTTTCTTGCTTTTTCATCTAATAAAAAATCATTTAATTCTTTATCATTTTTCTTTAAGTTACAATTTGAGCATAATATTTGACAATTATCTTTTGTTGACTTACCACCTTTAGCATATGCTTCAATATGATCAAAATGTCCTTCATTAATTGACTTTAATTCTTTACCACAAATTTCACAACATATTCTTCCGTTATTCTTTTCTAAGTTTTCTCGAACAACTGAATATTTAATTGAATCAGAAAAATCTCTCATAGTGTCACCTCTTGAAGTTATTATATATTAATTAAGGTATTATTTCAACTGTGTTCTTAATTACCATTATAAAAATATATACGTTTCATAATTAAGTAATTTCGTTTTAGATTTTAAAGTTCAATTTCCATTCTAAATATTCATCATCTGATATATCATAGACTTTTCTCATTTCTCTCTCTTCTTCCATTCTTGAATTCCGTTATAAACATTCATGTTATATTCCTTTCCTGGAAAACTATCCATTTCAATATTGAATTGATAATATGGGAACTCTTCTTCTAACCACATTTGATAATATATTTCATCTATTGGATTAGTGAAATCATATTTTCTAATTGCATCGACACTTACTTCAAATAGTTCTGCTAATTCCTCCAATCTACTTGGACTTGGACTTGTAGCATTGTTTTCATACTCACGAATTGTTTTATTTGGTTTTCTACCTCCAAATCCAAAATAAGCTGCCACATCCTCTTTAGTCATATGTCTGACTTCTCTTATGTACCCAAGTCTGGCTCCCTGAGACATATTCTTTAAATTAGGTTTAATGTAAAACATTCTATCTACCTCCATTTCGTTTTACTTTTTCACCAACAAAAAAAGTAGTCCTAACCTTATTGCTACTTTCCTGAATAAAAATTTATTATTGTGACATCACACCACCCAACCCATTTTTATTATTTATATAATATTATCATCCTTCCATTTTATCCTTTTATTCCAACGAAAAAAGAACCTTTCGGTTCTTTGATTTTTTATTTATTGGAGTGTGTTCTCACTCTATTTTTGGCGTGTCTTTATAGCAGCTTGTGCAGCAGCAAGTCTAGCTATTGGAACTCTAAATGGTGAACAAGATACATAATCAAGTCCAATCTTGTTACAGAATTCAACACTTGATGGATCTCCACCATGTTCTCCACAAATACCAATATGTAATTTTGGATTAACTGGTTTTCCAAGTTTTACAGCAATTTCCATTAATTTTCCAACACCATCTTGATCAAGTTTAGCAAATGGGTCATTTTCAAAAATCTTATTATCATAGTAAGAATTTAAGAATTTACCAGCATCATCTCTTGAGAATCCAAATGTCATTTGAGTTAAGTCATTTGTACCGAAGCAGAAGAAGTCAGCTTCTTTAGCTATTTCATCAGCAGTTAAAGCAGCTCTTGGAATTTCTATCATAGTACCAACTTCGTATTCTAAGTCAATACCCGCAGCTTTAATTTCTGCATCAGCAGTTTCAACTACTACATTCTTAACAAATTTTAATTCTTTAACTTCACAAACAAGTGGAATCATTATTTCTGGTTTAATATTCCAATCTGGATGTGCTTTTTTAACATTAATTGCAGCACGAATTACAGCTTTAGTTTGCATTTTAGCTATTTCTGGATAAGTTACAGCTAAACGACATCCTCTATGTCCCATCATTGGGTTAAATTCATGTAAAGATGCAATTAAGTTTTTAATATATTCAACACTCTTACCTTGTGTATCAGCAAGTTTTTTGATATCAGCTTCTTCAGTTGGAACGAACTCATGTAGAGGTGGATCCAAGAATCTTATTGTAACTGGATATCCTTCTAGTGCTTCATATAATTTTTCAAAGTCACCTTGTTGGTAAGGTAAAATCTTATCAAGGGCAGTTTCTCTTTCTTCAACACTGTCAGAACAAATCATTTCTCTAAATGCAGCAATTCTATCTGCTTCAAAGAACATATGCTCTGTACGGCAAAGACCAATTCCTTCTGCACCAAGTTCTTTTGCTTTTTTAGCATCAGCAGGTGTATCAGCATTAGTTCTAACTTTTAATGTTCTGAATTTATCAGCCCATTCCATAACTCTACCGAATTCTCCAGCAATTTTAGCATCAACTGTAGGAATAATTCCATCATATATATTACCAGTAGAACCATCTATTGAGATATAATCTCCTTCATGATAAGTTTTACCAGCAAGAGTAAATTTCTTATTTTCTTCATCCATTGCGATATCCCCGCAACCAGATACACAGCAAGTACCCATACCACGAGCAACAACAGCAGCGTGACTTGTCATTCCTCCACGAACAGTTAAGATACCTTGACTAGCTTTCATACCAGTAATATCTTCTGGAGAAGTTTCAAGTCTAACAAGTACAACTTTTTCTCCTCTTTCATTCCATTTTACTGCATCTTCTGCAGTAAATACTATTTTACCACAAGCAGCTCCTGGAGATGCTCCTAAACCTCTACCAGCAGGTACAGCTTTTTTAAGTGCAGCCACATCAAATTGTGGATGTAGTAATGTGTCTAAGTTACGAGGATCAATCATAGCTACAGCTTCTTCCTCTGTTCTCATACCTTCATCAACTAAATCACAAGCAATTTTTAAAGCAGCTTGAGCTGTTCTTTTACCATTTCTTGTTTGTAACATATAAAGTTTACCATGTTCAACAGTAAATTCCATATCTTGCATATCTCTATAATGATTTTCAAGTGTTTCACAAACTTTTTTAAATTCTTTAAATGCTTCTGGAAATTTTTCTTCCATTTCAGCAATATGCATTGGAGTTCTAACACCAGCAACAACGTCTTCACCTTGTGCATTAGTTAAGAATTCTCCGAATAATCCTTTTTCTCCTGTTGCTGGGTCACGAGTAAATGCAACACCAGTACCACAGTCATCTCCCATGTTACCAAAAGCCATTGCTTGTACGTTTACAGCAGTTCCCCATGAATAAGGAATATCATTATCTCTTCTGTAAACATTAGCTCTTGGGTTATCCCATGAACGGAATACCGCTTTAATAGCACCCATTAATTGTTCTTTTGGATCAGTTGGGAAATCAGTTCCTATTTTTTCCTTATATTCAGCTTTGAACTTTCTAGCTAATTCTTTTAAATCATCAGCATCAAGTTCAATATCTTGGGTAACTCCTTTTTTAGCTTTCATCTCATCAATAAGTTGTTCAAAATATTTTTTACCAACTTCCATAACTACATCAGAATACATTTGGATAAATCTTCTGTAGCAATCCCAAGCCCAACGTGGATTATTTGATTTTTCAGCTATTACATTAACAACATCTTCATTAAGACCTAAGTTAAGAATAGTATCCATCATACCAGGCATAGATGCTCTAGCACCACTTCTTACAGAAACTAATAATGGATTTTCCTTATCTCCAAATTTCTTTCCTGTAATTTCTTCCATTTTTCCAATGTACTCATTAATTTGAGATTGAATTTCTTCATTAATCTCTCTACCATCTTCATAGTATTGAGTACATGCTTCAGTAGTAATTGTAAAACCTTGAGGTACTGGTAAACCAATGTTAGTCATTTCTGCTAAGTTAGCACCTTTACCACCAAGAAGGTTTCTCATATCAGCATTACCTTCACTGAATAAATATACATATTTCATGTCTATATCTTGCTCCTTCCTTAACGATATTTATTATAACATAATTACGTCTTACAATTAAAGGCTTTTTATTACTTTTTTTATGTCTTTTACGTATATTTAGTATAATTTTTACTAATAAAGAAACTAATTAAGTATTGCAATTCCTAAATTTAAATAAAAAGCAAATATAATCCATAAAACATATGGTATTAAATAATTAGAAGCACTCTTATTAATTTGTCTAAACTTAATAAAAGTTATAACGACGCTCAAAATAAAAAAGGCAAGTATTACAACTGCAAAACTAAACATCCTAAATCTAAAAAAGATTATAGACCATATAAAATTTAAAAATAGTTGAACATAATACCAAACACAGGCATTATTTAAAATATAGTTATCTTTCTTTATATAATAAAAAGATATACCCATAAGTAAATACAAAATTGGCCATACAATCCCAAATACATATCCTGGTGGAGATAATGGTGGTTTAATAATAGAAGAATATAAATCAAAACTTCCACTAAATAATGCACTCACTCCACCAACTAATAATGGAAAAAATAAATAAAATAAATCCTTTTTGAGTCTCAAATATAATCACCCATTATTATTTATTCATTTGTAAAGAAAAAAGACTAGTTACCTAGTCTAAAATAAAAATTAATTACAAAGTCCAAAAACACAATCACATGGATCATTACCAACGCCAATGTATTGAATAAAATCATCATTTTTTGTTAAAACTTTCTTAGTATCTGAATTAAAGCAAACCCTAACACCACTATCTCCATTAGTAAAATATTCAAATCCCCACATATTAAGACCAGTATTATTGCCAAAATGTTCACTATCACAAGAATTAAATACTTCACCCTGACTATTAATACTATAATTTTCTTTCCAAACGCCAACTTTTTGAGCAAAAGAATTGTTAAGTCCTCTAATATAAAGATAATTATTATAAACAGTTAAATAATATTCATTATTGTCAAACAATGTTTGAAAGTCACCAACTATCTTATATGAATTTAGTTTTTTACCATTTGCATCATATAGGCTTACACCATCTTTATTTTTATTCATTACATAAATACCATCTGAAGTAACATTGTAATAACTAGAAAAAATCTTCTTGAATTTCGAGTTATATAATCCAGAATCAATATGATATACCACACCCCCTTTTGTATGGAATTTATCAACAAATTTTTCTCCAGATAAAGAATAAACCTTTTTACCAGAATCAATATTAAAAATATATGTATTTGAATTTATTGGTTTTCCATCATTATATTCTTGTTTTATCGCAACAACTTCATTCTCATCTAAAATATGTAAATAGTCATAATCATCATTAAACATTATCTTATCTGTCTTAAAATTATACATTCCAGCACCCTTATATTCTTCGTGTCTTACAAGGCATGCTTCAGGAAAATCATCATCTTTAGGTTTTTCCTTATGTTCTTCTATATTATAAAAAACAATACCCACAATTTTATTATCTGTTGATAATCCTATCTCATAATTTTCATATTTATTATCTAAATTAATCTTATACACTCTACTATCAAGAGTACTATATATTTTAAGTCCATTATCATCATATAAAATATATGGTTCTTTATTTAAAGATGAAATAGGAATAACTACAAACTTAGCATCCTTACTCTCTGTAGGAATAGTAAATGCTGTATCGCAGTCAAAACACTTATTTTCAAAATAAGTATCGCCAGACTTATAAAGATTAAGTGTATATGGATATCTAGATGTATCCACTGCCCTCTTAACTTCTTTTTTATTATTTTTTATAACTTTACTATTAGTTAAAAAATATATCAAAGGGGATACTATACACGCAATAAGTAAAACAACTAAAACCTCTAAAATTAAATTATTATTCTTTTTCATCAAATCAAGCCTTTCTCTTATAACTTAATTATAATATATTGGTACAACAATTCCTAAAAGAATGTAAAGAATTTAAAAAACTTTACAAAAATTTGTAAAGTTTCTATAAATTATGGATTTAATCTATTAGGGCCTCTAAATATAAACATAGACTCTTTAAGTGATGGAAGACCTAAAAGTAACATAGTAAGTCTATCCACTCCAAGTCCAAATCCACCATGTGGAGGACATCCATATTTGAAGAACTCTAAATAGAACTTAACGTCTTTATCAAGCCCCTTTTCACGTGCTTGTTCACATAATACATCATATCTGTGTTCCCTTTGTGCACCAGTAGTTATTTCTACCCCTCTCCAAATAAGATCATATCCTTGTGGAATATCATTTTTCCTTAAATGATAGAATGCACGTTTATTCTTTGGATAATCAGTAACAAATAAGAACTCACTATTATGTACTTCCATTGAATACTTAAAAGATAATTTTTCAGCTTCAGTAGTCAAATCAACCTTAGCATCTTCACTAACTTTATATCCATAGCGATTTTCTAATTCATCATATAAATCATGTAATTTAATTCTAGGAAATTTACCAGTTGGCACAATTACTTCTTGTCCATACTCTTCTTTTATTAATTCCCCATAAGAATCTTTTACCTTACTTAGTGCATAAGTTAAAAGTTCTTCTTCCATACACATAACATCTTCAACTGAATCAATATAACTAAATTCTAGGTCAAATCCAGTAAATTCTGTAGTATGCCTATTTGTATTAGAATTCTCGGCTCTAAACACAGGACCAACTTCAAATATTCTATCAAGTCCTGCAGACATAGCCATTTGTTTATAGAATTGTGGAGACTGTGCAAGATATGCAAGACGATCAAAATATTTAACCTCAAATACTTCACTACCAGACTCACTAGCAGCACCAATTAATTTTGGTGTATGAATTTCCATAAAGTTTTTACTATAAAGAAATTCTCTCATTGCTTCTACAAATTTAGATTGAATTCTAAATATATCAGCATTATATGGATTTCTTAAATCTAACCATCTGTTGTCGAGTCTAGCATCTATTAAACTAGCATCTTTATCTTTAATATTAATTGGAAGTTCACTTTCTAATGCTTTAGAAGTAACTACGATACTGGATGGAATTATTTCCTTACCACCAAGTTTAACTTTTGGACTTTCTAATATCTTACCAATAACTTTAACTGTACTCTCATTGTTAAGTGAGGATATAATATCAATCATTTCCTTATTAGATTCTTCACTTTTTTCTATAGTAACTTGTACTTTACCAGTATTATCTCTTATTATAACAAAGGCTACCCATTGAAGGTTTCTTATATTTTCAACAAATCCTTGTACCTCTACTTCTTCATTAAAATGTTTTTCTAAATCCTTTATGTATACTCTATTCATTTTTACTCCTCCATATCATCATGACAACAACAAGTAGAAGAATCATGGTGAGTATCACATCCACAATCACACTCTTCATCATCATCTTCTTGTAGATGTTCATCTAAATAATACATTATATAATCAACACCAACTAGTTCTTCCTCTTTAGTTTTATTATTTTTTATTTTTACTTCATCACGTGATAAATCATCATCATTTAAAATTATTAAGAATTTACTTTTTAATCTATCAGCTTGTTTAAATTGTGCCTTAAGTCCTCTTCCATTATACTCAGTTTCAGCTCTAAATCCATTCATTCTAAGCATTTGAACAAGACTTGCCGCATACATTTTTTCAGTATCCGAAACATACATAACAAAAGCTTCAATATCATCTACTATAGGAAGACTTATATGTTCAAGTTCTAATGCCATCATAAGACGTCCCATGCCAAGCCCAAATCCAATACCAGGAGTAGATGGTCCATCTAATAATTCTACTAAACCATTATATCTACCACCACCTGCTAAAACGTTGTTAGTTCCGAATCCATCAACATGAGCTTCTATTTCAAAAACAGTATGACTATAATAATCAAGTCCTCTAACAACACCAGGATCTATTTCATAATCAATTTCAAGTTCAGACAAATAAGCTTTTACTTTATCAAATCTTTCACGTGATACATCATTTAAATAATCAATTGTACGAGGTGCAGTTTTTAATGCAATATGTTCTTTATCAAATTTACAATCAAGAATTCTCATTGGATTCTTTTTATATCTTTCCTGACAATCAGGACATAGCTCATTAATATATTTAGAAAAATGTTCAACAAGTGCATCCCTATACATATTACGAGATTCAATATCCCCTAAAGTATTAATTTTAACTTTAACCTCTTTAAGTCCTAACAGCTTAAATAAATTAACAGGTATTGAAATAACTTCAGCATCAATAATAGGATCATCACTTCCAAGAACTTCTACACCAAATTGTGTAAGTTCTCTATCTCTTCCAGATTGTGGTCTCTCATATCTATACATTGTACCATTATAATATAATTTTATAGGTTGAGTAGCATCACCATACATTTTATTTTCAACAAAGCTTCTTACAATTCCCGCAGTTCCTTCAGGTCTTAAGGTCATTGACCTATCTCCTCTATCTTTAAAATCATAAGTTTCTTTTGAAACTATATCAGTTGTTTCTCCTACGCCTCTATGAAAAACTTCACTAGATTCAAATATTGGTGTACGAATAAAATTATAATTATATTTTTCCATTAAAGAATCTATAACTTTAGATACATATTGCCATCTCTTAGCTTCATAACCATAGATATCATGACAACCTTTAGGTTTTATTATCATAAATTCCCCTCCTCATATAAACATATTATATATTTAAAAGCCTTATTTGTCCATTATTAAAAGAAAAAAGTAACTATGCTAGTTACCTTTAAACTGTTTAACTTTAACTATAAAAGGCTTATTTCTTTCATGTTCCTTATAATCAAGTCCATATCCTGCGACAAACACATCTTCTATATCAAAACCAATATAATTAGGTTCAATATCAAATTCTCTTCTAGATGGTTTATTTAATAGTGTACAAAGCTTAATAGATTTTGGCCTCTCTTCACTTATAATTCTATTTTTAATATAGTCAAGTGTTCTACCAGAATCAATAATATCATCCACTATTAAAACATTTTTATCACATACTGAGTCCCTTAACCATTTATTAGGTATAACCTCACCCATTGATGAAGTATTATTACCATAACTAGATACATCTATATAGTCAACTACAACAGGAGTAGATTTTAACTCCAACATTAAACTACAAGCAAATATCATTCCACCCTTTAACACTGGAACTACAACAACTTCCTCACCACTATAATCATAATCAATTTTAGCTGCAAGCTCACCTATTCTAGTTTCAATTTCATCTTTACCTATTAACGTTTCAAACATTTCTTTTTCCATAACAAACCTCTCATAATTACATTCTACAGCAAGAAATATATCATTTCAAGGAAATACCTATATAACTTTGTTATCTTAAAAATAAAAGTTTGTTATAAGAAAAAGATTAGATTATATCAAAAAAAGAATCAAATTATTTGATTCTAATTTAATTATCTTTCATATACTACTGTCTTACCATCTACAGTAGAGCCATTTACCCAACCTTCTATATCAGTTGGTGAAGTTAGTGTTATTTGAGTTAGGCTAGGGTTATTACTAAATGCATTTCCAGCTAAACTCGTTAATGAACTAGGAAGTTTTGCAAGTCCAGAGTTTGTTAGTTGATTACTAGAAAAGACACTTTTTCCAATGTGCTTCAACTTAGAACCAGTTTCAAATGAAACAGTAGTTAGTTTATTACTATCAAAAGCTCGATGATCAATATATTCAACTGATTTTGGAATTATTACATTAGATAATTTATTTCTTCCAAAAGCACCTTCATCATAATCATCAAATTCATTTCCATATATTGCGATTAGATGAGAATCATTTTCAAATTTTAGTGTTGCAATATTCCCTTGCTCCAAGTGACTTGCCGCAAAAGCATTCGGACCTATTCTAACAACAGAAGATGGAATTACAACTGATGTAAGAGGAAACCCTTGAAATGCACCACGACCAATAACTTTTAATGAAGCTGGTAATTCTATAGTTTTTAGAATACCAGATCCGCTTGTTCTGGAAGATATAATCTCAGTTGTTGAATTAGTTGGAAATATTACCTCTTCTGCTTGTGGTATTATTACATTTTTTACGTTTGGTGCCAATATAACTTTCTTAGTTATTTCTTCGGTATTCATGCTTGAAATAAGTCCTTCCATCCCTGGCAACGCCTCAATATATATTGCTTGTGATAAATCAAGTATTTTTATAGCTTTTGATTGAGAACTCGTATCAGGGATAGCTGAACTATAATAAACATAATCTAAATTATCCAATATTTGAAAACCTGAAGCAAAATCCAAACTGCTAAATTCACTTGGTTTATATAAATATTCATAATAAGAACTGTCAGTAACGCCATAATCTCTTGCAGGATCTTTACTTCTATAATATTCTTTTAATAAGTCACATGCATCACTTGTCGTACAATAATATTCATATGGATTCACTAGATTATTAGATGAAAAATATATTATGTTATAATCTGTTGAAGTCTTTTCAAATTTTATTGTATTTGATGAATCCCTATACACTTTGAATTTTTGATCAGACTCAAGAGCATATTCCTTTGTAGTTTTTAATTTTAATGCACTCAACTCGCTACTTCCATTTATATATGATGCTTGCATTCCTTCGTTTATCTCTTCATCAGTACTGCCTTCTTTTCTCATATTTTCAATATATTTAGTCTTGGCTTCTTCATTTTTAAATATGTATACAAGATCATCACTTGTAGTAGTTGCAATACCACCATCAAGTGACATAAACGCATACAACGCAATTCTTTTTACTGGAATATTATTAATTTTAGCTGGTATTACTACATTATCAGTTCCACAACTTTTATCATATGAAAGTAATGTTCCATCATCACTTATCATAAAGC
>ERZ827168.4032-NODE-4032-length-14051-cov-3.962418_pt1 | contig 14051 bp, 5 predicted proteins | sample MGYA00519868_ERZ827168 | MGnify/ENA primary metagenome ERZ827168 (study PRJEB31778, sample SAMEA3449271) | human gut metagenome | biome: human gut; feature: human-associated habitat; material: faeces | place: United Kingdom | collected 2010/2012 ...
GCGTAGATGTCGTATTTACCGGAAAGCACGTCGGGGAGATTGAACGTAACGGAAGGCTGCGTGGAGGGCGACGTGCCCGACAACTCGATATAGCCGCCTTCGCTTACCTCGGAGAAGAGAGGATTGGAAGTACCTACGGTGCGTGTGGTGATAATCGTGTTGGCACCGCGCACACGGCCGTTGGCGTTCTCGGCCTCGACCTCTACGGGCTTGAAGTAGGTCTGTTCACGCGGATAGTCGATTGAACCCGAGAGATAAATCATGCCGTTGGAAGCCTGAATCTGCTCGGAGCCGCGGAAGAGGCCCAGCGGGTCGAAAATCTTACTGCCCGAGGTGGCGGTCAGGGTGCCGAGGGCGAGCGGGTCGGTGATACGCTGGCGGAAAACCAGGTCGCGCACTATGGCCAGGCAGGTCTGGGTCTGCTGGATGGAGTCGGCCACCGCCTGGTCAGCATTATATACCTTGAAGAGCGGGGAAATCTCGCTGTAGGCCTTTGTCCATGCGTTGTCGTCGGGAATCACCATGGTAAACACCGAGTCCTCGGCCAGGATATTGCCCAGGCCATAGACCGGATGCTCGAACAGGCGGTTGTATACCACTTTTACCGAGTCGTAGACGGTATTGCCGTTCTCGTCGATATCGATGGGAGCCGATGAAGCCTCGTCGAAACGCTCCTCGTCGAAACGGCTGAGGAACTCGCGTATCATCGTGGTGTTGGAATGCGTGTCGATGTACTCACGGATGTTGTAGCTGTAGGGGATGCGCTCTCCAAGGATGTGGACCACGCCGTTGTTGAGCACGATGTCGGAACGGGTGATGCGCGCCCCGCCGAAGGAGGCGCCATCGAAGTAGAGCACCTTGCCGTTGTACATTCTCACGCCACGGGAGGCGCCGTTGGCAGTGGAGATATTGAAACGGGCCATGTGGTTTGCCACGATGCGTTTCACCTCGGCCACGTCGGTGAGGTCGACGTCGGCCAGCGCCCGGTTGTCGGGCACCCAGAGGGTGAACGTCTGAGAAGTGTTGAGAAGGTCGGCGTAGCCTGCCACCTCAATCATCTTGCCGAACTGCGAGAGCGCGGGGTCGGACTTCACCATTTCATAGACGGTCTGGTCGGCAGCCACCAGCGAGGGGTCCGGATCGTAGTGGTCGTCCCACTTGTCGGAGCAGGCGCCGAGAAGGGCCAGCGCGGAGGCCGCAGCGAGGAAACGGTGGATATGTGCGTTTATTTTCAGCATTGCTTTAAGTAACTGTTCAAAATTATTTTATACTTTCCTGATCTAATTATTTCAACATTTCCGCGGTAAAATTTTCGCATCTTTTCCTCTCTTCATCAGTCGTGTAGACATCTACACTCCTTCTTCATCGAGAAAAATCTCCTGAAAATTCTCCTCCCGGAAATATTAAAATAATTTCGACCAGTTACTTATCTGATATTCTGATTTACAGGTTTCGATGGGAAGGAAAGGGAGCAGGAATCAGTAGATGTCCTCGCGCTCGATCTGACTCACGGGTATAATCTCGATATAGTCGCCGTGGAACTCCTGATTAGGGTCGTAGACGTTCTTGCCGCGGAGGGTATGGGCACCATATTCCTGCCAGGTGAACTGGCCTACAATCACGCGCAGGCACGTGTTGACCGCGCGGAGCGATACACCGCCGCTCTGGGGCGTATAAATCGATGCGGGAGCTTTCATATACCCGCGGTTTCGCATGGCCTTGTCGTTTTCGGAGTCGGCGGGGCTGTCGGTGTCGGGAAGCCAGCCTACCTGCGGATCGGTGCCGGCGATACGGAGGTCGCGGGGAATACCCTGGATTTCGCCATCGACGAAAAGCTGGGCGATGCCGCGCCACGACTCCTGGCGGTAGCCGATGCGCACTTCGTAGGAGCCCGGAGGCATCGGAAGCATTCTCAGGGTGAAGTCATACCAGCCGTTGAGTTTGAGCTCGTCGGCCTCGAAGTTTGTCCAGCCGTTGGAGGCCCACATGGTGATTTCCGTCTCGTCGGAGAAGCTGAGATGCTTGGAGCAGAAATCGTTGGGTATCACGTAGCCGTTCTCGCCCTGGATGTCGGCGAGCTGCCAGCGGATGTTGTTGTTGGTAAGTTCGGGGGGAACGTTGTAGAAGTCGAAGCGGATGCGCTTGTTGAGCACGTCGTTCACCATGTTGTTCTCATCGTAGACGAGCATCGACGTCAGCGAGTGGGCGAAACCATTGATTGCGCTGATGTTGGAGAGCTGCTCGTCGAGACCCACACAACGGCCGTCGCTCAGAGTATTGATGCGGTTGCCGGCCTTGATTTCCATCAGGCGGTAGGTGAGCATAGTCTCATAGTATTCGGTGCGCTCGTTCATGCGCGAGCTTACGGTGCATGGGCCGTTGTAGAGGAAGGAGTTTGTCGACATCTGGCGGTCGAGGATGTGGTATGCCACGAACTTATGGAGCGCATTGGCCTCGGAGGTGTAGTCGCCGCGGTCGTCGGTGCCGTAATACTGCTCGGCGTAGGCCACGAGTTCATCGAGGGTGTGAATGCCGTAGAGGCCCATGATGTTGTCGGGCTCGGCGAAGAGAGTGTAGCCGTAGCGTTTCACGGTGGGAACACGGAAAGAATTCTCGCCGCGCACCACCACGCCCGACGGATAGGGCGACACATAGCTCTCGTCGCGAATGGGCTCCATGGCGCGGTTGAGCCCTGTGGCGCGAAGAGCCTGGGCAAAGATTGTGAAACGGCCCTCCTGCTCGATTACGTCGACGATGAAATCTTTCGAGGGCACGATTACGTTGCCGACCACGTGGACGACGCCGTTGTGCACTTCGATGTCCTTCTCGATGATGGGAACATTTTTGTTGAGGTATATTACCAGACCCGAACCGGTGGCATCGGTGGCGAACGACACGGTGATATAGTTGTCGCTCATCGACGACTCAGGCAGGGCGCCCTCTTCAAACTGATCGGAGGTATAGTCGATTCCTTTGGAGTTGACGATGTGGTTGTAGACCAGCTCGCGTTTCTCGTCGAGGGTGAGGTTGCCCAGTCGCAGACCGTTGTCCGACAGATAGCGGCGTATGCTTTCGTCGGTGGGAGCGAAGAGCGTGTAGTGGCCGTAGGTGGAGAGCAGGCCCCCGATGCCCGTCTCGTCGAGTAGCGAGGCGAAAATGGAGAATCGGCCGTCCTCGTGGATGTAGGAGGAGACAGTGTGGCCGGTGAAGGTGTAGAAAGCCTCGTCGTCAACGTCGTCGGAACACCCGGTGAGCACCGTGGCTCCCACTGCCGGCACCAGAAAGAGCGCGGTGGCAGCCATGCGGCTGAATATGTTTCTTATGTTGGTCATATTGCGGAGTGATGTTGTGTTGCTTTTGCTATGGTATCGTAATTCAGGATATGCCGATGCCCGGCAATCAGTTCGTTATGTTGGTCGACTGCTTATAGAAGGGATTCTGCACGAGCAGGCTGTTGGCACGCATTTCCGTTGCGTTAATCGGCATATAAAGCGCGTCGTAGCTGCTGAGTTTGCTCGATACGGTGCTCTGGTCGAGATTGTCGTATTTCACGGCGAGATAAGTGCTCACAAGATTGCGGAACTGGTCGCGGTGATGCGTGATTCGGCGCAGCAGGTCGAAATATCGCTTACCCTCGTAGAGGAACTCGCGCTGGCGCTCGTCGTAGATAAAGTTCAGCATCAGCTCGGTGGAATTATAGTTGTCGAAGCTGAGCGAGCCGGCTCCGGCCTCGGGATTGGCGCGGTCGTAGCTGATGCAGGCCAGGCGGAACGCCTCCTGAAGGTCGCCTCCGCTCTCTACAATGGCCTCGGCCTTCATGAGATAAATTTCAGGCAGGCGGTATACAATCCATTTGGTCTCGTAGGGCGATACGCGGATATAGTCGCCCGACGATACGCTGGAGGCAGTAAGTGCGGTGCCCTCCAGATAGCTCACATATTTGCGGACGATGGCTCCTCCGCCGGAGTTGGAATAATAGGAGGTGCGCTCACGCAGGTCGGTCTCGCCGAAGAGCTGACGTACTCCCGTCTTGAAGTCGTAGGGAATGATCTGCTGGGCGTAGCCCTGACTCTGCTCGCCGTAGAAGTCGGCGACGGCATAGTTCCAGTAGTTGACCGTGTTGTAGTTCAGCTCGAAAATTGTCTCGGAGCTGAGGCCGGTGGTGAACACCTCGCGGCTGTAGCTCATCGAAGGCACGAGGGTGAAGACGTTGTTAGCGTCGCGGAGAAGGCGGTCGCAGTATTCGATACACTCGCCGTAGCGGCCGCGCCAGAGACACATGTCGGCGATAAGGGCGCGGATAGCGGCCTGCGTCATGCGGCTCTTTGTGTAGGTCTTGTTGCTGTAGGTGGCGGCCGCACGGGGCTCAACAGCCTTGAGGTCGTCGATCAGGAAGTCAATTATATGGTCGGGATCGGCCTGCGGAGCCTCGAAGGTGTCGGTATCGTCGATTACCGGCTCGGTGACGAAAGGAACATCGCGGAAGGCACGCACCAGAGTGAAATAGCAGTAGGCGCGGAAGAACTTGGCCTCGGCCACAGGCACGCGGATGGCAGCCTGGTCGCCGAAACCGGCGGCGTTCTTGAGCAGGAGATTGCAGTAGTAGATATTCTTGTAGTTTCCGGTGTAGTTTGCGTCGGAAACGGGCACGGTGTTGGTGCCCTGGCTCCATGCGTTCACCGTCTTGGTTGCCAGAAGGTCGGAGCGGTAGTCGCTGTGGACAGCTTCGGGACTGTTGTCGAACCAGCGGCCGTGGTCCTCGAGGAAACCGTAGTACTGGTTGGCGAAGAGCTGGAAGTTCTCAGCCTTGTTCCATACCATGTTGTCGGCCATTTCAGCCTTGGGCTCGAGATCCATGCACGAGGGGAGCATGAGGCCCATGGCGGCGAGCAGACAGCCTGCGGTGATATATTGTTTTAATTTCATTGCTGATATGAGATTTTACGGTTTAGAAAGTAAGGTTCAGACCGAAGGTCCAGTTGCGGGTGAAGGGATAACGGCCCAGGCCGCCGGCATCGCGTTTGGCTTCGGGATCCCACCCGTCTTTCAGTTTTGTAGTCTCCCAGATATCCTCGCCGGTGATGTATACGCGTGCATTGGAGAGACATTTGGTGGCCTTCATCCATTTGGCGGGGAAGGTGTAGCCTACTGTAAGGTTCTTCAGGCGCAGGTAGCGGCCGTCCTGAGCGGTGAGCGACGAAGCCTGATAGTTGTACTGGTTCACGGCGTTGTCCATGATGTAGGGAGCATAGTAGGCGTCGGGGTTGTCGGGAGTCCAGGTGTTGCCCACCGATGCGTTGGAGGTATTGGTGTACCATCCGCGCAGAGGCACGGTGAAGTTGTCCTGGTTGCGGTAGATGAAGCGGTTGGCCGCTCCCTGGAACACCACGTTGACGTCGATGCCCTTCCAGTTCACACCGAAGTTGAAGGAGTAGGAGAACTCGGGGGTGTCGCTGCCGAGGAAAATATAGTCTTTCTCGTCGAGCACGCCGTCGCCGTTTTCATCGCAGTACATGTTGTCGCCAACACGGAGGTTCTGCGGAAGGCCGATGCCGTTGTTGGGGAAGTATTTCTCCACATAGGCATTGAGCTGCTCCTCGTTCTGAATCTTGCCGGCGTAGCGAAGACCGAAGATGGAATTGAGGGGATATCCCTGCATGGTGGAGGTGTAGCCGCTCTTGAGCACGGTGGTGCCTCCGAAGTCGATGAGCTTGTTGCGGGCGAAGGTAATCGTGCCGCCTACGTGGTAGCCCCAGTCGTGGATGCGGCCGTTGTAGGTCAACTGGCCGTCGAAGCCCCAGTCCTTGAATTTGCCGGCGTTGGCCGAAGGAGCCTTGTCGCCGAGCAGGGCCGGGAAGGAGATGTTGACGAGCATGTTGTCGTTGCGCTTCTCGAAGTAGTCGATCGCACCGGTGATGGCTCCGTTGAGGAATCCGAAATCAAGACCGACGTTGATGTTCTTGATACGCTCCCACGAGCGGCTGTTGGATGCGAAGGTGCCGTTGGTGGTGATGGTGGAGAGCAGATCGCTGCCGATGTAGGCACCCTTGTTGCTCACGAGCTGGTAGAGCTGGTAGCCGTCGTAGTAGGAGATGCCGCTCTGGTTGCCCATCTCGGCGTAGCTGGCACGGAGCTTGAGGTTGCTGAGCCAGCGCACGTTGCGCAGGAACGCTTCCTGATTGATGCGCCATGCCGCCGATACGCCCCAGAAGAATTCCCAGCGCTTGTCGCTCTGGAATTTCGAAGAACCGTCGTAGCGGCCGTTGAACTCCAGGAGATAGCGGCTGTCGAAGGCGTAGTTCACGCGGAAGAAGTAGCTGAGGTTGGAGAACTGCCAGCGGTTGCCGAGGTTGCCTTTATTGCCCTCGAAATTGTTGATGGATACTTCGCCGGTACCGTTGGGGATTTCGATGCCCTGCATGTTGTCCTTCACGTTCACGCCGAAGCCGCGGTAGTCCTTGAACTCATACTGCACGCCGACGGTGGCCGAGAGGTCGTGCTTGTCGGCGAAGATGTGGTGGCCGTGGAGATAGCCGGTGGCCGAATAGAAGTCGGTGCGGCTGTTGGTGGCGTAGTAGTAGGGGAAGCCGTCCTTACCGGTGTTGCTCCCCATGGGGGTGTCGTTGTAGGAGTAGTACTGGATTTCGTTGCGCTCCAGATTGCGCCATGCGGATGTGGTGTTGTAACCGAGGTTCACGTTGGCGTCGAGCCAGGGGAGAATGTCGACCGCAAGGGTCTCGCTGAGGTTGAAAGCCGATACGGTGAGCTTGTTGTCGCCGCCCTCTTCCACGCGGGCCACAGGCGAGCTCCAGTCGCCCCAGATGTAAGGCTTGCCGCTCTGTGAGCGCAGTGGCAGACCGGGCATAGGAATGGAAGCCGTAAGAGCCGAGCCGATCATAGTGGGAGCAACCTGCTCCTGACGGTTGTAGGCCACCATCGATTCGAGGCGCACGCGCTTGGAGAACTGATACTGATTGTTGAAACGGATGTTGTAGCGCTGGTTGTTGTTGTGGCCCATCTTGAGGGTGGAACCATCATACATGTAGCCCAGCGAGATGCGATATTTGTTTTTCTCGCTGCCGCCGGAAACGGCCAGATTATGCTCGGTCGACCATGCGTCGCCGAAGAGCGAGTTGATCCAGTCGACAGAGTCGTCGAACACGAAGTCGCTGACGTCGGTGAAGCCTGCGCCGCCCCATGGGTTGGCCGAGGTGCCGTCGGGATTCTTGGCCGAGATTACGTCGAAGTAGTGGCCTTTGTACTTTTTGAGCATCTGGGCGTACATGAGCCAGTTGGCATCCTGGTTGTTGGGGTTGTTGACGTTGCCGGCGATAATCATGTCGGCCCATTCGTCGGCTGTCATGGCCTTGGCCATCATGCCCGGATGGCGCAGAGTGGCTGAACCGCTGTACTCGACCTTTACCTTGCCTTCCTGGCCCTTCTTGGTGGTGATGAGCACCACGCCGCCGGCAGCGCGCGAACCATAGATGGCGGCGGCACCGTCCTTGAGGAAGTTGATGGTCTCGATATCGTTGGCGTTGATCAGACGCAGGTCGCTGACGCTTTCAGAAGCAACGCCGTCGATGATGATAAGCGGTTCGGTGGAGTTGATCGAAGAAGCACCGCGCAGGTTCATGCTCCAGCTCTCGTCGCCGGGAGCGGAGGAAGAACGCGTGATGTTCACACCGGCCACCTGACCCTGAAGAGCCTGGAGGGGAGAGGAGAGATTGCCCTTCTCCTTGAAAGCCTTTGCGTCGACAACGGTCACGGCGCCAGAAAGAGATTCCTTCTTGGCGGTGCCGTAGCCGACGACCACAACCTCGTCGAGCATGGCCGAATCCTCGTCGAGCACAATATTCATGGCCGTCGGCTCGGCCTTGAGGTCCTTACCTTTATAACCGACATACGAGATGGCGAGCGTGGAGCCCACAGGGGCTTTCAGCGAGAAATTGCCGTCGATGTCGGTTGCGCATGCGTTGGCAGTGCCTTTCACAGCCACCGTGGCGCCGATCAGGGGCTCGCCCTGCGCATCGGTCACCGTACCGGTGATAGTGGCGGCGTTGGCCGTCGTTGCCGAAGCCTGGGCATAGGCCCGCTGAGGCAAACCCACTGTCAGAACTGCCGCCGCGAAGATTCCGCACACGAGGGCTGCCCGTGTCGAAACCGTGAGAAATCTCTTTCGCATAAGTGATTCTTTTTGGAATTAGATATTTAGGTTAAATTTATTCGTAACATTCAATGCCGCCGGGCTTACATTGCTTCAGGCAATTGCGTCGATATAGGCCCTGACGTCGCGACGCCCGAGGCGCAGGTGGTTTTCCACGGTGCGTGTCGAGAGATTCAGCTTTTCGGCGATTTCATCGATTGCCAGTTCGTCAAAGCGCGTCATACAATAAATGATACGGCGCTGCGGTGGCAGGCACTCAACCCGCTGTCGTTCCCGACGCGCTATATCTGCTGCCGAGATGGCCGATTCGAGGTCGTCGGCGAAAATGTCGGCTCCACTGAGCATTTCGGCATGTACGCCCGCTGCAATATAATGATGGCGGAGATGGTCGTTCACCAGATTGCGGGCCACGGTGAAGAGAAATGCCTTCAGCGTTTCGCCACAGAGCGGCTGGGTGTAGGTGAGCGCCTTCATCCATACGTCCTGCGTGAGGTTCTCGACCTCGGCGCGGTCGGCGATGCGACGCGAGATAAAAGCTTCGATAATTCGGTTGAATTGTCCGTATGCCTCGGCTACGAGGGCGCTGTTGGCTGCGGATACGGTCTGGTTTTCCATGGTGAATTGCAGGTGATGTTTACTCCCCGGTCTGATGGGGCGAAATCTTTGTTCACCGGCAAAATTAGACCCAATTCATGGCCTTGACAAACATTTTCAGTCGCTTTATATCCCGCTTCTTGCATTAAGACAGATGTACGAATAAACCATTGCAATTTAAGGATTTAAGAAATTGAGACTGATGGTATCATAAATTTTTGAAACTCGGCCGGAAGGCCGGTTTCTGTATTCACCCTATTTTTTCAGCGACTTCAGATAGTCGGCCGGGGTGATGCCCGTAAGGTTTTTGAAATGCCGGAAGAATGATGCGCGCGAGGAAAAACCACACATCTGGCTCATGGCCGTAAGCGTATAGCGCGATGTGTCGAGTTCGCCGACGAGACGCTTGAATTCGGCCACACGGTATTCGTTTACGTAGTCGTAATAATTCTTGTGGAGATACTGATTGAAGAGAAATGAAAGGGCGTGAGCGCTCGAGCCGATCATGGCGGCAAGATCGCCGCTCTTCAGGTCGGGATTGGTGAAAGGCCGTTCGGACTTCATGAGCCCCTCTAATTTGCGGTGGAGGCGTCGGCACTCTTCCTCGCTGAGTCGGGTGGTACGATAGCGTTTCAGTTCCACCTCGCGCGCCTTGCGGTCGGCCTCTTCGAGCAGTTCCGACTCGCGCTCCTGCATGGCCGAGGCCTCGCGGCGGTGGCGGCGATGGAGAAGATAGAAGTAGACGGCCGTGCCACCGGCGGCAAGCAGGCAAAGGAACATAATCACAGCAAGCAGATTGACCGACGGCCGGATGCGGATATCATATCCGGTCTCGCTGGTGGGATCGCCGGCATGGCGGATGCGGAAGCGGTATTTGCCCGGAGGAAGATCGTAGTAGGAGATACGCCCGTGGCCGGTTTTCATCGTCCATGAGTCGTCGTAGCCGTCGAGCATATACTCCACCATCTGGTCATCAGGCTGGATATAATCGAAATTGGCATGCCAGAGCGTCAGATTGTTCTCCTTGCTGTCGAGATCGATGGAGAGCAGGCGGCGCCCGCGGTGGAGCCGGCTGAACACACTCCGGCCGTTGGAAGCTATCTCCGTAAGCTCAGGCAGGCTCTTGAGCGACGCCTCGCCGCGCAGGCGGTTGAGATCGAGGCGCACCAGCCCCTGGTTGTTGCCGAGCCAAAGGTCGCCGTTCTCCCCTTTCACCGGATTGCAGAAAGTGAATACATTACTCGGCAGTCCGTCCGACAGACTGAAGTAGCGGAGCGTTTCCTGGCCGTCGAACTGCATCAGCCCCATCTCCGAACCGATCCACAGCATCCCGTCGGCATCTTCGCTGATAAAAGTGGCCGCGCGGTTGGTGGCCGCGGAAATCCCCTGCAGGGGCGCGAATTCCGTAAGCTGAAGATTGCTGCGGCATATGTCGCCGCGGTCGGGAAGAAAATAGAGATTATGATTGCGGTCCTCGAAAATATCACGGATTTTCTGCTTGTTGACGAATCCCTGCGGAAAACCATCGGTTCGAATCATGGAGCCGTCCCAGATGGCGAGACCTGTTTCGGTACAGATCCAGCCCCGATCGGTCGAATCGAAGAAGATTTCATATATATTGCCTTGCGGCAGATGGGAATTCCTGTTGGTAAAGCATTTTGTCGATCTCAGATCGCCTGAGGCATCGAGCCGGTAAAGTCCGCGCGATGTGCCGATCCATAGGTTGTCTGACCGGTCGGAAGCAATGACAAATACGCTCTCCCGACTATCGAAACCGGCCCCTGGAACGAACGGTTCGAGCCTGCGGGCCGACGGGTCGAACGTATACATCCCTCCGTTGTAAGTGCCTATATAGTAGCGTCCGCGCCATTTGCGAACGCAGAAAATGATATTCGACCTAATCTGCGGACTTTTGAATTCCATCATCTCGCGAGTCGAACCATCGACGTAGTAGAGGCCCTCGCGCGTGCCGATAAGCTTAACCGCTCCATCGACGGCCACAGCTCTCACAGCCCTGTGGAGGGTGGAGAATCCGCCGCCGGGCAGAGAATAGACTTCGAAAATCCGGCGTGTATAGGGGGTATAGTCGGCGCCATCCTGATAATATCCCACCCAAAGCAATCTCTTTTCGTCGACCAACACGGAATAAACTGAATTGGAGCGCAGGGCAAAATCCGGCGAGGCACCCACCTCATAATGGCGCAGAATATTGCCATCGGGGCTGCAGACAAAAACACCTGTGCCGTCGGTGGCGGCCACGAGAGTGCCGTCTACGGCAGTGAGCCCCGTGACGATGTCGTTACCTACCTCTATCGGCTCCAGGAAGCGCTCTCCGCGCATGAGAAAAGGTCTGACTCCACCTCCGTGGGTAGCCACGAATATAGTGTCGCCTATCGACGTTACGGCCGTGGGGGTATAGGGGCCATGGCTTACGAAGGAATTAAAATGGCGCTGCGAGGCATCAAAGCGGTTGAGGCCACGCGGCGACGCCACCCAAAGATTGCCTGCAGGGGTGAGATGCATAGCCGTCAGCGAGTTGGCGTTCGACATTACGTCGGGGTCGAGAAGGAAGCGGCTGAGCTTACGGCTGTCGACATCGAGAATGAACATTCCGGCATCGGTGGCGACATACAGGGTATCTCCCTTGCAGGCAAGGGCGTTGACCGACATATTAATTTTGTCGGGGAATACCGGCACCATATCCTGCATCGTCGACGAGACTACGAAAAGCCCGGCCGCGTTGCCCATGAAAATCTCGTGGCGCGGCCCTTCGGCAATGGCCTTCACACGCTTGGCGTTAAGATTCTCGCCCGGGATGGGAAAACTTCGGATATTGTTGCCGTCGAAACGGTCGAGGCCGAGACCTGTGCCGAGCCATACGTAACCGCGGGAATCCTTGAAGATGCTGTTTACAACCAGATCGCTCAACCCGCTGTTGCTGTCGAGATGACGAAATTCACCTCTGCCGCCCAAAGCGTGGACAGCCGGAACAGTAAGAAGCAATATCAGGACAAAAATACGGACGAGTCTCAGTCCCTTCATAATCAGCATAATCGCGGGTCAAGGCAAAAGACGCGGGCAGATGAATTTCATGGTTGTAATGCCAAAGTTATCCAAATCTGCGTTTTTTTCAAATTTTTGCCGATTATTTAACATAACTGTAGTCGTTATCGCTACCCGTTCAATTGGCCGTAAGTGTGGCGCCGTCGGGGAGCGAGGGGCTGCACGTATAGCCGCCTGACGCATCGCGCTCCACGAGTATCTCGACCGGCACAGGAGATTGCAGGGTGAATTCAGGCGTCTCAAGACGCGTTCCAGCAAGAAACCACCGGTTGGCCGAGGCCATTGCCGTAGAACCGCTCATACGCAGCCCGGCCGCTTCGAGAGTGGCTTCCGGAGTGTCGGTATTGACCATCAGATATTCCGCTCCGCTTTTTTCTTTGACGAGCAAGGCCACATGGCTTCCATCCATATCTGCCTTCACAGCAGGATAATCAACAGAGGCGATGCGCGAAGGGGAATGGCTTGCCGACGGCTCGAAAACGGCCACAAACGGCCGGTTCCATGCCTCTCCCCGCTGACGCGCCACATAGGTAAGCGTAGGCGTAGCCTTAATGTCGTAAGGCATGTCAGGTATTCTACTGAGTCCTTCGGTCATGGGGCTTAACGCCGAGAAGACGGTGCGTTCGGGCGCTCCGGCCATCCACATGCGCATCTCAACCTGCGTGGAATCCGGGCGGTCGACAGTGAAGGTAGCACGCACGGGACTTTCGGTCGTGGCGGCCCGCTTGTCGAAAAGATAGGAGTAGGCTCCGAGATGGGCTCCGGCAAAAGCGAGTTCCTGAGTAGGCAGCAGCCCGAGAGAGCTGCCGTCGGGGGCGGACATCTCCATCCGCTGGCCCATATTGTGGTAAAAATAGTCGTGGAACTTGTCGCGGCCGTTGCGTCGGCGCGAGCGGAAAATGTCCACATAGAAGCCTGTGGAATCCGACGTTGCCACGATGGCGTTCATGCGCCGCTGGTCGGAAGTAGTTTCCGGCTCAAGGAAATAGAGGTCGCTGTAGGTAAACGGTACGGCTTTTCCGACACCCTCCGAACCCGACGCAGGATATAGTCCGCGCACCTCGAAAGGATGGTTGCTCTTCATAACAGGATAGGACGACACGCCGTCGACGCAGACCGTATTATGAGCAGGGAACTGACTGTAGTATTCATGGTAGTCGATACCGGAATATAGCGTCTGCCCTATTCCTCCGTCGGGAGCGAGACGCAATCCATGGCCGTAGAGCTCCATACTGATGCCGTTGGCGTGCATATGGTTGCCTTCACTGCCGTTGAGCGCAATCATGAGCGAACGGTCGGGGTGCATTCCCGTGCGCTGAACCAGCCAGGAGGCGTTGGGAGCATAGAATGTCGAGGTTACGTATGGAGAGAGATTGTCGGCCTTCACATCGGCGAGCATCTTCTCGAAGCGTCGCTTAATGTCGGACTTACCGAAGCGTCCGGCATTGCGCACCAGGCGCTCATAGATCTGCGGCTTTACGCGATCGGGGTGCGTGTCGCCAAAAGCAATCGTACGTGCGTCGGGCATCATGTATTGCGGATATGCCTCGGCAGCCTTGGCTATAACCGGCAGCTCTTCAACGAGGTCAATGCCCAGTTCGCGCCCTACGATGTCGGTCAGATCGGTAAAATCGTTGAGTACAACCATCGAATATCCGGCACACTCGGCCCATATGCCAGTGGCTGGGTCGTAGCCGTAGGAGGCGAGTTTCGGAAGGCTCCACTGACGGATTGAGCTGTCGTTCATTACCTTACGGATGTAATGCTCGCGGCCCTTGCCGTCGGCGTAGGTGCTGTCGGGGTTAAGCAGAAGCGCTACTTTCAGCATGTAGCGGGCCTGCATGAAGTTCCAATTGTTGTGGGGAACGCCGTTGGCCTCGATTTGGTCGGCCCATTTTTTGAAAGCAGCCTCGTAGACGGGAATCTTATCCCCATAGTTTTCAGCAAAAAACGGTTTTAGAATGGTATAGATGCCGACCATTTTGTCGAGGGCGTCCTCGTGGATAACCTCGAACGACTGGAGGCCGACAAGCGTCTGCTGGTGTCCATGGTTGAGGTCGTAGGGCTCTTTCTTGTAGTAGATGCCCGTCATATAGGTATCGAAAACACGAGCGGCCGCATCGGCGAATTTACGCTCGCCGGTTGCATCCCAAAGTTTGGTAGCGGTTTCAGCCAGGCCGCCTATCTCGTTGTTGACCGAGCCTATGATGCATCCTGTGGCCGAAAT
>ERZ827168.4036-NODE-4036-length-14032-cov-7.293411_pt1 | contig 14032 bp, 8 predicted proteins | sample MGYA00519868_ERZ827168 | MGnify/ENA primary metagenome ERZ827168 (study PRJEB31778, sample SAMEA3449271) | human gut metagenome | biome: human gut; feature: human-associated habitat; material: faeces | place: United Kingdom | collected 2010/2012 ...
AGTATAATATAAATAATAACCACACACCTTAAATTCATAATATTTCGGCATCGAATTCCTCCATAAATTCTTTATTTTTATTGTAATAATCCAACACAATCTGAATTTCAATATCATCCATATTTGTTTCTACTATTTCATCTTTATAAATAACCGCTGCATTATTCAAGCAATTAAGATTAAGAACTCTTATATAATCACCATCTTTTGTATATGCATATCCATTGATAATCATATTTGCATTATCAGCTACATCTTTTACACTAAGCTGCATCTATCTTAACCTCCTTTATTGGTTTTAAGAATGTTTCTGTATCATAATATAGCATGTTAAGTATTGGAATTAAATCTATATATTCTTCAACTTCAGGCATTTCTTTATACTTTGCCATCACAACCAGATATCCATTATCCCACTCAACTACTTTCGTATATCTCTCCAATTTATCAGAAGTGACAAAACGAACTCTTTGGTTATTAAATTCAAAAATTGTATACTACACCGATGAAGGAGATACATATCATTTATATCGTACATGTAGCTATTTAGTATATAGAAATAATGTAAAAGAAGGCAGCATCGAGCAAAGCAAAAAAGCAAGATGCTGCCCTGAATGTAAGAGAATTAAAGTAAAAGAGTATATGCTTCAAAATTATGGCTTACCTGATTTTGATTGAAACATCTCCCACATCATTTAATTGTACCGTCGAATAGAACAGTAAAGCCCAACTCCTTGAGGATAGACGCCATTTCACTATATGAAATATCGTCTCTGCTATTAAGATAGTCAATGATTTCATGATTATATCTATCATCAGCATTGTATTCACTCTTGAATAGGATAATCTTTTTGTAATAGTCAATGTTCAGGTTATTAATATAATCAAGCACCTTTTCTTTTCGGCTACCGCTTATAGAGTTTCCGTTTTTGTCTTTATCTGCTTTGATATCGTACAATTCACCTGAATAAGTTTTAAAAGCATCATAACCACCGACAGCTTTTGAAACTGCATATTTATCAGGGTTATCATATGCGTAGTCATATTCTTCCTTATTGCTCCAATAATCAGATGGACTAATATTAAGTGCTGATGTTACCTTTTTCTGCTTTTCTAATTGCTTATCATTGATTTTTACCCATCCGGCTTCCTCGTCAGAATTTTCGCTCGGTTCTTTCCACCTAAAGTGATACTCATCAATGTAAGCATACATACCGTCAATATTTACTTTATTGTAATTATTTAAACTTTCTTTTGCAAGCTCGTCAATTTCAATTTGAATATTGCGCACAGCCGAATATTTTCTATCATCAGAATGAGAGCTATTTTGAATTTCACGTTTTTGCTTATATAATTCACTGAGCTCAGTATTTATAGAGTTTATATATTTGTATTTTAATATATCCTCGTCTGTTGCTTCACTGCTATTTGCATTTGTTGTCAGTTTCTTGACGGTGTCATAGAAATCAGATATATTTTGATTGTTCATAACGCTGTCTGTTGTGAATTTATCTTTCAGCGGTGCGACAAGATTACCTGCTAACGAATTATCGCCGCTTTCTGCTTCGGGTGTGAGCATAGGCAATACTACGTCACCAATACCGCCGCTATATTGATTAAGCAGATAATTTATTTTGTATGGACTGTAATTTAACTTTTCGCCCAACCATTTGCTGATTGCATCTGTGCTTTCGTCAAATTGTTCCGCTTCGGGCAAATCTTGCAATCTTGCGGGGATTAAATCCTCACCGTACCAAGTTTTATTGTTTGCCGCTTGCATAATCGGTGCAATTATGTTGTTGTCAATAGGATTATTCGGTGCAAGATTTGTCACAGCTAATTCAAGAAAATTCTTCAAATCGACATCATCGTCGCCAGTGGCGGCATTTTTAATCTGCTCCATTGCATTTTGAATAACTGCCAATGCTCTGCCTTTGGGTATTCTCACAAACTCTCCGTCACCATACTTTGCAATTACATAATAGTTTTCTTTTACATATTCTGACAGTTCCTCATAATCCTCATCATTATCCCATAAAACCCAGTTTAATATAATTGCAGGTATTCCAGCTATTGCGTACCTGGCAGCAAGACCTACCCAACCTTTCAGACCGTTCATTTTTGCTTCTCGTATATTTCGTACTTGTTGCATAGCTCCCTGAACGGAAGCATTTAAGAAAGTACAGCCGTTGCCGTTGAGAAACTTTGTAACATCACCGCCGGCAGCAAAATTAGTTGTTACCCTTGCAGCGTCCAGCATTGATACTTCTATGCTTCTTCCGCTTTCTCGACTTGTAATATACTCGGCAAGTCTTGGTAATTTTTCAATAAAATTGTTTGCGACACTTATTATATCAAGCGGCATACCAATGATTTTTCTTATGATTTTTTTATCCTCCGCAAAAGTATTCGACTCATTATCAAAATAAGTATTTTGTTCTCCGCCATTTGACATATATTCAGTATAATATTTGCCTTTTGAAACCATTTCAGCAACTGCTTTGGGAAGATTTATATATGTTCTCACTGGATGCTGGGAGTTTATAAGGATATCCTGCGAATCTTTTATAGAATTTGTAAGCAGAAACACAGGATTTTTTTCTGTTAAGAGTCCTCTTTGAATATTGCTTAAAGTTTTTAAAAATTTATTTCGGTAAGCTAATTTTTCGCTCTTAGGCTTTAATGCATCGTACATTTCATCAGTGATTTCAAAGGTTACTCGTTCGCCGTTTTCAAATACTGTAAACGTAGGATTTTTGCCGTTTTTTCCCTTTTGTATTAAATCTTCTTGTGTATCAATGCCATCTATAATATCATCAAGTTTTGCCGTATCACTTTTAATGGTAGTACCAAGTGTATTTTTGAGTTCAACGCCAAAACTATTTCTTGCAACGGCTTTGTAGGTCTGCATGGTTCTTTGTGCCATTGTATCAAATAGAGGCAGTATATCTTTGCTACCACCTTTTGCCGCCTTAACAGGTGCGTTTACGCTTGTTCTGCCTGTGTCAAGCGGCACATTAATATTAAGTCCTGTGTCACCGACTCTGCGTATAGGTATATAATGCGGATACATTTCAGCCCACAAATCAGCGGTTTCCCTTGAAATCAAACCGTTCTCTACCATCAGATTACGCAAATAATTCATATAGCTATATACGTCTTGCGCATACTCTTTGAATTTCGGCTCCGCAAATTCGTATTCGTCCGCAATTTTCTGTGACATCTCCGACGTGACGGAAGAGCTGAAAACAGGCTTATTCTTGACGTTCTCATACCGACTTTCCAAATTCATTCTATCAACATTATGTTTGTGATACAAATATTCATAGAACTCTTTTATAAGTCCAGTTTTCTCGACCTCTGCTTGAATGTATTTAAGAGATTTTACCCCATTTGCGCCTTTACCAATCAGCCGTTGTGCGTTTCCGTCCGCATAACGTATAAAATTCCACTTCGCTTCAAGATTTCGGTTTTTGGCTTTCTTTGATAAATTTTCAAATACCATACCTTTGTCAAGAATTAATTCCTTAAAGTAAGACCAAAGACCGCGCTTTTTCTTTTTGATAGCAGGTTCTTCCGTTAGAATTTCGGCAACGTGTTCGGTTTTGTTCTTGACCGTTTTTAAATCCGTGTTTAAATAAGAATAAAGCGTATTACGTACTTTTGCTGCAAATTCTTTAAAATCTTTTGAAATGCCCTGTTTGGATTGTTCAGCGCTTACCCGCTCGAAAAGCTCCATAGCAAGCTGCATATCATCTGTTACAAGCTGTTCAAGTGCTTCTTGGTTTAAAAAAGCATTGGAAAGCCAGTCGGCGACAATTTCACGCTGTAAATTTTCTTCGCTCAGTAAAGAGCCGTTAAGCCTTGTTTGGTCGCCCATCATGTATGAACGGTATTTTTTCGCTGCGCGTTTAAGTTCGGAATAAACATCGACGTCATGACTTTTCATGTAATCGATAACTGAGTATACTAAATCATCTTTATTATTTGTATCCAAAAGGTTTTTGCTGACATTTTCGTCGACAATTCTTTTTGAATTTAAAGCATTTAACACATCGTCGGATAAAACCGAATTAATCAGTTTCTTATCCTTGACTATTTCTAAAAGATTTGATATACTGATTGTGGAAGATGTCTGGGAACCACCGTTTTCGGTGAAAGCCTGGGTCGGTCTATTGCCGACAACATCTTCCTTTTTTAGTGTTTGATTTTTATTATTGACTTTTTCCGAATTATCAGATATACTATTTATGGAAGATGTATGGGAACCCTCATTTTTGAGGTAATCCTTGGGCTTTACGCCAACGTCTTCCTTTTTTATATTTTGCTTTTTTACGGCATAAATTATTTTATAATCGTTTGCTTTCCATGTTCTGTTATTTACTATGGTTCTGACAAGTACATAGCTGTTTTCATTTTCTGCAACACTTAAAAGGACCACAGAACCGTCTGTCCCTTCACGTGGAATCAACTCATTTACTGCTATTGAGTTTTTAATTATGTCAGATAGATTCAAACAAATATTAGCATAAGTATTATCGATACGAGCTGCACCGTGACGCAAACTCTTTGAAGATATCATGATATCTTCATTTAGGTCATCACAGTGAAGATAAACGGCGGTATCAGTATTTTTTTTATTTCCCGCAAGACGTGCATTTTTCATAGCATCGTCAATAAGATTTGATTTTTTGGCTTTATACTCATTGAACTTGTCTTCGCTTATCCCGGATATCTTAGTAATTTTCATATCAGGCTTTTTAATTAGCTCGTTATATGAATACTTTTTAATCTTTTCCGAATTAAAATTATCCCTTATAACATGCTGGGCAAGCGTATAGCTGAGTTTCTTTTGAAGCTCGGCATTTTTATTTAAAATGAGTCTGCCTGTATCTGAGTCGAAAATGCCTGTTTCGCCGTCGGGCACACTGTTTGAAAGCTCGACAGTCCGGCGTATATCCCGCTCGGCAAAATAGTATGCATCATCCGCAGATAAATCAAAACCAGCGAGCGTCCGTGCCGAACGAATTAAATCGTTGCTACTTGATTTAGTATCGAGTCTCAATCCGCTGTTTTTAGCAAAAATATTAAATGCAGCTTCAGACTCGGCTATTGCTTTTGCCTGCTTTCTTGTCAAATCCCCATTCAGAACAGCATTGCGAAATCCCGCAACAATTTCAGGGTCGGATATGCCCGCGCTTTTCAACTGTGCATCTATCATATCCATTTTCAGTTTTCTGTATTTTGCAGCGTTATTATAGCTTTTGCCGTTGCCCGACTTGTACGCCGCCAGCATACTTTTAACGCGGTTTTTTACTGCCGTAACCGACTTTTTACCGTCAATATGCAATCCAAGAATATTTGACAGTATATTTGTTGTATGCTCATCCTCCAAAATAGTGTTTAAATTGCCTTCTACTTTTCCCCGCAGCAGTATATCATTGACAGCGCGCCGCTGCGTCTCATTAAGTCTAACGCCTTCTTTGTTCACCGCGTCGCCTATAACCTTTACAATATCGTCAAGATAGTTTACCGAGTTGTCCGCTGTCTGATTGTTTACGGCATTAAGCATGTTTTTAATTTCCGCTTTTGTAAGTTCCCGTACCTGTTCGATAGTAGTTATATTATTATTTTGATATCGCTCTTGTGCGGCAGAAATAATTTTACTTTTCTTTGACGGTTTTGCATTAACGGCTTGGTCCATAATTATAAGTCCCGCTGCGTCTTGTCCGACTTTCACACTCGCTGCATACGAATTTACAGCTTCTGATACTCTGCTGAAATTTTCATTGAAAAAGCCCGCGTCAAAAGCGACTTGCAGCTTATCTGATATTTGTTCTACTACTGAAAGTGTCTGGGCGTCAAGTCCCGTTTCTGACAGGGTTTCAAACTTTTTGCCTGTCACCTCTGCTATACCTCGCAAAATGCCTTGCTGCGGAGTATAGCCCCTCATTTCAAGGCTATCGTACAAACCCTGCTTTGCACTGTCAGTGCCAAGTGCGGCGGATTTTACTGCGGCATTATATATTGCTCTTGCTCCCTTGTCAATATCAATCCCTTTTTTATTATGTGCATCACTTATCACAGCAGTACCGACGCCGCCCATGATATCGCCGGATATAAAGCCCCCGACTGCGGCTTTCCATACGTCCCCGGCAGCATCTCTTAAAGCAAGTGCCTGCGCCTGCGCTTCTGTTTTACCGTCGTTTATATATTTTTCTACATTGACATTGTAATTAGACTGACCTGCCATAACTATACTGTCGGTTAAGACATTGGCAAGCTCGGTGAACGTTTCTTCGCTGGCTTCAACACCGCCCTGAATGAGTACATTCTTTACTTTTTCTAATACGCCTTTTTTGCCTTTTTTCAAAAACCTGTCAGTGAACTTATCCAACGACCATTTTTCAAAAGCCATCTCGGCTGCGCCCGATAAAAGCGATTCGACTGCTATCTGTGCATTAGTAGCGCCGCGCTCATACAGGTCTTTGGCTGTTGACGCAGCGGAGCTCATTCCCATTAAAGCACCATATGTTTTACTGCCGGTTACAATACCCAATGCGGAGTCTGCCGCCGACATGCCGGACTGATAAACGTCGCCGAGAGTTATTCCGAGAAAGCTAACATCATCTGTTGCCTTGTTTATATCTTCGGCAGTTGAAGTTCTTACGTTCTGCGAAAAATTCTGCAACGAGTGTGCGCTTGAATAAGGATTTATTTCTTTACCGCGCAATATATTTGCGGTGTCTTCAATAAACCCCGTTACACCCCCGAAAACGGACGCCGGTACGGACGCGACGTTTGCGGCGAGCTTTGCACCTATGCCCGCGTCATCTATTTTTTGCTTAGATTTAGCGTCTGAGCGTTTATTCAGCTCGGCCTTCATTTCGTCAAGGAATTTATATGCTGCCTCAGAGCCGGAAGTATTAAGCAAATAGTAATAGATTTTTTGTTCGTCTTCATTAAGCTCGTCCCAAGAGCCGTCCGAACCGTCCTTAATGATTTTTTCCCATGTGCTCTCCTTTGAAAGATTACCGTATGCCTCTTGACGTTCTTTTTGTTCGGTAGATAAGAATAATCCTAACTTGTCCTCTATTTTAGGCGCCGACAGATTGTCCCAGTAATCCGCGCTTACTTTTTCATTCATGCCGTTGTACAAACTGCCGTCGGCGCCGTAATAAGACAAAGACGCGTCGTTTCTGATATCATAATCGTTCAGCTCCTGCCTGCTTGCATTATTATAATTACGTTTCGATGAAGCAGCGTTGAAATCAGCTTTTTGTGTATAGTCATAATATGAATCTAACACGCCCTGACCGCGATCGTAAATATTATTTTCTGCAACAAGAGCATCGCGTTTGTCGCTCAGGCTTTTCAGCTGTTTATTATACTCAGCAGCCTCAGAGCGCCACTTATTATACGTATTCACCTGATTAATACCGGGTCTATTGTAATTAGACGCTGACGGAACATACCCGCCCGACTTGCTGTATTTATTATTGTACTCGGTTATCTTGTCTTGCAGTGCTGATATTTGACGGTCAAGCGCTGCAATTCTGCTGTCATTTTCCTTGCGATATGCTTTTCTTTCCTGTGCGTTGTCGATTTTAGATATACTGTTTACAGGTACAGATTGATTTACAGGCTGCACTGCTTGCTTTTGTTCGACAAAATTATCTGTTGACAAATCAGCATACTTTTTATTAAGCTCAAATCGCTCCTTAACACCGATATTAGAAGATACTTTGCCCGTGTTGCTCTGCTTCTTCTTTTTCTCGTTGTATCTTTCCATTACGCCCATATAAGCATGCCCCCTTATATATCAAGATTTTTTTGTAATGTTTTAATTGCCTCTTTAGCTTTGCTGTCTGACATACCTTCCTCTTTTAGTTTTTTGAGCAGATTGTCCAATCTTATTTGTTCTCCGTTTGGAGATTTAACTATTGCGTTATTATCGATACCCCAGAACCAATTTACACCGCCGTCATTGATGACTTCCCATCCTGAATTACTTTTAATCATATCAGAGTAAGAAACCGAGCCGTCATCGGCGTATTTTTCATTTATATCGTTATACCGTGCATACAATGAATCCGCTTCTGCTTGTGTTATTGTTCCGCTGTCGGCAAGTCCGTCAAGATAAGATGCAAGAGCAGTGTTGCTTGTGAAGGAAGCCGACTTTTCCTTGATTTCATCTGTAACATTTGATGTAATGTCGTCATATGAATTGCTGCTTTTTAGAATTCCCGACGGTGAAGACGAAGAGCCGGACGAAGCGGCTTTCAAAACGGCATTATTCTTAGTAGCAAATGTCTTTAGCGTCTGAGCTGAAAAACGTCCTCCGAGAATATCCACAAAGCTGTCGTCATATACTCCCGCATTCAAAAGATTGAGCACCATAGCCTGATAGTCTCCGTTTTGCGCCGCACGCGATACGGCAAGCAGTGATGCTTCGGACGTACCGAGCGTTGAGGCTATTTCCTTTGCGTTTGTTTCGTCTATAAGTCCGCTTTGCAGGTAGGTCATGTAATTTGAAAATTTATTCTGCTGTTCTGTCAAATCAAACTGTTTTTCAGTCAGCTCAAGCTGGCGCTCGCTTAGCTTGTTGGCAAACTCCTGCTGCAAAATAGTGCGGTTATTGTTTGCCGCCGACTGCCAAAGCTGAGCATTAGCCATATCCGAGCTGTACTTTGCATTTGCGCGGTTAAGTTCATTCTGTGCAAGGTTTTGCTGCAACGCAAGGTCTATTTCACGCTTGGATTTCATCGCCTCTGTTGCGGCGGCATTTCTGTTTGTCGCATAGTTTTGCGAGAGCTGAACACGAGACGTTTCGGATAGTCCGCCCGTAACACCTGACGCCCGCATTGTTTGGTCAAGATTGCGTTTTTGCTGCTCATTTGTTATGTAAGCCTGCTTTTGCATTTCGTACTTTTGACGGTCTATGTCCGCCTTTTGCGCATCCGCCTGTGATTTATATGCATCGGCTATACCGGAATACGCACTGTTAAGGTTTTCACCCGCTTTTTTTGCTTCTCCCACACCCTCATAACCTGCTATCGGATTATACTGTGAGCCGTCCGAGCCGCCGCTGTAACCGTAAGACGCCCGCAGTGCCTCAGCCCGCTGATTGGCGGATTTCATTCCGGCAGTATCTCCGGCGGCATGTGCGCTCGCATATTCTTTTTTGTATACTTCAAGCAGTTTGCGGTCCTGCTCGCTCATTTCATTTTGGTCGTAAACAGATATTGCCATAATACTTTCCCTTTCTACATCGTGTACTCAAGTCCGAACGCCTGAAGAAACAACGGCATTCCCGCTATGTCATTTTCAAAGCGCAGCTTTAAGCTATATGTTTTTTTAATCTTTATTTTTTTATTAACCGTGTAGCTTCTGCCGACAGGTCTGTATGAAAACAGCGAATAATTTATATAATCATATCTGAAAATACACTGGTCGCCGTTATAATCCCGCAGCAGCTTCCACTTGTCGTTGTTGCGCTTATACCAAACCCGAACAGTCGTATTTATTTCATGATTATCTGTATAATTAATCATTTTTCGCAGTAATACGCCGAATTTGGCAAAAGACTTTTTATTATAAAAATCAGCGCCGTATATATTGGGCGTCTCCCAGTAAGCATTAACGCCCAGCGTCTGACCTCCGACAGACAATTCGGTGTAGCTGTCATTAGCATCACAATCAAAAGAGAGTGAGCTTATATTTGCACCGTATAGCATATACAGCATACCGTTTTGCTGCCATACAAAAGACGCTTTGCAGCCTGCAAATATATAACTCTCAAACTGCCTGTATGCAAATGGTTTTGACGCATTTCTTGAATACTGCGCACCGTCAAATATATACATATACTCACCGTCAACGCCTGATGAGATTATAAGGAAATCACCGACAACACACATTGTACAGTCTTTCAAGTTTTCTTTAAGCAGCCAGCGATTTACATACTCAGAACGTACCTGTACGCATCTTTCATCCATAATATCCGACGGGGTAATAGCGCACAGACCGGCTTTGGATAAATACAATATTTCATTATCGAAAACCTGCGGCTTTTGCAAAGATGCAGGTTCCGGGGAAGAAAAAACACGCGACACGGTAAAAAGTGCATCAGGCTCAAAATCCGCTCCGCTGTCTCCAGTATTTGCCGTACTGCCTACAAGATAACCGCTCCCGTCAGTGATTACCGCAAGCGATATGTCCTGACCTGCAAGCGCCATCACACGGCACTTGCGGTCGGAGAATGTAAGATAGCTGCGGTCGGATATATATGTATAGTTATCCATCTCGGAATACCACACAAAATTGGGGTATTCATCATTGCCGGAAAGGAACAGCCTGTCCTTATAACCGCCCACCCCGTGAGATGCGGATATTTTGCAGCCCGTTATTTTCATAAGTCCCGCCTCAAAATCAGAAGCCTTGCGGCGGTAGTATATCCGTACATTATCCTCGCCGGAAACTGTGGGCGCGGGGGGTATGTCGGAGGACGAAAAAGCGACCTTTATTTTGCCCCCGACAGACGATACGGTGATATTTTTATCAATCCATGCTCCGTAATCATCAAGAACAAAAGCAAATACTTCATCTGTGTTGTCCGTCTCCAGCGACAGAGTATACTCCAAAGCCGTGCCGTCTCCCGCAAACGTTTCAAGCACAAAAGGATTTAAAAGGTTTACAGGCTCCAGTCCCTTGCCGGAGCCTCCTGACGGTACATTGCCAATATAGATTCTCGGTATAGTTATTTGGCTGTTATACCAGCCTTCATTTGATACAACCGTTGACTGAACTGTAAATGAATCAACAAATTCTCCTCTGCCGTTTGCAGTCAGACGCGCTGCGCCCTGAGCAGAAATATATATACCGCTTACACTGTCGGCTTTTATGTCCGCAATAAGCAGTCGGTCGGGCTCAAATGCGGCAATGATTTTATCGTTTATTATCTCGCAAAACGTACAGTTATGTATTTTATCAACGTCTGCCACAGCTCCGTCTTCGCCCGCAAAATTATCAAGGGTATATGTTGAAGCCGTATACCCTGTATCTGACGGACGAAGAATCAGCATACGGATCAGCCCGAACGGGCTTATGCCGCAGTCAAACAGTATGGTCACGTTTTCATTGTAAATAATATTTGTAACATATCCTACCTGCGCACCTGAGACCGTCACCTCTTTACGACCGCAGCGCTTGCCGACTTCACCTATATTTGTGCGGATAAGATTACACATACCCGGCGTTTCACGTGCATACTGCTTTTGCTGCTCAATATCAAAATACGAAATACCGCATGCGCGTAAAAGAGACACGTTGTCATCAGATGTCGAACTGTCAATACCCAAAAATTTATTGCTTTCTGCTTTATACATCGACGGTGCGGCGGGTGCGCGGCTCTGTGTTGCTTTATATGCCATAAAATTTCACCTACAATTCCACGACCTTCACGGTCACATTATTTCTGCGCGCCTCACTTATATTCTGTAATATGTTGTTATACCTGTCCATAAACGCATAATATGGGCGTTGGTCTGTATCGGTTATAACAGTCTGCGCAGCAGCGTAATAAACTATTGCCGGCTGAGCTTCGGGGGACACTTCAAATTCATACTCCAAATCGGTGTCTTCCGATATAGTGTCGGGATAAACATAGCACAGCACACGATAATTCGTACCGCCGTAAAGACGATACACATTATCATATAAATGCTCATATTCACCGTCTGTTATTATTCGGCGCAGTTTATATAAACGCTTCCCCGTTTGGGTCATAAGCTCTTTGGAAATGTCTGTATCCCGAACATCTTCCAAGGGAGTAACAATAATATTATTTTCAATATAATCGACAGTGGTTGCAATCTGCTTTTGTGCATAATCGTAAAATGACGGCAGCTTATGCTGAAATTCGTCTGCTGTTTCTTCATCCAATAGACGTGCTACCATATCACGTGCCTGAGATAAATTCATATTTTTTCCTCCCTGAATACTTAAAAGGGAAGCGACAGACGCCGCTTCCCATAAGTCTAACCGTTTTACGGCAACTCAACGGCTGCCACTTTAACATTGGCGTCTTCGCCCATTATGACGACACAGCCCTTATTGTCCCCCTCGGTTTGAATATACGGTCCGCTTTCAAGCACGATTGCCGTTTTTGCACTTGCCGCAAGTGATACCGCAAGGTCGTTTACACCCTGAATGCCTCCGCCCGCCTTTACGGTAGCGGTTTTTGCGGAGGTTGCCGCATTTTCAAGAATTATGAATATTCTTGCGTCTTCTTTTTCGGTAAAGTCAATCTTAGCTCCGGCAGAAGCGTCTACCGCAACCGCTGCGGGAAGCGTACCCGCCTCATTGAATTTCAGCTTTGTATTGGTAATTGATACTATTGCCATTTCATATGTCTCCTTTCTTACTTATGCGCCTTTATAACGTACAGTTCTTTAGGACGGACAATCTTTCCGCCGTATACGTTAAGTCCCTTAATTGCGTCTGCGAAAAACTCTTCGGGGCGATATGCTTCAATTTCATCGATACCGCTTGCAAACGCGATAGCGTTTTTAGTGCGCACCATCATATACTCGTCTGTGCCGTCGCTGTAAAGGTTATTGGATAACTTTACAGCACAGTTATCATACATTCCGACAACACCGCGGCGAATAAGTTCGTCGTTGTTTGTCTTAAGCTCAGTCAGCGCGTCACGAAAGAGCTGATAGAAAAACGGCGACACCGTGATTACAACCTCGTCCTCAAGGTCAACGTCGTTTTCGCGCAGTTTAAGAAGCGCGGCGTCTACCGCCTTTTTGGCGTTTGCTGCCGAATTAACCTGTGTACTGGCGGATGCATTGGGTGCGTCCTTTGCAAGGGAGGCGACAAACGAGTCTCTTACACGCGCCATTTTTGATATTGTATCTTTAAGCTGTATTTCCTTTAAGCTGCCGACACTCTGTGCGCGGTCTATATCGTCAATACGGAAATTAAAATATTTTGCCTGGTCAATATCCATAAATATCGATGAATCAGCCGCCTGTTCCGGCGCACCGATTCCGGTCTTTGGGTTGTAATCGCCGATTGTTACGGAAGCAATACCGAGTATCTTTACTCTGCCGCCCTGCTTGGCTTCTCCCTCAAATTGTGTGTTGCAGTCTTCCACAAGTCTGCACTTCTTTTCAAGCTCAGTCTGTATGTACTTAGACCAAATAACCGGTTTAAAATTGTTATACGCCATTTTTAAAATTCCTTTCTGTTTTAATTTAATCGCGACAATGATTTAATCGCCTTTTCGTAAATTTTGGGATTGTCTAAATCCTTTGCAGTCAGCCTGTCCAACTGCTCGGATGTAAAATACTCTCCCTCAATACCGCCGCCGTCATTGACAGCGCCGATACTGTCGGGTTTATTTGCGCTCATATCTGCGCTCCGCTTTATCGCAAAATACGCGGTTTTCGGAGAAATACCCTGAGCGCGCAGCGTGAAAAATTCATCTCCCAATTCTTCAAGCGATTGTACAGAATTATCTATTTCCTGCACAGCCTTCAGGTCTTTTTCACGCCCAGATTCTATAAGCTGTTTTTCGAGTCTTTTAAACTCTGGATTATTACGTACAGCAGCAAGATTTTCCTCTTTTTGCCGACGTAAGTCTTCAACCGAGATATTTGCCTTAAGTGCTTCAAGCTGTTCAAGCAGCTCATCGGTGGAGGCGCCGCTGATGCCTATCTTCTCCATACCCTTTATAAGTTTTGTACTTTCTGCAACAGCTTTTTCTGCTTCACGTCTTTTTGCCGCAAAATCTCGGTTTTCGGATTTTGTCTGCTTGCGGGTCGCGACTTCCGCTTTTGCATCATTATCGGGCGTCCCCGTTTCCATGCCGCTTGGGGCAGATATATCCTGTGCAGGCTCCACGGCTGCCTGCTGTGCGTCGTTGACCGCATTTAGGTTTTCGTTATTCATAATTACTCCTTTATAAACTCAAGCAAGCGGTCGAAAATAACAGCCGCCTGTTCGCGCGTGAGCGGTGCTTTGG
>ERZ827168.4039-NODE-4039-length-14019-cov-8.143011_pt1 | contig 14019 bp, 17 predicted proteins | sample MGYA00519868_ERZ827168 | MGnify/ENA primary metagenome ERZ827168 (study PRJEB31778, sample SAMEA3449271) | human gut metagenome | biome: human gut; feature: human-associated habitat; material: faeces | place: United Kingdom | collected 2010/2012 ...
GGACAGTACATGCCTAGGCCTTATAAAGTGGTATCATTTTAACTTGTGTTCTACACACCCCAATAAAATAAAAACGCAGTTATTTAGAACCGCATTCGCTAACCATCCTTCTTATATCACCACTAAGCAATACTTCTTTTTCAATAAGCTCATTCGCAACAAGATCCAAAAGTTCTCTGTTATCCATTAAAATCTCTTTAGCATGCCTATAATATCTTTCCAACTCTAGCTTAACCTCAACTTCTTTTCTTTTTAAAAACTCATTAGATTTTTTATCACCAAAATGTATAAAACCATAACTACAATGCGTATCAATAAGCCTTTTAACCAAACTTGCAGCATCACTAATCTCATAATCAGAAAAAATATCATCCTTACCATAGACTACTTCAATAGCTGCTCTGCCTCCCAATAAAGATAAAATCTTATTCTCTAAACAATCCTGTTTCCTAAACTCTACATGTCCACCCTTCTCATTAAAACAAGATCTAGTAGTCACAAACACAACACTATTCCTTTTCAATACCTCACTAACCACTACATGACCAACCTCATGATAAGCAACTTCATCTAAACCCTCTATTCTTTTATCCGATGAGCAATACACCAGCCTCATAATAGAATTAATAATATCTTTCATTTCAATCTCAACCCTATTATCATATCCAGCATAAATACCAGCCTCATTAAGAATTAACTTTAAGGCTGAACAAGTTTTGCCACCCAACATACTTGCAATCTCATAATAATCTAAATCCATAGAACACTTTTTATCACTCAAAAAATGTTCAATAATCTTAGTCGCATCATCAATGTTTGGCGTTTCAATATATATCAATTTATCAAACCTATCTTCTCTTACAAGAGACCTAGGTACTAAACTATCATTATTAACACAAGCTAACATAAAAACATCACTATCCTTACAATCATCAATACAACTTTGAATAGTGATATATTCTCTTGCGTTATTATTAAATCTAACAGCATTTGATATGTTGTCAAAATCATCTATAAAAACTATTGAATTGCCATTTTCCTTAGCCTTATTAAAAGTTTCTTTAATACCAGAAACTCCCATATCATTTGTGACTGTATAAACATTTCTATTTAAAACCTTAATCAAACAATTAGCCATTAAAGTCTTGCCTAAACCCTCTTCACCAACTATCATCAAACCTCTTGTTATCCTAACACCTAGTTTTTTATACTTGTTAGGATTATTAAGCATATCTGCAATTCTATAAAGCTCTAACTTTATATCATCATAGCCAATAATACTATCAAATTCTTTCATATTAGATCCTCCATTTTTTAGTTTGAACGTTCATCAATAGGAATCCATTTAACATGAAGATCCAAAGGCAAAGTAAATTTATTTTTATGTATACGTACTACTTTACGTTTAAATTCTGGATCTTTATACCATCCTCCAAAAATATATCCCTCTGCAGATAATTCAGGTAACTCTATATAATTATCAGGATTGATTGGATGTTTCCTTTTCCACTCCTCAATTTCCAATCTTCTTTCTACTTTTTTAGCCTCTCTAATTTTTAATATTTCATTCATATCATCTTCATTAACAATCAATGTCTTTTTAAAATTCTTTAAACTCAATCCAATACTACAGTCATAAGAACTTGTAAAAGAAACGTAAATCTTAGTATTTGTAATTTTTGTTACAAAACCTTTTTCATTAGTAAATCTAGAAACAACAACAAAATTTTTACACATATTTAGCGTCCTCCATTTTTAAAAACAAAAAACAATAGAAAAAACAAATATTTAATTTTCAAAGAACAAAAAAATTATAAAAAGGGGTGGGATAGTCAAGTATAAGCCGCAATCCTAAAAAGTCAAGCCTTAACTATGTATCTCATGCCATTTCTTACTAACAGATTCATTATTTAAATTTCGATAATAAAAATTATCAACATAATCTAAGATAATATATGTCTTATCATTTATCTTTCTATAAGGAATAATCTTTCCATCTAATAAATCATTAAAATATAAATAATAATCGCTATTATCTATTACTTCTATCTTCTTATCTTTATAAATCCTAACGGTATTGGACTCTAAAACATCAAAACCACAATATTCCTTAAATGATTCAACATCATCAACCACAATATCAATATATTCATTATTCTTTAGCAAACTATCTAAAGATATAGGCTTTAAACTATTAAGAACTTTCTTAAAAGTTTTTACATCATACATAAAAGGATGAAACCCCAAACACCAAATATGACTTGCCTTATCCTTTTTCTCGCCAAAAGATGGCACCATACCACCTTCAACAATAAGAACCTGAGTAGGTGTGCTGTTAGTTATTTCACCCTTTAAAACACAACCACATTCTTTCAAATAGTTCGCAAATTCATTTTTCTCTTCATGACTTCTACAATTAATGTAATACTTGTAATTCTTTTCCATACTTCCTCCATCACATAAAGAGAAAAAGAAAAGCTCCCATCGTAACGACAGGAGCCAATTATAAAACACTACCCATCGTTTCAAGCTTTAGCACCTTCTAGTAACACTAGGGTTGCTGAGACTTCATCGGGCTTGTCCCTCCATCTCTCTTTATGGTAGCTACAAATTTATCACAACAATTTCAATAAATCAATAACAATTTTTACACGCAATGACTACATCATTGATATAAGTTGTTGCATTAAAAATGGAAAACTTTTATAAAGATTAGTCATCATTAAGCGTGACATAATCTCCATCATCATAGTTATATGTTGATTCTACATTACTCAAATCTTTGTTAGATTCAACATCATAACCCTCATTTAATTTGATATGAGCAACCATATCAAAAATATTATTTGTCCTTTTTTCAAACAATTCCTTAATCTTATTTACCCTATCTTCATCATTATCTACAAGCGCAAAAGCACTAAGAATATCCTTTAATATTACAAACAAATCAACAAACTTAGTTCTTGTCTCTTCATTATTTTCCACAAACTTAAAATAATAGTTCATGGCACTATCTCTCAAATCACCTTCAACATATGGTGTATTAAGCAACAACACAACATAATACAAATCCCTAGAATGAGCTGAATCTAACGAATTAAATGGTACTAAATCGGTTGAATAATCACTACATAAAATTCTGCTAGACTTTCCATCTTCCACTTTAACCTTATGTACCCTCGCATTATCTTTTAAAGCACCAATCTTCTTTAACTCTTCAATATTTCTTCTTAAAGACCTTTCAAAAGATTCTTGACTAAGCTTCTTATTATTAACAATCTCATTAAACTTCTTAATAAGACCAGTATCAACATCGATACCCATACTCAAAAAATATGAAATTAATGTTTCTATTAGAATACTATTTCGATAACTACGCATAAGCACCTCCTTTATGTCCGTTTTTATCATTATACCCCCTTATAATAACTACACAATTTAGGAGATACAAAACTATGAACAAAATAGATTTAAAAGAATGGTTTAGAGTAAATGTTGTATGTAATGTTTGTAGAGTTTTTAGCACATTAAGATACAAAATAGCAAAATTTGTTGCCCCAGATTTTTTAGATGATATGTACTCTTTAGGCTTTGAAATAGGCTTTGAAATAGGCTTTAATAAAGGCTTTAAAGCAAGTGATGAATACACTTTAAAAATTCTAAACAAAATCCACTATGAAGAAGAAATCTATCTAACAAATGACAACCCCATAAATGTTACAATTTATTATGAAAACATCTATACAACTAAAATCATCTATTTGGGTACTAGAGAAGAATATGAACAAAGTGAAAAACAAGGAAACATCACAAGTATCCCAATGATTCATTGTAAAGATGGCATCTACTTTCAATTAGGAGAATAAAATTATGAAAACAAACAATAACACTTATACCATTTCTAACAAAACAAAAGTAATCAAACTAAATGTTAAACAATTAGACAAAGCAGAAGTCTACTATTTAGGCACAATCAAAGAATATCTAGAAACAATCAAAATAGGTAACATAACTGAAGTACCTTGCATTCATTGTAAAGATGGTTTACATATCCAAAAGCTTTAAAAAAAGGATCAGGTTAATCCCCAATCCTTACTTTACTATTTATTAATCAATTCGATAATAGTTGATGATAAATCTCTTATTGTCTCAGCACTACATAAAATAGTTTCTGCATGAATCAGCAACAAACCCGTTGGTAATTCATTATTAGTTTCCATTTGTAAAGCTTTGAAATGAGCTTTTGAAGCTTGTTCAAAGGCATCAGTACCTTCTTTAATAAGAGTTGCATAATCTTCGCCACTCTTAGCAGCCTCAATAGCTTCCAAGAAACAACTCTTAGCAGTACCAGCACAAGAAATTATCTCAAAACAAACAGTCTCGTAATTACTTTGATCCATTATTTAAGCATCCCCATAATTTGGTCAAAAACCTTCTTACCATCCATCATGCCATAAGTAGCCATTTCGATAGTATCAACAGGTTTTTCTCCAGCAACCGCAACAACCTTGCTCTTTAAGTAACGAACCTGAGGACCCAATAAAACAACATCAGCCTTAGGAATATAATCACTAGACACAGCCATAGCTACCGCATTAACTTCCATCTCAACATTGTTTTGTTTAGCAGCTTCCTTAATACGATCACACATAATCGCAGTAGAAGCTCCTTGCGAACAAATTAATAGAACATTAATCATCTTTTCCTCCTTTTTTGGCATACAAAATTGCAAGTACACCTTCAATAAAATTTATGCTATTTCCAGTAAAATAATCCGGAAACTTAACATTAACATTTCTGCCACTTTTAATAATGACACTTCTTTTTATTTGCTTACACAAAGTACTATTCTCATTAGAAGATAAGGCATACATCTTAGTATTCAACTTAGCACACCTCTTCTCGATAAACAACAAATCCTTTGTCTCTCCACTCTTTGAAATAAAGATAACCAAAGACGGCTTATCAAACACGAAATCAAGTGGACTTTTCGCATGAGCACAAAAATCTAATTCATTTAATTTATCACTGAAATAATCACAAATATATTGTGAATAGCCAATACCTACAAGATGAATTCTTGAATAAACGTTTGACAACAAATCCTTAATAAGCTCATCTACCACCTGTAAAGACTGCTCTGTAATAAGCATAGTTTGCATCACGCCAGGCACATGATACTCAATGGGAGACAAACATTGATGCTTAAATCCAAACAACATCTCACTATAGCTCTCATAGCCAAGTTTCTTTGCCAAACGCACAATACTTGTCGTTGACACATAAAACATTGATGCAATCTCTCTTATCGCAATCTTATATTTTCCCTTTTGGATTCGCTTAATAATCTCGTTGATTATAAGCACTTCCTCATCAGTTAAATTGTTTAATTTTGCCAAGTCGTTAATATTCATAAACCATCTCAACCATTTAGATTATAACATCACAACTTTTGTCCCGCCGATGTAATCATGAAACATTCTTCCATTTTTTTCAAACACTAAAAGCGACACAGAAACAAGAGAAATAATCGTAAACAAATAAACCAAATATCGAACTGGAACACGCCCAACATAAGGCATTAAAACATTACGAATATAGTTGCTTAGTGGCACAAAAGATCCCTCAACAATAACAACACCAAGTAAATCTCTTCTAAGCAAATTCATAAAAGTAGCCTCACTGCCATTGTTATTTATAATCTTAATTTTTAAGATCTTCTTACCAATTGTTTGTCCCTTAAAAGCATACCTAGGAATAACACAGAAATAAACTATTTCCACTATAAATAATATTCCAAGTATTACTAATTGTTCATTTTTATCAAAAACACTAATAGGAACCACATTACTTATCAAAGAACCCTTTTTATATACATCAATTGCCACCAACAACGAATTCATTAGAAACGTTATTAGATACCAATCAATAATATATGCCACCAAGCGTCTAATCTTCACTTTATTTAACCTTCTTTAATTCTTCTTCTTCAATTAAATACTTCTTATCTAAAGTTTTAATAAATGGATAATATATAACACCAGCAACAAGCATAATTACTAGTTGTAATAAACCACCACGAATATCATTACACATTAGATAACCGCCCAAGAACGGAGGCATAGTCCATGGAACTACAACACCTGTAGGATATGGAACCAAACCAAAATACATTGAAGCATACGCAATTGTTGTACAAATAAATGGAACAATCATGAACGGAATCAACATAACTGGATTCATAACAAGTGGTAAACCAAAGATAATTGGCTCATTAACATTGAACAAACCCGGAATAAGGCCACCCTTACCAACTGCCTTAACTCTTTCAGACTTGCACATAAACAGCATCTCAAACGCAAGAGGAAGAGTAATACCTGTACCACCCAAGAAAATAATCAAATTAGCGAAATCCTGAGTAACAATAAATGGACGAGCAGCCAACGAATCAACCGCATATACTGCATAGTTAGCATCACGAGCAGCATACCAAAGTGGAGCCATAATAGAGTCAACAACATTAGTACCATGTATGCCAAAGAACCATAAGAATGAGTTGATAAAAGAGATAATCATAGTACCCACAAATGAAGTAGTAAGACTTGCAAGTGGAGCTTGTAATAAACTATAAATCAAATTATATGCAGTCTCATAAGGTGTCGCATTAATCGCATAACGAACAATCAAGAATACTAGAGCACAAATAGCTGCTGGAGTTAAAGCTGTAAATTGATTCTTCACAAACACAGGAACACTGTCAGGCATCTTAATTGTCAAATTCTTCTTTACACAGAACTCATAAATACCAACTGAAACAAAGGCAACAATAACGCTTAAGAACAATGATGAAGCACCAAACATTCCCAAATCAATCATTCCATCTTGAGCATGAATTAAAATGAAATAACTCATCAAAGACATTACAGTACCAGGAAGTGGTGTCAAATCTTTCTTTCTTGATAATTCATAAGAAGTGCCAATCATAGTAACAAGCGCAATCAAACCAAAAGTAGATGGATTAATAATATCCCAGTTCCATCCACCCCATATTTCCTCTCCAAAGATAGAAATCATTAAATTTTGGAAAGGCTTAAATGGAATTTCACCAATGATACATGCAAATGCACCAACCAACAACAATGGTGTTGTAAGCATAATACCGTATTGAATAGATGAAATATACTTATTCTGTTCAATAACACCAGATATTGGAAGTATCTTCTCCTCCAACCAACTAATAAACTTTTTCATAATCTTCTCCTACTTATTTAAACTCTGGCCAATATTTACCATTAGCCTCTTTAAAATCCTTAATTAACTTTTTAGCCAAACCAGCATCACGAACTACTCTATTTTCAGTAAATGCTTGTAAAAGTTTTTGATCACTTTGTTCAAAAATTGCATCAACCAAAAGCTTTTCACATGCATATTGATTCTCAAGTAAACCCTTTTCAAATTGAGGCACCTCACCATAATTTAAAGGAACAATTTCTTGAGCACCAACTCTACATGCAACCTCTAACATCATTCCTGAGTCAAGATTTGGACAGATGCCATTATTCTTAGTCATAACCAAGCCAATGTTGTTGTCGTTATTAATAATAGACAATACTAGTTCAACCAAATATGCTGCATGCACATCATTATCTGCATAAACTGTAGAAGCAGCCTGTGGATTATCAATTTCATAATCTGGATTGATTCTAGAACTAATATCATATTCAGTCCCCTTCATCTTACCCAAAGCTACAACCTTCTTACAGTAATCAAACACCATTGTTTCTCTACCCTTAACCACCTCATCATATCTTGTATGATCAACGCTATAATGGCCTAAAGTCTTTCCATTATATAGGTAATACAAGTTATAAGTATTAGGCAAAGAATAAGGGAAATCATGCATCATCTCCAAATGGTTCAAGAAAGTAATACCCCAATGATCATCTGGTCCCTTAATCTTCTCTTCAAATTGCTTATGCAAGTCATCATAATTATTCTTCACGTAATCTAATAATTCTGGAAGATAATCTTGACCAGTCTTCTTATCATAAATGCCTGTAAACCAACCCAAGTGATTTAAACCAAAATACCTTGGATAAATCTGTGAACGCTTAACATTGATTAAAGGCAAATAAGCATCCAACACCGAAGTTGGCATATCACAAATATTAACTAGTTTCTTATCATCAGGGAACTTACGCTTAGTAGCCTCAGCCACAATAGCAGCAGGATTAGAATAATTAATAATCCAAGCATCCTTACTATATTTACGGATATCTTCAACTAGCTCAACCATTTGAACTACACTTCTAACTCCATATGCTAAACCACCAGGTCCACAAGTCTCTTGGCCAATCACACCATACTTATATGGAATCTTCTCATCATTATTTCTTTGTTCCATGCCACCAGCACGAATTTGCACAAAAGCGAAATCAATATCCTTGAACGCTTCCTCTTTGTCTAGTGTATATTTGAATTCCAAACCCGGATAATATTCACTAAACATTATCTTGCCAAATTCCCCTACCGGTCTTTGCCTTTCTTCATCATTGTCATAAAGAACAACTTTCTTTAAAGGAAAGTCCCTTTGCATCATACAAAGTAATTCAATCATATCTGGAGTATAAGTACTACCGCCTCCACAAATTACTACTGAATATTTTTTCATTGTTTCTCCTTCATACAAACGCACCTTCGAAGTATTGTTTATGGCTTTATTATAAAAAAGTAAAATTCAAAGTAAACGCTTCAAACAAATTTAGAAAACGGTTACATTTTAAGTAACCGGTTACGCTTTTTTTTACTAAAAACATGAAACAAAAAAGGACTGAGAACAACCCCAATCCTTTGTTTAATTTAATTTAATTATCTAACTACTTAACTTGAGCGGGACCAAAATCCTTATGTTCTACATAGTTACGAGCATTTTCCATTGTACGAGTAGCGATAGCTTGTAATGCTTCACGAGTGAAGAATGCTTGATGTGAAGTAATAACTACTTGAGGGAACATCAACAATCTACCAGTAATATCATTTGTAACGATATCATCAGACAAGTCAGTATAAACGTTTGTATCTTCACCCTCATAAACATCTAGTGCAACCGCATGGAACTTACCAGCCTTTAAAGCGTCGATTAAATCTTCCGCATTAATCAAGCCACCTCTTGCAGTATTAACTAACATCGCAGTAGACTTCATCATATCGATTGATTCTTTATTAATCAAGTGATAAGTACCGCCTTCTCCCATAATTAATGGAGCATGAAGAGAAATTAAATCTGACTTCTTAAACAATTCTTCCTTAGAAACATAAGTCAACAAACCGCTCTCTTCTAATTGCTTATTAGGATAAGCATCCCAACCAATAACCTTCATACCATAACCCTTGCAGATATTAGCCATACAAACACCAATCTTACCAGTACCAATAATACCAGCAACCTTGTTATGTAAGTCCATACCCAATAAACCAGTTAAATCAAAGTTATTATCCTTAATCTTGTTATAAGCCTTATGAAGTCTTCTATTAGCCATTTGTAAAATAGCCATACTATGTTCAGCAACCGCATAAGGTGAATAAGCAGGAACTCTTAATACAGTAATGCCTAATTCATTACATGTCTTGATATCAACATTATTGAAACCAGCACATCTTAATAAAACTAAGTTAACATCATATTCATATAATTTTCTAACAACATCTTCGCCACATTCATCATTAACGAAAATACAAACTGCCTCATAGCCCTTTGCCAAAGAAACAGTTTCTTTTGTCAAACGAACATCAAAATAAGTGATATCTACATTATAAGTACCAGGGCCCTTATCCTTTGATAGTTCAACGAAGAAAGTCTTATCATAGTCCTTAGCACCGAAGAAAGCTACCTTCAATGGACGCATTGTATCTAAACGATTGAACTTTGTATCTAAGACATGCATTACCTTATCGAAACATGCATTCTCATCATCACCATCGATATCAATCTTAATCTCATCATTTTGTTTACAACCAAGAGATAAAATAGCAGTCACATTCTTCGCATCAACAGTCTTTCCATTAGCAGTCAAAGTAACTGTACTATTGAAATTACTGCATCCTTGTGCAAACATAGCAGCAGGACGTGCGTGCATACCATTTTCATCTTTAATCACATAAGTATAACTAATCATTTAATTGTCCCTCTCTTTTCCATTTTTATTATAACAAGTAAACTTATTGTATAGTTTATCTAAACACGCAATAAAAGCCGTTTTTAACGGATAACGCTTACAATGTTATCATTTACCCTAAAAGAGACATTTTGAGGGTTTTTTTCTTAAATTATCCCTTATTTTGTCTGCTTTTGTGTATAATTTAAACAAGGAAACAATATGGAATTCGCAATTAGAGAAAAATTATCTGGAAAAGACATTAAACAACTAAGAAAAAAATTAAATCTAACGCAAAACGAATTTGCAAATTTTTGTTGTGTCAGCAACAAAACCATAGAAAGATGGGAAAAGAGTGAACAAGTATACGGGACTATAAACACTATTTATGAAATGCTATACAACAACACTAATTTAATAGAAGAACTCAAAATCCCAGCATTCGCATCAAACTTCACAGTAAGATTGAAATACTACGAAAACGCCACACTATGCACATTAATAGATGTTGATGAAATCAATAGAATCATAAAAATAAAAAACTTTACCAAAGATATTCATAAACATGCATTCGGCACTAACAATAGCCCAAACTATGATGACTATATTGAATTCTTAAAAAGTAGATGTTTTCCAGAAGAAAGAGATAAATTAAAGCTCATGTTAAGAGAATTAGACCTTCCTTTTTATGATCCTTTTATGATAATTGAAAAAACGCAAGGAAGAATGGCTGAAGACAATTTTTGGATAAAAATAGAATACGGAGGAATCAACAATGATTGACTTATTTGATCAAGAAATATACCAAGATAATCGAAAATCATCTAAGGGCAATCAACTAAAGTGGCAAAAAGAAGACACTTGGTACAAAGCTGACTATTGTGGCTACGAAGGATTAGTAGAATATGTTGTTTCTAAACTTTTAAGATTCTCAAATTTAAATGAAGATGAATATGTAATCTATGAAACCGAACAAATTAGATACGGAGATAAGATCTACAATGGTTGTAAAAGCACCAACTTTTTAAAAGAGGATGAATCTTTAATAACTCTTGAAAGACTATTTAAAAACAAATATGGCCAAAGTTTATACCAAAGTATTTTTAAAATCACTGATATAAACAAAAGAAAAGACTTCATCGTAAACAACATTAAAATGCTCACAAACCTACAAGACTTTGACAAATACTTATCTAAAACACTTACGATCGATGCTCTTTTTCTTAATGAAGATAGACACATGCACAATATTGCGGTTATCAGAAAAAATGATGGTACTTTTGATTACTGTCCTATTTTTGATAATGGTGCTTGCCTATTATCGGATACCATAATGGACTATCCACTACATAAGGATGTCTTTCAGTTAATGAAAAAAGTTAAATCAAAAACCATCTCAACCGACTTTGATGAACAATTAGAAGCCATTGATGATTCTATAATTAAATTTTTATGGAACAGAAATGACCTTATCAATATTTTAAATAACGAACAATATTATGATGACAGCACAAAAGAAAGAGTATACGACATTCTAATGGCTCAAAGAAACAAATACAGTTACTTGTTCAAATGATTCTATCAGTCATAAGGCTTTTTAAAACAATTCCTAAAAGAGTACAATATAAACATGCGAAAGAAAATAATAAAAGACTTTTTAATCATTGCCCTAGGAAACTTCCTATTAGCCATCAGTGTCCAATACTTCATACTACCATTTGACATCCTAACGGGAGGTGTCGCCGGTGTAGCTGTTGCACTGGCCCCAATAGTACCAGTATCCCAGAAGTTCATAATAAACTTTCTAGTAATCGGACTATTCTTAGTAGGTTGGGTGATACTTGGCAAAGACTTTGCGGTAAAAACAGTAGTATCCTCAATACTATACCCAATATTCATTGATATACTATCACTATTCCCAATACCACTAGAAATACCAACGTTGCTTGCTAGCATCTACTCAGGACTAATTGCTGGTATCGGTATTGGTATCGTTATAAGAAGTGGTGCCTCAACAGGTGGTATGGACATACCACCCCTTGTACTAAACCACTTCACAGGCATTGAAACAAGTAAATTCATCTTTATGACTGACGCCCTTACTTGTTTACTTGGCCTTATGAACTACCCACTAGAAGCACTATTAAACGGTCTAATTTCCGTTATCCTAACTTCTATGGTAATCAACAAGATTGAAACTGCCCATGGTGATGACTCACTACAAGTTGAAATCATCTCATCTAAATGGGAAGAACTTAAACAAGAAATTTTTAATGAACTAGATAGAGGTGTAAGCATCTTCAATGTACAAGGTGGCTACACTCTAGAAAAACGCAAAATGCTGATGGTAATCATCGACAAAAGAGAATACTCAGACTTACTTGAAATATTAGAAAAAATTGACAAACAAGCCTTTGTCATCACAACGCATGTTCAATCAGTATATGGACAAGGCTTTAGATTAACATACAAATAATATTATAAGGAGGATATCCAAATGATCGAAGAAATGATGAATCTTGTATATCAAGAAGACGAAGAAGTAGGACAGGCAATCAAAGATGAATATGCTAGACAAAATAGAAACATCGAACTAATTGCCTCAGAAAACATCGTATCACCAACCGTACTATATGCTATGGGATCAGTACTTACTAACAAGTATGCTGAAGGATATCCTGGTAAAAGATACTATGGTGGTTGTGAAAACGTAGATGTTGTTGAAAACATTGCGATTGAAAGAGTTAAAAAACTATTTGGTTGTGAATACGCAAACGTTCAACCGCATTCAGGTGCTCAAGCTAATATGGCTGTCTTTTTCGCTATGTTAAATCCTGGTGATACCTACATGGGCATGAGCCTAGATGCAGGTGGACATTTAAGTCATGGTAGCCCTGTTAACTTCTCAGGCAAATACTTCAATTGCGTACCTTATGGTGTAGATGAAAATGGTTATATCGACTATGACAACATCTTAGAACTAGCCAAACAGTACAAACCAAAATTGATTATTGCTGGAGCTAGTGCCTACCCCAGAATCATTGACTTTAAAAAGTTTAGAGAAATAGCTGATAAAGTAGGCGCCTATTTAATGGTAGACATGGCTCATATTGCAGGACTTGTTGCCACAGGCCTACACCCTAGTCCCTTCCCATATGCTGATGTAGTAACCACTACTACTCATAAAACATTAAGAGGACCAAGAGGTGGTGTAATTCTTTCAAATAACGAAATAAATGAAAAGTTCAATTTCAATAAAGCTATCTTCCCTGGAACTCAAGGAGGACCACTTGAACATGTTATTGCAGGTAAGGCTGTAGCCTTTAAAGAAGCCTTAGATCCTTCTTTTAAAGAATATCAAAGTCAAATAGTTAAAAACTGTAAAGCCCTAGCAAACTCATTAAGAAACAAAGGCTTCAACATGGTAACCGGTGGCACTGATAATCACTTGTTACTACTAGACCTTACAAACTTTGATATTACAGGAAAAGAGCTACAAAATAGATGCGACAACGTCTATATCACATTAAACAAAAATGCTATTCCAAACGATCCTAGAAGTCCTTTTGTGACAAGTGGTGTAAGAATCGGAACAGCAGCTATAACTAGTAGAGGAATGAAAGAAGAAGACATGGAAATAATCGCTGATCTTATCTATCAAACCGTTACTGACTATGAAAATAATATTGATAATATAAGAGAAAAAGTTGTTACTCTTTGTAACAAATATCCTATTTATGAGAATTAATTACCCCAACATATTTATTATCTCATAAAAAAATTTTAAAAAATAGACTACTCATTTTATTTAAAAATCCTTATTTGCACATGAAGGGTAAAGTTTCCCTTATTTAGGTACTTTAGC
>ERZ827168.4041-NODE-4041-length-14005-cov-3.512473_pt1 | contig 14005 bp, 12 predicted proteins | sample MGYA00519868_ERZ827168 | MGnify/ENA primary metagenome ERZ827168 (study PRJEB31778, sample SAMEA3449271) | human gut metagenome | biome: human gut; feature: human-associated habitat; material: faeces | place: United Kingdom | collected 2010/2012 ...
AAAACTAGATACTTAAAAAGATAGATTTTGTCTTGCTAATGGTACCTATAAACTCATTAAACGTTTTCAAAAAATGATACATAAAAAAAATAAGAAATGGAACAATAAGATTGCTTGCTTTCAAAACTCCTTTTATATTTGAAAAAAACACAATAACACATAATAAATTTAAAACAATACTCCCTATAATTCTATTTATCCCTATCTCTTGTTCGAAATATGCTCCAAATCCTGCTACCATTATATAAAAAGAAACTAATAACAATACATTAACTATCCACAAAATAACATTTCTTATCTTAGTATTTTTAATAAACAAATTCAAAAAATCATTATAGTTATATACTTGCTTTTGGTAAATTATTTTTAAACTTTTATATATAAATATTCCAATTAATATACTCATTATTAATATACCATATATTCCATTTTTTCCATATATATAAAAAAAAGAAAAAATCTCTTGACCAGATGCAAATCCAGCTCCAATTAATGCCCCAATTATTACTAATGTTATAGATATTACTTCTATCATATATCACCTCTCAATATATATAATATATTAACAAAAATGAGCTTTTATACATAACAAAAAACATTCAACTCTAAATTAAAAGTTGAATGCTTTTTTATTATTTTCTTCTTTTTCTAGCAATCCATATAATTATTCCAAATATTATTATTATTACCGGTATTATAAATATAATCATTTTTATTATTGAGTCTTGTTGTGCAGTAACTGTATATGTTTCTGAATCATCATCTTTTCTTATTGTTATTGTATTATTTCTTTCTGTCAAATGAGAAATAGAATTTAATATAATATCTTTATTATTATACAAATCTACAGCATACATGTAATATTGACTACTAACAGGTATTTGTAAATCCATTGCACTAACTTCACTTGAATAAATTACCAATTCTGATGAAATATCATCAGATATTTTCTTTGTAACATCTGCACCAACAATAAATGAGCCTTCTTCACTATCTTGTTCTGTTCTTGAATATGATTGTATATCAAAATTTGTTCTAATAAAAGATGTTGAACCTGTAGATGCTATTGTTTCATATGTTACACCTAATTCATTTAACTTATCTGAATCTTGAAATTGTATACTTCCTGCATCTACAAAACACATTTTCATTGCCATATTTATATTACTCATAAAACTAGATGAAACATCTGCAATTACAAATTCTGGAGCATTTTGTAACATTTTTGATGTATCTTGTTCAAAAACAGCACCAAAATTAATTGATATTCCATATTCCGCAAGTATTGCATTTAAATTTGGTGTTTCGACATTTAAAACATTTTGAGATGTTAACATCAATATTTTTCCACCATTTTTAATATATTCTAATATTTTATCTCTTTCTAATTCATTTAAGTCCTCTTTTAAAGTTGTTATTACTAAACAATTACAATCCTCTGGTACTGAACCTGATGTTAAAATATCTAAATATTTAACTTCATTTGATTCATCTTGCAATTTTTGAGTTACACTTGATAAAGCTTGTTCAGATTGATAATATGACTTGCTTGATAAAACATATATTACAGGCTTTTTATCCATTGAAAGTTCCACTATAGCATTTGTAATTGCTTCTTCTGTTAAATCTATTTGTTTATTTGTAGAATAATCATATGTTGATAAATCATTTGATGTTAATGTTTTTTCTTTTTCTCCTTCTTTTATTACAATCAACATATCTGTATCACTTAAATTATATTTTGTTTTTAAATCTACTCTTGATGATAAATCTGAAATTTCTTCAACTTTTATTCTATCATTTAATATTGTATATTTTTTAGCATAATCTATTAAATATCTATAATTTGTTGCATTAATTAATTGTATTGTTACATCTTGATTTAAATCACTTAGTTTTGTTTTTGTTTCATCTGATAATGAATACAATTTTTTCTCTGTAAAATCTAAATTTTCAACATTTACTTTTTCAACTAGCATATTTAACCCAATATAACAAGCTATTACTATCAAAACTAATAATAAAGTAGTAGTTCCTTTTATCAGCCATTTGTTTTTTATGATTTCTAAAAACTTTTTCAATTTTTCTCTTTCCCTTTCTTAAACTATTTTACTAATTTTCGTCTTTGCATTACAATTATTGTGAATGATATAAACATTGCTGTAAATGATGTTAATCCAATTATTTCTTTCAATGATATTACTCCTCTTGGAAAATAACTATAAAAATTCATTATAGAAAGATTTTCAAAAAAACTATTAAGATCTTGCATAAATAATGTCATTACTAAAAATGCAATTGTTATTATTCCAGCAATTATTTGATTTTCTGTAATACTTGATGCAAACATTCCTATTGATATTGCTGCTGCACTTACTAATATAAATCCTAACATATGTACTAATATTGCTGAAAGATTAGGTTCTCCAAAAAATTTTACAATAAAGAAATACATAAATGATACTAATAATGTTATGATTATTACACACATTGCTGCTATAAATTTTCCAAATACTACACCAACCATACTTACTGGTGATGTTAATATTAATTGCTCTGTTCCAGACTTTCTTTCTTCTGCAAACATTCTCATTGTTAATATCGGTGCAATAATTATTAATCCATATAATGCTGTATAATAATATAATGCTCCTAAATCAACTGTTGGACTGCTTATTACTGTTAAATAGAAAAATACGCTAAATACAAATAAGAATATTCCTATTACAACATATCCTATAGGAGATAAGAAATAACTTTTAAATTCTTTTTTTAATATTGCAAACATTATTTGTCCTCCTTTTTATTTTCTTTTTCACTAATTTCTTTTTCGTCTTTATCATCGTTTTGATTCTCTTGATCATTTTCTTCTGTTGTATTGTTTGAATTTGTAGAATCATTTATTAATTTCATAAATGCGTCTTCTAATGTTGCATCAGCTTTTTTCATTTCAAATATTGTTATTCCTTCTTTTGATAATGTCTCAAATATTTCTTTTCTTAAGTCTATATCTCTCTCACCTTTAATTATATATTTTTTTGTTTTATCTTCATTTTCTACAACAAATTGTATATCTTTTATATTATTTAATTTTTCTTTTATGCTATCCATTTTGTTTTCCGGATCTTCAACTGTAACATATACTACATTATTTTGAGCAACTTTATTTTCAAGATTTTCAGGAGTATCTATTGCAACTATTTTACCTTTGTTTATAATTATTACTCTATTACAAATTTGACTTACCTCTGATAAAATATGTGAGCTTAATATAACTGTATGTTTTTTTCCTAAATTTTTTATTAATGTTCTAATTTCCGTTACTTGTTTAGGGTCTAACCCAACTGTTGGTTCGTCTAATATTATTACTTTCGGATTTCCTACTAATGCACCTGCCATACTAACTCTTTGTTTATAACCTCTTGAAAGATTTTTTGTTAACTTATTTTGAACTTCTGTTAAGCCTGTTTCTTCTAATACTTTCTTGATTTCTTCTTTTTTTGTCTTTTTCTCACACCCTTTTAAGTCTGCCATGTATGCAACAAATTCTTTTACTGTCAAATCACTATATAATGGTACTCCTTCTGGCATATATCCAATTTGTCTTTTTGCTTTTTGGGGCTTTTTTGATATATCATATCCATCAACAATAATTCTTCCATCTGATGGTTCTATAAATCCTGTTATCATATTCATCGTTGTACTTTTTCCTGCTCCATTTGGACCTAAAAATCCAACAATTTCTCCTTCATCAATATCAAAACTTATACCATCTACGGCCGTAAAGTTTCCGTACCTTTTAGTAATATTTTCTACTTGAATCACAAATTTTTCCTCCTATTTTTTATTATTTTGTCTTAATTTAGCTGTTCCCTAAGACAAAAATAATATAAGTTCTTTTTCGAACTTATATTATCATTTGCATTTTATTTTGTAAATATATTTCACTAAATTTTCACATTTCATTAGTTATCAATATACATTATTACTCTAAAGGATATTGAATTACTTTTGCTTACTGTATCTGATACATATCTTGAAAAAGCTGTTCCTTGTTGTTGGCCTATCCCTCCACCTATATATGTACATTTTCCTGTTGAATTTGTTGCTGTTTCTGTCGTCCATTCACTTATATTTCCTGACATATCATATATATTGCAAGCTTTATCTCCTGATTGCCCTGTTTTTAATATTGATGTCACTGTATTTTTCTTGTTAATATAATCACTACTTCCCATTTTGTTAATATATTCTAATGCAGTAGACCATGCATAACTATTTATTAAATCTGTTCTTACACCATTATTAGTAGTGTACATCGACCTACTTTTACTAGATGCTTCAAGTTGTGTTATTCCAGTCCAAGCATTTTGATTTGCTTTTGATTTTGCTTTTCCATCAGACCCTTTACTTGCTTCATATCTTGCATAGTAAAATCCTTTATTTTTCTCTACACTACTTATAAATCCATTTAAATCAAATGCTGTAGCATTATTTCCACTATTTCCGCTACCTGATGTTCCTTGACTAGAAGTTGAAATTTCTCTATATTTTATATTATCTATTGTCAACTCAGATTCCTTTGAATAATCACTTGCAAGTTGTTCTGGTGAAAAAGAACCATTTGACAATTTATTGTATCTTCCCAGAAAAATAAGGAATTTACTGCCATCATAATTTAATACATTTTTTTCATTAGATACATCACTAGAAGAAATGTTACTTACTGGTATCCATACAAATTGATTTCCTTCTTCATCTTCTATAACAATACCATTTTTTATATTGTCTCCTTCTACATATCTAAATCCTTTTGGAACAACAATACAATTTCCATATCTATCAACTGCTTCAACTTTCTCAGATTGAAATGCAGTTAAAGTTGTTACTAACTTCTTCTTTACTGTTACTTTGCATTCTTTAATTATTGTTAAACTTTTATTAGAAACTCTTATTAATGCTGTTCCTTGATCATTTGCAGTCAATTCTGCCATATTATTACTTCCAGTAACACCTTTAACATCTACAACTTCAGTGTTTGATGAGCTCCATGTTAACTCTTCATTTGCATTTTCTGGTTTTATATCTGCTATAATTGTTCTTTTATCTTTATATGTCATTTCTATATTACTTTCAATTGAAAAACTAGAAATTTTTATATATTCTCCTATGCTACTTCCACCTCTTGTTACGTCTCTAATTTGATCTAACATATAATATTTTATATCTTCAAATTCATATCCTCCAATAAAAATAGCAACTTGACTTTTTATATCTATAAGATATTCATTTTCTATTCCATCTATTTGCAAATCTGTAAATTCATTTTCTCCAAAATATCTATACCTATTTATATCTGTTTTTACTGTAACTGTTTTTGAACTATTTTGATCACCAGAATTATTAACGATTTGCGCTACCTTTGTAATTAAACTATCAAATTCAGTCTTTCTATCTGCTGTAATTGGTGATCCAAGCATAATTTCATCAGTTGACTTTTCAACTGTTTGTTCATACCAAACATCTACATTTTTTTGTACAATTTCTAATTCATTTTTAAATCTCTCAAATCTAGTATTTTTTATAGAACTTATTCCCGTATGCGTAACCATACTAGATAATATGACTAAAACAATTATTGTTACAACTAATGATATCATTGTTATTCCATTTTGTCTTTTTAAATAATTCATAAAAGTTTCTCCTTTGTATAAAACTATTAATATTAATATAACAATTTTCTTTTATAAAATCAATATATTTTTCATTAAAATCCTTATTAATATTTAAGAAAAAAAGAATTTCAATATGAATTTTATCATAAGAAATTCTTTTAAAACCTATTCAATTCCTAAATATTCATTATATGTAACTTCTCTATCAATGACCTTATCAGCTTTTATATCAATAATTCTATTTGCAACTGTTTGTGTTAATTGATGGTCATGTGATGTAAATAAGATATTTCCTTTAAATTTGCTCATTCCATCATTTACAGATGTAATACTTTCCATATCCAAATGGTTTGTTGGTTCGTCAAATATTAAGAAATTTGCACCTGATAACATCATTTTCGCAAGTACACATCTTACTTTTTCTCCACCAGATATAACTCTTGCTTGTTTTAATGATTCATCACCTGAAAATAACATTCTTCCTAAAAATCCTCTAACATATGTTTCATCTGGATCTTTTGAGTATTTTCTTAACCATTCTGTTAAATTTTCATCAACATCAAACAAATAATTATTATCTTTTGGAAAATAAGACTTAGTAATTGTTGTTCCCCAAATAAGTTCTCCTTCATCTGGTTCCATTTCACCTGCAATTATTTGAAATAATACTGTTTTGGCATTTTCATTATCTGCTAAAAAGGCTATTTTATCACCTGTTTTTACTGTAAACGATATATTATCCAATATTTTTTCTCCATTTATTGTTTTAGATATATTTTTTACTTGTAATATTTCTTTTCCAGGTTCTCTATCTGGTTTAAAATCAACATATGGATATTTTCTATTTGATGGTTTTATTTCATCTAACTCTATTTTTTCTAGTGTTTTCTTTCTTGATGTAGCTTGTTTTGATTTTGAAGCATTAGCACTAAATCTTGCAATAAAGTCTTGTAATTCTTTAATTTTTTCTTCTTTCTTCTTATTTTGTTCTTTCATTTGTTTTAATGCTAATTGACTTGATTCATACCAGAAATCATAGTTGCCTGGATATACTTTTATTTTTCCAAAGTCAACATCTGCAATATGTGTACAAACTTTGTTTAAGAAATATCTATCATGTGATACTACAATTACAGTATTTTCAAAGTTAATTAAAAATTCTTGTAACCAATTAATACTTTTTAAATCTAAGTCATTTGTTGGTTCATCTAGTAATAATACATCTGGATTTCCAAATAGAGCCTGTGCAAGCAATACTTTTACCTTATCTCTTGCTTCTATTTCACTCATTAATTTATAATGATTTTCAGGTATTATTCCTAAATCATTTAAAAGCATTGCTGCATCTGATTCAGCATTCCAACCATCTAATTCTGCAAATCTTTCTTCTAATTTTGCAGCTTTCATTCCATCTTCTTCTGAAAAATCTGGTTTCATATATATTGCATCTTTCTCTTTCATTATGTCATATAACTCTTTGTTCCCCATTATTACAGTATCCATTACTGTATATTCTTCAAAAGCAAAGTGATCCTGTTTTAGTATAGAAAGTCTTTCTCCTTTTTCAAGTGATACTTCTCCTTTACTTGGTTCTAATTCTCCTGATAAAACTTTTAAAAATGTTGATTTTCCAGCACCATTTGCTCCTATTATTCCATAACAATTTCCTTTACCAAATTTTATATTTACATCTTCAAATAATACTCTTTTTCCAAATCTAACTGTTACTCCTGTTGCAGTTAACATGTTATCTCCTCCTTAATTTTACTTTTCCGCTTCTTATCGCTTATCTACTATACCACAATTTTACAATTTTAACAAGACATTTCATACATTTTTCACTATTGCTTTTTTTGTCGTAATATGATAAATTTTGTTTATAAAATGAAAGGGGATTTTAACTATGCGTAAGAAAATTTTATTATTTATTTCAATTGCTATTTTTACAATGTTAATCTTATTTGGAATTGAACATTTTTCATCATTAAATAAAAAAACACAGGAAATTTCATCTTCAGAAACTCAACCAACAGAAAACACAAAAGATACAGGATTAGTTATTGATATTCCAAAAAAAGAAGATATAACTATAAATATGAGTGTTATTGGTGATATAATGTGCCATAATTCTCAATATCAAGATGCATTTAATGGATCTACATATGACTTTTCTTATGTTTTTTCAGATATAAAAGATTATATTTCTAATGCTGATATTGCAATTGGAAACCTTGAAACAACTTTTGCAGGTGCTGAAAGAGGTTATAGCAATTATCCAACATTCAATACTCCTGAACAATTAGCATATAATTTAAAAGATTTTGGTATTGATGTTGTTTCAACTGCAAATAATCATTGTATGGATACTGGATATAAAGGATTAGTTAGTACTTTAAATTATTTAGATGATGCTGGAATTTCACATACTGGAACATCTAGAAGTAGTGAAGAACAAAATACAGTTTTAATAAAAGATGTAAATGGTATAAAAATTGCATTTTTGTCTTTTACTTACGGCACTAATGGTATTCCTGTTTCTTCACAAAGAGACTATTCCGTAAATTTAATTAGTGATGACTTAATCTTAAATCAATTAGCATTAGCAAAAGAACAAAATCCTGATTTAATTTGTGTTAGTATGCATTGGGGAATTGAATACCAAAACACTCAAAATAAGGAGCAAGAAAGACTTGCTAACCTATTATTTCAAAATGGTACAGATATAATATTAGGTAGTCATCCACATGTTTTACAACCAATGGAAAAGAGAACAATTACTCTTGATGATGGTTCTACAAAAGAAGGATTTGTTATATATTCACTAGGAAATTTCATGTCTGGTCAAACAAAAGAAAGAACTCGTAATTCTATTATATTAAATATTGAATTAACAAAAAATGGTGAAACAGATAAAACATCTATTGAAAAAGTTACATATACACCAATATATATGTATAAAAACACATCAAAAAATAAACAAAAATACCTTGTTATGGATATTGAAAAGGCTCTTAATAACTATAATTCTGGAAATCATATTATTAGTTCAAATACTTATTCTACTTTACAAACAGAACTTACTAGAATAAAAAATACAATAGGAGAAAATTTAGACTAATTTATATTTTACAAAAATAAATTTTATAAAAAAGGGGATTTTTAATGAAAAAAACAATTAAGATTTTTTTGCTTACTATTTTTTCACTGATTTTGCTTAGTCTATTTCCAAAAGTAGAAGCAAATTCTATAAATAGTATATCTATGGATATTGCCATTGATGATAATGGTAATGCATCTGTAACAGAAATATGGAAATGTAAAACATCTCAAGGAACTGAAGTATATCACCCATATTATAATTTGGGAAATTCAGAAATATCTAATTTAACAGTTTCAGAAAATGGAACAAAATATACTACACTATCAACTTGGAATACATCAGGTACTTTATCTGACAAAGCTTACAAATGTGGTATAAATAGATTATCAAATGGTGTTGAACTTTGTTGGGGAATAAGCAATTATGGTTCACATACTTATACTATAAAATACAATATCTCCAATTTCGTTTCTGAACTTTCAGATTCACAAATGATATATTGGACATTAATTCCATATGATTTTTCAAATTCAATTGGAAATGTATATATCAAAATTCATTCTAATTTTAATATTCCAGATTCTGTTGGAGTTTGGGGCTATGGCAATTATGGTGGAACAGCATATGTTTATGATGGTTATATTGAAATGCAATCAGATGGAAATTTAGCGACAGATGAATATATGACAATATTAGTCCAATTTCCTTTGGAAAGTTTTAATTGTAATAATAAATTAGATTATGATTTTAATCATTATTTAAATATGGCAGAAGATGGAACCAAACATTATGTAGACAGTTCTTCATATAGTTCATCAAATGGCTCATCATTTTTCAATATTATTTTTGGACTATTTTCTTTTATAATATCAATTTTACCATTTGCAATAATTATAATTTTAATTGCTGTAAAATCAAATCCTGAATCACTTGATTTTGGAGAAAACGGTAAAAAAATGCCATTAGATTTAGATTATTATAGAGATATTCCTTGTAATGGAAATTTATTTAGAGCTTACTATATTGCATATAATTATGGATTACTAAAAAATAAGACAGATATACTTGGTGCAATTATATTAAAGTGGTTAAAAGATTCTTTAATTAAATTAGAACAAAAAGAACAAGGTGTAATCTTTAAAAAAGAAAATACTGTTATTATCTTAAATGGTGCTAAAACAGAGTTAATTACAAATGTTAAAGAAAAAGAGATATTTGACTTGCTTTATCGTGCAAGTGGTGACGGAATATTAGAAAATAAAGAATTTGAAAGATGGTGTAGAAATAATTATTCAAAAATACTTAATTGGTTTGAAAATATTTTAAAAGAAGAAAAACAAGATTTAGTTATTAATGGATTTTTAATACCACATGAAAAAACAACTTTAAAAATATTTAAATCAACTGTATTTACAGTTACTCCTGAGATAAGAAATGAAGCCATACAAATTGCCGGTTTAAAGAAATATTTAATTGATTATACTTTAATACATGAAAGAGAAGCAATAGAAGTTTCTTTATTTGAAGATTATCTAATATTTGCACAAATGCTTGGAATTGCAAAAACTGTTGCAAAACAATTTAAAGAACTTTATCCAGACTTAATTGAACAATCACATTTTACATCATATGATAATTTTTATTATATTGCATTATGTTCAAATAATGGTATTTCTGCTGCTAATATAGCAAAAAGTAGAGCTGAAAGCTATTCTTCTGGTGGAGGTGGATTCTCTTCTGGAGGCGGAGGAGGTGGTTCCTTCGGTGGTGGTGGCGGAGGCGGTGGTTTCCGTTAGAATAAAATATACAAGAATAGAATTTATTCTATTCTTGTATATTTTTTCTTATATCTAAAAATCCTTATCTGTTACAACATTAAATTTATATTCATGAGTAACTATACTTACACTATTATCTTCATGCTTCATTTCTATTTTTTCTACCAAGCCATTTTCTTTATTTATATAATATTTTGCCTTAGTACCATATTCAGTAGCTTGACAATTAATGTTTGTTATAACAAAATATTCTTTATCTCCATCTTTTTCAGACTTTATATTTGCAAATATAGAATCGAAAAACATATTTGTTCTATCTTTAAATACTAAATATGTAGTAATCGTATCAATAGGAAATACTTTTTGCTTTTGGCTAATTTCTGTTATTTCACCATTAGTATCTTCAAAATATGTTTTGTATCCATCTGTTGTAATATACTGTATGAGTTTTGTTTTATCTTCATTTTTTTCAACAACAATTTTTTCTTTTTCTTTATTTTTAAATAATTCAACATATGCTAATGAAGAATCTGTAGCAGAAATTTTATGATAAACATTTTCTTTATTGCAATATTCATCTGATTTTTGCATTATTTCTTTAATTATATTATATTTCTTTACTCCTAATATACTAAGAAAAATCAAAATCAAACCTAAAACAATTACAACTACTAATATACATTTCTTTTTCATATGAATCCCCCATTTCATCTTTTGACAATTTTATATAACATTGTTATACTTTATATTTTACCATTATTTCTTATAAGTGTCAATTTATATAATTTTTTCTTAGAGCTACAACAGTAGTACAAACTGAAACAGGCATTACTCTTATCATCATGCAAGCTATACAAAAATATTGTAAATCGCCCAGAAAATTCTATTTTTCTTTTATTTCTACCTTATATTGTGATAAATCTGGCACTTCTACATCTTCATCTGTTACTACATCAAATTCATATCTGAATTCCGTAATCCCATCACCAGATTTTATTAATATGTCTTGTTTTTCCTTTAAATAGTCGTCTATTTTACTTTCATCAATATTTTCTTCTTTATTATCTGAATAATATGTTTTCATTCCATCTATGTTTATTTCTTTAAGTGGTAATCCAGTTTCTTTATCTAACCAAATCTCCCAATTCATTCCAATATCAAACTTATCTTGTAAAACATAACATTTTTTTCCTTCATTAGAATAAGATCCTACATTAATTTTTTTAGACTTAATGCTTAAAAAAATTGGTGTTACTGTTCTAAACCATAACTCATTATTATAAACAAATGGAATACCTTTTAGCATAGTTTCAGTGTTAAATATTTTTTGTCCTTTTTGAATTACAGCTCTATTATCAGGATATATAAATATAGACTCATCTGAATCAACTGATGTATATTTAGTATAAAGTGATTCGATTCCATCATTCCTATAAGTTGCATAAACTACTTTAAATTTTCCATTCTTATAATATTCTTTAGCTACAAACACTTCATCACCTAAAGAATTTTCCATACTTTGAATATACATATTATTACTCTTACTAAATTTTTGTGCTTTATTTATTATGTAATTAAATAAAATACAACTATAAATATATTTTATAAGTATTATTACTATAACAAAAACTATTAAAGAAATTACTATTGCTTTTATTTTATTTTTCTTAATTTTATTATTAAAACTTTTTAAAGATTCTTTTTCATTAGAATTTTCGTTTTTTTCATTTTTTCTCATAGTTTGAAAAATTTCCTGGCATTCATTACAATTTTCTAAATGTTTTTTCACTAATTCTTTAGTTCCATTAGAACAAACATCATCTATATATAAAGGAATCATGTCTCTTACTATTTCACAATCTTTATTCATCCTTTAATTCCTCCTTAATCTTTAATTTTGCTCGATAACAGATAACTCTTGCCCAGCTTTCGGTTTTTCCAAATATATCAGAAATTTCTTTAAATGATAATTCTCCATAATTCCTTAAGGTAAACACTTCCTTATAAGGTTCATCTAATGAATGAATTATTTTTAACAATTCCTTATTAGTTTCACTATCAATTATCTTGTCAACTATCTCATTTTCTTCACTAGGAATTGAATCATCAAGTACCTCAATCTTTTTATCTTTTTTATATAATGAATAATATGTATTTTTACCTATTTGACATAGCCATGTAAGCATTTTATATTTTTCATCATATTTACTAATATTCTTTAAAGCCTTGAAAAAAGTTTCTTGAGTTAGTTCTTCCGCTAAATCCTCATTCTTAGTTAAAGAAAACAAATATTTATTTAAACTACTATAGTATTTTTTATAAATATCTTCAAAATTATAATTCATTTTTTGTTCCACCTATATTACTTTCAAAACCGATTTTTGTTACAAAAAAATACAATTTTTTATTTTAATTTACATTTCGTCTGTTAATCACATATATAATACTTACAAATGAACATTTCGTTACAAATAATTTTTATTATTTATTCTATCATGATTAAATCATAAAATAAGTAAAATGGAAAAATAATTAATAGACCTACTTTATAAAAAAAGCAGATCTATGTTAATAATTAAGATTATTAAGAAAAAATAGTAATTAGTCAGCTAAGTTTGCAATTTCTTCCATCATACTAAAGAAATCATCTTTATTACTTGAATTAAAATCAAATATAAATGTATATATATTGTTATATGGTTTTAAGTTTACATATGATGAATTGCTATATCCTCCAAAACCAAGTCCATTATCTATATCATTAATATAAACATAGTATTCAGGAAGAAATCCTATTATAACTTTTTTATTACTAGAAATTACTTTATTTATTTTACTTTCTAGTTCACTGGTAGATTTATTATCTACTAAATAATTATTTTCTATATCATATGAGAATCCAATTGCTGAAAGCAGTTCTTTCATAAAAACAGTATTTTCTTTTATAAAGTCATAAGGATTGTCTGTTTTAGTATATCCACTAACATTTGATATAAAAATACCATTTTTAGTAATATTCTTATTAATATAATCTTCAAAATTTGTTGTTTCTGTAATATTTTCACACCCCAATAAATATGCAATATTTACTTGAGATATAATATCCTGATTAAATTTTTTCGAAACTCCAGATACAGTTAAACCAGTATCACTAGGCAAAGTCCCAGTATATTCAGTAACTATATTTTTTGGTCCTTCTACTATTTGAGAATTATTTTCTACACTATTGTTACTATTAAAATTTTTGTTATTGCTAGAAAAAACAATTGCTAATAATAGAACTATTATTATACTTATAGTAATCATTATTGCTTTTTTCTTTTTATTCATAATTATCACTCCTATCTTGATTGATTTATACCATTTTCTACAGCCAATTGTGCTAAATATTCTTAAGCATCTGTGTCTGATGTTTGTCCTCTACCTTGGAAAAAATGACCACCATTGTGTAA
>ERZ827168.4042-NODE-4042-length-14000-cov-9.949229_pt1 | contig 14000 bp, 16 predicted proteins | sample MGYA00519868_ERZ827168 | MGnify/ENA primary metagenome ERZ827168 (study PRJEB31778, sample SAMEA3449271) | human gut metagenome | biome: human gut; feature: human-associated habitat; material: faeces | place: United Kingdom | collected 2010/2012 ...
TTCTAATGCACTTATTTCACCATTTGAAATTGTTGTTGTCGATACATCAATATATTTAATATTGTAGTCAAAACATTTTTCTATAATTATATCGTTTATTTCATTTACGTATTTTTTCGAATCTTCATTAGAAAAAATATCAAATAAAGAACAACATAAAACTTTGTTGTTAATAAGTGTAATACTTTCAAAAATCGAATCTAAAAAATAATCAAAATTAGCTTTATCATATGCAAAATCTTTATCATTATAATTTAAGTTGCCTTTATAATACTTTGCACTCCTTAAAACATTATTATATGAAAAGTTAAATGAAATCATGATGCAAATGTCAAATTATGATTTTGAGATTTTATTTGTAAATGATGGAAGTAAAGATAAATCGCTAGAAATTATAAAAAAATTTAGAGAACAAGACAATAGGTATAACTATGTTGATTTTTCAAGAAATTTTGGACAAGAAATTGCAATGGCAGCAGGTATTGATTACGCAACAGGAGATTGTGCAATATTTATGGATGCAGATTTGCAAGATCCACCAGAATTAATTGAAAAAATGATAGAAGAATGGGAGAAAGGCTATGATGATGTATATGCAAGAAGAATTAGTCGAGAAGGAGAAAGTTGGCTAAAGAAATTTACATCAAAAATGTATTACAAAGTTTTAGCAAAAATGACTAAAATACCAATTCAAAAAGATACAGGAGATTTTCGTTTGCTAGATAAAAGGTGTGTTCAAGCACTATGCCAAATGAGAGAAAAAAATAGGTGTTCAAAAAGTTTGTTTAGCTGGATAGGTTATAACAAAAAAGAAATAACATTTGAAAGAGAAAAAAGAATAGCAGGAACAACAAAATGGAATTATATAAACCTAATAAAACTAGCAATAGATGGCATTACATCACTTTCAACCAAACCACTTAATATGCCTATATACATAAGCATTATTTTAGGAATAACACTTATTATATATGCTACAACGTTAGGAGTATTTGCAATAGCTGGACAAACAATAGTAGAGCTAAACATAATAATATTTGTTCTCTTATTATTCTTTACAATACATATGACATTTGTTAGCATATTTGGAATATATTTAGGAAAAATCTTTGAGGAAACTAAAGGTAGACCAATATACTTGTTAGATGAAATAAATGGAGAAAGAGAGAAAAATGATGGGGGATATAAAACACAAGAAAGTTGTTATAATAATTTTAATTTTAATCACTATTCTGCAAATTAGCACAAGAATATACATTGGGCACAAAAAGGTATATTACCATATGGATGAAATGTATTCTTATGGGCTTATGAATTATAATAAGCTAAACATTGCAGATAATGAAGATTTCCAAAATGTTTGGCATAATAAAGAATACTACTTAGATTACTTAACTGTTAACCAAAATGAAAAATGGAATTTAAAACCAGTATATGAAAATCAAAAAAATGATGTTCACCCACCTTTGTATTACCTACTACTTAGAATATCAGCAAGCTTTACAATAGATAGATTTTCAAAGTGGTCAGGAATAATATTAAACATAATAATATTTACTGTTTCCAATGTACTAGTATTTAAGATAGCAAAAGAATTATCTAAAAGTAACATCTATGGAATAATTGGGTGCGTTATAAATGGCTTTTCACTAATCGCTTTAAATTCAAATAGTTATATAAGAATGTATGAATTAGCAAATCTAATGACATTATTCTTAACATGGTTTCATTTAAAAATGTACTATAAAGAAAGTATCTCATGGCGAGACCTTTTGCCAGTTATAATTTTCTTTGTACTTGGAGGCTTAACGCACTACTATGTTCTAGCTTTTGGACTAGGCTTATATATAGTGTATACAATAAAATGTATAAAAAACAAGGAAAAGAATAATTTGCTTAAATATCAAATTGCAATAGCTATAAGTGCTATAAGCTTTTTGGCAATTTTTCCATATGCCATATATCATGTGTTTTTTAGTTATAGAGGGGTTTCACGGAGTAAAAACAAATATCAAAATTCAATTACTAGGATACGTATATCTTTTAAATAAAGAGGTATTTGGAAATCTGTTAGGTGTGGTAATTACTGCTATAATATGTACATATAAAAAGCCTAAACAAAGTAATCATATTCCAATAATTGCACCAATAATACTTTATTTCTGCGTAATAGTAGTAAAAGCACCATACATAGAAGCTAGATATTTCATGCCAATTTATAGTGTGATAAACATTTATGTGTTATATAAAATAAAAGACATTTTTGAAAGAAGTAAAACAGAAAAGCAAACACTTTTTATGATTATAGCTTTGTATTCTATTATGCTATGTAACCCAATAATCACAAAAACTAAACTAGATTTAACATATGAAGACTATAAGATACTAGTTCAAAAAGTCCAAAAAGAAAATAAACCAATAGTGTATGTTTTTGATTACACAAATAATAGATTTTTAGATGACTTGTATTTATTCACATTAGTAGATAAATCAATAGTTATAGATAAAGAGCATTTAACCAATGAAATACTAAATAATGGAGATATATTGCTAATATGCAGAGATAATTATATTCAAGAATTTAGCGATAAATTCCAGTATTCATATAAGCTAGTCAAAAACTTAAATGCCTACAACGTTTACGAAATAAGCTACAAAACTAGTATGAAAATACATAGTAAAACCAGAGTTTCGGCAGAAACTCTGGTTTTTTTATAGTGGAATTATTTCCAACAAATGAGCTAACCGCCGTAATCACGACATCACAGCTGTTACATAAATATGTTACTACATTTTTCTAAAATGTCAATATTTTTCTAAAAAGTGTGATATAATATATGTCAAAAGGAGGAATTTTTATGAAAGAATATATTATAAATGTTGAAGGAATGGCATGTTCTGGCTGCGAAAAAAGAATAACAAACGTAATTAGCCAAATACCAGAAGTAAAAAAAGTTACAGCTGACCATATCACAGGAAAAGTTGTAATTGAAGCTGAAAATCTTGATGAAAACACAGCAAAAGAAAAGATTAACAACTTAGGCTTTAAAGCTTTATAAAGATATTAAAGTAAAGGTAATTTTAAAAATTATCTCTTTTTCTTGCTGAATGTAAAACGCTAATTATGTGAATTTTATTAGATTCAATTTTATATAAGATTATATACGATTTATAGATGAGCTCTCTATAATTTTCTTGAGAATACTGTAGAGAGACTCTTCCCATATAGGGAAAAAGACTTAAATGTTCTGTTTTTATTATGATATTGTTAATAGTTTTTCGAGCATAAAAAACAGAATTTTTAGAGATATAATTATAAATATTAATTAAGTCCAGATTGGCATTACTTGACCATACAATTCTCTCCAAAGACATTCTCCAAAACTTCTTTGGTTGTGTAATATTCGCCGTCAGAAATTTCTTTTGAACCTAATTCAAAAGAAGCTATAATTATGTCATCATTAGGTAATGTTTCTTTATTTGATAATATATCTCTTAATTCAGTTTTGCTTAAATTTCTATAATATAATATTTTCTCATTATTTGACATACAAAGCACCTCACTTTATGAAATATTTTACCACTTTAATATCTTTATATGTGGAGATTATATAATAAACAAATCAAAAAGTCAATAATTATATTGATATAATCTTATTATTACTTAGAAAATATACTATAATACAAATTAAGGAGTTTTTATTATATATGAAAAAAGTTATATTAAACATAGAAGGAATGACTTGTAGTGCCTGTTCAAACGGATTAGAAAAATACCTAAACAAGCAAAAAGGCATAAAAAATGCGGTTGTAAATTTGGTAATGGCAACAGCAGTAGTTGAATATGATGAAGAGATTACTATCAAAGATATAAATAGATATGTTGAAGAAGCAGGATTTAAAAGCCTAGGAGAAAAACAAGAAGAAAAAAACAACCATAATTTTAGAAAGGCAATAATTTTTTCAGCTTTAGGTATAATTTTAATGTATATTTCAATGGGACACATGCTAAACTTACCAATTCCAGAGCTTTTAGATGGTATGATGCATCCTAAAATATATGCTACAACATTATTACTATTGACCACCGTATTCCTAATTTGGGGCTTTGATATAATTAAAAATGGAATTAAAAACATATTTCATAAAATGCCTAATATGGACTCTCTAGTTGGAATTGGTGTGCTAGTAAACTTTATATATAGTGCATATAATACAATTCTAATATTTAAAGGACAAACAAACCTAGTTCATAACCTATATTTTGAATCTTCAGCCATAATAATTTTATTTGTAAAATTAGGCAGAATGATTGACCAGAAAAATAAATCAAAAGCAGTTGATACTATTAAAAATTTAGTAACTATAACTCCTAGAAATGGTGTAATACTAAGAGATGGAAAGGAAATAACAGTTACAATTAATGATATACAAAAGGGAGATATAGTAATTTGCAGACCAGGAGAAAAAATTGCAGCTGATGGAATTATTACAAAAGGAAGAACCCATACAGATGAAGCATTTATAACAGGAGAAAGTAAACCAGTTAGCAAAGACGTTGGAAGCAGAGTAATTGCAGGAAGCATTAATTATGATGGATACATTGAATACAAAGCAGAAAACATAGGAAAAGACTCAGAAATTTCTCATATAGTAAACATGGTGGTTGAAGCAACAAACACAAAAGCACCAATAGCAAGACTTGCAGACAAAATAAGCGGATATTTCGTGCCAACAATTTTTGTTATTGCAGTAATCTCATTTTTGCTAAACCTTGCAGTTGTGAGAAATGGCACACAAGCAATAAATGCATTAGTAAGTGTTTTAGTTGTAGCTTGCCCTTGTGCATTAGGCTTGGCAACGCCTCTTGCGATGGTAGTTGCAATAGGAAATTGTACAAAAAATGGAATCCTTGTAAAATCAAGCGAAACACTAGAAGCTTCAAGCAAAATAGATACTGTAGTTTTTGATAAAACAGGAACATTAACACAAGGCAAATTAGCAATTCAAGATAAGGAAATATCAAAAGAAAATATGAAAATCTTGCAAAGCCTTGAAGAACATTCAAACCATCCACTTGCAAAAAGCATTTGCGAAAATGCAGATAATTTATATAGTGTGGAAGAATTTGAAGAAATTTCTGGACTTGGAATTAAAGGCAAAATTAAAAACCAGGTATATTTTGCAGGAAACAATAAGTTCATAGGAGATAGAGAAAATCCATATAAAAACTTAGAAGAAGAATTTTCAAATAAAGGAGAAAGCATAGTTTACTTATTTACAGAAAAAAGTGTGTTGGGTATAGTTGGACTTCAAGATACAATAAAACCAGAAATGAAAGAAGTAATAAACAAATTAAAACAAGCACAAAAACAAGTAATAATGCTTACAGGAGACAATACCAATACAGCAAATTCAATCGCCAGAGAGCTTGGAATAGAAAAGGTTATAAGCAATGTTTCACCAAAAGAAAAACTAGAAAAAATAAAAGAATTAAACACAAACAATAACTGCTTAATGATAGGAGATGGAATAAATGATAGCCCAGCACTAAAAACAGCAAGTATTGGAGTAAGTGTACAAAATGGAACAGATATAACACAGGACTCAGCAGACATAATTTTGTTAAATGAAAATATGGATTCAGTGTATAAGATACTAACAATAGGATACAAAACAATAAAAATAATAAAACAAAACCTATTCTGGGCACTATTTTACAACATAGCAATGGTACCACTTGCAACAGGACTATTGCCAATAACCCTAAACCCAATGATAGCAAGCCTTGCAATGACTTTGAGCAGCTTTACAGTTGTAATAAATAGTTTAAGATTAAAAAGATAAAGTTGAAACTTTACCAAAATTTAACTTTTTTAGGTGTTATAAATTAATAATAATATGCTAATATTTATACTATTGAAAGTATTTACTTTCAATAGTTTTTTTAAAAAGTAAAATTATGAAGCTAAATACTTACCATGTTTATGAATTTAAAAAAATATTAATAAAATATGATATAATTGATAAAAAAGGAGACCAACAATGCAAAAAATATTAGTAGTTGAAGATGAAAAAGAAATTGCAGAAGCAATAAAAATATATCTTGAAGAGGAAGGCTATGAAGTTATTATTTGTTTAAATAGTGAAAAGGCTATATCTCTATTTAAACAAAACGAATTTCAATTAGTTTTATTAGATATAATGATGCCAAAGGTAGATGGAATAACCCTTGCAAGACAAATACGAAAAACGAGCTCTGTACCAATTATATTTATATCAGCCAAAAGTGAAAGTACAGATAAAATTACTGGGCTAAATGCAGGAGCAGATGATTATATTACAAAACCTTTTGAACCACTAGAATTAATTGCTAGGGTAAAAGCAAATATTAGAAGATACTGCAAATTAGGAAGCAATGTTGAAAATGATAATTTAAGAATTGATGGCTTGGAAATTAATAACAAAACCAAAGAAGTTTTTATTGATGGAGAGCTTATTAAATTAACACCAATAGAATATAAATTATTATATTTCTTAGCAACTAATAAAGGACAAGTTTTCTCAATAAAACAGATTTATGAAAATGTATGGAAAGAGCCATTTGATGGATATGAAAAAAAGGTAGTTGTTCATATAAGTCACATTAGAGATAAGATTGAAATAAACCCAAAAGAACCAAAATATATAAAAGCTGTTTGGGGACTAGGATATAAGATAGAGAACCTAAAATAAGGAAAGGTGATTTTAATGAAGAATATAAAAATACTAATAAAGAAAATATTGCTATTTATAATATTTACAATAATAATATCTATTTCCTATCTAAAAATATGGCCATATATTAAAGAAAATGGAATAAAAATACCAAAAGAGAAAAAATACATAGAAACAGAAAACTTCCAAAGAGAATTTGCATTGGAAATAATGGGCTTAGAAAGCTCAGTAAGTTGGGGAATAGTAGAAGATTACTTTTATGAAAACGAATTTAATCAATATAATAGAAGTCAAACAAATGTAGAATATATCTTTGATATTGAAAAAACAAATGGAGAAACTATGCTTCTAAGTAATATAATAAATGAAAATTTAGAAGGAGCAATGAAAAATTTTAAAAACAGCACCGCATATTATATTTGTTCTTTAAACGAATGGCCAGAAACTAACCAAAGCACTTTAAAATATTCTCGCTTCAAGGCAAATCAGGAGATATTTAAAAAATTAGATGTATATATTAGAGTGCAAAACATTGATGTTAAAGATGAAATTTATATAGCAAAAGAAAAATACGAGGATTTTGCCAATAATTACAAAACATATTTAAGTATATGTGCAGTGTTATTTATACTATTTATCTTGATATTAATAAATGTAAGTAGGCACATAAATGAAACAAAGGGATTCAAATTATTTAATGGATTATATATTGAGCAAATAGTACTAATAATAGGAACATTAATTTATGTAGGAATATTAGTATTAGAAAGGCATTGGATTATTTATACTATTTATAAATATTTAATATATATAATTTATGTTTTATGCTATGTAATTATCTCTGAAATATATTTTTGCATTATTAGAAAAAACGCAAATAAAAGAGAATTTCTACTTCCAAAGGTCATAAAGCATTTTCAAAATATTTATAAAACAATTATAGTATATATTTTTGTTTGTTTAGCCTATGTATTTATAATAAAGAATTTTGCAAGCTATGGCTATTATAGTGTTGGCATTTATTCTCTAATCTTCTTAATAAACACAATAATTTTGCTTCATCAACTAAGCTTGTTAATTGAAATAAGTGAGATTACTACAAAAATAGAAACAATGGGAAGCGGAAATATGGAAAATATAATTGAATGTAGAAACGCAGAACTTCAAGAACTTGGAAAAAATATTAACAATCTAAAACAAGGAATGAAAAAAGCAGTTGAAGAAAGTATGAAGGCAGAAAGATTAAAAACAGACCTTATAACAAACGTATCACATGATTTAAAAACACCACTAACTTCAATTATAAACTATACAGATTTATTGAAAAAAGAAAAAATAGAGAATGAAAATGCACAAAAATATATTGAAATATTAGAAGAAAAATCTAAAAAACTAAAAAATTTAACAGAGGATTTAATAGAGGCTTCAAAAATATCATCTGGAAACGAAACAGTGAATTTAGAAAAATTAGATTTAAAAGAAATGGTACTACAAGCTAATGGAGAATTTGCGGAAAAGTTTGAAGAAAAGAACTTAGATGTAATTAGCAATTTGCCTCAAGAAGCGGTAATAATGGATTTGGACGGTAAAAAAATGTGGAGAGTTTTAGAAAATTTATATCAAAATGTGTACAAATATTCTCTAGAAAACACAAGAGTATATGTTGATTTGGCAGTTCATGACAACATAGTATTTACAATAAAAAATATATCTAAAGAAAAGTTAAACATATCTCCAGATGAACTAATGGAACGATTCATAAGAGGAGATAGCTCAAGACATACAGGAGGAAACGGACTTGGATTATCAATAGCAAAAGACCTAAGCAAACTAAATGGTGGAACATTAAAAATAGAAATAGATGGTGATTTATTTGTTTCAAGACTAGAACTACCATTAAAACTTCTTAAAAAATGATTTTCTACCTTGACAATGCAAAGTTATTATGATATTCTAAACTTCCAAAAAGGATAATTGCATTTAATATATAGAAAAATTTAAAAGGGAGGATTTTAGAAATGGAACTAAAAGGATCAAAAACAGAAAAAAATTTAATGGAAGCATTCGCTGGTGAATCTCAAGCGAGAAACAAATACACATACTTTGCTTCAAAAGCAAAAAAAGAAGGATATGAACAAATTGCATCAATTTTTCAAGAAACAGCTGATAATGAAAAGGAACATGCAAAATTATGGTTTAAATTATTACATGATGGAGAAGTTCCAACAACTGTAGAAAATTTAAAAGCAGCAGCTGAGGGAGAAAACTTTGAATGGACAGATATGTATGATAGAATGGCAAAAGAAGCTAAAGAGGAAGGCTTTGACCGAATTGCATACCTATTTAGTGCAGTTGGCAAAATCGAAAAGGAACATGAAGAAAGATATAAAAAATTATTAGAAAACATAGAAGAAGGATTAGTATTTTCAAAGGATGGGGACAGAATTTGGAAATGCAGAAACTGCGGACATATAGTAATTGGAAAATCAGCACCAGAAATTTGCCCAGTATGTAGCCATCCTAAAGCATATTTTGAAATAAAAGCAGAAAATTATTAATAAATAAAACTAAGAGCCCAACAAAGAAAATATCTTTAGTTGGGCTCTGGCTTTGTATAAAACTTATTTTTTAAATCTAATATCATCACCGAAAAATCTGTATATATTATAGTTACCAATAAATCTTGACACGATTCTTTCATCATAAGTGTTAAATAATCCTTGTAAATCAAGGTTTGTTGAAATTATTGTTTTTGTTATTTTACCATTTTGGTTAAGAAGTCTTGTATTAATTATCTTATATAATTCAGTAAACTTCATGCTATTCATAGTTTCTGTACCTAAGTCATCTATTACTAGTAAATCAACAGTCAATAGATTTTGCGAAAATGTACTATCATTATTTTTACTAAACATTTCACTTATTAAAGTATCTAGCATAACAGGAGCAGTTTGGTAAAGAACGGTTTTTCCCTTTGATAAAAGCTCTGCAACAATACAATTTGATAAAAAAGTCTTTCCAAGACCTGTTCCACCTGAAAAAAGTAAGTTTTTCTCATTTGAATCATCAAAATTTCGAATAAATTTTTTTACCTCTTTGCCAATTACTTTAATGTTCTCTCTAGGAGATATGTTAGAATTATATTTTGCTTCATTGACCTCATCAGAATATAAATTAATATTGAATTTTTTGAAGTTTTCTCTATCTAGATTTCCAATATTAGAATTGTTATATTCAATATTAAGTAGCTTTTGTTTTAAACAGCTGCACATTGTAGTAATACCGTCTTTAGTAATATAGCCAGTATCTTTACATTTTGAACATTCGTATTTTGGAGATAAGTAGCTTAAATCTTTGCCATCATTTTTTAATATAGTCATTCTTTCATTTTTTAAAATATTTACCTTATTTTGTAAATCTTCTAAAATAGAAGGATTATGTGTTGAAATAATTGACTTGGCAGCTTCAATAGCACAAGAATTAAGCTCGTTTTCAATTTCTTGAAGGCGAGGAAACTTAATATATAAATCATTTTTGCGTTGCTCTAAATCAGAAATAGCTTTCATTTGCTTGTTATCGTATTCTTTTAAAAGCTTCTTCAATGTGCTACTATTATCCATTCTTAATATCTCCTTTTATTGTTTTGTATTTGCATATAAATCATTTAAGTTATCGTATGTTCTTTGAGTATAATTATTGTAATTTGTTTTTTTCTCAATCTCCTTAATATTCTTATTTTGAGTTTTAAAATCAGCCATGAATTTTTGAATTTCTTCAGGTGTTTTTAAATTCTTTTCATGCCAATTTGTAAGCAATTTATCAAAATAATCAAATGTTGGGTTTGCTTTTGATGTAGTTTTCTTTAAAGCAATATTTATAACATCTAAGTTGTAGCCATAATCTAATACCCACTTTTCAATGTATTCTTCTTCAAACTCGGTAAAAGCATTATAACGGCCAAGCTTTTTGGCGATAGATTTTTTAATTTTGCTCATATTATCATATTTTTGGTAGTAGTTTTCCAAATCGTTAAATGTTTTTATTTTATTTTTAGACCATGCCTCTGCAACTGTTTGAACATAATTTTTATGAAGAGCAGATTTTCCATAGCAATAATCAAATAAGGAAACCATAACCTGTTCATCAAATTCATATTTTTTAAACCATAAATCAATATCACTGTACCAAGAAGGAGACATAACACCCTGAAAATATTGGTTGTTAATACTTTCTATTGCTTTGGCTCTGTATTGATTCTCGCTATTTTTTTGAATAGCTTCAGGAGTTAGTGTCAAATTTGGAGTATATGATTTATGCAATTCAAGTTCTTGCAAGCAGTTAAGTGTATACCCAGTAGGCCTTTTAGTTATAACCCCATTTTCCTCCCAAAAAGTTAGACCAGCCTGAATAATATTAAAAGGAATATTAAGTTTTTTAGATAAATCTGTTATTTTAATATCCTTATCATATTTAGACAAAAAAACAAGGCATAAATATATCTTAATAAAATCGCCATTAGCACAAGACAAATACTCAGTAAAAAATATATCTGGTATTTCTGTATGTGAAAATAAAATAGATTTATCCTTACAATCTAACTTCATAAAAATCTCTCCCTTTTTAGTTAAAACATTATATCATTTTCAAGAGGATAAAACAATAAAAATATAAAAAAACAAAAAAATCCTTGAAAAACTTACTAAAACCCTTGACTTTTCATTGAAAATATGGTAAATTATATAAGCTATGTTCTATTAATTGGGAGCATAGCTTAAAAAACGCATCGTTAAAACCCGTAAATAAAAGTTGGAGGTGGACTAAAATGGCAGCAAAAGGACCTAGAGAAAATATCACATTAGAATGTACAGAATGTAAAAGAAGAAATTATGTAACAAGCAAAAATAAAAGAAATAACACAGAAAGATTAGAAGTAGAAAAATATTGCAAATTCTGCAAAAAAAGAACAACACATAAAGAAACAAAATAAGGCAATTAAGCTGTTTTTAGGAGGAAATAAAATGGCTAATGAAAAGGATGTTAAAAACAACAAAAAAGAAACAAAAAATAAAAAAAGTTTCTTTAAAGATTTCAAAGCAGAATTGAAAAAAGTTATTTGGCCAACACCAAAACAACTTGTAAACAATACAGTTGCAGTTGTTACTATTGTAGTAATTACAGCAGCTATCGTATTTGTATTAGATGTAATGTTTGATTTACTAAGCAAATATGGAATAAATAATTTGAAATCTCATGTTAGAGGATATAATACTGTTCAACTACAAGATGACCACGATCATGACCATGAAAATGAAAGTGGAAATGTTGTTGAGGAAAATACAGCAGTAGAAAATAATACAACTGTAGAAACAACAGAAAATGAATAATTATAGGTTTTACATTAACTTTAAAAAGGAGGCTTAAACCAAATGTCTCAAGTAGAAGAAAATTTAGAACCAAGATGGTATGTTGTACATACATACTCAGGATATGAAAATAAGGTTAAAACAGATTTAGAAAAAACTGTTAAAAATAGAGAGCTTGAAGATTATTTCTTTGATATAGTTGTTCCAATGGAAGAACAAATAGAAATTAAAGATGGTAAAAGAAAAGCAAACTTAAAAAAAGTTTTTCCTGGCTATGTTTTAGTTAAAATGATTGTAACTGAGGAATCTTGGTATATAGTAAGAAATACTCGAGGAGTTACAGGATTTGTTGGTTCAGGTACTGATCCAATACCTCTTACAAATGAAGAAATAAGAAGTATGGGATTTGAAACTGCAATAGTAGAAATAGACTATGATGTTAATGATTCAGTTAAAATACTAAATGGAGCATTAGCAGGATTTATAGGAACAGTTCAAGAGATAAACAAAGAAAAAGGAAAAGTAAAAGTTCTTGTTTCAATGTTTGGAAGGGAAACACCTGTAGAGCTAGAGTTTGCCCAAGTTGAGAAAGTCTAAAAATATTAAAATATAAATGTATAAAAAATGAAAGGAAGTTTTTAAAATGGCTCAAAAAGAAGTTACTAATATAGTAAAATTACAAATTGAAGCTGGAAAAGCAACACCAGCACCACCAGTAGGACCAGCATTAGGTTCAACAGGTATAAACATTATGCAATTCACAAAAGAATTCAATGAAAAAACAGCAAATCAACCAGGTATGATAATTCCAGTTGTTATAACAGTATATTCAGACAAATCATTTACTTTTATAACAGCGCCGTCAATATCAAAGGAAAATTCTCCTCTCATATTGCCGATAATCTCAACTTGTTTGATAGCTTCTTCTATGTCGTCACAAAGAATATACCTTGGGCAAACATTAAAGCCGAAATCCTTTAATTTATCCAACGACTCTTTATGGGTTGCAACGGTAAAATCATCGCTTGCCTGCTGTAAGTTAAATATAAATATATCCAGCCGGCGCTCCCGTGTAATTTTACTGTTCTTTTGCCTTATTGAGCCGGAAGCGGCATTTCTCGGATTTTTAAAAGGCTGCTTGCCCTCGTCCTCCTGCTGCCTGGCCAGCTTTAAAAACACCGCCCTGGGCATATACACTTCGCCGCGTACTTCCAGAAAGCGAGGAGCATTTTCAATCCTTTTGGGAATTGATTTGATTGTGGCAAGATTTTGGGTTACATCTTCCCCAACTGTGCCGTCTCCCCTTGTTGAACCCCTTGTAAACACACCGTTTACATATTCAAGACTCATAGACAGGCCGTCTATTTTAGTTTCCACTACATATTGCGCCTTGCCCACTGCGTCTTTTACTTTTCTGTCAAAATCACGTAACTCGTCATAGGAAAAAGCGTCCAAAAGACTTTCCATTTTTACCGTGTGAACAACCTTTTCAAAAGAAGAGGACGCCATACCCTGCACTTTTTGCGTAGGTGAATCGGCGGTTATAAGCTGCGGAAATTCGTTTTCTATGCTTTTCACCCTATTTACAAGCATATCATACTCGTAATCGGATATTTCTGTTCGATTTTCCTGATAATAAAGGTTGGAATGATAAGCAATGGTCTTTTTTAATTGCTCCAATTCCGAAATTGCATCTTGAATATTCATTTCTTATACCTCGATATGGTATTATAACAAATTTTGTGTGGAATTACAACATTATCCCAGCCGAAAAATTTTATCCGAAATATTATTCGGCACATTTCCGACTATTATTACTTGGGCGATGCAAACTTTCGTTTCAAAATTTGCGGTAGTTGTATAATTGGGAATTAACGCCAAGGCCGTAACCCGCACATTTACATAAATTTTGTGCAGCAC
>ERZ827168.4043-NODE-4043-length-13995-cov-5.013056_pt1 | contig 13995 bp, 12 predicted proteins | sample MGYA00519868_ERZ827168 | MGnify/ENA primary metagenome ERZ827168 (study PRJEB31778, sample SAMEA3449271) | human gut metagenome | biome: human gut; feature: human-associated habitat; material: faeces | place: United Kingdom | collected 2010/2012 ...
GAAAAATGAATGGAATCTCTTCCGACAACCACCCGTTTGAGATGCCAATCCTCGCATACGCTCGGTGGTATGACGCAGCATGTTGCAGTCCGCAAGGACTGTGCGGACCGCAGCCTCATCCAGTGGGGGCCCGATATCGTTCGCGAAAGCCCCCGCAGGTCACGCCACGAAAATCCGATATGTCGGTCGCAGCAAAAAAATCATCCCCGCGGCAAAAAGATGCGCGGGGACGATTTGTGTTTCGCAATCGGGGCATTGCGTGCGCCCCGTTCTCCGAGAGAGTCGGACTACTGTATGCCCAACTTGGCCTTTACTTCGCCGCTGATGTCGGTCGTGGCGGCCTCGTCGATATAGGCCAGCGAGTTGCCCATCATGTCGAATACCACGATGTATCCGCCTGCCTTGGCGACCTCGTTGATGGCGTCGACGGCCTTCTTGCGGATAGGCTCCAGAAGCTCCATCTGCTTCTTCTGTATATCCTGTGCGGCTACCTGCTGGAACTGCTCGTAACGGGTGCTCAGGTCCGACAGCTCTTTCTGCTTGAGCTGCATCACGGCCTCGGTCATGGTGCCTTCGGCCTTCTGGTACTCCTGCATCTTGTTATTGAACTCCACCTGAATGGTCTCCAGCTGCGCGTCCAAGTCCTTGGCGAAGTCCTGAATCTGGGTCTGCGCCTCCTTGAACTCGTTCATGTTCGTAATGATCTCCTGCGTGTTGATTCGACCGAACTTTTGAGCGAAGAGTGATGTCGAAAGCATCACGCATACTACCGCGAGGGTTAGTTTCAATACTTTTTTCATAATTATTCTACGTGTGTAATTGTGTTTCTAATTTCGGGTCTTCAGCAAATCGATGATCGCCTGCGTGTGGTCGGCCTTGGGGGCGTAGTAGAGCATGGTGGCATTCTGCGCCACGTCGATCACCATGTCGTAGCCGTGAGCTTCGGCATACTCCTTGATGGCGTCGAACACGCTCTTCTGGATGGGCTGTATCAGCTCTATGCGCTTCTGCATCAGAGTGCCGTCGGTGCCGAAAATCGACTCCTGGAACTCGGCGGCCTCCTTCTCCTTCTTCAGGATATTCTCCTCGTTGGCCTGCTGCGAAGCCTGCGTGAGCGATGATTTGCGCTGCATGTAGGCGTTGTAGAGCGACTCCACAGCCTCGAACTTGGCGTCGACGTCCTTCTGGTATTGGTTGGCCATCTCGTCTAACTGAGTGATGGCCGCGTTGTATTTGTCTATGGACTTGAATACCTTTTCGCTGTTTACCACGATGTAATTCTGGGCCGCGGCGAATCCTGCCATACCCAATGCGAGAGCCAACGTTAAGATCAATCGTTTCATAATCTTGTTTCTTTAGGTTGCTACTAAATACAAATATAGCAATTTATTTTCAAATATGCTGCCAATCGCATCAGAATGTTTGACCCATGGTGAAGTGGAACTGGCTTCCGCTGCGTACGTTCGAGCCTGCGGGAGCGTCGAATCCCCAACCCCAGTCGAGTCCGAGAAGTCCCACGATGGGCAGGTAGAGCCTTACGCCCAGACCCGCCGAACGCTTGATCTTGAAGGGCGAGAACTCCTTCCACGAAGCGAATCCGTTACCTCCCTCGAGGAATCCCAGAACGTAGATCTGCGACGACTGCTTGAGTATAACGGGATAACGCAGCTCCATAGTATATTTGTTGTAAGCCAAAGAGTAGTTGCTGCCTATGGGATCGAGAGCGCCGTCCTCGTAACCGCGCAGACCGATGATGTCCACACCGTAGATCGTGTAGCCGCTCATGCCGTCGCCACCGACCTCGAATCGCTCGAACGGCGAGAGCTTGTTCTTGTTATAGTGGCCCAGAAAACCCATCTCGGCATGCGCCATCAGCACCAGATTCTCATTGCGCGTGAGCGACTGGAACCAGCGGGCCTTCAACTGCCAGCGGTGGTACTCGATCCATTTGTAACGTATGCGGTCGGGCATGTCCTTGTCGCTGTAATCGCGGCCGTCCCACGCCGAGTAGGGCGGAGTGAAGGTCACCATGGCCGAGAACTCCGATCCGCGGCGCGGATAGATGGGCTGGTCGACGGTCGAACGTGCCAGAGCGATCTTGAACGCCAGCTCGTTGGCCACGCCGTCCTTCATGATGAAATAGTTCCAGTTCTTGAGCGCGTAGCGCGTGTACTGGGCCTCCATGTAGAGGGTGAAGTTGGGATCGGGCCACTTGAGGCGCTTGCCCAGACCTGCGGCCAGACCCAGCGAGCGGAAGTACATCGTCGCCGACTGCCAGATGTAATAGGCGTTGTTCTGCTCCGACCAGTGGGCCGACAGCGTGAGCGAATTGGGCTTGTGGCCGCCCACCCACGGGTCGGTGAAGCTGGCCGCGATGGCCTTGTAGTACGTACCGTTGGTCTGTCCCGATATCTGGAACTTCTGGTTCTGTCCCATCGGATAGGGGGTCCACTTGCCTTTCTTGAACAGGTTGCGCGTCGAGAGGTTATTGAGCGTGATACCCACCGAACCAACGAACGAGCCCGAGCCCCAGCCGCCTGCGACATTGAACTGGTCGCTGGCCTGCTCGACAAGCGGGAAGTTGATGTTAACCAGATCGTTCGACACGGGCTGTATGTCGGGTTGCAGCTGCTCGGCATCGAAGTGGCCCATGCTCATGAGCTGACGCAGGGTCTGCATGAGCAGCGAGCGGTCGTAAAGCATGCCCGGGTAGACGTAGAGCTCGCGGCGGATCACCTCGTCGTCGACGCGGGTGTTGCCCGAGATACCCACCTCGTTCACGGTGAAGGGCTTGCCCTCGAACACTTTTATTTCGAGATCGATAGAATCCTTGCCCACCACGATCTCCGAAGGCTCGATCTGCGACATCAGGTAGCCGTTATTCTGGTAGAGGCTGGCCACCGACTGTTCCTCGGGGTTCATCTCGCGGCCCACGCCCAGACGCTTGTGCATCGATTTCTTGTCGTAGGTGTCGCCCGTCTTGACGCCGAACATGCGTTGCAGATCCTCCGTCTTGTAGACCGAGTTGCCGATCCACTTTATGTCGCGGATATAGAATTTCTCGCCCTCCGACAAATCGATGTGTATTCCTATGCGGTCGGGGCCCATGTCGTATATCGAGTCCGAGAGGATGGTGGCGTTGCGGTAACCGCGCGAGTTGTAGAAATCCACCAGCAGCTCCTTGTCCTCGTCGTAATCCTTTTCGTTGAGCTTGGCGCTTCGGAAGAAGTTTATCGATTTCTTGTGGGTCTTCTTGAATGTCTTGCGCAGGCGCTTGGCCGAGAAGCGGTCGTTGCCCGAGAAGGTTATGCTGCCGATCTTCACCTTGGGATTGCGGTCGACGCGGAAGGTGACGTTGGCCATGTTGTCGAACACCGAGTCATTCTCGATGATGGTGGTAACCTGCACGTTGCGGAAGCCTTTCTCGATGAAGTGCTTCTTGATGAGCTTCTCGTTCTTGTCGATCACGTAGTCCGAAAGCTCGGTGTTGCGCTTGAGCTTGAGCTGCTCGATCAGATCCTTCTGCTTGCTGCGGCCTATACCTTCGCCCGTTATCATCCAGTTGCTCACGCGCGGACGCTCCTTGAGGAACACCTCCAGATCGACGCTGTCGCCCTCGATGGTGGCTCCGATCTTCACGTCGGCGAAGCGGCGCTGGCTCCACAGACGCGTTATGGCGTTCGATATGTAGCTGCCGGGCAGATATATGCTGTCGCCCGCCACGAGTCCCGCCGACGAGCTCACCAGCACGGGGTCGAGATACTCTATTCCGCGTACGTTGATCTTGCGTATGCGGTAGAGCTTCGCCGTTGCGTCCGAGCGCAGCATGGGCGCTTTTTCGTCGAACGGGGGCAGCGTGTCGCGCTGCGGTTCCGATATTTCGTTGCTTTCCTGTCGCTTCTCTTCGGTCTGCGCCACGGCTCCGCCTGCGATATTGAGCGTATCCGCCGTTTGGGCCGACGACAGCCGTGCCGTTGTGAGCAATGCCGCGATGGCGACGAGTGTTTTACCTGCGTATCTCATTTAATGTCAACAAATATTTCCGTTTCGTTCGTAAATGCGTGCAAGGGCGGCGCGTCACTTCACCAGCCCGTAGCGTCTGTCGCGCTCGGCGTAGGCCTTCATGGCCTTCAGGAACTCCTCCCTGCCGAAATCGGGCCACAGCGTATCGGTGAAATAGAGCTCCGAATAGGATGCCTGCCACAGCATGAAGTTGCTCAGCCTGCACTCGCCGCTGGTGCGGATCACCAGATCGGGGTCGGGCATCGACGCCGTGTAGAGCGCCTCGGAGATGCTCTGCTCGGTAATATCGGCTGCCGCGATCTCGCCTGCCGCCGCGCGCTGCGCCAGAGTACGCACCGCTGCGGTGATCTCGCTGCGCGACGAATAGTTGAGCGCCAGCGCGAGGGTCATCCTTTCGCCTCGGGCCGTCTGCCCCTCGATGCGGTCGAGGGCCGCGCGCACCTTGTCGGAAAAACGCCCGCGGTCGCCTATGACCAGAACCCTCACCCCCTGCTCCATGAGTTGCGGAGTCTCCATCTCCACGCCTTTGCACACGAGGTCCATCAAGGCGTCCACCTCCTGCTGCGGACGGCCCCAGTTTTCGGTCGAGAAGGCGTATACGGTAAGATACTTCACGCCGTAGTCGGCGGCGTTCTTCACTGTTTCGCGCAGGGCGTCCATTCCTGCCATGTGACCCTCATAGCGCTCCTTTCGGCGCATGCGGGCCCAGCGTCCGTTGCCGTCCATTATGACGGCGACATGCACGGGTATGTGGTTCGGTTCGTTCATATAACCTGCAAATGTAGACAATTTTACTCGGATTCTAAAAGAATTTCGCGTTTTTATACATAAACGGGTCTTTGTCGGGTGCGGCGACGGCGCGATTCCGCCCGACGATTCAATTGCGAATGTCCGCGTCCCACATCATTTTACTATGTAACGTCCCGTAAAACGATATATTGTGCGGTACGGCCAATAAAATGCGCTCCGAGGCGCGCGAGATCTCGATCCGATCGCCGTCGCCTATGCGGCAGGTGCGGTTGTCGACCGACAGCATGGCCTCGCCGTGGCGGGCGTGTATGGCCAGCACCACGCGCGCCGTGTCGGGCACTACCACGGGGCGCATGCCGAAATTGTGCGGAGCCAGCGGCGTAAGGAGCAGGCACGCGCACTCGGGCGCCACGACGGGGCCGCCCGCGCTGAGCGAGTAGGCCGTAGAGCCCGTGGGGGTGGCCACTATCACCCCGTCGCCGTTGTACTGCGCCACGGTCCGGCCGTCGACCTCCGCCTCGACCTTTATCATCGTGGCCTCCAGACGCTGCACGGCCACCTCGTTCAGCGCGAGCAGCGGCCGCCCCGCCTCGCGCACGCCGCGCACTTCGAGCATCGACCGCGGCTGCACGACCAGCCGTCCGCGGGCTATGTCGTCGAACATGTCGGCCACGCCGTCGCGCGTGGCCGAGGTGAGGAATCCGAGGTGTCCGAAGTTGATGCCCGCCACGGGGATCGATTTGTCGCTCAGGCGGTGTATGCCCTCCAGCAGGGTGCCGTCGCCGCCGCAGCAGACCATCACGCTGTCGCGCGGCTGGCAGCCCGTGTCTCCGTCGTATATCGACGCGGGGTCCGTCGTGCGGCCGAAACGGCGCTCCACCGCCTCGGCGAACTCGCGGTTTATGGCGTAGTCGAAAGAGTGCCGCTCCACGGCTTCGAACAGCCGTTCGATATCGGCGGCCTCGTGGGCGATCTGCGGACGGGAAAAAAGTATGATTTTCATCCTCGGGTCGAAAAAAAGTAATAACTTTGCAAATGCAAATATAGGTATTTTATGACAAAACTGAGTGTAAACATCAACAAGATTGCCGTTCTGCGCAATTCGCGCGGCGGCAATGTGCCCGATGTTGTACGCGCCGCGCTCGACATAGAACGTTTCGGCGGCGATGGCATCACGGTGCATCCGCGCCCCGACGCCCGCCACATACGCTACTCGGACGTGCGCGAGCTGAAGGCCGCCATCTCCACCGAGCTCAACATCGAGGGCAACCCGATCCCGAGCTTCGTCGATCTGGTGCTGGAGGTGCGTCCCGCTCAGGTGACGCTGGTGCCCGACGCGCCCGACGCCATAACCTCCAACGCGGGGTGGGACACGGTGTGCAACCGCGAGTTCCTCACTTCGATATGCCGCCGCTTCAACGACGCGGGCATCCGCACTTCGATCTTCGTCGACCCCGTGGCCGAGATGGTGGAGGGGGCCAAGGAGTGCGGGGCGCAGCGTGTGGAGCTCTACACCGAGGCCTACGCCGCGGGATACGGAGCCGACGCCGAGGGTGCGATCGCCCCTTATGTCGAGGCCGCCGAGGCCGCCCGCCGCGCGGGGCTGGGGCTCAATGCGGGCCACGATCTGAGCCTCGTGAATCTGGAATATTTCATAAAACGCATACCTTGGTGCGACGAGGTGTCGATAGGACACGCCCTCATCGCCGACGCCCTCTATTTCGGACTCGAAAACACGGTGCAGCTCTACCGCCGCTGCCTCGTGCCCGAAAAGTAATCACCCGCCGCAACACCGCTCCCGATGAAAGAAGAAGCATTGCCCCTGGCCAATCCCGTGTTCCGCAAGATATCCCGCATCGCAGACGATATGGGCGTGGAGGCCTATGTGGTGGGCGGCTACGTGCGCGACCACTATCTGCGCCGCCCCTCGACCGACATCGACGTGGTGGTGGTGGGCAGCGGCATCGAGGTGGCCGAGGCCCTGGGCCGCGAGATGAAGTCGAAGGTGTCGGTGTTCCGAACCTTCGGCACGGCTATGGTGCGGGCCTTCGGCGCCGAGGTGGAGTTCGTCGGGGCGCGCCGCGAATCCTATTCGCACGACTCGCGCAAACCCACCGTCGAGCCCGGGACGCTGGAGGACGACCAGCGGCGGCGCGACTTCACCATAAACGCCATGGCGTGGTGTCTCAACGGCGACCGTTTCGGCGAGCTGGTCGATCCGTTCGAGGGCATGTACGATCTGGAGGACTGCATAATCCGTACCCCGTGCGATCCCGACATAACCTTTTCGGACGATCCGCTGCGGATGATGCGCGCCGTGAGGTTCGCCTCGCAGTTAGGTTTCGACATCGAGCCCGAGACGTTCGAGGCCATAGCGCGCAACAAGGAGCGGATAAAGATCGTCTCGCGCGAGCGCATCGCCGCCGAACTCAACAAGATAGTGCTCTCGCCCGTGCCGTCGATAGGCTTCGACCTGCTGGAAATGACGGGTCTGCTGGAACTTATATTCCCCGAAATGCACCGCCTCGGAGGCGTGGAGCGCGTGGGGAACCACGCCCACAAGGACAACTTCCGCCACACGCTCAAGGTGCTCGACAACGTGGCGCGCAAGAGCGACGACCTGTGGCTGCGTTGGGCCGCGGTGCTGCACGACATAGCCAAGCCGCTCACCAAGGCCTATGACAAGCGCGTGGGGTGGACGTTCCACCAGCACGAGGCACTCAGCTCGAAGATGGTGCCCGAGATATTCCGCCGCCTGAAGCTGCCGATGAACGAGCACATGAAGTTCGTGCGCAAGCTGGTCTATCTGCACATGCGCCCCATAATCCTCTCGGAGGATATGGTGACCGACTCGGCCGTGCGGCGTCTGCTGTTCGAGGCGGGCGACGACGTGGAGGCGCTTATGACCCTTTGCGAGGCCGACATCACCTCGGGCATCGACGCCAAGGTGAAGCGCTACATGGCCAACTTCGAGCTGGTGCGCCGCAAGATGAAGGATCTGGAGGAACGCGACCGCGTGCGCAACTTCCAGCCGCCGATCACGGGCGACATAATAATGCGTTGTTACGGCCTTGCGCCGTGCAGCGCTATAGGCGAGATCAAGGAGCGGATAAAGAACGCCATACTCGACGGCGAGATCCGCAACGACTACGACGAGGCCTACGCGCTCATGGAGAGGCTCGCCGCCGAACGCGGGCTGGAGAAGGTGTGCGACGTGCCGCGCCCCGAGCCGAAGGCCGAGGCGGAATAAATGTTGCCCGATTTATCCTCGGCGGCTCGCACTTTCGGTGCGTCCCCTCGCCTTCGAGGATATTGAATATTAAAATTACTTCGATCATGAAAAAAACCGCTATCCTGTCGGCGCTCTGCGCCCTGCTGCTCGGAGCGTGCCGCGACGGCCGCGTCGACGTATACACCACCTCCGCATCGGGCGACAGACTGCTCGAACATACCGAGGCTGAGCTCCGCCCCACGGCGAAGGCCGAGCCGTCGCAATGGCGTCTGACGCTGCATCCCGAGAAGCCGTTGCAGCCCGTCTACGGCTTCGGCGCGGCGATAACGGGATCGACGTGCCACAACCTGCTGAAGATGACCGCCGAGGACCGCGAACGTCTCCTGCAGGAGTGCTTCTCGCCCGAGGGGATGAATTTCAGCTTCATACGCATATCGATAGGCGCCTCGGACTTCTCTCTGGACGAATACACCTGCTGCGATAGGGAGGGCATAGAGTTCTTCGAGCTTCACGAGTACGACCGCCGCGACCTGCTGCCCGTGCTGCACCGCATTCTGGAGATCAACCCCAAGGTGCGCATCGTGGGATCGCCGTGGTCGTGTCCCAAATGGATGAAGATAGGCTACGACAACGACGAGCCGCTGGACAGCTGGACCGACGGCCGTCTGAATCCGAAGTATTACGACGACTACGCCGAATACTTCGTGCGCTGGATAGGCGAGATGGAGTCGGAGGGGATTCCTATTTATGCCGTCACGGTGCAGAACGAGCCCCTCAACCGCGGCAACTCCATGTCGCTCTACATGGGCTGGGAGCAGCAGCGCGACTTCATCCGCGACCATCTGGGTCCGCAGCTGGCCGCCAACGGCATCGACACCAAGATATGGCTTTTCGACCACAACTACAACTACGACAACATAGCCGCCGAGCAGGACTATCCGCTGCACATCCTCGCCGACCCCGAGGCGGCGAAGTATGTGGCGGGTACGGCATGGCACAACTACGGCGGGCGTCCCTCGACGCTCGACGGCGTGCGCGAGGCCTATCCCGACAAGGAGATCTTCTTCACCGAGGCCTCGATCGGAACGTGGAACTACGATTTCGGAAAGTGCGTGGTGGAGGATTTCGCGTCGATATTCGTCGGCACGCTCAACCGTGGCGGCCGCGGCGTGACGCTGTGGAATCTGGTGCTCGACGACAAGGGTGCGCCCAACCGCCCCAAGGGGTGCCGCACGTGCTACGGCGCGATAGAGATCTCGTCGGCCGACTACTCCTACGAATCGCTCGTGCGCAAGAGCCACTACTACGACATAGCCCACTGCTCGAAAGTGATCGATCCCGACGCCGTGCGTATCGGCTGCGATCCGCAGCTGCCCGACGGCGTGGAGATGGCGGCCTTCGCCAATCCCGACGGCACCTTGGCAGTGATAGGATTCAACCGCACCGAGGCGCAGCATACGGTGACGGTCGGGTGTGCCGAGCAGGCGTTCGACCTCGCGCTTCCCGCCCGCTCTGTGGTCTCGGCCCGTCGGAGGAGGTAAAAAGGTGATCTGTGGCGAAAAAAGTTGCAGGGGATTCGGATCTCCTGCAACTTTTTTGATCCGTTTACGACATTTTAATGCAGCATTATCATTATAACGCTCATCAGCAGCAATGTTATGGAGTAGAGGTAAAATATTGTCTTGAGACTTTTCAACAATGATATGAACTTAAGGCTCCGACTCGGGATCCAAATTAATCCTAACGAAAGCAGGGCGCAGAAAATATTGGCGATGAACATCACGATCAGAATATCGGGTATGTCATTCAAAAGCGTTACGCTTAACGGCAATAAGAATGATATGATCGTAATTATTCCGCTCGTATTTTTCTCAACGACGATTATTCGATTTTCATACCATGAAAATTTGTCTTCGACGGTTTCCGCATCGTTATATATGCTGAAATAGAAATTCGATATCAGGAAAGCGTTCCCCAGTGCCCACGGGAAAAAATAAACATAGGAACTGGAGGATATGAGCTTGAGGTACATTAAGTACAGGATGAAAATGTTCCATGCTACGATGGCGACATAATACAAAACCGTATTTATATTGATATCTGCGTATTCGTTGTTGCCTAATTTGACCGAATCGTTCGAATGGAAAGCATCTTTCATCAGATATCCGACTGTTTGTATCAGAATGTAATTCGACAGAGTCCATAATGTTATGTAATCCCATCTTAACGACAAGGGAACATCGCTTAGAAACGCCGACAGACTGCTGGATAATAAAGATGGAACTATACCGATGAAAACGGCGAAATATATTATGCCGTAGTCTTTTGATGAAACAGCCTTTATCAGGATCGTAACCGACAGCATTGCCGCGAATGCGTATAGACGCATAAGCGACGTGTTCGGACTCTTCATGATGCTGCAAATCAGATATAGGATGAATATGACGATAAGCGAATAATTGTATTTGGACAAAACGAATGTCTTTTCCGCATCCGGCCTTTTATCCGCGTATTCGGACAGTTTCAGCCAGCCGATATAAGACAACAGCAACAATATTAATTGCAATATATTTACGCCGCTGTTAATTAGCATTAGCGTAGAGGGTATGTCCAGTATTATGCCGTATACGATGAACGTCACCGCGCCTATTATCAGCCCCCAGAAACGGTAATATATTACAGCCATGAACAAGATCAGGATGGTGATATACAGCGGCTGGCTGGTGTAGAATATTGCAGTATCGGTGTTGAGCAATAACGGGATGATACTTGTCGCTATCGCTATAAGGAACATCAGGGACAGTTTGATGCAAAAGCCCGAGACCTTGATATTATATGTATCCGCAACCATCTTGATTGTAATATGTTTTCGAAACGGGATTTGAGGTGACGTTAAATATTCCGATCTGTTTTTTCCTCGGCCACGGCCCTCTCGAAGCAGTGGCGGCACAGCGGTTCGTAAGACTCCTTTTCGCCGAGCTGCACCAGATTGTCGCCGCCGCTGAGGCGGTGCGAGTGGTTGGCAGGGTCGCCGCAGCGCATGCAGATGGCGTGCACCTTGGTGACGTATTCCGCCGTGGCCATCAATGCGGGCATGGGGCCGAAGGGCTTGCCCGTGTAGTCCATGTCGAGTCCCGCGACTATGACCCTTACCCCTTGCGACGCCAATCGACGGCACACGTCCACGATGCCGTCGTCGAAGAACTGCGCCTCGTCGATGCCCACGACATCCACGTCGCCGCACAGCAGCAGTATGGTCTGCGGCGAGTCGACGGGAGTGGAGCGGATGGAGTGGCCCTCGTGCGACACCACCTCCTCGCGCGAGTAGCGCACGTCGACGCTCGGTTTGAATATCTCTACTTTTTGGTTGGCGAACTCGGCGCGGCGCAGACGGCGTATCAGTTCCTCGGTCTTGCCCGAGAACATCGATCCGCACACCACCTCGATCCAGCCTCGCTGTTTGGGATTTTCGGGAAACATAATTATAAAGCAACTGTTAAACTATTCGCTGTTCGCCGACGGCGGCAGGAATGCGACAGCAGTCCGCCGCTGTGGGCGTCGGCGAACTGCCGACATCGCATCGCGGTGTCGTTATATAACGGCATTTTGCGAACAAGCATATGAATTTACTCCTCCGAGCGGATTATTCGGGCACCAAGGGCGTTCAGGCGCCCGTCTATGTCGCGGTAACCGCGGTCGATCTGCTCGATGTTCTGAATGACGCTCACGCCCTCGGCGCTCATGGCCGCTATCAGCAGCGCGACACCCGCGCGTATGTCGGGCGAAGTCATCTTCGTGGCGCGCAGGCGTATGCGGTGGTCGTGACCTATGACGGTGGCGCGGTGCGGGTCGCACAGTATGATCTGCGCACCCATGTCGATGAGCTTGTCGACGAAGAACAGACGGCTCTCGAACATCTTCTGGTGGATGAGCACGGCGCCCTTGGCCTGCGTGGCCACCACCAGGAATATCGACAGCAGGTCGGGCGTGAGCCCCGGCCACGGCGCGTCGGCTATGTTCATTATCGATCCGTCGATGAAGCTCTCGATGCTGTAATGGTCCTGCTGCGGGATGTAAATGTCGTCGCCGCGCTGCTCGAACCGTATGCCCATGCGCGAGAACTGCGCGGGGATTATGCCCAGATTGTCGTACGACACATCCTTTATCGTCAGCTCCGAACGCGTCATGGCGGCCATGCCTATGAAGCTGCCCACCTCGATCATGTCGGGCAGCAGCGTGTGCTCCGTACCCCCTAACTCGCGTACGCCCTCGATGGTGAGCAGGTTCGAGGCTATGCCCGAGATCCGCGCGCCCATGCGGTTGAGCATGCGGCACAGCTGCTGCACGTAGGGCTCGCAGGCGGCATTGTATATAGTAGTGGTACCCTCGGCGAACACCGCGGCCATGATTATGTTGGCCGTGCCCGTCACCGACGCCTCGTCGAGCAGCATGTAGCATCCGCGCAGCTTCTTGGCCTCCACCGAGAAGAATTCCTCGGCCTGATCGAAGTCGAACGTCGCGCCCAGTTTCTGGAATCCGAGGAAGTGGGTGTCGAGTCGTCGTCGGCCGATCTTGTCGCCCCCGGGCTTGGGGATGTATCCCACGCCGAAGCGGGCCAGCAGCGGGCCGATCATCATCACCGAACCGCGCAGGCGGCGGCAGCGTTTGTGATAGTCGTCGCTGCGGAGATAGTCGAGATCGATGTTTCGGGCGCGGAACGCGTAGCTGTCGCCGCCGAGGCGCTCCACCTCGACGCCCATCGCGGCCAGCAGCTCGATGAGTTGCAACACGTCGAGTATCTGCGGCACGTTGTGCACCACCACCCGCTCGGGCGTGAGCAGCACGGCGCACAATATCTGCAATGCTTCGTTCTTGGCACCCTGCGGTTTTACGCTGCCTCGGAGGCGGGTTCCGCCCTCCACTCTGAATACGGCCATAGGGTCTGTAAGGGTTTATGTTTTATGTAAAGATAATCTATTTAACGGTTATTCGCAAATAACTCGGATATGTAATTGCGGTTCGCCGACAGCGGCGGAATGCACGAGCCTCGGGCGAGTCGCAGTCCGCCGCGCGGGGTGGCGGCGAACTGCCGACACGGCACAGCCGTGTCGTGATATGACGCTATTTCTCCGTCGGACAGAGTATCCGCCGCCACGCCTCGGGCACCTCCACCGACTGCTGGTGCTCCTTGTCGAATACGACCATCACGGTACGGCTGCGGCTGCACTCCTGCCCGCTGCGCATGATGCGTTGCAGGAGCGTGAAGCTCTTGTGACCGATCTTCTCCACCTCGGTCACCACGCATATCTCGTCGCCGAAGCGTATCTGGCTGAAGAAATCGGTGTTCACCGACACCGTCACGGCGGGGACCTGCGCCAGAATCTCGGTGCGGTTCCACAACTCGCGGAACAGGTCGGTCTTGCCCTGGTCGAAATACATCTGCTGGGCCACGTTGCTCACGTGCCCGAACGAATCCATGTCGAAGAATCGCATCTGGATGGGAGTGGTGATTGTCATGTCGGTCGTCATTTGCGTATTATCTTCACCTCGCCGCGCGGGCCGAAGGCTATGATCGAACTGGGTTTGCACGTCGGATGTCCCTGAAAACGGGGGTTGACCACGAAGTCCACCCCGTCGATGATCTCGCGGCTCACCTCAGCAAGGCCCTTCATCGGCGTCGCCTCGCCCGAGATGTTGGCCGAAGTCGACACTATCGGCTTGCCGAAACGGCGCAGCAGCTGACGGCAGAACTCGTGGTCGGGCACGCGCACGCCCAGCGTCCCTTCCTCGGGGATGAGGTTGGGGGCCACGCCCACCGCGCCTTCGAGTATGAGGGTCAGCGGTTTGTCGGCCATCTCCATCACCTCGAACGCTATGCCCGGGGCCTTGTCCACGTAGCGCACTATCATGTCGGCGTCGCGGCACAGCACCAGCATCGAATGCTTGTTCACGCTGCGCTTGAGCGTGTAAATCCTTTCGACGGCCTTTTC
>ERZ827168.4045-NODE-4045-length-13992-cov-4.228887_pt1 | contig 13992 bp, 13 predicted proteins | sample MGYA00519868_ERZ827168 | MGnify/ENA primary metagenome ERZ827168 (study PRJEB31778, sample SAMEA3449271) | human gut metagenome | biome: human gut; feature: human-associated habitat; material: faeces | place: United Kingdom | collected 2010/2012 ...
CCAAACGCTCCTGAATGACCTCCATGTGGAGCATTCCCAGGAAGCCGCAGCGAAAACCGAAGCCCAAAGCCACAGAGGACTCCGGCTCGAAGCTCAGGGATGCGTCATTCAGCTGCAATTTTTCCAGCGCGTCCCGCAGGTCGGGGTACTTGGAGCCATCCTCGGTGTAAATGCCGCAGTAGACCATGGACTGCACCGGCCGGTAGCCCGGCAGGGGCTCCGCCGTGGGGTTCGCCGCGTCGGTGACGGTATCGCCGATCCGGGTATCGCTGACAGTCTTGATAGAAGCTGTAAAATAGCCCACCTCACCGGCAGACAGGGAATCGCAGGGCTCCAGACCCAAGGGCAGCAGATGACCGCACTCCACGATCTGATAGGACGCTCCGGTGGCCATCATTTTGATGGTCTGACCGGTGCGCATGGTGCCCTCCATGATGCGGAAATACACCACCACGCCCCGATAGCTGTCATACTGGCTGTCAAAGACCAGCGCCTTCAGCGGGGCCTTGGGATCACCCTTGGGAGCCGGAACATTGCGGACAACATCCTCCAGCACCGCCTCGATGTTGATGCCCATCTTGGCGGAGATTTCCGGGGCGTCCATGGCGGGCAGGCCGATGATGTCCTCTACCTCCTGCTTGGACTTCAGAGGGTCCGCAGCAGGCAGGTCGATCTTGTTGAACACGGGGAGGATCTCCAGATCGTGCTCCATAGCCAGATAAGTGTTGGCCAAGGTCTGGGCCTCCACGCCCTGTGTGGAGTCCACCACCAGAACAGCGCCCTCACAGGCGGCCAGCGACCGGGAAACCTCGTAGTTGAAGTCCACATGGCCCGGCGTGTCGATGAGGTTCAGTTCATAGGTCTCGCCGTCCTGAGCCTTGTAGTTCAGCTTCACGGCACGGGCCTTGATGGTGATGCCCCGCTCCCGCTCCAGATCCATGTTGTCTAAAAGCTGATTTTCCATCTGGCGCTGGGAAACGGCGCCGCAGATCTCCAGCAGCCGGTCCGCCAAAGTGGACTTGCCGTGGTCGATGTGAGCAATGATGGAGAAATTTCGGATATTGGATTGCTTGGTCATAGAAAAAACCTCCGTAGGCAAACGTCCCAAGGGACGGAATTCTCAGGTTTCATGTGAAACGGTCAGGTCTTTGCGCCTGCCGGTGTATGGAACTGATACCAGTAGTAATCGTCCCAGAATTTATCGTAGTCGTAGTTTACCACAAAGTCATGCCAGTTGGCGAGAGTTTCCCGATAATTTTTCTCGGTCAGCCGATCGGTACCGGAATGGATCTTTTCCAGCGCCAGCGCGCCCGCCTCGTCGGAGTGGTGAACGTAGTCACAGTAGTAGTCCAGGTGCTCGATGATATCCCGGTCAAACAGCAGTCCGTGAAGGGTAACGTTCTCATAGGGCAGCAGCGTTTCACAGGCCAGCTCCAGCGCCGCAAACACGGCGTCCGTCTCTCCCATGCGGCCGATCTTGTCCCAATAGAGGATGCTGTAAGGGGAAAAGTAAAAATCAAATTCCACCTCCGGGTACCGCTCCGCCCAGCTTGCCGCAACCGCCAGATTTTTGGCGGCGTCCGCCAGCAGGCCGTCCCGGGGCATCGGCTCCGGGGCGATGTCCGGCCGGGTATATTCCTCCAAGGCGGTCATGTGGTTCCACCAGACGGTATCCATCCACGAAAATCCCTTGTCCAGCGTTTCGCCCTCGTCCCAGCGCTGGGCCATCAGGGCGTAGAGGCTGTAATAGAGCACGTCCTTATTCAACAGGTATTTCACGTCATTGATGGTACTGGCGTCATAGAGATAATCGGGCATTGCACCGGTAACACCGTCAGGAGACCGGGTGAAAATATTGGTATCCATGGCGAACAGCACCCGCTTGGGCGGGTGGGTCCGCATCAGCAGGCCCATCACCTGATCGAATTCACTGAAATAGCCGTCAGGAATGGTGAGCCGCAGGCCCGTGCCGCCGAAAACGGTCTCAAGCTGACTGCCGTAGCAGTTGGCGGTCATGGAGGAGCCAAGCAGCACCACGTCCGCCGGGTTGTTGCGGACGATACCCGCCGTTTGGTAGCGTTCACTGAAGAAGACAGGCTCCCGGTCCGTGGGCATCCGGTAGTAAAAGCAGGGGTCCACCCTGTATACAATGGCGGCGCAGGCCGTCAGCACAAGCACAAGCCCCAAAAGCAGGCCCCGGGTCCATTTTTGATAGGCGCGCTGTTCCATGGCGGGGCCTCCTTTCTTTAGAAGTTGGAATAGATGAATGTCACCACGCCGGTGAAGGACAAAATGGCCCATACCGTCCACACCAGCACATACAGGCCGCTGCGCCAGTTGGGACGGAACGTATCCATCTGACGGATGACGTTCCGGGGCCACAAAGCCGCCAGCAGCCCGATCCCCAAGATCAGCGCCACCCGCAGGTAGGCTGTATAGGGGCCGATGACCGGGAGCAGCAGCTCCAGCGCGCTGATCTCCCGGCGGAACAAGCCGTTCACCAGCCACAGGCGGATCCCGCCCATCCCGCCGGTAACGGCGGTTTTCAGCAAAAGCAGGGCAGAGGACACATCCGGCGCCCGGAAAAAGACCCACGCAAGGTTGATAAAGAGGAAGGTCATGGCCCACCGGGCCCAGCGGGGCAGAGCGTCCCGCCGTTTTCCCCACAGGCGTTCCAGAACCTGCGCCAGCCCGTGAAGCAGGCCCCATAGGATGAAGGTCCACCCCGCGCCGTGCCAGATGCCGCTGACGAGGTACACCACCAGAATGTTCAGGTATGTACGGCCCCGGCCCTTTCGGCTGCCGCCCAGGGGAAAGTAGACGTTCTCCCGGAGGAAGGCCGTCAGGGTCATGTGCCAGCGTTTCCAGAACTCCGTAACGGAAAGGCTCCGGTAGGGAGAGTCGAAGTTGATGGGCAGCCGCAGTCCCAGCAGCCGGGCGCAGCCGGCAGCAAGGTCGCAATACCCGGAAAAGTCGAAATAAAGCTGAAGCGTGTAGCCCAGGATCACGCACCACGCGGTCAGGGCCGTCAGCTCAGAGAGGCTGCTCCAGCCGTTGTTCACCAGCACGCCCAGATTGTCCGCCAGCAGCACCTTTTTGGCAAGGCCGAGGCCGACGGCGTACAAACCGGCTGCGGTATCCTGGGGCAGGGGAGAGGCCTCCCGCAGCTGGGGGAAGAAATTCCCCGGCTTCAAGATGGGACCGGAGGACACCGTGGGGAAAAAGAAGCTGTAGGTCAGGTATTCTGCCGGAGTGGGGACCTGTGAAAAGGTCCCGGCATAGACCTCCCGAAGATACCAGATCTGCTGGAAGGTGAAAAAGCTGATACCCAAGGGCACGAAGGGCATCCGTACCGCGCCGCCGGTGAAAAAACCGGTGTACTTGAAAATCCCCAATACCGCGATGTGATAGCAGACGACGGCAAGAAGGACGCTTTTTCGGCGGTGCTTTCGCAGCGTGTTGGCTGCAAGATAGCTGACAAAAGAGGACACCGCCAGCAGTCCGCACCCCCACAGAGCCGCTGGAGCGCCGTCCCAGAGGTAAAACACCAGACTGGCCGCCAAAAGCACCCAGATTCGTTCCTTGGGCAGCAGACGGCAGACGCAGACGGTGACGGTCAAAAAGGCCAGAAAGGCCAGAGACTGCACATTCATTTCAGGCCGGACTGATTCAGGCGGTTGAGCTGGCCATCCGCCGTGCTGAGGACTTGGATCATACCCTGGCTCCGGCCGGGAAAGGCGCTGTTAAGCGTCTCATGAGACATATCCGGGAAGGCAGCCTTTTCACGGGACAGTTTCGCCAGCGCACGGGCGTAGTCCGTCCGGGCCAGAGAGGCCCCGGCGGAGGCGGCGCCTGCAGCGCAGTCCTCCTCGGGCAAAGCAAAATAGGCGGTGCTGCCTCCGGCAGCCCGGTGGAGCAGCCGGTAAAGCAGGTAGATGTGGCAGCCCAGACTGTCCGCCGCGGCGTTGATAGCATCCTTGTCTCCCAGCTTGCCCAGCAGGCCGAACAGCACACCGCTGGCGCTGGTGATGAGCTTGCCCCGCAGGGTGGCCAGCACGCTGCCCTGGAGCACATTGCTCGGCTCAACGGCGTTCAAAATTTCCTCGGCGGTGAGCATACTGCCGTCCCGTGCCAGCGTCCGGCCCAGCATATAGTCTGCGGAGACATGATAGTAGTCGCAGACCTTGGACACAAAGGCAAGGCCCGGCTCCCGGATGCCGTTTTCGTAATGGCTCAAAAGGGCCTGAGACACCCCCAGATCCGCAGCGGCCACCCGCTGAGAAACCCCCCGCTCTTTCCGCAGCAGGGACAGCGTTCTGGAAAATTCTGTTGCCATGGATACCCTCCGTGAAACAGCCGGGGCGCTGCCCCGGCTGAATTGATTCAATACACAGCGTATAGTTTAACAGAAACGATACTGTAAGTAAAGAGATTTTCCCGGAAAAACAGAAAAAACCGGCGCATTTTCTGCGCCGGTATTCCGATCATTCAGATGTTCAGCATTCAGAACAGCCCCACCTGATTGGGAAGTACATCGCCGCCGATGCTGCGGAGCTGGCGGTTGTTGACCTCCAGCAGCCGGTCGGTGATGGTCATTTTCCGGAGAATGTCCCGGACGGTGCGGTCCAGCTCCATGCCCTCCCGGTAGTCTGCCGGGAAAATGAAATCCACCCGTCCGTCCGCCAGCAGCTTTTCCACACCCTGCCGGTTGCTGGCCTGATAGACGGCGATGGCCTGTCCGCCGTAGGCCCGCATCATTTTCATACAAGGCACGTCGGAAAGACCGTCTCCCATATAGATCATGTTGGTAAAGGGGACCCGCTTGGAATCGTCCGGCATGGAGTCATTCAGTTCCTTATCCCGGGACACATCCAGAATCCCCTTATTGATCCTGTAGACAAACTGGGTCTTATTGGTAAAGTTGACGTCCAGCTTGGGCCAGCAGGCGTCGCCATTTTCGTTGTAGTAGAACTCGCAGGCATAGATCTCCCGGAATTCCTGAGCGATTCCGCTGCCCTCGATGATCTCCCGGAGGCCGGAGGAAATGACATAGTGCTCCACCTGAACGCCCAGACTCTCCCCAAAGGCGTTGATCCGGGCAAACCACTCCCGGACGCCGGGGAACAGTTGGATGGACTCACCGCAGTGGTTCAGGAAGGCCCGGTCCAGCTTGATATTCTGCGCGGCGCACTCCTGGATCATGGTGTACATATAGGCCAGCAGGCCGTCCATCCGGTTTTCCCAGCCAAAGGCGTTGGCCCTGCCCCAGAATTCTGTCGGGGTATACCCAAGGGAGGGGATGAAGGCGTAGTCCTCCATGTCCGTGGTGCACAGAGTCTTGTCGAAGTCGTACAGGAAGGCGATGATCGGCGCTTGCGTTTCCATATAGCTACCTCCTGAAAGAGCAAAAAGCGGCCTTACAGGCCGCTTTTTGTCAAGTATTGTAATTACGGCCGAATTTCAGTTCGTCCAGATTGATCTGGCGTGTGCTGGAAAGGTCGGGAAAATCCCCAAAGGGATCGCTGGTGTCAGCGGCGGGATCCGTCGCTTCGGCAACAGGCTCAGACGCTTCCGTCTGGGTCTCCGCCGCGTCACCGTTCTCCTCCGGCGCTGCTTCGCTGAACGCGGCCATGACGCTGTCCTCGATCTCCTGAACGGAGTCCTCCGGTTTGGCTTCCTCCTGAGGCAGCTCCACCGGGGCCTGAGGCAGCTCATTCAAAAGCTGGATCTCCTTATCGCACACAGCTCGGACGGCAGCAGAAAACTTCTCCAGTTCCTCCTTGCCTTTCCGCAGACGTTCCTCCGCGGCGGCAGCCTCGTTTTTCAGGCAGTTGATCTTCAGCTTGGCGTCGATCTCCGCCTGCGTCATCATCTGATCCCGCTTCTGCTCGGCTTCCTTCACGATGGAATCCGCCATCCGCTGAGCGGTGAGCAGGGTGGCCCGCATGGAATCCTCGGTGGCACGGTATTCCTCCACCTTCTCCACCAGAACCTTCAATTTGGCTTTCAGCGCCGCGTTTTCTTTGTAGAGAGCGGTATAATCGTCAGTCAGCTCATCCAGAAATTCGTCCACCATGGCCATGTTGTAGCCGCCAAAGGACGCCTTGGCAAAGGAATGGGTCGAAACCTCCTGAGGTGTCAGCATATCCAATATCCTCCCTGCTTAGAAATATAAGCCGTTGCTTTCCAGCTCATCGATGAGATCGCCCTCCAGCTCCACGTGGTAAGGCGTAATGATGTAGGTGTTTGCGGCAACCTTTTTGATCTTGCCCTCGCCGGCATAGGCCACGCCGGAAAGGAAGTCGATGAGCCGCCGGGCCACATCCTTGTTGGTGGATTCCAGATTCAGCACCACCGTCCGCTTGTCCTTCAATTGATCGGCGATCTCCGAGGCGTTCTCAAAGCGGTCCGGCTTCACCAGCACCACCTTCAGCTGCGTGGTGGCATGGATGTTCACCACCTTGTTCCGGCGATCCTCCGCTTTGTTGCGGCGGTCATCGAAGGAGCGCTCACGGGGTTCCTCAAAATCCTCATATTCCTCATCCTCGTCATCATAGGGATGGGTCAGCTTCTTCAGCTCGTCCAAAATACCCATAAGCCAAAACCTCCTGCAATCAAGTGGGATAATACCGGGCACCGAAAATCGCGGTGCCCACACGGACCATGGTGGCGCCATTTCGGATAGCATCCTCAAAATCGCCGCTCATGCCCATAGAAAGGCACTTTAATTCATTATGGAACAATTTCTCGTTGATGTCAACATAAAGTGCCCGGACTTCCTGAAAATAGCGAATATTGGTGTCCCGGTCGCTGTCTGCGGGGGGGATCGTCATCAATCCCCGGACCCGGACATGGGACATGGCCTGAGCTGCTCTGGCGGCGTCCTCCAACTGAGCAGGGGCAAAGCCGCTCTTGGCCTCCTCGCCGCCGATGTTCACCTCCAGAAGAATGTCCTGAACGATGTCCTGCTTTTCCGCCTCTTTTTCAACGGCTTCCAGCAGGGGGAGAGACCCCACGGATTGGATCAGGGCTACCTTGCCCACCACCTGCTTGACCTTGTTCCGCTGGAGATGACCGATGAAGTGGAGCGGCGCGCCGTCATAGGCGTTCTGGCTCAGCTTCTCCGTCATCTCCTGGACCCGGTTTTCGCCCAGCACGTCGATCCCGGCGGCGATGGCCTCCCGGCAGGCGGCGGCGTCATTCATCTTGCTGGCGCCTACCAGCGTGATCTCCTTGGGGTCCCGGCCGCATTCTCCGCAGGCGGCGGCGATCCGCTGACGGACCTCCTGAATATTTGTCTGAATGGACATAGAACATCCCTCTCTTTCTTTATGAAACAACTTTTCCGTCATACAGATCCCGTGCGGCAACGATGATCTCGTCACCGGGCCGCAGCCGCAGCTTCTCCGTGGAGCCGGCAGACCGGACCACAGCGTAATCGTCACCGGTGAGCAGCACCTCTACCGGCTTGAACCGGGCCTTTGCGCCGGAGACGCAGTAAACACCGGTGACATTGACCTCCTTGCTGGCAGTCTCCTCGGTTTCCGGTTCCTTTTCCGTAACGATCTGGGTGGCCACACGCAGCGCAGCCAGAGGGACCCGCAGTCCATCGGTGGTATCCAGAATGATCTCGGCGCTCTGGCGGCGCAGGAGCGTCAGTTCCTGCAAATATGTATTCCCCTGGAAAGTCACCACACAGCGGCCGTTTTCCTCCGCGCCCACGGACAAAAGCGTGACCGACAGGTCCCGGTCCACATTCTTGGTAAACCGGAGGGACAGGCTCTCTCCGGTTCCCAGACGGTTCTGGCGGGTCTGAAGGGTCTGGGCCTCCTGTGCGGAGACCACGCCCACATAATACCAGTTGTCCCCCAGGATCAGCTTTCCGGTGTTGGCGGGGATCTCGGCAGGGGACAGCTTATTCAGAGCACTGGGAGTCAGCGCGGACAAACTGTCCGGCGTCAGAACGGATTCGTAGCCGTCCACCACGGCGGAAAACAAACCGGACCGGGGAGACCGGATGGTCTTTACGGAGTTAGCAGCCTGAGACCGCAGAGTTTTCAACTGATTTTTCAATTCCTGCAGCTGCCCACTGAGATCCTCGGTGCCGGAATAGGTATAATCCCGCTTGAGGACCAGAGACCGCAGCTCCTGCCCCCGGCTCTCCGCCGCGTCCAGCCGTCCCGCCGCCACGACGGTCCGGTAATCCAGCAGGGACCGGGCGATCTGGCTGTCCAGCTTCAGCGTGACCTCCGCGCCCAGCATGGATTCCTGAGCGTATTCCAGCTGCTCGATGCGGTTATTCAGGGTTTCGATCTCGTTCTGCCGGTCCAAGGACGCCTGATCGGCGTAGACGGTGGCCACGGCCCCGCCGGTGCCGATCCGCTCGCCCTCGTTTTTCCGCAGCCGCATAAGGCCGCCGGCATCGCCGGTGAGCACCTGCTCCTGCCGGACCACATAGCCGCTGATGTCCACCGTATCCTCTACCTGATAGGTGTAGGCCAGGGTGGTGGAAAAGGGGTCGCTTACATAGCCGTAGATCTGATAGCCGAAATAGGCCAGCACCAGAAGGGTGATGACCGGCGTGAACAGCTTGCTTACAAAGGATGATCGATTCATGTACGCCTCGTATCGTTACAGGGCGGCTTCCTCCTCACTTTCCCGCAGGGCCACCGGACGAAGGGGGACCACTGTGGAAATGGCGTGTTTGTAAATCACCTGCTGCCTGCCGTCGCTTTCCAGCACCACCACAAAGGGATCGTAGCCGGTAACGGTGCCCCGCATCTGGAACCCGTTCATCAAAAACACGGTGACGGGCAGCCGCTCCTGCCGAAGACGCAGGAGGAAGAGATCCTGTAAATTGATTTTTTTCTGCATAGTATTCCGCTCCTTCTTTATTTGGGAGCGGCTGTGCCAGCGGTACGCTGTCTCTGTCGGTCGATGACCGCCGCCCCTGAGCTTATCCTAAGCCAGAAGCGGTCAAAATTTCTGTCGAAATCTGGAGGGCCCGGGCAAAATCACGGTCTTTTTCCCAATAGATCCAGTGAATAGCCGGATTCCGCCGCAGCCAGGTGAGCTGGCGCTTGGCATACTGCCGGGAGCGGAGCTTGACCAGCTCCAGTGCCTCCTGCTCCGTAAGGGTCCCGTCCAGTACGCCCAAAAACTCCTTATAGCCGATGGCCTGCATGGCGGTGGCATTCCGGGGCAGCCCCATGGCCAGCAGAGCTTGGACTTCCTCTAAAAGCCCCTCCTCCGCCATCTTGTCCACACGGCGGTCGATGAGCGCCTTCATGTCGGCCCGGTCTGCGAATTGCAGGCCGATCCATACTGCGTCATACCGGGGAGGCAGTTGGCGGGTGGCGGCATTGTGGGCGGAGATGGTCTCGCCCGTTTCCAGATAGACCTCCAGCGCTCGGAGAATGCGCTTGGTGTCGGCGGGATGGAGCCGTGCGGCGCTTTCCGGGTCCACCTGCCGCAGCTCTGCCAGCAGCGGCTCAATGCCGTCCCGGTCAAACCGGGTCTCCAATTCCCGGCGCACCTCTCCGCCGGCGTGTCCGCCGGCGAAGCCGTGTCCCCGGATCAGGGCGTCCATCCACAATCCGGTGCCGCCCACCAGAATGGGCAGCTTTCCCCGGGAAAGGATGTCATCCACGATGGGCGTGGCCTTCGCCACGTATTCTGCAGCGCTCCACTGTTCGCTGGGCTCCGCCACGGCGATCATGTGGTGGGGGACTCCCTGCATTTCCGCCTCCGTAGGGGCGGCGGTGCCGACGGTCATGCCCCGGTAGATCTGCATGGAGTCGGCAGAGACCACCTCTCCGTGAAAGCGCTGGGCCAGCAGAACGCCCAGTGTGGTTTTGCCGCAGGCGGTGGGGCCTGCGACGCAGACGATCTTCGGTGTCACACGCCGTCTCCTTTCTGATGTGTCAAGCGCAGGGGCAAATGTTCTCAGCGGTGATAGAGCCGCTTGGTCTCATACTTCGGTTCACAGCTCACCCGGACACCCAGACGCTTGAAGATTTTCAGATCCTCCTCGCTGATGATGACGGAGAAGTGGGCCTCACTGTCCCGGAGACCGGGCAGCTGCCGCTTGGCAAGGTCCGCCAGCGGGTTGGTCAGGGCGGAGATCGCCAGGGTCATCAACACCTCATCGGTGTGGAGTCGGGGGTTACGGTGATCCAAATAGGTGGTTTTCAGATGGCAGACAGGCTCTAAGACCTGCTTGGAGATCAGTTCAAACTGATCGTCGATATTTCCCAAAGCCTTCAGAGCATTCAGCAGCAGCGCCGCAGCAGCCCCCAATGTCCCGGAGGTCTTGCCGGTGATGATCCGGCCATCCGGCAGCACCATGGCGCCGGCGGGAGCGCCGGTGGCTTCCGCCTTGTCCAGCGCCGCTGCCACGGCGGGGCAGATCTCCGGCGTCACGCCGGCCTGCTGCATCACCAGTTCCAGCTTGCGGACAGTCTCCTCCGCCCCCTTGCCCTGGACCAGCTCGGTTTTCGCGGTGTAATACCGCCGCAGGATCTCCATACGGGAGGCGGCGCGGCATACCTCGTCGTCTACAATGCAGTTCCCCGCCATGTTCACGCCCATGTCCGTGGGGGATTTGTAGGGGGATTTGCCCTGAATCTTCTCGAAAATGGCGTTGAGCACCGGGAAAATCTCTACATCCCGGTTATAATTGACGGTAGTGATGCCGTAGGCCTCCAGATGGAAGGGGTCGATCATGTTCACATCATCCAGATCGGCGGTAGCGGCCTCATAGGCAAGGTTGACCGGATGCTTCAAGGGCAGGTTCCAGATGGGGAAGGTCTCAAACTTGGCATAGCCGGCATCGACGCCCCGCTTGTGATCGTGATACAGCTGACTCAGGCAGGTAGCCATTTTGCCGCTGCCAGGGCCGGGAGCCGTTACCACGATCAGGGAATGGCTGGTCTCAATGTAGTCATTTTTGCCCAGGCCCTCATCGCTGACGATATGGGCCACATCGGAGGGATATCCGGCGATGGGATAGTGCCGGTAGCAGCGGATGCCCAGCTTTTCCAGCCGGTGAAGGAAAGCGTTCGCCGCATCCTGTCCGCTGTAACGGGTCAGCACCACGCTGCCCACATACAGCCCCATGTCCCGGAAAATATCAATCAGGCGGAGGACATCCTCATCATAGGTGATACCCAGATCCCCCCGCATTTTATTCTTCTCAATGTCCCCGGCGTTGATGGCGATGACGATCTCCACATCATCCTTCAACTGCTGAAGCATCCGGATCTTGCTGTCCGGTTCAAAGCCCGGCAGTACCCGGGAGGCATGATAGTCGTCAAACAGCTTCCCGCCGAATTCCAGATACAGCTTCCCGCCGAACTGGTGGATCCGCTTTTTGATCTGTTCAGACTGCGTAGTGAGATATTTTTGATTGTCAAACCCAATGGCTCCCATGATGAACGCCCCTTATCTTTTGTTTTTAAACATATAAATGAAAGTATAGCACAGGCCGTCGGTTTTGGAAAGATGCCGGGGAAGAAAAGGTAAAAAAATCCGCAGACAGACCCAAGCCGCCGGACGGAGCCGTATTTGTGCAGTTTACCGTTTGACAGGGGGACGGCCCCGTGATACACTCAGTTTCATATTGTGAGATTTTTCAATGTTTTTCTTGCGTTTACATGAATTTATGGTAGGATAAACTTGATATTTTATCGTCTTGAACGGAGGGACCGCCATGAGCGAGCTGAAACTGCCCGAACTGTTTGGCAGCAGAGTATTCAATGAGGAAACCATGAAGGAGCGGCTGTCCGGCGCCTGCTATCAGGCGTGGAAGCGCTGCGTCACCGATGGAGCATCTCTGGAATTGGCTGCCGCCAATGAGATTGCCGGGGCCATGAAGACCTGGGCGGTGGAGCGGGGCTGCACCCACTATACCCACTGGTTCCAGCCGATGACTGGCTTCACGGCGGAAAAGCATGACAGCTTCATCGCCCCTGCCGAGGGCGGCCGGGTGATCTTGGAATTTTCCGGCAAGAATCTGGTTCGGGGCGAGGCGGACGCCTCCTCCTTCCCCTCCGGCGGCCTGCGGGCCACCTTTGAGGCCCGTGGCTACACCGCTTGGGACCCCTCCTCCTTTGCCTTTATCAAGGAGGGCACCCTCTGCATCCCCACCATCCTGTGCTCCTACGGCGGTCACGCGCTGGACAAAAAGACGCCGTTGCTGCGGTCCATGGAGGACGTGAGCCGTCAGGCCATCCGTATCCTGCGGCTGTTCGGAGACACGGAGACCCGCAAGGTCACGCCCTGTGTCGGCCCGGAGCAGGAGTACTTCCTGGTGGATAAGAAGATGTACAACCAGCGGGAGGACCTGCGGATGACCGGCCGCACCCTCTTCGGCGCCAAGCCTCCCCGCGGTCAGGAGCTAGATGACCACTATTACGGCGCCATCCGTCCCCGGGTAGCAGCCTTCATGAAGGACCTGGACGAAAACCTCTGGGCTTTGGGTATTTACAGCAAGACCAAGCACAATGAGGCGGCCCCCGCTCAGCACGAGATGGCCCCCGTCTATACAGACGCCAACACAGCCTGCGACCACAATCAGCTCACCATGGAGGTCATGAAAAAGATCGCAGAAAAGCACGATCTGGTATGCCTTCTGGATGAAAAGCCCTTCGCCGGTGTCAACGGCTCCGGCAAGCACGATAACTGGTCCCTGAACACCGACACAGGCAAGAACCTCTTCAAGCCCGGCAAGACTCCCAGCCAGAATGCCCAGTTCCTGCTGTTCCTGGCGGCCTTTGTCAAGGGCGTGGACGAGTATCAGGACTTCCTGCGGGCTACGGTGGCATTTCCCGGCAACGATCACCGTCTGGGCGCTTCCGAAGCACCTCCCGCAGTCCTCTCCATCTTCCTGGGTGACGAACTGGATGCCATCGTGCAGTCCATCATCCGCGGTACGGAGTTCAAGGAGGCCGGCAAGCGGATTCCGAAGGAGATTGCCGTTGTCGGGTTTTCCGAGACGGATATGTCGACGGTGGTGGAACCACCGCTCACTACGGTCGCCCAACCGCGCTATAGGATGGGAGTCGAGGCTGCAAAGATTATGATTGAGCAGATTCAGACGCAGGGCCGCTCACTTCCGACAAATCTCACACTCGATGCCGAACTTCATGTGAGGGCGTCCTCGAACAAAGGAGGGAATGTACTGGGCGTACATGACCGATGAGAAAAATAGATATATCCCCAAAAGAAATACAAAATTATTATAAACCATACAATTATGAAAGAATTTATTGTATCATTAGGAGGTGGAAGGAGATACCAGTCTCCCGAAATGGCAGAGGAGCGAATTACTCCTGAAGCCGGCTACTGCAATTCCGCAATCGGCGGGAACACTAACGAAAGTATCAATGATGATAAACAGTATGAGTTTGAATTTTAATTCCTTGCAGCTATGAAAAAGACACTTGTTTATGCGGCAGCCATAGCCGCCTGCGCGATTTTGGTGTAGGGCTTGCTGCTATCCATGCGCTCCTTGGCACGGCGCAGTTTGGAGGTCGCCACAAGCTGCATGGCCTTGGTAATCTGCATGGTGCTTTCCACGCTTTTGATGCGCAGCTTGATGTCTTTCATGGACGCTCCGGCCATGGCGAATCCTCCTTACTTACTTGGCTTTGAGAAAATCGCGCGTGTAGGCTTCCAAAGCCTGCTTCAGCGAAGCCTCGGTTTCCTTGCTCAAGTCGCCCGTGGTGCGGATGGCGTCCAGCACGTCGGTGTGCTGCGCGGCCATACGTTCGTACAGGCCGCTCTCGTACTCCGCTACGTCGCTTACCTCCACGTCCTTGAGGAAGTCATGGGTGACGGCATAGAAGATGCACACCTGATCCTCCACGGCGATGGGGTGGTTGCGGTTTTGCTTGAGCACCTCCACGATACGCTGGCCCTGGGCCAGGCGCGCCTTGGTATCGGCGTCCAGGTCGGAGCCGAACTGGGCGAAGCCCTGCAACTCGCGGTACT
>ERZ827168.4046-NODE-4046-length-13991-cov-3.925875_pt1 | contig 13991 bp, 10 predicted proteins | sample MGYA00519868_ERZ827168 | MGnify/ENA primary metagenome ERZ827168 (study PRJEB31778, sample SAMEA3449271) | human gut metagenome | biome: human gut; feature: human-associated habitat; material: faeces | place: United Kingdom | collected 2010/2012 ...
TTAGACGCGCAAATTTTTTTGCTAAATAACAGAACATATGTTTACTTTTGCGTATACATATGGTATAATGTTTATATGGAGAAAAACATATTTGATATTAATAAAACAGATCTATCATATGGTAGAGGGTATGTCTATTCATTACAGTACCATCTTGTCTGGTGTACGAAGTACAGGAAAGAGGTGTTAAAAGACGGGATTGATACCGAATGTAAAGAAATGTTACAGGATCTTGCCGCAGAATATAACTTTCAGATTCTGGCAATGGAGGTTATGCCGGATCATATTCACCTGCTAGTGGACTGTAAACCTCAGTTCTATATTTCTGATATGATCAAAATCATGAAAGGAAACCTCGCCCGTCAGATGTTCCTTGTACATCCGGAATTAAAGAAGGAGCTGTGGGGCGGGCATTTGTGGAACCCATCTTACTGCGCGGTGACGGTCAGTGACAGGAGCAGGGACCAGGTTCTTACCTATATTGAGGGACAGAAGGAAAAAGAAAAGAGAAGGGTAAGAACCTAAAACAGGAAAAACGGTTATTGGGGGAGGGGGAACAGCGATGCAAACGGTATCCAGCTATGGTGTAGAATTACGCAAACAGAATATCCCGCTCCGCCAGACACTGGGGATCTACCGGTCAGCGGTTCGTTACCTGACAGAAATATATGGGCAGGTTTGGAAAACGCTGGCAGGGATACCGGATGCAAAGAGGCGGTTTAATGCCGCAGAACATCTGGTGCATACGACGAAAAAGAATGTGGCACGTTTTGATTTCGATTCCCGTTATCCCAAGATGCCGTCCTATCTCAGACGGGCTGCGATTCAGCATGCACTTGGGAGTGTATCTTCTTATGAATCCCGCATGAGGTTATGGGAAAAAGCCAGTGAAAAAAGCGGGAGGCCACGGCTTGTATATGAAAACCATGCCATGCCGGTGTTTTACCGTGATGTGATGTACAGGGAAGGGGCAGAGGGGAAGGATGACGCATACCTGAAGCTGTACGATGGCCATGACTGGAAGTGGTTTTGTGTACGGTTGAGCCATACGGATATGGAGTACCTGCGTAAAAACTGGTATGGGAGGAAGGCCTCTGCCCCGACGATGGAGAGAAGGCACCGGAAGTACTTCCTGCGTTTTTCGTACACAGAAGAAACAGTCCTCACAAAAACGTCTGTAAAAGACCAGATTATCTGCAGTGTGGATTTGGGGATTAATACGGATGCGGTCTGTACGGTTATGCAGTCAGACGGAACTGTCCTGGGGAGAAGGTTCGTCAATTTCCCCGGTGAAAAAGACCGGCTGTACCGCACACTGGGACGGATACGGAGATTCCAGAGGGCTCATGGATCTGCACAGTCACGGGGAAGATGGGCTTATACAAAACGCCTGAATATAGAACTGGGAAGGAAGATCGCAGGGGCAATCGTAAACTATGCGGAGGAGAGCCATGCAGACCTGATTGTCTTTGAGCACCTGGAAATGCATGGGAAGATATCCGGAAAGAAAAAACAGAAGCTGCATCTGTGGAGAAAGCAGGATATCCAGAAGCGGTGTGGACACAAGGCACACCGGAAAGGGATGCGTATATCCCATGTCTGTGCATGGAATACCAGCAGGCTTGCATATGATGGGTCCGGGCAGGTATCCCGTGATCCCCAAAACCACAGTCTCTGTACATTCCGGACAGGGAAAAGATATCACTGTGACCTGTCAGCGTCGTATAATATTGGTGCAAGATATTTTATCCGGGAACTTTTAAAACCCTTACCGGAAACGGAAAGGTCTTTGCTGGAGGCAAAAGTCCCTTCAGTAAAGCGTAGAACCTCATGTGTTTATGCGGACCTGAAGGAGCTCTATTTACAAATGGAGGTTTTACAGGTAGCATAAACGCAGGCAGATATACAGCGGACTACCTGTAATGTGGGAATATGCCATATCTGGCATGAAACTGCGCATAACTGCGTGCTCCTAAGCTACAGGCGTATCCGCCGATATTCAGTCTGCCGCTTAAAGCGGCTGGAAGCATGTGACTTAAGTCATGTGAGGTTCACCAATACGTTTACCGGAAATGGTACGGCGGTCTGCATCGACAGCCTGCCCGGAAATGAGGTGCTTGATTTTGCAGGGAGCACCTTCTCTGAAAATGAAGTGGACATTGACAATAAAATCGGGCATCCGATTGATACGGCGAAGGCAATTTTTAAATAGATTTCTTTACTATGCTGTTGACGACGGATTCAGATGGAGGTACACCTTAGCATAATCCGTGCGGTGAAGACGCCAGCTTCGTGAGTGAAGCTGCAGTCTCCACCGTTTTTTTCTGCAATCCGGCGGACAGACTGGATGCCGATGCCGTCATCCGGGCGTTTGGAGGAGCGGAAGATGCCGTTTGTCTCCTGCAGCGTTCCGGCGAACGCATTTTCGACCTGAATTAAGAGCAGGTGTGTAAAATGACAGGATACCTTCACGCGGATGTACCGGCCACTTTCCATGCGCAGGCTCGCTTCCAGCGCATTTTCCAGAAGATTGGAGAGCACCAGACACATGTCGATTTCATCCACAGGAATCCGGGCGGGCAGGTCAATCTGTGCGGAAAACGGAATCTGAGCCCGCCCGGCAAGCGCACAGTAGTAGCCTACCACGCTGTCTGCAGCCTGATTTTCACAAAAAGGAACGGTGAGGTTCGGAATTTTACTCGTAGCACCGGCGAGATACGTTCTTATTTTTTCGATGTCGCCCTGTTCGGCCAGAGCGGACAACTGAAGAAAATGATGGCGCATATCATGCCGTGCCTGTCTGGCTTCCTCGATGGCGGTGCGGAGGCTGTCGTACCGCGTCTGCTGCAGCAGGAGAAAATGATTCGCCTGTTGCAGTCTGGCGTTTCGGTTCAGGCTGTTTGCCATGAGCAGAAACATGGAGTAGAACAGGACGAGAATCACCAGAAGGATCAGGCTGAGCACGATGTAGATCTGCAGAATCCGACCCGTATAGAGTGTATCGTGACAGGTCGGAACCATGAATATATTCAGACCGATAAAGAGCATCGGCAGAATCCAGAAAATATACCAGGTCTGAGCAAAGTTCTGATCCTCGATCATCATCCGGACAGAGTGTGTGGCCGGATACCAGGCGGCAAGCAGAAACAGAAGACAGATGCCATTATATAAAATTCCGGCGGCAGGCTGGAACCAGAGAGCAGCCCGGGAAGGAGGCAGACCGACAGCAAGCACGGCGTTGATCGCGCGGCAGAAGCTGTTGACGCAGGCAAAGACCGCACAGACCGCCAGAAAGATACTGACCGATTTCCAAAGAGAAATGCGAAGTGTCTTATGATACAGCATCATGGCAGGCGGTAACAGGGCAAAAAGCACCGGGCGTGTCGGACATTCCAGTGCACGGCAGAGCATGCCGCCCAAAATACAAAGGGCAAGGAGCAGTGGGGCGAGCCATGCAGCCAGCCTCCGCGGAGACTGCTTCAGACAGGGAATCACCGGGAGATAGGCAAGCAGCATGCCGGGAAGCAGGACGGTGAGCTCCAGCGTCGGGCCCAGGATCGCATTCATAGTTTTGCCTCCTTTTCGAACAGAAACTTCATAAACGTCTGCCGCGCAGATTTGCTAAGATCCCGGCTGACCGAGACGCGACTGCCGTCATCAAGCTGAAATACGGTTCCGTCAAAGTCGACGGCGTGCGCCAGGTTCACGACGGTTCCGCGGCTGCAGAGGAAAAAGCGTTCGTCCGTTTTTAACGGAGCTGTGAAGTCCCGGAAGGACTGGCGGACGGTCAGTACAGCGTCCTGCGTGGTATGAATGTGGATCATATGGGAAAAATGTTCCGCGTAGATAAAGCTGGAAAAAGGGAGCGGCACCTCAGTGCCGTTAAGCTTCAATGTCATGTATCTTTCCGTGGATGGAAGGCGGGCAAGGATTTCGTCGATCAGGTCGGAAATCATCTCTTCTGTATATGGCTTGACCAGATAGTGCATGGCGCGGACACGGAAGCCTTCCAGCGCGTGGTCTGTGGAGGTAGTCGTAAAGATCAGCAGGCAGTGTGTGTCCATGCTCCGAAACTGTTTTGCGGTCTCGATGCCATTTACCCCATCCATATAAATATCCAGAAATAAAACTGCAAACTTCAGCTTTGCACAAGAAGAGAGAAACGCTTCGCCGGTGTCGTACTCCAGCAGATTTGCCTGTATGTTTCGCCTGGACAGCTGGCGTTCCAGACGGCTGCGCAGCAGGGCACGCTCCGCTGCGATATCGTCAACAATAGCAATGTTCATACTTAAAAATCCTCCTTTTCGTATCAACATCCTCAGTATATCACAGGACGTAACGATTTGTGCCGGATTCTTACCGTTCGTGCCAGATATATTGAAAAAGGGACGGCTTTTTTTTATAGTTAAATCGAATGCACGCCAGAGCTGGTGTGCAATTTCGATCAGCTTCAGCTGATGTTTGTGACACAGAAAGGAGAACAACTATGAAGAAAAATAAAAAGATGCTGGCAACGATTGCTTCCGTATGCGCGATGGCGTGCAGCCTTCCGGTAAGTGCAGAAGCGGCGTCTGCATTGCCGATAAAAGCACTTGCAGAAAAAGCAGTCGATGCAAATCCGTATATGGCATCCGGAGATACAAACATCCACCACGATGGTTACAATACAGACACGACCGATTCAGTATTGCCGGTAGCGATTTATCCGGAGATCAATGTTTCCTATGAGAAAGTCAATGCGAACGCTTCACCGGCGATTTTCTTTGATACGTACGGACATGCCATCGTACCGCTGCTCGGTGGTCTGGCGATTCGGGATATCAATGCGGATGAGACGACGACAGAAGGATATTTTTCACCGAAGCAGCATGATACGGGCGATTATGTGATCCAGAGCTCGTACTCGTTTGTTGATGAGAGCAACCGTATCGTATGTCCGACGAGTAATAATCATGTCCTGATGCTGAAAGCGACGGATGAGGATGGCAATGTGCTGCCGGAATTTGAAAAGGTGCTGGATATCGATATCAAAGCAGCGGCAGAAGAGAAGCTCGGAAAGACGCTGGATCAGAATCTGCTGGCGGTCGTATTTGACTATGAGGGGAACCTGTGGTTTGCGACCGGAGGGTTCAGGATTTATCCGGACCGGCAGCAGCAGGGCGCGATCGGCTATATTTCACGGACGGCAATTGATGCCATCTTAAACGGAGAAGAGACAAATCTGTCGGATGCGGTATTTGTACAGGAGCTGACACCGGGCGAAGGCGCGGAGAATGGCATTGCGGCTTCGGCAGACGGTGCGGTGATCCTGACGAATCAGAACTGCTATCTGCTGCAGGCAGATGAGGGTGTAAAGGTCGCATGGAGCACGCCTTATGAGAGCATCGGGGCGAAGGAGAGCAAAGAGGGCGATGAGACGACCGGAGGCGGCCTGGCCTGGGGCAGCGGATGCTCCCCATCACTGACGAAGGATCTTGTGATGTTTACGGACAATCAGGATCCGGTGAATCTGATTGCGCTGGATATGAAGACCGGTGAGAAGGTCGCAAGCCTGCCGGTGCTCGATGAGCTTCCGGAGGGAGTGCAGGTATCGGTGGAAAACTCCGCGATCGTATACGACGACGGGGAAGGCACCGTCAGCACGGTCGTGTGCAACTGGTTCGGCGCGGGAAGCGCAGAGCTTGGCAATGCCGACAGCGATTCCTCGATCCAGAGCTATGCGAATATTTACGATATCAACTGGCTGAAGCAGGGCAATAAGATGATTATGCCGGGGGTAGAGCGTGTCGACACCGTGAAGACAGAGAACGGCTATGAGATGAAGAGCATCTGGTGCAGAGATGATCTGCGGGATACGTCGATGATGAAGCTTTCGACGGCGACCGGCTACATCTACGGCTATGTACAGGATATCAATACCGGCATGTGGCAGTATATTGTGCTGGATTTCGAGACCGGCGAGACCGTATTTACGATGGATATCGCGAATAAATACGGCTATAACAATATGGCGATCGGCATGTACGCCGGTGACAGCGGAAACGCGCTGTACTGTCCGACCGGCTATCTGGAGCTTCTGCGGTTGCAGGATCGCTTCGTTTATCTGCCGGAGATGCCATACCGGGAAGCTGACCTCGATCTGGCCAATCGGAATGTGCTGAGTCAGGAAGACTTTGAGGCAGCAGGAGGCGCCGGAACGGTCATGGGCTGGCTGAATACGGTGACGGTGGAAAATGTACATCCGAATACGACAGTGGCGCTGCGGATGAATGGATTGTCCGGCACGGCAGGCGACCTGCACCTGTATGCGTATGGAGCAGATAGCATGCTGCAGGAGGTACCATCTGAGCTGTGGCATATCCAGACAGAGGATGGCAGTTTACCGGATACACTGGAGGCGGATACCCTGTATGAAGTGCATATGACCGTAGAAGATGGCGGAAGCTTTGACCTGGATGGAGCAGAGAAGGAAATACAGCTGTCCGCGGTGCTTGCGAAGTAAAAATGCCGGGGCATTCTTGAAAAAATGTTGCTTTTATCTTATGATAGAAAAGATGTCTGGAACAAAATAATGAAAAGATAGGAGAAAACATATGAGCAACGTAAACAAGACATGCAAAGTACACTACACAGGAACCTTCAACGATGGAACAAAATTTGATTCTTCTTATGATCGCGGTGAGCCGCTGGAGTTTGTCTGTGGTGCAGGCATGATGATCAAAGGGTTTGATGAAGCGGTAAAGGACATGGAAGTCGGACAGATCATCGATATCCATCTGATGCCGGAAGAGGCATACGGCATGCCGGATCCGGAGAACGTATTTACAGTACCGCTTGCCCAGTTGCCGGGAGCAGAGAATCTTGAGGCAGGACAGCAGGTCTACCTGACGAGCGCGAGTGGTCAGCCATTTCCGGTGACCGTGGTGAGCCGTGATGAGACAACGATCACGTTTGACGCAAATCACGAGATGGCAGGCAAGGAGCTGAATTTCCGGATCGAGCTGGTGGAAGTCGCAGAGTAAGGATGTGAACGCAGATAAGCATTCCCCCGCTTCAAGTGCGCGAAGCGACTGTGTTCATGAGCAAGTAGCGAAGCTAGGCCCTGTCAGCAGAGCTGCAGGGATGAATTGCGAATGTCCGTTTTACAGCTCCCGCTGGCAGGGCGAGAAGTGACTGCGCTCATGAACAAGTAGCGAAGCTAGGCCCTGTCAGCAGAACTGCAGGGATGGATTGCGAATATCCGATTGACTTGATGAGAGCGTGTTACAATGATTAGAAATATATGGATTCAGTCATGCAAGGTTCGAAGGACTGGAAATAAGCAGCAGAGGGATGCACCCAAACAGTAAAACAATAGAAAATCAATAAATTGACAAAAAACAAGAATGAACATCGATAAAAATAGATAAATCGATAATATTAGAACTAAAGTATAAAATAAGAACAGTATGCACTTTGAAATGATATCTAAGTGAGATGATTTCAACCGCTGTGGGCGATGAACAACAAATCAATTTAGCAATCTTGAATCTCGAAGAAGCTGCAAAAGGCAGTCTGATCATGTTTATGCATAAATATACATTTTTTAGTTGAATCCTTTAATGCTGCTGCGACAACAGTTCCTAGAGATGATACATACGGATTGTTCTACATATCGTATGAATGCAATCTTGCTCACTATTTGCATATTGTGAAATCTATGTTTTGCTTTTATGCTCATATTATCAGGGCGGATCCCAAGGCTTTAACCACTGTGTGCAAGAACAGATAATTCCGGGATTTTTCTCTCTGGTATCATTGAGCAGGGTTTCACGTGAAACATTATGAATTACGATCGAAGTATGTTAAAATTGATGTTATTTTGACTGCAGATAAGCATTTCTTCGCTTCGAGTGCGCGGAGCACTAAGCGGTGGGCAAAGGGGCTGCTTCTGTTAGTGAGAGTTGAAACCTCCCACTGGCAGGTCGCGAAGCGAATTGCGAATGTCTGTTTTACAAATAAAAGGGTTTTTACTTCCTGTGAATTTCTTACATGATTGAAGTTACGTGTTACCAGACGATTTAGACTTCAGACCGAATAGTGGTGGATAATGACTGTGACTCAGATTTGCGCAGTTATGGTATTTTTGTCGGTTATTTCAGCTGCGTAACAATACGCAGATGGCAGGAATTTACTCCTACGAGCAACGTGCAGAAATCATACTTCAGGGATATTTTATTCCTGCTGTCTTGATGTCGGACCGTGACTGTTTCGAAGCATCCCTGCTGCTTTGCCGACAGGTCCAGAATACCCCGTTGTTTGCAGCGTTACAAGTTTGACGCCGTTGCTATCAGCAGGATGTGTGTGTCATGACTTGTGAAGATACAAGGGTCAAAAGGTCATGCGTTTCATGCTTGCATGAAAAAGCATGACTTATTGACTCACAAAACACCGAAAAGTAGCCATTTTTCGTAGAAAAACGAGCGGATTTGAGGTGCTTTAGGATTGCGAAAGCATGAAATGCGAAGCAATCCGTGTATCATAGGGGCAAAATACCTTTTGCCCCTGGCATCTTGTGAAGGTAAAATCAAAAAAAATAATGAATACTAGTGCGATAAACGCTGAGATATGTTATAATACCAGTTGCCTTGATGCGTTTTTATTATGATGGAAACAAAAACAGGCAAACGCACATAAAACGGGAATGTTTCACGTGAAACATTTTATTTGCAACTCAGATAAGCATTTCCTCGTGTAAAGCGGACATTCACAATCCACCCCTGCAGCTCTGCTGGCGGGCCTAGCTTCGCTACTTGCTCATGAACGCAGTCGCTTCGCGATCTGTTTTGTATATATTCGAAGGATTGATCTTGTCAACAATATTTTGAAAAAAGAGTTGGATGAATGGGCAGGGAGCCACTGGAGACAGAATCATGTCGATAGCCTCACAGTAATCTAGATGAACTGCAAGGATGAGCTGAAGAAATCCGTGTATCATAGGGAGGGGCAAAATACCTTTTGCCCCCAACATCATGGCATGTTTCACGTGAAACATTTTAGCGGATGAATATTCGCTTTCTTTTGAAGGGAGTATGATAAAAGAAATGGGCAGAACAATTGTGATAGCAAATCAGAAGGGTGGAGTAGGAAAAACGACCACTTCGATTAATTTGTCTGCGGCACTGGCAGAGCAAGGACAAAAGGTACTCGTGATTGATATGGATCCGCAGGGCAATACGACCAGTGGACTGGGCGTTGAGAAGGATGAGGTGGAGAATACCGTATATGAACTGCTTCTGGGGGAATGTACGATCCAGGAGTGTATGCAGAAGGAAATTTTTGAAAATCTTTCGATATTACCGGCTAATATAAATCTGGCAGGTGCGGAGATCGAGTTGATCAGCGCGGAGAATAAAGAATATCTTTTGAAAAACACACTGGATGAAGTAAAGGATCAGTATGATTTTATCATTATTGATTGTCCGCCGTCACTGAATCTTCTGACGATTAATTCGATGTGCGCGGGAGATACCGTATTGGTTCCGATTCAGTGTGAATATTATGCACTGGAAGGATTGAGTCAACTGATGCACACGATCGACCTCGTAAAAGAACGCTTGAATCCGAATCTGGAGATGGAGGGAGTGGTATTTACAATGTATGATGCCAGAACAAACCTTTCTTTGCAGGTGGTCGAGAGTGTAAAGAATAATCTGAATCAGAAAGTCTATAAAAGTATTATTCCGAGAAATGTAAGGCTGGCAGAGGCACCGAGCTATGGAATGCCAATCACAAAATATGACAAGCGGTCGACAGGCGCAGAAAGTTATCGCCTGCTGGCAGAAGAGGTAATACATAGGGGAGAAGAAGAATGGCAGTAAAAAAATCAGGACTTGGCAAGGGACTGGATTCCCTTATCGCACCGAAAACACGACCGGAGCAAAAGACGCAGACAACTTCGGCAGCGGTAAAACCGGAAAAGGAAACAATCGTAAAGACAGTTGTAAAAAAAGAAGAAGTAAAGCTTCGTATCAGTGAGGTAGAGCCGAACCGTGAGCAGCCAAGGAAAAAATTTGACGAGGATGCATTGCTGGAGCTGGCTGATTCGATTCGGCAGTTTGGAGTGCTGCAGCCACTGCTTGTACAGAAACGGGACGGCTATTATGAGATCATCGCAGGGGAACGCCGTTGGCGTGCAGCAAAGATGGCAGGACTGAAGGAGGTTCCGGTCGTCATCAAGGATTTTACCGATCAGCAGATCGTGGAGATATCTCTGATTGAAAATATCCAGAGGGAAGATTTGAACCCAATCGAAGAAGCATTGGCTTACAAGCGGCTGCTCAGTGAGTTTAAGCTGAAACAGGATGAGGTAGCAGAGCGTGTATCCAAGAGTCGTACTGCAGTGACGAACTCCGTGCGTCTGCTGAAGTTAGATCGTCGGGTACAACAGATGGTCATTGATGAAATGATTTCTACCGGTCATGCACGGGCATTGCTGTCAATCGAGGATGGCGATCAGCAGTATAAAATTGCCATGCAGGTGTTTGATGAAAAGCTGAGTGTTCGTGAAGTCGAGAAGCTTATGAAAAAATTGCAGAATAGCAACGAAAAGAAAGAAAAGCAGAAGCCGGAGCATGAATTCATCTATCAGGATATGGAAGAGAAGATAAAGGCTCTGCTCGGTACGAAGGTGACGATCAGCCCAAAGGCCAATCACAAAGGGAAGATCGTGATCGATTATTATTCGGATGATGAGTTGGAACGGCTGATGGAGCTGTTTCGGTCAATTCATCCGTATACCGAAGAAATCTCTGAGTGAACGCAGATAAGCGGCGGTTTCTAGCAGTCATTGCATTGGCACAGAAAGGGAGTTCCGTAAGAGTAAGAAATGATTCATGAGAATGTGAGAATTATAACGAAAAAGAAAGTATGGATGGGATAAGAACAGTTCGAAGCTAAAAAACAAACAGGAGGAAGAATGGAAAGCAGTATCTTGAACTCAATCGGAATCGATCCGGGAATCATCGTAATCGTGATGATGGGGATCATGATTTTCGTATTGCTTTATATGGTGAGAGTATCGATGAAAATGACGCGCTTCATGAAGCGCTATCGCATTTTCATGAAGGGAAAGGATGCCGTGTCCCTTGAAAAGGCATTTGCACAGCGATTTACGGAGGTAGACCGTTTGAGCGAGCTGACAAGAATCAACACGGATGAGATTCGCCGGATCAAGGAGATCCAGAGCCGCACGGCCAATAAAATTGGTATTGTCAAGTATGATGCATTTCCGGATGTCGGAGGCAGATTAAGCTTTGCGTTGGCGATGCTGGATGAAAATAATTCAGGATTTGTGTTGAATGCCATTCACGGAAGAGAAGGCTGCTACACGTATGTAAAAGAAATCGTAAAAGGGGAATCCTATGTGGTGCTGGGACAGGAAGAGAAAGAAGCACTGCGTCAGGCAGTCAATTATTTCAGTGATATGCAGTAAAAATCCCTTTACTTGAAAGTGAAGATGATGTATATTTAAAGGTATCATGCTGTGAACTTACAGCCGGATACCTTTATTGCTTTTGTAGAGGATGCATTCCTTATAGATTTGTTTTATAATAAGAAGAGAAATTCTGGAGGCAGAACATGTTAGATATTAAATTTGTGAGAGAGAACCCGGATATCGTAAAACAGAATATTAAGAATAAATTTCAGAATGAAAAGCTGGTACTTGTAGACGAAGTCCTGAAGCTGGATCAGGAAAATCGCGATATTAAGCAGGAAGTAGAAGCACTCCGTGCAAACCGAAATAAAATTTCCAAGCAGATTGGTGCGCTGATGGCTCAGGGTAAGAAGGAAGAGGCAGAGGCAGTTAAGAAGCAGGTGACCGAGAATGCCGCTCGTATGGCGGAGCTGGATGAGCGTGAGAAGGTTGTCGAGGAAGAGATCAGAAAGAGAATGATGATCATTCCGAATATCATTGACCCGTCAGTCCCGATTGGAAAAGATGACAGTGAGAACGTGGAAATCCAGCGATATGGTGAGCCAGTCGTTCCGGATTTCGAAATCCCATATCATACGGAAATTATGGAGAAGCTGAATGGCATTGATATGGATGCGGCCGGACGTGTAGCCGGAAATGGCTTCTACTATCTGATGGGCAATATTGCAAGACTGCATTCTGCAGTACTTTCTTATGCGCGTGATTTTATGATCGGCAGAGGTTTTACCTATTGCATTCCGCCTTATATGATCCGCAGCAATGTCGTGACCGGAGTTATGAGCTTTGCAGAGATGGATGCGATGATGTACAAGATCGAGGGCGAGGATCTTTATCTGATCGGTACCAGTGAGCATTCCATGATTGGAAAATTTATTGACCAGATTTTACCGGAGGAGAAGCTTCCGTATACATTGACGAGTTATTCTCCGTGCTTCCGTAAGGAAAAAGGCGCGCATGGTATTGAGGAGCGCGGTGTATACCGTATTCACCAGTTTGAGAAGCAGGAGATGATCGTTGTCTGCAAGCCTGAGGACAGCATGATGTGGTTTGATAAGCTTTGGCAGAACACGGTGGACTTCTTCCGCACGCTTGATATCCCGGTACGTACTTTGGAGTGCTGCTCCGGCGACCTTGCAGATTTGAAGGTAAAATCTCTAGATGTAGAGGCGTGGTCACCGCGCCAGAAGAAGTATTTTGAGGTGGGAAGCTGTTCGAACCTTGGAGATGCACAGGCAAGACGTCTGAAAATCCGTGTAAATGGTAAGGATGGTAAGAAGTATCTTGCGCATACGTTAAATAATACGGTTGTTGCACCGCCGAGAATGCTGATTGCATTCCTTGAAAATAACCTGAATGAGGACGGAAGCGTACGCATTCCGGAAGCACTCAGACCGTACATGGGCGGACAGGAAGTAATCAGATAGTGACTGGCTTTCTCAAAGAGGGGAGAATAGGATGCATTCTTACTTGAGAGCAATCGGTTTCAGTCAACTGAAAAAAGAGTCAGAGGTGGAAAAACTTCTGGCGGATGTATATCATAATTTTGAACATCGGGATGCGATCCGGGATGAGGATACCGCATTCATTGAATTGGAAAAGGATTATGCTCCGGATATGGGGATTATGCTGTGCGGTGCGATCGATAAGGATGGCTTTCACCGTCAGTATTATTTCCCATATTATAAGGGGAGCGGAATCACGACTTCTGCAGAGGTAGCAGTGGAAAAGCGGGTCGGCGGTGATTCTTTTGCGGGCGTTTGTGATGACGGTAGAGTAGGTGTATCTCTGATTTTCTACGTACAGAATGCCGTACAGTATCAGAAAGAGCAGATATTGAATCAGGTATTGGGGCAGGCCGTCAGCACGACATTTACGGGACTTTCGACAGGGGGAACGATCCTGTTCCCAATTCGTCGCAATGAAGTGCTGGAAAATGCGCAGAAGAAGTCTCAGGCCAGACATTATCAGCTGATGAATGCTGCGAAGAACGGTGATCAGGATGCGATCGAGAATCTGACGATCGAGGATATGGATCTGTATTCGATGGTCTCACGGCGGATTTACAGAGAGGACGTGTTTTCGATCGTAGATACGTTCTTTATGCCATATGGTATGGAGTGTGATCAGTATCAAATTATGGGAAATATCGTTACCTGTCATAAGGTTCGTAATGAACTGACCGATGAGAATATTTATCAGATGAACATCGAGTGTAATGACATGTATTTCGATATCTGTATTAATGAAAAGGATCTGATGGGGGTTCCGGAAGAGGGACGCCGCTTTAAGGGATCTATCTGGTTACAGGGCAGGATTAATTTCAATTAGTATTTTACTTGTGTTTTGGCATAAAATATAGTAGAATAGATTCGTTGCATTGGCAGTCTGCGGACAGCTTTGCAGCGAATCAAACAGTGTCAAAGAGTTTTTACCGGATTTTGGCGACTGCTGCGTCACTGAGCGTCAGCAAAGTAAGCCAAAAATCGTATGTCGGCATAGCTCAGCTGGATAGAGC
>ERZ827168.4050-NODE-4050-length-13980-cov-2.974004_pt1 | contig 13980 bp, 6 predicted proteins | sample MGYA00519868_ERZ827168 | MGnify/ENA primary metagenome ERZ827168 (study PRJEB31778, sample SAMEA3449271) | human gut metagenome | biome: human gut; feature: human-associated habitat; material: faeces | place: United Kingdom | collected 2010/2012 ...
GCATATCTAAAGAGTCCGAGGGACCGGCTCCGGACACACTCGATGAAACACTACCATAAGACTTTCTTGAAACTATTAGCCGCTGTTCTGTTCCTCTTGAACGGAACAATGCTTTTCTCACAGGAGAAAAAAACTGTCGGAGGTGTGGTCAGTGACGAGACGGGGCCGGTTCCCGGAGTCGGTGTCATGATTTCCGGCACCACGACCGGCACGATGACAGATGCCGACGGCCGTTACTCCATTGTCTGCGTCAAGGGGCAGACTATCGAATTCAGCTGCATGGGTTATGAGACCGCGAAGGTCGCTGTCGGGGAAGCCTCTGTCTATGACGTCACACTTTCCGCTCAGGCCGAGCTTCTGGATCAAGTAGTGTTTGTCGGTTACGGAGTGCAGAAAAAGGTGAATGTGACAGGCTCCGTGACTTCTGTTGACTATGCCGAACTTGCGGCCTCTCGTCCGGTGACCAATTCAGCATCCCTTCTTCAGGGAGCGAGCGCCGGCCTTTATGTGCGTCAGGGCTCCGGTGTTCCGGGCAAGGAGGATGTCAGTCTGCGCATCCGCGGTACAGGCACGCTCAACAATTCCGACCCTCTCGTTATTGTTGACGGTGTCCCTGGTTCGATGGACTCCGTTGATGCATCAGAGATCCAGAATATTTCCGTGCTCAAGGATGCGGCGTCATGCGCGATATATGGAAACAGAGGCGCGAACGGAGTTATCCTCATAACCACGAAAAGGGAAAAGAAAGGCTCGTTTCACATCGATTATGCGGGAATGGCCGGCATACAGCAGCCGGAGAATACCTACAAGGTGGTGTCGAACTATGCCGACTACATGGAACTCATGAATGAGGCTTCATTCCAGAACGACCGTCCGCTTCCGTTCTCTCAGAGCATGATTTCTCTATGGCGGGACAAGGAAAAGGATCCGTACGGCATTTCGGAGTCGGGCTATCCGAATTACGTCGCATACCCGAACGTTGATGGAATGACGGCCTTCTACAAGACAGATACCCCTGTCTATCAGAAGCACAATCTCTCCGTGTCCGGAAGCAAAGACGACATAAGCTATCGTGTGGCGCTCGGCTATATGGACAATCCTGGAATGGTGATGAACAGTGGGTTCAAGAAATTTACCTACCGCGCCGAGTTTTCTGCCAAGCCGTTGAAATGGCTTGAGGTGGGAGCCAGAACCAACGGCTACTACAGCACAAAGGAAGCCGGCGACCTGACAAACGTGTTCGACTATGGAATCCGTTGGGCGCCGTGTATCTATCCTTATTATGACGGGAAATATGGATGGTACGAGAATCCGGAACAGAACTCTGAGGTAAGGAATAATCTCTATTTTCTGAACCGAATCCAGGGCCGGCAGGTTGTGGAGCACGTGTCGGTCACTCCATTTGTCAATATTGACCTTCCTTTCGGAATCAAGTCCAAGACGACGTTCCGCTACGGTTCAACACACATGGAGCGTGACGAGCACTCTATCACCCGAGATGCGTGGTCGTTCCGGACCGGGGAAATCATCAAGTCCGACCAAGACCTTTCGGCTCAGATTCGTAGGCTCACAACCCAGATTACGCGCAATATCTACTTCGAGACCGATCTCTCATGGGCCGAGACATTCGCTGAAAAACACGACGTGTCCGCGATGGTGGGCGTCGAGGCCATCAACAACATTGCCAGGGACTTCTCTGCCACGAAGAAAGGTGCCGAGAATTCGGTTCTCCACGAATTCAACAATATGCTCACTCCTTCAGCGATTTCAGGAACATCTTCCGAGTCCTCGTCCCTATCCTTCTTCTCGCGACTTACCTACGCCTACGACAGTCGCTATCTCGTCGAAGTGAACCTTCGCGGAGACGGTTCCTCCAGGTTCGCAAGAAGAAGCCGCTGGGGATTCTTCCCTTCCGTTTCGGCTGCATGGCGCATCTCAAAGGAGAAGTTTATGCAGGGTAGCGGCATAGACGAACTGAAACTCAGGGCATCTTACGGTGTGCTCGGAAACAATTCTATCGGAAACTATAGCTACCAGTCGACCTATTCGTCCGGATATTCCTACGCATTCGGTGACAAACTCGGCGGCGGTATGATTTCCACCCTCGCCAACACTCTTCTTGAATGGGAGACCACCGCGACGGCCAACATCGGTCTTGATTTCAGAACATTCGGCAACAGACTCACGTTTGAGGCTGACTTTTACGATAAATATACCTCCGGCATCCTCTACAAACCGACGATTTCCTCAACCATCGGCACCAAGACTTCCCCTTATATGAACCTCTGCGAGGTCGATAACAAGGGATTTGAATTCACTTTGGGCTGGCGAGACCAAATAAAGGACTTCAACTACGGGATTTCCGCCAACTTCAACAGAAACTGGAACATGGTCACCAAGTACAAGGGCAAATTCGAGGAGGGATGGACGACCGATGAGGAAGGCAACCGCGTGTGGAAGAACAACCTCGGCGATGTCACTACCGGAAGCGTCAACAGAATTTGCGAGGGACATGAGATTAACGAGTACTATCTTCAGGAAAACTATTCCGGCTCGGGACAGTATTTCGACAGCGACGGCAAGGTTCTCCCGAACGGCGGTCCTACGGACGGAATGATTCGCACGCCGAAGGACATGGAATGGCTCAACGCAATGATTGCCGAGGGTTATAAATTCATGCCGAAGGAGACGGTGTCGAAGAACGGAATCTGGTATGGTGACTACATCCTTTCGGATGTGAACGGCGACGGCATCTACGGAGATTCCAACGACTACAAGTGGCAGGGCGTGAGCCGGACTCCGAAGTTCTACTACGGGTTCAATCTCGAAGTTGGCTGGAAGGGAATCAACCTTTCCGCAAGGTTCGTAGGAGCGGGCGGCGGCGCAATCCGTAGCCGCAAGGGCGGAGTCAACTACAGCGTGCTCCAGACTCAACAGACCATAGGTAAGGACATTGCCTACGACCACTATTTCTATGACCCGGATAATCCGTGGGATCCGAGGACAAACGCGACCTCGCGAAATCCGCGTCTCACGATTACCTACGGGCAGGCTCTTAACGACAGCAACTTCTATCTCTACAAGACCAACTATCTGAAGCTTCAGAACGTCACCCTCAGCTACTCCTTCCCGAAGAAGCTCCTGAGCCACATCAGACTCACATCAGCTCAGATTTACGTCACGGGAGAGAATCTCTACACATTCAAGGATCGTCTCTTTCCGGGCGTGGATCCGGAATTTACGGATACGAACATGTATTATTCGCCTATCAGACAGATAGTCTTTGGCGTTAACCTGAAATTCTAAAGCATATTGACATGAAAAAGACAATCTATATAGTTCTTATGTTCTGCTGCCTTTCGACGGTTTCCTGCAAGGGCTTTCTGGACAAGATACCGACTGATAAACTTTCTTCCGACATAGTCTACACCGATCCTGTCCTGGCTGAGAATGCGGTGAGGGGAGTTTATAACAACCTGCTCTGGGACTTCAATACCACGGACAATGTGGTCTATAACTGGGACGCATACGCCGGAGTTCTCGACCCCGTCGATTATTTCCGGGGTTCCATCGTTTTCCTTTCCGGAAACGTCCTTTCTACCAACGGAGTGTTCACGACTTTCTGGAAGCGCTACTACGAAGGCATCAACAGGGCGAACGACGTCATAAACAACATCGGCAACGTTCCTGGAATGTCGGAAGCTGTGAAACAGCAGAGGATAGCCGAGTGCAGGTTCATCCGTGCCCTGTATTACTATCGGCTTAATTGTCGTTGGCGTGGCGTTCCTGTCTATTTTGAGAATCTTGCGCCGGATGAGTACACGAAAGGACGTTCCGACGAGAACACGGTCTGGGAGAAGATAATCGAGGACTGCAATTATTGCATAGACAACGATAACCTGCCGGACAGGTATGGTGCCTCGGATTCAGACTATGGACGTGTCACAAAGGGTGCCGCATATATGCTCCGTGGGAAAGTCTATCTCTGGCAGAAGAAGTATGAACTTGCGGAGGCTGATTTTCTCAAGATAGGAGAAATGGGCTATGGACTCTATGACGGCAACTATGCCGACCTCTTTCTTGAGGCCAACGAAAAATGCCGTGAGATGATTTTCTCCATCCAATATATTCCGCAGAAAGGCTTCGGAAATGCCCTGAGCTACATCTATGGAAACGTTGAGACAGTCTCCAAGGGTAACGACCAGTTTGTCGTGAATACGGACTTCGCTGACTCCTATCAGAATAGGAACGGCAAGCCGTTCAGCTGGGACGATATATTCCCTGGCTACAACAACCTTTCGCCGCAGGCAAGAAGCGCCTATTTCCTTAGGGATGGTTTGAACGATGCGGAGATTATTTCCCTCAAGGAATATGGGGCAGATATGTCCCTCTACCTTCCGTCGGGGAACGAAGCCAGGCTGAAGACTGCCTATGCCCAGAGGGATCCTCGGCTTGCCGCCACGGTGATACTTCCATATTCGACCTACGTCGGTGGCTCTACCGGTGCCGCCCTAACCTATACCAGTCGCTATCCTTATCGCAAAGACACTGCTCCCGAGCTTGACCTCCAAACCCGCTACACCACACGGATGTACTACTGGATGAGAAAGTTCGTGGCAAGGGGAACGGAATATCAGGCAAGCGAATACACAGGAATAGACATGCCTGTATTCCGTTATGCCGACGTGCTCCTCTGTCTTGCCGAAGCTCTGAACGAACAGGGCAGGACCGGTGAGGCGATAGCGTATGTCAACAAGGTTCGCGACCGTGCCGGAGTGGCTGAGTTGGACTCAAACGTATGGACTATCGTCGAAGGGCAGGAGGACCTGCGCCGTAGGATTATCGACGAGAAGCATTGGGAGTTCGCCGGCGAGTCCGGAACCCTCTATGAAGATGAGCTTCGCTGGGGCGTATGGCATCAGAGGCGTTTCCTTGGCTCTGAACCTGGAGTTCAGAGTGAGGCTGGCCTGAAGCAGGTCTGGGGAGAGAATATGGCTCCTTACATATATGCCGGTGACTACTGCAACAAATGGGCTATCCCTCAAGCCGAGAGGGAGCGCAACGGGAATCTGTCTCAGAATGACGGCTGGAATTAATAGGAAATACTTCCGGAACAGATGAAAAGGCTTATAACATCATTGCTCACGATTATCCTCGTCTCCTCTGCGGCCTACGGCGAGGATTTGGAGAGTGCGCGCCTTGAAATGGATCGTTCTTCCGAGATCGTGCTCGGAAAGGATGAACTGAAATTTGCCACGAAACCGGCCTATCCAAGGCTATGCCTAATGAATGACGGTACCTACATCCTAGCATGGCAGGAAACGATTCCGGGACGTTCCGATGACAACGGCAGGTACATCTGCTATGCCCTGTCTCCGGACTTGAAGACATGGACTCCAATGGGGTGCCTGTTTAGCAACAAGATGGTCGAGAATGTATTCGGGCAGCAGTCCGAGCGCATGTACAGCTGTCCGGAATTTCTGAACTTGTCGGACGGTAGTCTGCTCTGTGTCTGCTGCTACTGGAACCTCTCAACCTACAGCAGGATAGAAGGACGAGCCGACAACGGACTCGTGCTCAGGCGTTCCTTCGACAACGGCCGCAGCTGGTCGGAGGAGACAGAGATCTTCCATGGCCAATGCTGGGAGCCGTTTATGTTGGAACAGTCTGACGGCAGGATTCAGTGCTATTTCAGTGAGGCACGCTCGTGGATAAGCAGCGCGAACTCCGGAACATCGATGGTAGAAAGTCTCGATGGAGGAAATACATGGATTCCCGACCTGAGTTCGCGCCCATATCGGGTGATGAGAAAAAAGTACTGGAACCCTACATGGGAAAGATTCCAATACACCGACCAAATGCCTGTCGGAGTCGTTCTTGACGACAATGGCAAGATGGCTTTTGCGATGGAGGATGTTGACATGGGTAATTACTCCCTCGGGATAGTCTATTCTCCTGACGGCGGAAATTGGAAAAAGCTTCAGGGTGCGGATGTCGGACCTTCCGAAAGAATCGACAGTCTTTCTGTCAATGCCACAGGTCCATATATGGTCAAGTTCCCGACAGGAGAGGTGCTCGTCACTTTCACAAGGAACAAGGGGTTGGAATGGCCTCTGATGTACCGCATAGGCAACTCTTCAGCATCGGCATTCGGACCGGAAAGAAAGGCCTTCGATAGAGGAGGTTGGTCCAGTGCCTGCATCGATTCTGAGAACACGGTCGTGCTGGTCGCGCCGTACAGGGGAGGTAAACTCCATATTGCAAGATTCACATTGGTAAAGTGACACGTTTTATGAAGAAAGAGATTTATGTGTTTATAGCTTTTGTCTCGGTTTTCGCCTGCACGAAGCCGGTCGAGGACAACAACAAGGAGCCTCAGCCTACGGAGATGAAGGAGATACAGATAGAAACCGCCATGCCATCGGCTGTGGATGGAGTGGAGTTTGCGTTCACGGAGTCGTCGCGGATGGTAGTGAACGGCGAGCGCTCTAAAAAAACGGAAGCCGACGGAAATTATGCCAGATTCACTTTTACTGACAAGGTGAAGGCTCCGTATTCTGCCGTCTATCCGCAGAGCGTGTATTCCTCTGTGGACAATCTGACGGTTCCCGCAAGGCAGAAATACATCTCCGGAGGCATTGACGCGGCTTCCGCCATAATGCTCGGCTATTCAGCCTCCGGCGGAATCGTATCCCTCTCACACGCGATGGCCTATCTTCGCCTTGTAATCAATCCTGGTTCTCTCGGTTCGGACAATATCTATGAAGTCACTATAAGCGGAGCGAATGGAGAACAACTTTCCGGAGACTTCAAGCCGGACTACAAGAGCTGCACCCTCGCTTCTACCTCCAAGGCCACATCTATAATCGTTCGGGACGCGGGAGATGGAATCCCTATGGGAACACCGGTTCTTGTCGCGATTCCTCCGAGGCGTTCCATAAAACTGAACTTTGACATCACCGACGTCAACGGAGTGAAGCGCTCGTTCAAATATGAGCAGGCTCTCACCCTCACGGCGGGGTCGATGAGCGAGGTCGCGCTCTACTTTGAGAAAGAGGCCGGCAGCGCCGAACTGCATCTCACCCCATTCACGAGGCTGAACGCCGGCGAGAGTGCCGTCGGAGACCATAGCTCAAAGGAGTCTCGGTCATATCTTGTCCAGATGAAGTCATCCTTGACCGAATACAACAATGACATCTCCGCCGCCAAACCTCAGACATACACCCGCATCAAACGCTTGCCGAACGGTACATATATGCTTCTATGGCAGCGCGGTGCACCTTCACGTTCGGACAATAACGGAATGGACACTCACTATGCTATCGGAAGCGACATTTTTGGTTGGACCTACAAAGGCTGCCTGTTCGAACACGACGACAATGCTCCCGGCTGCAAGGGCGGAACGGTGTCCCGCTACTACAGCTGCCCTGAACTCCTTGTCCTCCGCAGCGGAGAACTCATTGCCGTGAATTCTTTCTGGGCACCGTCCACCTATAGCGTCCAGGCGAACCGTGGCGATCACGGGCTTGCAATCAAACGTTCTTCCGACAACGGGCAGAGTTGGTCGGAAGAAAGCATAATCTACTACGGGCAATGCTGGGAGCCGTTCCTGCTTGAAATGCCTGACGGCGAGATTCACTGCTACTTCACCGAGGCGAGGCCATGGATAAGCAGTTCGCATTCGGGGACATCGCTCGTCCTGAGCAAGGATGGTGGCAAGACCTGGACTCCGGAGCCGGGCTCGGATCCATACAGAGTGATGAGGAAGACATGGTGGCACGCCAGCTCCAAGATGAATAAGTTCACTGACCAGATGCCTGTGGGCATCGACATCTGCGGCACCGGCAAACTCGCATTTGCAATGGAGGATGTTGACAGCGAAACCTCCACCTCGACATCCCATTCTGTTGCGATGCTCTATTCTCCGGGTACACCGGGCTGGAAATATCTTGATGGTGATGAAACGGGTCCATCAACCCGTACCGACAAGATCGGGCGTGATGCCTGTGCTCCTTATCTTGTCCAGTTCCCTTCCGGCGAAACCATACTTTCCTACTCGCGCGAAAACGGCACATGGCCATATTGCTATAAGATGGGAGACGCATCCGCAAGGAACTTCGGCTCCGAGAAGATTGCCCTTTCGACTGGTGGCAATTGGTCGGCCACCACAATTGACGGAACCCATTGCCTTCTCGTCGCTTCCGCATATTCCAAAGCCATACACCTCTGCCGCTACGCCCTCAACCACGACATAGAGGCAACGCGGAGAGTCGTGAAAGCCGATGGCGATAATTCTGAATGGCAAAACACCGATGATGCTCTCTATTTTTGCAAGGACGCTTCGACTGACGCAACCCTGCGCTGTGCCGTGGATGATGAGAATCTTTATATTCTTTTGGAAGTAAGCAATATACGTCTTTCGTCTTCCGACTATATGACTGTCGTCGTCGGCTCCTCCTCATCATCGTCCGCTTCTGTGAAAGTAAAAGTAGGACCGGCCATATTTTCCTCGTCTGACAAATCGGTCACAGCAGTCAGCGCATACGGCGGCACGCTCACCGACGACAGCGACATCGATACCGGATGGCTCGCCGAGATTGAGATACCTCTTGCCTCGCTGAACACATCTTCCGGCAATGTGTCAGTCAGCGCCTCATTTGACGACAACCCTAAAGACAGTGTTTTATGCTCTCTGTGAAAAGAATAATTGCCATAGCCTTGACGGCTCTGCTCGGAACATCGGCTCTCGCAGCGGTGAAAAATCACAAGTTGACTTCTCCCGACGGTAGAATCAGCGTTGTCGTGACCTCTGGAAACGGATTGTCTTGGTCGGTGTCGATGGACGGGAAGCAACTGCTTGCCCCATCTGCTGTCAGTGTCACCATCGATGACGGCTCCGTCTATGGCGAGGGGAAACTCAAGCGAACCGAGACCCGCTCCGTTTCGCGCGAAATCAGCACTGCCCTCTACAAGAAATCTCTCGTTGAGGACAAGTACAATGAGCTTACGCTCACCTTCTCCGACTGCCGGGTAGTATTCCGCGCATACGACAGCGGTGTGGCCTATAGGTTTATATCCCGCAGTAGGCATGATTTCAAGGTACTCTCCGAGAAGGCGGAATTTCGCTTTGCGCAGGACTGGCCGGCGTATGTTCCATACACATCTGTCTTCAACTCTTCCTTTGAAAAGCAATACACGTTGACGGAACTCTCCGAATTTGATACCCGCTCTATGTCCATACTTCCGATGATGGTCAAGGCCTCCGACGGCATCCGCATGAACATAATGGAGTCATCGCTGTATGACTATCCGGGAATGTACCTTCGTCGCGGGGATGACCTTCTGGAACTGCGGGGGACGTTTGCAGCCTATCCGGAGAAGGTGGCGCAGGGCGGGCACAACTCGCTTCAGGGAATAGTTGGAAGCCGTCGTGACTACATCGCGCACTGCTCTGCCGAAGAAAAATTCCCGTGGAGAATCATCGCCATAGGAGATGACAGAGCTATGGCGGACTGTGATCTTGTGTGGCTGCTTGGTGAAGACCCTGCGGAGGGTAGCGATTGGGACTGGGTGAAGCCGGGCAAGGTTGCGTGGGAATGGTGGAACGGTTGGAACGTGAAGGGTGTCGATTTCAAGGCCGGCATCAATAACGACACATACAAGTTCTACATTGACTTCGCTGCCGAGTACGGAATTGAGTATGTGATTCTTGACGAAGGCTGGTCCGTAAAGGGCGCAGCTGATCTGATGAAGGTTGTGCCTGAAATCGACATTAAGGAGCTGGTTGACTATGCCGCCGCCAGGAACGTTGGCATAATCCTATGGGCGGGCTACTGGGCGTTCGATAGGGATATGGAGAACATTTGCCGACACTATTCCTCTTTGGGTGTCAAGGGCTTCAAGATTGATTTTATGGATCGGGACGACCAGATGATGGTCGCGTTCCACAGCCGGGCAGCTGCAACTGCGGCAAAATATCGCCTCTTGGTCGATTTCCACGGCACCTACAAGCCATCGGGCCTCAGCCGCACCTGGCCGAACGTCTTGAACTATGAGGGCGTGTTCGGTTGTGAACAGATGAAATGGTGCAAGAGCGACGTTAACCAGCCTCTCTACGATGTGCTGATGCCGTTCATTCGCCAATGCGCCGGACCGGTAGATTACACGCAGGGAGCAATGAACAATGCGGCACGCGGGCATTTCCGTGCGAACTATTCCGAGCCTATGAGCATGGGTACACGCTGCCATCAGCTTGCCGAGTATATGGTGTTCGACTCTCCTCTGTGTATGCTCTGTGACACCCCTATAAACTATCGTCGCGAACCTGAGTGCACCCGTTTCATCGCCTCCGTTCCGACAGTCTGGGACGAGACGAGGGTTCTTGATGGCAGAGTCGGCGAATGCATAGTCACAGCCCGCAGAAAAGGGGATGAATGGTATGTCGGGGGCATCTGTTCGTGGAAAGCGATAAATCTTAAGATTGATCTCGGATTCCTCGGCGATGGACTTTGGACTGCTGAGATTTTCCGGGATGGCGTGAACGCATCTCGCAACGGGACGGACTACATCCGGGAGATTAGGACGGTTGAAGCCGGCTCGTCATTCGGAGTGGAAATGGCTCCGGGCGGTGGTGTGGCCATGAGGCTGAAGCGGAAGTAATAGACGGCATATCCCCAATTTGATACGTGTGCTCCGAGCGGCGACAAACATTGGGATTACATTGAAAGTTAATGACAAAAAACTGATAATTATGGAAAAGAAATGTTTTTGTTTCATTCTCGTCGCCTTGGCGGCGCTCTCCTGCAAGAAGGACCCGAACTATTCAGAGTCCGGCTTTCCTCAGGGCGGAAGTGAATATCCGTATGTCTACGCCTCCATTGCCGACACCAAGGCATCCCTTGACGGAAGCAAGGTAGTCTGGCAGAAAGGTGACCTCCTCACTGTTTATGGAAATCCTTTGGATGAGAACTATAATGAGAAGGCTACTTATCTCTTGAAGGACGAGGCTGACATTGCCGAGGGACGCTTCACTTTCCAGAAGATGGTCTGCGGAAAGAAACTGACAGCAGTGAAGTTTGCCGAATTTATTTCAGGAGGCTCCGATCTCTCGTCCCAGACCGTTGAGCCGGGGTTGTTCCCTGCCTGTCTGAAGGGCGAGGCCGGCTCTGACGGAAAGATTGTTCTCGCTCACACGACTCCTTACGGGAAAATCAGCGTGACCGCCGCATCTTCAAAACCGAGGACGCTTTTCAAAGCGGCAGTTGTTGCCACCGGCATAGGAGGCGAGGATGTTGACACTCTCAAACTCGGTTTCTCTCCGAATGTTCTTCTGGCAGAAGAAAAGGCGAGCGAGTACTGGTTCCGTGCGGCTGTTCTTCCCGAGAGTGCCGTCAAGTGCATCCTCTACGACATCGACGGCGGCTATATGGAGACCGAACTCGGTGCTCTCGCCTTTGCGGATGGTGTCGTCACTGAACTTCCTCAGATAAGTTACGAGCCGAAGAAGATCGTTACCTACTACCCTGGCACCGAATTGGAGCCTGTGACTGTGCATCAGATGGTTGGAGGCGAAGAGAAGGATGTTCTTTGGGCTCCGGTCTATTGTGGCTACAGCATAGAGCACCCTAACGGACTGCTCTATCAGTTCGGAAGAAAAGCCGGTCAGCCATATTATCCGGCCTCACCGACTGGCTCAGTCTGCAAGTCTGGGCCGATTTCCTCCCCAGACGATGCATATTTCTACAAACTTGAGAACGGAGACTGGTATGGCGGCACATCTCTGACCAATTGGCCTATGTCCGAGTCCGATGCCGGATATGTAGCTGGAAAGATTGGCAATCCTTGTCCAAACGGTTGGCGTATTCCTACACTGACCGAGTTTGAAGGTCTATTGGAAATAGGATTCACACAATCTACCCAATGGTCATTCCCTGTCGGCGGAACCGATGCCCAAATGGAGGCGGCAGTTGTTAGTACGGGCTTTACTCTCAAAGATGACTCCGGACTTTTCTTCGCTGCGGTCGGCGGCAGAACAAGCACGGGTCAAGGGTATTACAGAGGCTCCGGTGCTGATGCGTATGCGAGAATATGGACTTCTGACATTCAGTCCGGAACGGGTGCGAAAAATGCGACCTGCTTCAGTCTGCGAAGAAACAAGTCCTCCGTAGAGCCTGACGGCTTCACTGCGGCTTATGCTGCTTTAGAGAAAGCTACAGGCATATCCGTTCGCTGCGTGAAAGGTTATTGATTTGAATGGCAGGTAATTAAAATTTGGGATTTCTGGAAAAACAAATATATGTTGGTAAACATTTAAAAACAGAAACATTATGAAAACTAAGACGAAAGAATATGAAGCTCCGGGTCTTGAATTGCATCAACTTGAAATAGAACTCGGCTTCGCCACTTCTCCAGTGGACGGAAGGATAGACAATCTCAATGAAGATAATGAATACGCGTCATACACGTGGAATTAAGAAATAGACAGATATGAAAACTTTGAAATACATACTTCCTCTTTGCTGCGTGGCTCTCGCTTCCTGCAGCGACTTGAATGTGGAAACTCCGACTGTCGAAGAAACTAGGGCAGTGAAAACCGTCCTTACGGCCGTGATTGGTTCGGAAACCAAGACCGTCCTCGGGGATAAGAACGAGAGCGGCGAATACCCTGTCAGCTGGTCTGCACTTGACAAAATCAATGTAAATGGCTGTGAATCAATGGAAATTGTTCTTAATGGCGGCTCTGCTACAGCGAATTTCTCTTTTACGGATGAAATGACAGCACCTTATCGGGCTATATACCCAGCGAGTGCATATGGTTCGGAAACAGTTGTTTCTATTCCGGGAAATCAGACTTATAAAGCCGGAACATTCGATGAGGGCAGCGCAGTTTTGTATGCCTACTCAACTGCCGGAAGCAGACTTGTTTTCCATCAGCTTATGAGTTATCTCAAATTGTCCTTCAATACGGAAGCCGACCCAGATAACATCAAGACGATAGTCGTTAAGTCGAAGGGAGTGGAGCCTATGAGCGGAGATTTCAGTTTTGATTTCACTGCGCTCTCTCCTGCGCTCTCTCCTATGCCCGAAGCACCGGTCGGTTCAGTGACAGTGGATTGCGGAGAAGACGGTGTCGCTCTGGGAACGGATGTCATTGTTGCAATCCCTGCACAGAAATATGCTTCCGGCATCGAGATTACAACCACGGATGTGAATGGAGACAAGACTGTGCATGTCCTTAATACTGCCTTTACGGCTCATCCTGGAACAATCTATCCTATGCCGATTACCTTCGAATTCTATCCTGGCACTCGCAAAAAGCTGGTTAAGGTTCATCAGACGGTTGGCGGCATTGAGAAAGATGTCCTCTGGGCACCGGTCTATTGCGGATATAGCAAAGAGCACCCTAACGGACTGCTCTATCAATACGGCAGGGCGAAAGGTCAGCCTTATTATCCGGCCTCACCGACTGGCTCAGTCTGCAAGTCTGGGCCGATTTCCTCCCCAGACGATGCATATTTCTACAAACTTGAGAACGGAGACTGGTATGGCGGCACATCTCTGACCAATTGGCCTATGTCCGAGTCCGATGCCGGATATGTAGCTGGAAAGATTGGCAATCCTTGTCCAAACGGTTGGCGTATTCCTACACTGACCGAGTTTGAAGGTCTATTGGAAATAGGATTCACACAATCTACCCAATGGTCATTCCCTGTCGGCGGAACCGATGCCCAAATGGAGGCGGCAGTTGTTAGTACGGGCTTTACTCTCAAAGATGACTCCGGACTTTTCTTCGCTGCGGTCGGCGGCAGAACAAGCACGGGTCAAGGGTATTACAGAGGCTCCGGTGCTGATGCGTATGCGAGAATATGGACTTCTGACATTCAGTCCGGAACGGGTGCGAAAAATGCGACCTGCTTCAGTCTGCGAAGAAACAAGTCCTCCGTAGAGCCTGACGGCTTCACTGCGGCTTATGCTGCTTTA
>ERZ827168.4051-NODE-4051-length-13979-cov-4.034329_pt1 | contig 13979 bp, 16 predicted proteins | sample MGYA00519868_ERZ827168 | MGnify/ENA primary metagenome ERZ827168 (study PRJEB31778, sample SAMEA3449271) | human gut metagenome | biome: human gut; feature: human-associated habitat; material: faeces | place: United Kingdom | collected 2010/2012 ...
TGCATGTGTTAGGCACGCCGCCAGCGTTCGTCCTGAGCCAGGATCAAACTCTCATGAAAATATTTTCATTGAAAATTTAATTCTTCTCTTTCTTGCTGACTTACTCTTAGTCCTGTTTCCAGGTACGCTTTCCGCTTCACTTCCCACAGCCCTTCCGCGCACTTCCTTCGAAAGCCGCTTTCGAGACTGTGTATTCGCTCCGCGAATCTCTCTTTCGCGTACTTCCTGCGGAAGTCGCTTTCGAGACCGCGTATTCGCTCCGCGAATCGCGTAATTAACGTGAACTTGTTCGTCTTTTACGCTGTTTAGTTTTCAATGTCCATTCTCTGCCTCGCAGGTTCTTTTTCCCTTCCGGAAATCCTCCCCCGCCGCGACAGCCTGTTTATTATACCATCTCTTATTTCCTTTGTCAAGTACTTTTTTCGCTTTTTTGCGATTATCTGACAAACAGAGTGATGAAATAACAACGCATTATATAATAGCATATAAGGACTATTTTTGTCAAGAACTATTTTAAATTTTTCTATTATCTATGAAATGTCTGATAAATCTCTGTGGCCAGCGCCTCCGTGATACCGCACACTGCCTGTAATTCTTCAACCGTCGCACGCTTTACGGCAGATGCAGATTTGAAATGTTGTAAAAGCGCCTTGCGTTTAGCGGGACCCACCCCTTTGATATGCTCCAGTTCGGACAGTAGTTGTTTCTTTTTATGCAGCTTACTATGATATCCAACGGCCTGCTTATGCACCTCTTCCTGTACTTCGGCCAAAAATCGGAATACCCGTTTCTGCATATTCAGGTCAATAATATCCTTATCCGTTGTAAGGCTCTTTGTCCTATGCCGGTCATCTTTTGCCATACCAAACACCGGTATGGAGATATGCATTTCTTCTAATAACTCTCTGATCACACCGACATGTCCCTTACCACCATCCAATAGAATCAGATCAGGCATCGGCAAAAATTTTGCCTTTTCGACAGGCAATATCCCGTTTTGGATCTCTTCCTGTTCCTTTTGGGCATGGGCCAGTCTGCGATAGACGACCTCGCGCATGGATGAATAATCGTCCGGACCATCTACCGTTTTAATTTTGAACTTTCTAAACTCACTTTTCTTTGGCCTGCCATCGTGGAAAACGACCAGGCTCCCCACCGAATCGGCACCGCCGGTATTGGAGATGTCATAGGCCTCAATCCTATGCGGTAAGGCAGGCAGGTTTAAAAGTTCCTTTAGCTCCAGCAACATGGCGCGCGCTTTGTTTTTGGTTGCATTAATTCCTTCCAACGCCTGCTGCGCGTTGGCAATTGCCATTTGCAGCAGTTGCTTTTTCTCGCCGCGCTGCGGCACCTGCAAGGATACCCTGGACCCACGCATCGCACTCAGCCAATCCTGGATTATCTCTAAATCGTCAATTCTTTCCTGCAGGATGATCTCTCGCGGGACTAGCTCGCTCTGGCTATAAAACTGTTTGATGAATTGCTGCAGGATGTCCTTGATGGATTCGGATGACGTATTTCTCATCATATAATTCTCCCGCCCCGATACCTTTCCGGAACGCACAAAGAATACCTGCACACACGCCTCGTCCCCGTCGCGGGCAAACGCGATAAAGTCCTGTTCCTTTTTGAGATCTCCCAGCATCTTCTGCCGCTGGCTGATCTTTTCGATGCTCCGAATCTTATCCCGGTAATTGGCAGCACGTTCATATTCCATTTTATCCGAGGCGTCCTTCATTTCCTGTTCAAAGATCGAAAGAAGGCGCTGGTGCTTGCCCTCCAAAAAATCAATCGCCTGTTCCACCACTTTATGATATTCTTCCGGCGTGATCGTGCCGGAACAGACGCCGACGCACTGCTTCATATGATAATATAGACATGGCCTGCCCCGGCCACAGTCACGTGGAAACTGCCGGTTGCAAGAATACAGCCCGAACAGCTTACGCAGTATATCAATAGAATCGCGCGCCACATTCGCATTTAAGTATGGGCCGAAATACCGCGCACCATCCAGCTCCATCTTACGGGTCATCTGCATTTTGGGATAGGGACTGCGCACATCAATCTTGATAAAAGGATAATGCTTATCGTCCTTCATCAAGATGTTATATTTCGGCATATACTTCTTGATGAGGTTACATTCCAGCATCAGGGCTTCTAACTCGCTGTCGGTGACGATGTACTCGAAGATGTCAACATTTTCGACCATAGCACGCACCTTGGGCGTGTGATTCTTATTTGACTGGAAATACTGCCGTACACGGTTCTTAAGGTTTTTGGCCTTTCCAACATAGATCACATCTCCCTGTGCATTGTGCATCAGGTATACGCCCGGATCGTCCGGCAGGGTTTTGAGCTTTGTCTGCAATTTTTCATTCATGGGATGCTCTCCCCCCAAAAGAAATTAAAAAAGGCAGGCCCCCTTCTGCCAGGAGGCTTGCCAGCCAATCAAGGTTTGATTATTCTTCGAAATTAGAAGCAACCAACTGGATCAGGCCGTTGACAGCCGCTTCTTCATCGGCCCCATCGGCAATTATAGTAACATTCGTCCCCTTGGTGATACCCAATGAGAGAACACCCAGCAAGCTCTTGGCGTTCACCCGTCTTTCATCCTTCTCAATCCAGACACTCGCCTTATATTCATTCGCTTTCTGAATGAAAAATGTGGCGGGACGTGCATGAAGACCAACCTGGTTCTGTATTACTACTTCTTTGGTAACCACTTAAGTCACTCCCCCTAACTATAAAATACCCACTATTATAAATATACTAGAAAAAATTAGTTACGTCAACCAGTAAAAACAATAAATTATCCAGTGAATACTCCTTATTATTGGTGTATATTGATTATTTTATGAGTCATTTATAATTTTTGTAATCTTTATTTCATAGTATTTACTCAAGCCCTTATCCACCCTGCGAAAGAAGACAAAGTAAATCAGCAGCACCAACAGACAGACCGTAACAGACAGCCACTCCAGGCTGGTCAGCGCAAAACACACACCATAGGATAATAACAACAAAAGAACCGGCAGGACATAAACCAAAAACGCGCCCCACAATGCCGCCCTGTCCCCGATTTCGAGTTTTACAATATCGCCCGGTCTGGCATGAACCAGATTCGTCGCAAACACCTTTTTTTGTGAAAAGGAACACCCCGCACAGGAAGCACAATTCTCCCCGCACGCCCCCTGGCGCTTTACCAGCACCTCGGCATTTCCATGCACAGACTGGATCACTTTACCTATTTGTTCCATGATGCGCCCTCCGCCGCTGCAAGCCCCCGTTTCTCCTCTTCTGCCATTTGCAGCATCTGGGCAGCATTTTGCAGCGTCAGTTCGGTGATCTCCACTCCGCCGATCATTCTGGAGAGTTCTTTTAAGCGTTCTTCGTGGCTTAATGGAATCACAGTCGTTTTGGCCCGACCGTCCTCAGTATTTTTCTCTATTAAATAGTGATGATCCGCCATCGCGGCAATCTGGGAAAGATGGGTGATACAAAGCACCTGTTTTTTCCCTGACACAGCAAACAGCTTGGCAGCGATCCGCTGCGCAGCCCGCCCACTGACGCCGGTGTCGATCTCATCGAAGATCAGAGTATCCACATCGTCTACATCTGCAAGCACTGTCTTGATCGCCAGCATGATACGGGACAGTTCACCGCCGGACGCGATCTTTGTCATTGGCTTAGGCGCCTCGCCCGGATTCGTAGACAGTAAAAATTCAACCCGGTCCACCCCACTGCCGCCAGGTTCTATCTCTTTTATTTCTACCGCAAAACGCACCTGTTTCATATCCAAAGATTGCAATTGTTCTGTAATCTTTGCACACAACCGATCCGCCGCCTCGCGCCGGGTGCCGGTCAACTCCGCGGCACACAGGCGCAATTCCGCTATACAGGAATTGCGTTCGCCTTCGAGTTGTTCACGCAAAGCGTTGCTCGATTCAAATCGTTCCAGTTCTGCACGAATTTCATCCCGATAGCTGAGCACAGCGTCAATCGTCGCACCATAACTACGTTCCAACAGGCGGATGGTATCCAGGCGCGACTCCGCCTCGTCCAATGCCTGGGGATCATGCTCCAGCGCATCCCCATAGGCGCGAAGCTCGTGTGCCGCCTCATCCAGTTCAACTCCTGCCGCGCCGATCCGTTCGGCCAGCAGCGCCAGATCCTCATCATATTCCGCCGCCTCGTCCAGAGCGCGGACAGCCTCGGCCAAACTGTCATGTACATTACCGTAAAGTCTGTCGTAAGCATCGTTCACCCCGCCCGCAATCGTCTCGGCATGGGAAAGTCGCGCACATTGCGCCTGCAATTCCTCCTCTTCGCCCGAATGCAAACCGGCCGATTCAATTTCCTGCAATTGTTTGGCATAAAGCTCCTGCTTCTCCTGTTTTTCCTGCTCAGCCAACACCGTATCATTTAAACGGCGCTCTACTTCTCGCAGCTGCTGGTAGGCCTGTGTATAAGACATCCGAACCATAGTATTATCCGCATAACTGTCCAGTATTGCAAGATGATTTACCGCCTGCAGCAGGGCCTGATTATCGTGCTGGCCATGGATATTAATGAGAAAGGGCGCGGCCTCCCGCAGAATTCCGGCTGTCACCAGCGCCCCGTTAGCGCGGCAGACACTTCGACCATCCGCAAATAAATCCCTGGACAGGAGCAGCTCTGGGCCATCCGTCTGGATTCCAAGTGATTCCAGTTCCTCTTCACAGGCAACCGCAAACAGCGCCTGCACCCGTGCCCGATCCGTGCCGTTACGCAGCAGATCCCTTGAGGCACGTCCGCCCAGCACCATGTTGATCGAATCAATGATGATTGATTTTCCCGCACCGGTCTCACCACTTAAGACGTTTAATCCATTGTCAAAGGTAACATCGAGCGATTCTATTACCGCTATATTTTCAATATGCAGGCTCAGTAGCATATCATCCGCCCCCTGCTTATTTTCTCAGCTTTTTTAGTCGGCGGCTGAGCTTTTCCGCATCCTCAGCCGTCCGGGTTACAATCATAATGGTATCATCGCCTGCAATCGAACCCAGCACAGACGCGAGCGCCATTTGGTCGATCAGGGACGCAATCCCCTGCGCCATGCCGGTCAAGGTTTTGATCACCACAATATTAACCGCGTGATCGATGCTCGCCACCGATTCCGAAAAAATCGCGCCGACATTGACAGATTTATCCTCCTGCTTGCCCGCGCCCGCGGGGGCATAAATCATTTCACCGTCATTGTTATGTACCTTAATGAGCTTTAAATCCTTGATGTCGCGCGAAACGGTCGCCTGAGTCACCTGCACGCCGTCACGCTGCAGCAGGTCAGCAAGCTCCTCCTGGGTTCTGACAGAATTTTGATTAATAATCTCCAATATCTTTGCATGTCTCGCTGATTTCACAAAAAAACCTCCAGACAAACTCAGTTTTCATATAGTTTCCGGTGTAATACATCGTAAAAATTATGGTTGCTCAACCGGATCAGCCTCGTTACGACCTCCGCCTGACGAATCGTGAGAAGCTCTCCGCCGTTCACCTTGCAGATTTCCTGTCCGTCCGCTGCCAGATGCCGGTGGGATTCCATGCCGTCGCAAATGCGTATTTCTACCTTGCGCAAGCCGGACAGAATCATCGGCCGGGAGCGCAGGGTATGTGGGCAGATCGGTGTTATTCCAATCACCTTCATGTCCGGCTCTACAATCGGCCCGCCCGCAGACAACGAATAAGCAGTTGACCCCGTCGGGGTAGATACAATCAAGCCATCTGCCTGATACAAATCCGCATACTGTCCGTCAATCCATAGCTCGAGAGACATGATCCGTGAAAATGCGCCACGGCTGATGACGATGTCGTTCAGCGAATAAAACGGCCCCTCGTCCCCGTCACGATGAGAAAGCCAGCCCTCCAGCAACATCCGCTCCTCGATCTGGTAGCCGCCTTCCAACAGTTGAATCAGCTGGTTCCCGTCCCCACGTTCCAGCTCGGTGAGGAAACCCAGATTGCCAAGATTGATACCAAACAGCGGAAGCTCCAGCGGCAGGATATCGTGCGCCGCACGCAACAGGGTTCCGTCTCCGCCGAATACGATCACCGCTTCCACAACTGTATAGACTTCGTCTTTTGGCAGATACGTCACACCGTCAAGCCGTCCGCTTGCAAGGAACTCCTCTTCCATATATAAATACGCGCCTAAGTTAAGTAGCTTATGCGCCACGCTTTTGGTTACTGTAAGCTCTCTGTCCTTATCCAGATTTGGTTTGAGGGCAAACCGCTTCAAACGATCACATCCTAATTATTCCTGATTTAGCACTCTATGTGCCCGTTCCACCACATCGGCAATGGCCGCCTCTTCTTCTGTTATGCGTTCTTCCATATCCGTTTTTAAATACAGCAGGTATTCGATATTCCCCTTTGGGCCTTTGATTGGGGAATACTCCAATCCCGCAATCAAAAAGCCGGTTTCCCTGGCGTATCTCAGGACGTTCCGAAGCACATCCCTGTGTGTGCCTTTGCCGCGAACCACGCCCCCTTTGCCGACCTTTTCCCGTCCCGCTTCAAACTGGGGCTTCACCAGGCAGACCATCTCTCCCCCGCTTTTCAAAAGCCGTGCGGCCACAGGCAACACCAGCTGTAAGGAGATAAAGGATACGTCTACACTGATAAAATCCAATTGTGTATCAATTGCATCAGGCTCCAGATATCGGATGTTTGTCTGCTCCAGATCGACCACACGCGGATCGGAAAGCAGTCTTTGGTCCAATTGTCCAACCCCTGCGTCAACCGCATACACCTGTTTCGCGCCGTTTTGCAACATACAGTCCGTGAAACCGCCTGTAGAAGCACCGATGTCCATACATATTTTATGCACAAGCACAATCTCAAATACCGAAACGGCACGCTCCAGCTTATAACCGCCCCGGCTGACATATTTCATATCCTCGCCTCGGAAATCAATTTCCACCTCTGCGGGATATTGCGCCCCGGCCTTCACCGCCCTTTGGCCACCGATATAGACCCAGCCGGCCGCAATGGCGGCCTTTGCCCTGTCGCGTCCGGTTACAAGGCCGCGTTCGACCAGTATGGTATCCAATCTTTGTTTCACGCCCTCAGCTCCATCTGACCCAAAATCTCCTGTGCAATCGATTCTGCGTCCATCCGGTATTTTTGAAATAAAATTGTTGTTTTGCCCTGGCAAACGAATTCGTCCGGAAACGACTTGATCAGTATCCGGCAGGACAAATCCCGCAACAACGCGGCAATCCGTTCCCCTACGCCGCCGCAGCAGGCTCCATCTTCTAACGAAACGACAAAGCCGGTTTTCTGCGCCATCTGTAAAATCAATTTTTCGTCCAGCGGCTTTGCAAATCGCAGGTCGGCCACCGCCGCTGAGATCCCACGTTTCCGGAGTAGTTCCCGTGCTTTTACTGCAACGCCTGTCATTCTGCCAACAGCCAACAGGACTACGTCTTTTCCATCATATAACAGCCGGCCTTTCCCCATCTCAACCGGACCGCCTTCCGATAAAATACCTTCCGCCCTGCCACGGGGATACCGGATTGCAACCGGCCCACGACAGGTAACCGCAAAGTCCATCATCCGTTTCAATTCCGTATAATCCGCCGCCGCCAAAACCGTCATATTCGGTATTGAGCTCAAAAACGCCATATCATACAACCCCTGATGGGTTTCCCCATCCTCGCCGACGATCCCAGCCCGGTCGATGGCAAACACAACGTGCAGGTTTTGGAGAGCAACATCGTGCAAAATTTGGTCATATGCCCTCTGCAAAAAAGAGGAATATACCGCTACCACCGGTACATAACCGCCTGCCGCTAAACCCGCCGCAAAGGTTACCGCATGCTGTTCCGCAATGCCAACATCAAAAAATCGCTTCGGATACCGTTTGGAAAAGCGTTCTAACCCCGTGCCGCACGGCATTGCCGCTGTAATTGCACATATCTTATCATAATCCTCCGCGAGCTTACACAGGTAGTCCCCGAACATGGAGGAGTAACTCTCCTTTTTTCCTAACTGAATCGTTCGCCCTGTTTCCAGATCAAACTTCGCGATACCATGAAAACTGTCCGGATTGCTCTCGGCATATTGATATCCCTTTCCCTTTTTGGTGCAGACATGCACCAGCACAGGCTCGTTCCGTGTCTTCGCCTGCTGCAGAACAAGAGATACCTTGCGAAAATCATGCCCGTCGATCGGGCCAAAGTATTTGAAGCCCAGCTCGGTGAACAGTTTGTCCGGTACAAACAAATACTTAATCCAATTTTTAAATGACCGCAGCGCTAAAAACAGCTTATGCCCCACGCCGGGAATCCGGTGCAGGGTACGGTCAATCTGATCTTTCATTTTAAAATACCCCTCGCGGTTGGTAATCCGATTGAGGTAATCTGACAATCCCCCGACATTTCTGGAAATCGACATCGCATTATCGTTCAGCACCACAATCAGCCTCGTATTTGCAACAGCCGCATTGTTCAGCGCCTCATAGGCCATTCCCCCTGTCATCGCCCCGTCCCCAATCACCGCTACAACATGATGATCCCCTCCGCTGAGGTCGCGTGCTTTGGCAAGGCCAAGCGCGGCGGAGATAGAGGTAGAACTGTGCCCTGTATTAAAGCTGTCATACTCACTCTCATTGGTCTTGGGAAATCCGGAAAGTCCGTCAAACTGGCGCAATGACCCGAACTTTTCACACCGTCCGGTGAGCATTTTATGTACATAGCACTGATGCCCAACATCCCACACCAACTTATCCTGCGGCAGGTCAAATACCGCGTGCAGAGCCAGAGTAAGCTCGACTACCCCTAAATTGGAGGCCAGATGCCCACCCGTTTTCGAGACCGAATCCAATAAAAAGGAGCGAATCTCTCCCGCTAATAGTCCAATCTGTTTTGCATTCAGTTTTTTTATATCCGAAGAGGTCTCGATTCCTTCCAATATCATACCTTACGCCCCATTTATTGATGATAATCGCCATATGTCAGCAAATGCCAAATATAGCGCATTTTCTTATTTCCTGCGCTTCTGACGAGGCGGCACGACCCATGAAACCACTTTTGAAACCGCATAAATGATATTATTGCAGTTTTTCATCGCAAAGGTCTTGCCAATCGCCTTGCCCCCAACCGTCAACGAGGCAACAAGTCCGGTCATAACCACACTCATATAAAAATGTATACTGCTCCCCTCATTGGAAAAAAGGTGTGTCACAATCACCGCCGAAGTGGTGCCGCTGATGATACCTGCAATGTCGCCGATCACATCATTACAAAAGTTAGATACCTTCTCGGCATTTCGGATCAGAGTCACCGCCAGCTGCGCATTTTTAAATTTACGCGCGCCCAATGCATGGAACGGGGTCTCGTCAGCCGCTGTAACTGCTATGCCAATCATATCAAAAAGAATTCCGACCAGCACGATCAGTAGCAGAATCAGAAAAGCAAAACCGACGTTTAAGCGTTCCGTAGCAACAGACGAAGCAATACTGATTACCACGGACAACACAAACGTCCAAATAAAAATATTCACAATCCACTTGGTATTGCTGCCCTTTCCAGCCATACCGCTGGCCCGTATTCGAACCTTGGCCGTTTTATCATCCAACTTTTCTTTCTTCGCCACAAAGCACCATACGCCTTTCTCGCCATTAGTGGGTATATAATAAGAAATAGAAGGTGGCAACACCTGCGGTAAATTCTGCGGCATAGGTTCAGTAGGATTTCCCATAGGACTGCCGAAATGTCGCCAAATCGGCGGTTTCCCTTTCAAGCCCTATCCGCCGCGTCGCCATCGGCGGGACTGAATTGCCACTAAGTCCGCACTGCAATCCCGCAGGTATCTCAAGAAATGAACAGCCTAGAGGTTTTCCCCGGCAGACCGAAACAATTCTTAGCCTCTTTTGCAGGCATGGTTTCAACCAGCGATAACGGGGAGGCATTGGCCGATGCCTCCCTGTCTGATCCGGTATCCACCATACCCACGCAAGGCAGGCTACTCTGTTCGCAACACAAAGGTAGTATCGCCTAACAGGTTTCACCCCGCTTCGTACAAACAGCCATGAGCGAATAAATCGCTGCTGCTGATCTGCACAAGAGCAGGTCTCCACGGAAAAGGGGACAGGCCCCGCATGCCATTGCAGGGTGCCCCTAAACCTTAACTCCCAGCACAGACCCCGGACTGGGCGTCCAAAGCCTGCACCAGGAACTTCATCGATGTGCCCTTTAACGGATTTTTAGGCCCGTCTTAGGAACTGCACGGCCCGACTAGGATACTGCGCCACCTTATCATTCTTACTCTCAATATGCTCTCCTGTCTTCAATTGACAAGGCCGCAAGAGGGCGGCGGCTCTGATGCAAGCCCAGAACGGAAATGCTGTCAGCCCCGGATTGGATCGCCGACGGGCATGTTTTCCCTTGTCCATTGAAGGTATCATAATGGATTTAAAGAACTGTATTGTATATATCATACCACAGGTTTTTCAATTTGTAAAGCCGCGGCCACTCCTGTGACCGCGGCTTATTGTCAAATCGGCATGATCACCGCTATCATGATTCCCAAAATTGCGCCCGCAAATACCTCGACGGGCGTATGTCCCAAAAGTTCCTTGAGCTTTTTGTTCATAAATTCGATATCGTCGTCCTGCCAGTGCTCCACCATCATATTTAAAATTTTTGCCTGCTGCCCGACCGCACGGCGCACACCGGAGGCATCGTACATCACCACGCCTGCAAATACAAACGCAATGGCAAATTGCACCGAACCGAACCCCATGCTCCTGCCTACCGCAACGGCCAGCGCCATCACCAATGCGGAGTGGGAGCTCGGCATCCCACCCGCGCCGGTGAACCGCGAAAAATCAAGCTTTCTTTCCACTATCAGCGAAAGGATAACCTTAAATATCTGCGCAATCAACCAGCCCGTGAGCGCCGTAATAAGAATTCTGTTGTCCACAAGCTCACTAAAAAAATCCACCAAGCCGCCCCCTATTTTTTCCGATTGACCAAATCGTTCGCAAAATTAATAAAAAAGTCAGGAGAAGCACAGGCGTGCCTGACCGCTTTCACCGCTTTTTCAGTATATTCCTGTACCAGTTCGGCAGAACGTTCCAGTCCAAACATGGTGACAAAGGTTGTTTTCGTGTTCTCGCTGTCGCTGCCGATGGGTTTGCCCAGCTCCGCGCTTTCACCGATCACGTCCAGCATATCGTCCCGTATCTGGAACGCAAGACCCAAATATCTGCCGTACTCGGTCATGGCTTGCTTTGCCGTCTCGTCCGCATCCGCCGCAATCAGACCCAGCAGGAGGCTTTCACAGATCAGCGCACTGGTTTTATGCTCATGCAGGAAATAAAGCTGCTCCTCTGTTATTTCCTGTTCTTCCGCCAGCATGTCCACAATCTGGCCGCCGATCATGCCGTCCGGCCCCGACCACCTGGCCATCTGCCGCACAGCCTCCGCACGCTGCTTTGCCGGAAGGCCACAGGACGCCGCTACCTCAAACGCATAGGTCAGCAGCGCGTCGCCCGCCAGGACGGCAGTGGCCTCACCAAATACCTTGTGGTTGGTCGGCCTGCCGCGGCGCATATCGTCATCATCCATACACGGCAAATCATCATGAATCAGCGAATAGGTATGGATCATCTCAATCGCGCAGGCAAAGGCCACCGCCTCTTCCGCCTTCCCGCCGAACGCCTCGCACGCCGCCAGGCAGAGCACCGGCCGCAGCCGCTTGCCACCGGCGTCCACCGAATATTTCATCGCCTCATATACGATTTTTTGCGGGCAGTCCTCCGCCTTTAAATACTGCTCAAGCCCGTGCTCAATCCTATCTATATAACGAGTGAGTTCACGCATTGTCTTCCTCCGTTGCAAAAGCCTCTTCGGTCATGGTACCCGCTTTATCCTTGAGTAAAATGGAAATCTTCTGCTGGGCCTCATCCAGCGTTTTGGAACAGAACGAAGTCAGCGCCACGCCGCGTTCAAACAGTTTTAGGGATTCCTCCAGCGTTGCGTCCCCCGCCTCTAACTTCCCAGTGATGCTGTCAAGCTCCTCCATGGCCTGTTCAAATGTGATATTAATGGTTTTCTCCGGCGCCTTTTTCTTTTCCATGGCTTTCTCCTTTCTCCTTTTCCAGCACTGTACAAAGCAAATGCCCATCTGTCAATGTCAGTTTTAAGTCATCTCCTACAGAAATATCCCCTGTTTCTTTGATCAGATTCCCCGTTCCATCCTGCGCAACGAGGTATCCCCTTTTGAGTACGGCAAACGGACTGAGCGCATCCAGCTTGGAGACAAGCTTCCCAAAATGCTCCCGTTGTCTTCCGACCAGGATATCAGTAGATTTTGCTAAATTCCGCGCCATAGCATCCAGATATAGCCTGTTCTGTTCAACAATATCATACGGTCTTTGAAACACACGGCGGTTTGCCAGGGATTCCAATCCGGCTCGTTTCTTGTGTAAAAAGCTCCGATACGCCTGCTGTAAACGCGCCTGGTACCCTGCAAGCCGTGCCGCAAGTTCTGCCTGTGAGGGAACGGCAAGCTCCGCCGCCGCCGAAGGCGTCGGTGCGCGCAGGTCAGACACAAAATCAACAATCGTAAAATCGGTTTCATGCCCCACGGCTGAGATCACCGGAATCTTGCATCCGGCCACCGCCCGGGCCACCCCTTCGTCATTAAAGGCCCAAAGATCTTCTATCGAGCCGCCCCCGCGGCCGACGATCAACACATCCGCCGCACGTTCACGGTCAAAATACCGCACCGCCTCAATAATATCCGCAGGCGCGCCATCTCCCTGCACCAAAACCGGATACAATAACACATCCGCATTTGGGTAGCGGCGGGACAGGATGTTAATAACATCCCGGATGGCCGCGCCGGTCGGTGATGTCACCACGCCGACCCGTTTGGGATAACGGGGCAACGGCTTTTTTCTTGCCTGGTCAAACAGCCCTTCCTTATCCAGTTTCTCTTTTAACTGCTCATATGCAATATGCAGCGCACCGATCCCGTCAGGCTGCATGTCTTCCACATAAATCTGGTACTGCCCGTCACGCTCATACACGCCAACCCGCCCGCTTACGATCACCTTTTGCCCATTCTCCGGCCGAAACGGCAGACGGGAGGCGTACCCTTTGAACATCACACCCCGGATATTGCTGCTTGCATCCTTGAGCACAAAGTACATATGTCCGGAATAATGCAGTTTAAAATTTGAAATTTCCCCCCGGAGTAACACATGATATAACAGACGATCGCCATCAAACAGGGTTTTGATGTAGCGGTTTAGCTGTGTGACCGAAAAAACCGGACGCTCCACTTTCTCACCTTACCCTTCCAGTTCGCGCAGCACGCCGCCTAAGATGCCATTTACGAACGCACCGGTACCCTCGTCATCATACTGCTTGGCCAGCTCAATGGCCTCGTTAATTGAAACCAGACGGGGGATGTCCTCCTGATGGCACATCTCATAGACTGCAATTCGCATAATTGCAAGCAACACCCGCGATAGCCTGTTGACCTTCCAATCCTTTGTATTTCGCCCGATCAGCGCATCTATCTCTTCTTTATGTTCCCATGCGCCAAACAGCTCCTGCTTTAAAAAGTCCAGATCGTTTTGATCCAGCAAAGGGTATGCCGCATCCTCCCCCGCCAGGCCGGTATAGGTCTCCAAAATTTCATCGGGAGGCGCTGACATGATCTCGCATTGGTATAGCAGTTTGAATGCTTGTTCCCGCGCTGCCGCACGACTCATAATACAATTCTCCAATCTATTACAATTGATAATAATCCCTAATATGGTAAGATACAAATCTTATAATAATAGAATTATTTCTATTTTACCATAAATCTTGCTGTTATTAAGCAACTTGGCTTCCTTCAAAATAAAACTTATACCGACAGGGCCTCTCCTGTTGAAACCGAAGCTGTTTATATTCTACCATAAAAGGCGGCAACAGTTCAAG
>ERZ827168.4065-NODE-4065-length-13950-cov-5.091328_pt1 | contig 13950 bp, 10 predicted proteins | sample MGYA00519868_ERZ827168 | MGnify/ENA primary metagenome ERZ827168 (study PRJEB31778, sample SAMEA3449271) | human gut metagenome | biome: human gut; feature: human-associated habitat; material: faeces | place: United Kingdom | collected 2010/2012 ...
CATTGATGACGTCGTCGCGATCCTTCAGCGCGTAGTCCGCGCAGCGGCCGATGAGCACGCAGGGGCCTTTGTCCGCAAGCTTTTTGATCGTATCGTAGGTCGCAAGGTACACCTGCTGCTCAATGGAACCCTTGGGCGTCACGTGGTTCATCGAGAAGGAGTAGGGATCCATTGCGATGGAATAGAGAAAGCTCTTCGGGCGTTCATCAAAGGAACGGAACAGCTCTTCGCAAAGCCCACTCTCCTCCGCCGCTTCCTTGAGCAGCATATCGTCGTAATAGGCAATGCCGAGCTGCTTGGCAAGCATGGTGCCGATCTCGCGCCCGCCGCTGCCGTATTGTCTGCCAACCGTAATGACCATAGTGATTCCTCCTTTTTCAGCGCCTTGAAACAGATAAAACAAAAGTGGTGCTGACTATATTATAGCACCACTTTTGCCTGAGGGCAATATTTTTTCCTGTTCGGAATTTGTAAAAGCAGGAATTCAAGCGTTGAATTCCTTGCCAAGACGGCGATACATCGTCTTTTTCACGGCGCGGAAAATATTTTCATAGCCCGTGCAGCGGCAGAGATGACCGGAGAGGAGCTTGCGCAATTCATCGTCCGAATAGAGCTTCCCGCTCTCCAGAATTTCGACTGCGGTCATAATGAAGCCCGGCGTGCAGAAGCCGCACTGCACAGCCGCTTCCTCCAGAAAGGCCTGCTGAATGTCGCTCAGTTCGCCGTCCTCGCCCATCAAACTCTCGAGTGTGCGGATGTGCTTACCGTCTGCCCAGACGGCAAGATAGATACAGGAGTTGAACGCCTCGCCGTCGATGATGACGTTGCACGCGCCGCACTCGCCGACCTCGCAGCCCTTTTTCACGGAGGTCATGTGGTAGTCGTTGCGCAGCATATCGGTGAGCGATGCGCGCACGTCGACCATTTTTTCAACGTTCTTGCCGTTCAGATTAAATCTAACCAGTTTGTACTGACTCATTTGATCGCACCTCCCGCCCGTTTGATGGATTCGATCAGGCAGCGCTTGGCCATTTCCACGGCGATATGCTCACGGAAGGCCTTGGAGGCGCGCCAGCTGTCGCGCGCGTGGATATCCTTCAGCACGGCAAGTGAAAAGGCCTCCGCCGTCTCAAGTGTTAAGGGTTTATCCTTGGCAGCTTCCTCCGCGCTTGGGCAGCGCATCGGCACGGGGCCGGCGACGCCGTAGGCGATGCGGGCGCGTTCGATGGTCTTCTTATCGGGAGAAAGACGCACGTTCACGCTGCACCCGAGCGTTGCAATGTCCATCGCGTTGCGCATGGCGTACTTGATGTAGTGGCCGAAGCAGTTTTCATAGCTTGCCTTCGGAATAATGATGGCTGTCTGGATCTCGCCTTCCTCTGCGCGGATGTCGACCTGACCTGCCCGGATGTAAAAATCCTTGATGGGCAAACGGCGGATACCGCTTCTTCCCGTCAGCTCGACGATGGCCTCCCATGCGTGCAGCGTGGAAGCGGAATCCGCGCTCGTCACGCCATTGCAGGTGTTGCCGCCGATGGTGCCGATATTTCGGATCTGCGGGCCGCCGACCTGATCGACCGCCTCGCCGAGGACACCGATGTACTTTTGAATGATGGGGTCGCGCGTGATGTGAGAAAAGCTCGTGAGAGAGCCGATGCGAATGTTCTCATCACTGTCGATCGTTACGCCGCGCAGCTCGTCAAGGCCGTAGATGGAGATCAGCTCTTTTCCGGCGCGCTTGCCCTCGCGCATCTGCACAAGCACGTCGCTGCCGCCGGCGATGATCTGCGCCTCGGGATGCTCCAAGCGAAGGGCGATGGCGTTTTCAACGCTTTCCGCCTCGTAGAGCGCTTTCATATCATACATGGCTCACTTCTCCTCCTTCCAGCTGTCGCGGATCAGCCCCGCACGGCTGAACTCAGCGTACAGAACGTGGGGCGTGATGGGAATGGTGTCGATGGCAACGCCGGTGGCGTTGTAGATGGCGTTGCGGATAGCGGGCGCGCCCGAGCAGGCGGGCGGTTCACCGAGTGCCTTCGTGCCGAACGGCGAGGTCGGCTCCGGATTTTCGACAAACTGCGCCTCAAGGTGCGGATGATCCATCACGGTCGAGAGCTTGTAGTCGAGCAGATTGTTGTTGAGGGGCTTACCCGTCTTTTCGTCGAAGAGGAGCTGCTCGCTCAGGCCGAAGCCGATGGCCATGGACATGCCGCCGTGTACCTGCGCTTCCGCAAGGGCGGGGTTGATGAGGTTTCCGCAGTCGTGGACATTGATGATGTCCTTGAGCGTGACCTTGCACATCGGGATATCGACCTCGACCTCGGCAAAGGTGCAGCCGAAGGAGTAGGCATTGTTGCGAATGGTAAAGGTCGACTCGGCGGTGATGTGCTCGGAATCCGCGGCGTTGTACTGTGCGGTCATCGCAAGTTCCTTGAGCGACATGAGCACCGCGCCGTCGCCGCTGCGGACGATGTTTCCGTCGATAATATCCATGTTGGAAATTGCCTGACGGGTGAGTTTTGCCGCGTAAGCTAAGATCTTCTCGCGCAGGAGCGCCGCCGTCTGGCGGATGGAAAATCCCGCAACATAGGTCTGGCGGCTCGCGTAAGCGCCAAGACCCGTGGGCGTAATGTCGGTATCCTGGCAGGAGACAATGTGTACGTCGCGGTAGCTTGCAAGGCCGATGGCCTCGGCCGTCATCTGCGCGTAGGCCGTGTCCGCGCCCTGCCCGATTTCCGTCTCGCCGCACTGCATCGTCACCGTGCCGTCAAGGTTCAAAAGCATGCGGTTGGAAGAGGTCTCCAGCGAGATGGGATAGACCGCCGTATTGTACCAGAACGCTGCAACGCCGATGCCGCGGCGAATGGGGCCGGTATCGCTTGCAAATTCCTTCACCTTGCGGTCGTAATCGATGTAGGCCTTGCCCTTTTCAAGGCAGTCGCGGAAGGAATCGTAGTAATTTGTATTGCCCGAGAAGCCGTCGTGGAAGCCCTTGGGCATGATGTACTTCATGCGGTATTCGAGAGGCTCGATGCCGACGGCCTTCGCGCACTCGTCGATGTTCGCATCGTCCGCGAATGAGGCCTGCGGCATACCGTAACCGCGCATCGCGCCTGCGGCGGGACGGTTGGTGTAAACGGTGTAGGCGTCGCCCTCAAAATTCTCGCAGGGGTAGATCTGCGGGAACGAGCCCATTGCCTTTGCGACGATCGAGTGGCCGTGCGAGGCGTAAGCGCCCTGATTGGAGAAGCATTCGACCTTGCGCGCGGCGATGGAGCCGTCCTTTCTGAGCCATGTGATGATATGGAAGCGGATGGCGTGGCGCACGCGGTTAGAGACGAAGGTCTCCTCGCGCGAGCAGTCGATGCGCACGCAGCGCCCTGCGACCTGCGTGGAGCACCACGCGCACAGTGGCTCGTAGAGCGCGTCCTGCTTGTTGCCAAAGCCGCCGCCGATGTAAGGCTTGATGATGCGCACGTCTGCCCACGGACGCCCAAGCGCCTGACCGACGATGCGGCGGATGATGTGCGGAATTTGCGTGGAGGAAACGACGACGATGCGCCCGTTTTCCTCGTAGGCATAGCAGCCGTGGTTTTCAATGTGGCTGTGCTGCACGGTGGGGGTATCGTACCAGCCCTCGACCTTGATGAGTCCGGGCTCCTGAATGGCCTCCTGATAATTTCCCTTGCGGATATCCGTGTGCTTTAGGATATTTCCCGGGAAATTCTCGTGAATGAGGGGCGCGTCCTCTTCCATCGCCTTCTGCACGTCGAGCACGAAGGGGAGTTCCTCATATTCGACCTTGAGCGCGCGCACGCCCTGCATAGCCGAGACCTCGTCCTCCGCGATGACGGCCGCAACGTCATCGCCGTAGTAGCGCACGTGGCGGTTTAAGAGGTTGCGGTCGGCCACGTCCTGATGCCCCGGGTCCATCGACCAGGGGTGTCCCGCCGTCGGGAAGCAATGCTCTGGCACATCGAAGCAGGTCAGCACCTTCACAACGCCGGAAATGGCCTCCGCCGCCGATTTGTCGATCGACTTGACGAAGCCGTGTGCAATGGTGGAATGCTTGATGCGCACATAGAGCGCACCGTTCGGCATCTGGTCCTCATAGTATTTGGTGCGTCCGGTGACCTTGTCGAACGCATCGACGCGGATCTCACTTTTTCCTACTTTGCTCATCTTGCTTACCTCCTATGAAAGAGCGCCGCCCTGCGCGGCGGACGCACAGCCTGCTTTTTCCAAGATTTTAGCACGGCTTGCACAGTTTGTACAGCCATCAAGTCGCACATTTTAGAGAAAGTGCCATGTTTTTCTGCTTGCTCTGCTCGTTTTCCTTTGCTATAGTGGAGAAAACGAACGCTCAGGAAGGGATGATCACGGTGCGGGAGAAACTTACCGTCGGCTGCCTGCTCATGGCGGCCGGAAATGCCGAACGCTTCGGCGAAAATAAACTGCTCTGCGCGGCATGGGACGGGAGATCGCTCATCGAACACGCGCTGGATGCCATTCCGCGCGAATGCTTTGCGCGCGTGCTCGTCGTCACGCAGTATCCGGAGATCACGGCGCTCGCAAAAGAGTGCGGCTTTGAAACGCTTCAAAACGGGCACCCCGAGCGCGGCCAGAGTGAAACGATCCGTCTCGGCACGCGCGCACTTTCTGATTGCGATGCCATCTGCTTCATGGTGGCTGACCAGCCGCTGCTGCGGCGCGAGACGCTCGCGCGCGAGGTCGATTTCTTTTCATCGCACCGCGAGTGCATCATTGCTCTCGGACACAACGGCGCGCGGGGCAATCCCTGTCTCTTCCCCGCCCGCTTCTTCCCGGAACTTCTCGCGCTTGAAGGTGACGTCGGCGGCAGCGCGGTCATCAAAAATCACTTAGATGCGCTGCTGCTCTTCGAATCGCCGGAAGCCGAGCTGCGCGATGTGGATACAAAGGCGGCGCTTGCCGCGATCAGAGAACAGTGATCTCGCCGCGAAGATCCTGCTCCATCGCCCGCTTGATCTCCTCCTTGCCGAGATTGAGGGAGAAAAGATAGTAGAGTTTGGCGACGGCAGCCTCGGTTGTCATATCAAGTCCGCTGACCGCACCGGCCTTTTTCAGCGCGCTGGAAGTCTCATACGCACCGAGCGACACCGCGCCCTGCGGGCACTGGGAGCAGACCGTGAGCACCGTGCCGTTCTGGAAGGCCTTGCGGATGATGGGCAGCAGCGCGTCCCCGTCGCCGGGGATATTGCCCGCGCCGAAGGTCTCGATGACGATGCCGCGCAGCTTCTCGGTCATGATGGACTCAAAGAGAGAAAACTGAATTCCCGGAAAGACCTTGATGACCCCGATGGGAACCGGGTCAAGAGTCTGGAGCTTCAATCCGCCTTTCTGCCCCGGCAGAAGGGCGGATTCGTTGTATCGAATGCTGATCCCCGCCTCGGCAAGGATCGGGTAATTGGGCGAAACGAAGGCGATGAGCCCGTCGGCGGAGTATTTCGTCGCGCGGTTGCCGCGCAGCAGCTTTCCGCCGAAGCACAGGCACACCTCGCGCACGATTCCCTCCCCTGCGATGAGCAGGGCGGTGATGAGATTGTCGCGTCCGTCGCTGCGGATCTCGCACAGCGGGATCTGCGAGCCGGTGAGCACGACGGGCTTATCAAGCCCGCCGAGCATAAACGACAGTGCCGAGGCCGTGTAGGCCATCGTATCCGTACCGTGCAGAACAACAAAACCGTCGTAACTGTCGTACTGCTGCGCGATCATCTCTGCGATGCGGTTCCACTCGTGCACGGTCATATTGGAGGAGTCCAGCAGAGGCGAGAGCTCCATAAAGTCCCACGCGGGCATTTCGGACGAATGAAGGTCGGAAATTGCGTCAAGCGCGGCGCGGAAGTAACCGGAGCGCGGCGCATAGCCGTTGTCGGTGCGCGTCATGCCGATCGTGCCGCCGGTATAAATGATGAGAACGTGTTTCATTGCGTCTCCTGATGGTTTATTTTTTGTAGGGCGTGTGGTCGAGCGGCAGGCTGCGCCGGCGCTCGCCGTCGTAGCGGAAGTAAGCGTCCGCGATCGCAGGCGCCGTGGGGATAGACGTGATCTCGCCGATGCCGATGGCGCCGTTTGCAAGGTTAAGTCCGGGCTTGTCGATGACAAGCGCCTTGATTTCGGGGATCTGATTGGCGCGGAAAAGGCCGAGCATACCGTACTTCGCCGTGGGCTTGCCATGGTCGAGCGGGAACTTCTCCGTGAGGGCATAGCCCATGCTCATTACAACGCCGCCTTCGATCTGTCCTTCACAGGAGAGCGGATTGATTGCCTTGCCGACGTCGTGCGCGGCGACCATCTTTTTGATGAGGCCCGTTTCCTTGTCGACAATGCACATCTGCGTCGCATAGCCGTAGGCAACGTGGCTCACAGGGTTTGGCACATCGGCGCCGAGTGGGTTTGTCTTGGCGTAATACTCGCCGTAAAACTCCTGTCCGGCAAGATCGCTGAGCGAACGGTTCTCCATCGCGTCGCGCAGCAGCAGGCAGGCGCGGCGGCAGGCCTCGCCCGTGATGAGTGTCTGGCGCGAGCCGGAGGTATCGCCGCTGTCGGGCGTAATGAACGTGCTGTTGCCGTCATAGACCACATCCTCGCGCCTGAGTCCGGCGTTCGTCACCACTATCTGCACAAGCACCGTACCGAGCCCCTGCCCGATGCATGACGCGCCGGTACGGATATGCACCTTACCTTCCTCATCAATAACGAGCTTGCAGCGCCCGTAGTCGGGAAGTCCCACGCCGACGCCCGCATTCTTCATCGCACAGGCAAGGCCGACCGGTTCGCCGTTTTTGACCGCTTCGTCATAGTAGGGCTTGATGGCCTCGAGCGTTTCGACAAGGCCGGTCTCCGGCCCGACGATCTGGCCGTTGGGCAGCACCTCGCCGGGGCGAATGGCGTTGCGGTAGCGGATCTCCCACGGGGAGATGCCGACAAGATCCGCCATCTCGTTCAAAAGTGTTTCGGTCGCAAAGCAGGTCTGCGTCACACCGAAGCCGCGGAATGCGCCCGCAGGCGGGTTGTTCGTGTAGTAGGCGTGACCTTCGATCTCAAAGTTTTCATAATGGTAGGGACCCGCCGCGTGTGTACAGGCGCGCTCAAGCACAGGGCCGCCGAGAGAGGCAAAGCCGCCGGTATCGGACACAACGCTCGCCTTCACGCCCTGAATGATGCCGTTTTCGTCGCAGCCCATCGTAAAGTCCATCCACATCGGGTGGCGCTTGGGGTGGACGAGAATGGATTCCTGACGCGAAAGCTTCACCTTCACCGGCACGCGCGCGATGTACGCGATGAGCGCCGCGTGATGCTGCACGGACATATCCTCTTTTCCGCCGAAGCCGCCGCCGACAAGCATATTTTCAACCTGGCAGTGCGCAAAATCGACGCCGAGCATCGCCGAGCACTCGTGCTGCGTGGTGTGCGCGCTCTGGTCAGTGGTCAGGAGCTTCACGCCGCCGTTGTCAAGTGGAATCGCTACACAGCACTCCGGTTCCAAAAAAGCGTGCTCCGTCCACGGGGTCTGAAACTTTTCGTGTAAAACATACTTGGAATTTTTAATGGCCTCGTCGGCGTTGCCGCGCGAGACATGGCGGTGCGCCTGCACGTTGCCGCGGTTGCCCATGATGACCTCCGGCGCGCCGGGGATCTTCGCTTCCTCGGGGCTGTGTACCGCAGGAAGCTCTTCATAGACAACACGCACGAGCTTTTTCGCCCGTTCGAGTGTTTCCTGATCGCGCGCGCAGACGAGCGCCACCGCGTCGCCGAGATACTGCGTGATCTCTCCCTCGCCGACGAGCGTGGGCTGGTCCTTCTGGATGTGGCCGACGTTCTGCTGACCGGGAATATCCTTCGCCGTTAGCACGCACACAACGCCCGGAAGCTCCTCCGCCTCCTTCGTGCGGATATAGAGCACGCGGGCGCGCGGATATTCGCTGCGCACCGCGCCGCCATAGCACATGCCGTCAACATAAACGTCGTTGGGATATTTCCCGTAGCCCTGCACCTTTTCGGCAACATCAATGCGATGCACGCGCGAGCCGATCTGAAAATCCTCCTCCTTTTGGGGGATCTTTCCCTCGCGCAGGATCTTTGCCGCGAGCAGGATACCGTCGATAATCTTGACATAGCCCGTGCAGCGGCAGATGTTGTTGCGAATGGCGAAGGCCGCCTCCTCGCGCGTGGGATCGGGGTTCTGGTCAAGAAGCGCCTTGGCCGAGATCACCATACCGGGAATACAAAAGCCGCACTGCACCGCGCCCGCCTCGCCGAAAGCATAAGTGAAGGCTTCCTTTTCAAAGTCAGAAAGTCCCTCGACCGTGACGATGTGCTTCCCATCCAGCTTGTCGGTCTGCGGGATACAGGCCTTGGTCGGCTTGCCATCGATGAGGACATGGCAGGTGCCGCACGCGCCCTCGCTGCAGCCATCTTTTACGCTCGTCAAGTGCAGCTCATCGCGCAGAAAGCGAATGAGTTTTTGATTTTTCTCCACCGTGACCGGTGTACCGTTGACAACAAATGCAGCCATTTCAGATCTCCTGTCCGCAAGAAAATTGCAAATATCACAATTATTTTGGTTGCCTAACTAATTTTATTGTATCACAAGCACAACAAAGACGCAACACCAATTCTAAATTCCGCTATTCTATTTTTGAAATTACGCTTTTCCCGCACAAAGCTTGACAAACCTCGGCCGATGCGCTAAGATTGCGCCGTACCTGCAAGGGGCGCTGGCGCAAGCCGGCTGTGATGCGGCGTATTGCCGTCGCTGTCCCTCAGACCTGATCCGGGTAATGCCGGCGTAGGAATGCAAAGCATCTTGCCTAACTTTGCACCGTGACGTCGACGCCGCGGTGCTTTTTTCATGCCGCGGCGCGGACAGGAGCACATTTCACTTCAATAGGAGGAATCTCACATGAGCAACACGTCCACCCACTCCAGCACCCGCCGCCTGGCTGAAGGCGGCATCTGCATCGCCCTCGCGCTCGTTCTGAGCTACATCAAGATCCCCATCGGCCTTTCGTTCGGCGGCTTCGGCGGCTCGATCAACCTCGTGATGATCCCGCTGATCCTCTTCGCTGTACGTTGGGGCGCACCCTGGGGTCTGCTCGCCGGTCTTGCCTTCGGTACGCTCAAGTATTTCTTTGCCGAGGGCTTCGCTGTGAGCTGGGTCTCCATCATCTTCGACTATTCCCTTGCTTACGCCGCTGTTGGCTTCGCGGGTCTTCTGCGCGCCAAGAACAACAACTATTCCAAGCTTCCCATCGCGGCGCTCGTTGGCTGCTTCGGCCGCTTTATCATTCACTTCATCTCCGGCGTGACGGTCTACGCACAGTATATGCCCGAGGAATTCATGGGCATGACCATGACCTCCCCCGTCACCTATTCCATTCTGTATAACGGCACCTATATGCTGCCCAACACCATTCTCGCTGTCATCATCTGCGCACTGCTGATGAAGCCGGCTGCAAAGCTGCCGAGTGCAGAGTAAAGAACGCTCCTACCTCAAAATACGCAAAAAGGGTGCTCTCTTATCAAAGAGAGCACCCTTTTTTTACTTTTTTCGTTCCAGTAATTTCTGATACTGCTCAGAGATCTTTCTGCGGATATTCTCGATCTCGCGGCTGCTCTCCTCCTGCGTGTCGAGAACAAAGCTCTTTGTGCTCAGGCGGAAAAAGAGCATCAGCGCCTCCGTGACCATGCGCCGGGTCTCGCGGTCGAGATTTTTGTAGGTCTTGAGCATCGCCGCAGCACTTTTGAGCTTTTCCTCGTTGAGGTCACTGAGCGTCTTTGCACCCGAGGCGGTGAATACACTGTAAAGCGCGTCGGCCAGCGCCTCGCGCTGCTGGGTGTTGAGCGAATCCGCCCAGGCAGAGAGCGCTTCATCGACGAGTTTCCCCTCGCGGGAGACATCATCGAGATGCACAAACTGCGTCCCCAGCACCTGCCAGGAAAAGCCGTCATGCTGATAGAGCCCGTCGTAGGTCGAATGCACGACCTGATAGTGTTTTTCATGCTCCATGAGCATACCGACGACCGACGTCTGCGGCAGTACCGTGTGGATACGGCTTGCAATGCGCTTGTGTCCCGCCGTCTCGCTGATGTCCCAGGCAAAGCCGGGACCGTCATTGTTATGGACGGCAACAATGCGCTCCTGGATCGCGCCGTCGCTCTTGACGGCGCTGTAAACGGCAAGGTTGCCGCCCTTGGAGTGTCCTCCGATGCGGATCGTCTTGTCCGGGTACTGGCGCGCCATACGCGCAACATACGCAACGGACTGCTTCTGCGAGGGGATCTCCTCCAAAAAGCCCATATTGAGGTCTTCCTTCCACCCAACGATCGTATCGTCTGTGCCGCGGAATGAAATATAGATGCTGCCGTTGCCAAGGTCGATCGTCAGCGCTGCAAACTGCTGCTCGACAGCGTCGTCCAAAAGCGCTGTGTAGCCGTTCAGCGTCATGTTGCGAAAGCGCGAACTCGCCATCAGCTTTCGCAGCATTTGCGAGATCCCGTCCGGCACCAGAACGCCCATGTCGACATCGCGTCCGCCGTGGCGGGCAAAGAACGCCTCCGCCGCCTCGCACAGCGGAAGACCGCGCCCGATCTCGGGCGGCGGCACAATGCCGTCAAAATCGACGAAGCTCAACTCTGCCAGAATCAGCGCGTCCACCTCGTTGAAGGGAGAGACCGCGAGCGTCAGATCGCCGCGCCAGTCCAGATAATCCATCAGATTCGCCATGCTTTACCTCCGTGGTCAGTGTTTTTTATTTTCTATGGTATGGCGCGCAAAGCCGCTGCGCCACAGGCGCTGCGCGCGCCTTTCGAGCGCTTCGCGCGTATTTTCGAGTTTTTCTGCCGCGACCTCGTCGAGCAGCCGCGCGAGCACCGCGCCGATCTCGCGCCCGCGATAGCCGAGGGCGGCAAGCGCCTCTCCGCCGAGTGCAAGCTCATGCACCGAGCAGCAGGCGTTTTCGGCAACAAGCGCATCAAAGACCGCCTGCGCTTCCTGCCACGGCTGCCGCGCGAGGCTTGGCCCGTCCGGCGTCTTGGCGGCGTTGTCGGCGTACTTGGTCAAAAGGAGATCCGCCGTCACTTCCCTGCCGCGTTTCGCCATCTCGCGGTGGATCGCCGTGCGCTCGGGCGGGAAGAGATCGTCAAAGCACGCAAGCCTTGCGCGCACGCCGTCGCGCAGCGTCTTTTCAAAGTGCAGCCGCGCCATGATCTCCTCCGCCAGCTGCGCCGAGCGCGCCGTGTGACCGTAGAAATGGCCAATGAGCTGCGCATCGAGCGTCATGCACTGCGGCTTTCCAAGGTCGTGAAAGAGCATCGTCCAACGCAGTTCCCGCGTCGGCGGCACGGCAGCGACAGCGCGCGCCGTATGCTCCCAGACATCAAAGCAGTGATGCGGATTGCGCTGGTCAAAGCCCACGCAGGGCAAGATCTCGGGAATCGGCACCCCAAGAATATCAGAAAATGCAAGCAGCGTTGCCCCCACGTTCTCACCAAGCAGGAGCTTGTTCATCTCCGCATACACGCGCTCATGCGCAACATTGGAGAGCAGGGCGCTCTTTTCGTGAGCGGCGCGGGCAGTTTTTTCCTCCGCAGAAAAGCCAAGCACCGAGCAAAAGCGCACAAGGCGCAGAATGCGCAGCGCGTCCTCTTCAAAGCGCCGCGCCGCTTCGCCGACGCAGCGGAGGACACCCGCTTTCAGATCCTCCTGCCCGCCGAAAGGATCAATGAGCGCGCCGGTGGGCGCAAGCGCGATGGCATTGACCGTAAAATCGCGCCTGGCAAGGTCTTCTTCAATGCTCGTGCCAAAGGTCACGGAATCGGGGTGGCGGTTGTCCCGGTATGCCCCGTCGCGCCGCATGGTCGTCAGCTCAATGGGCAGCCCCCCGCTCACGACCGTCACCGTGCCGTGCGGTAAACCCGTCGGGTGCGCGCTTTCACCAAAAATGCGCAGCACCTCCTCCGGCGGGGCGTCGGAGGTCATGTCGTAATCGCTCGGCTCCTTGCCGCGCAGCATTTCGCGCACGCAGCCGCCGACAAGGTAGGGCGAATACCCCGCGTTTTGCAGCGCAGCGATGACAGTTTTGACTTCTTTCTGCAAAATGGGCATAAATCCCTCACAAAAAATCATTTTTTTAGCATTGCACTCCGTTCGCCGCTATATTATAATAGATAATCCGTAAAAAGTAAATCTCCTGTGCATCGCACAAGGAAAGGATTTGATACCATGACCAACCAAAAGGATATTTTCTCCTATCTCGTCCCCGGAAAGTGCGCGCATCTTGCAGGCATCGGCGGCGTTTCGATGAGCCCGCTTGCAGAAGTGCTGCACGGCATGGGGCTTAAGGTTCAGGGCAGCGACATGAACGCTGGCCCCGCCGTCGAGCATCTGCGCTCGCTTGGCATTCCCGTTACCATCGGCCACGCGGCAGATAACCTCGGCGAGTGCGACTTTGTCATCCGCACCGCCGCCATTCACGACGATAACCCCGAGATCTCCGGCGCGGTGACGCGCGGCATCCCCGTTTTCGAGCGCGCGCAGGCTTGGGGCGCTATTATGAAGGGCTACAAAAACGCCCTCTGCATCTCCGGCACGCACGGCAAGACGACGACCACTTCGATGGCGACGCACATCTTCATGGCCGCGCAGAAAGACCCGACCGTCATGATTGGCGGCACGTTACAGCTGCTTCATTCCGGTTATCGCGTCGGCAAGGGCGATACGATCATTGCCGAGAGCTGCGAATACTGCAACTCGTTTTTGAGCTTCTTCCCCACCGTCGCGGTCATTTTGAACGTGGAGGCCGACCATCTCGATTTCTTCAAGGATATCGATGATATACGCCACTCGTTCCGCAGATATGCTGCGCTTCTTCCTGCGGACGGACTGCTTGTGATCAACGGCGATATTGATAATTATTCATATATAACAGAAGATACCAAGTGTCCTGTAGTTACTGTGGGAAGTACATCTTCCTGTGATTACACGGCCGCAGATATTACATTTAACGATACGGGATGCTGCAGTTACACTCTTATACATCATTCAAAGGAATGCGGACGTATCACGCTCGGTGTTCCGGGTATCCATAATGTATACAACAGCCTTGCAGCCATTGCAGTTGCTGTCCACCTCGGTATCGGACCTGACGTATACACCAAGTCTCTTCTTGCTTTTCACGGAACGGACCGTCGTTTCCAGAAGAAGGGAGAGCTTAACGGATTTACCATTATAGATGATTATGCACATCATCCTGCTGAGATTGCGGCGACACTGGCATCGGCTGCCAACTATCCGCATAACCGTATCGTGGTTATTTTCCAGCCGCATACTTACACCAGGACCAAGGCATTTTTAAATGACTTTGCAGATGTGCTTGCACACGGAGCTGATGAGGTAATCCTTGCCGATATTTATGCGGCGCGCGAGAAAAACACTCTCGGCATATCATCAGCCGATATAAAGGCTTTAATCGACAAGACCGGAACGCCTTGTTTATATGAGCCTGATTTTCACAAAATAGAACAGCATATTGTCGACACCTGCAGACCGGGTGACCTTGTAATTACAATGGGCGCCGGCAACATCGTGGATGTCGGAGAAGAACTCCTTAAGAATTATTAGACTTTTAAAATATGCTGTGATATACTCAATAACAGCGTATTTTCGGAGGACATGCATGCTATGAATAAGGTTAATATTTGTTCCGCGGTTACCGCAAAAGAGACCATCATTTCCAATATTTTTGTGGACAGGTATATGAAGGATGCCAACGGTGAATTTGTAAAAGTTTATCTGTATCTTTTACGACATATGAATGATGTGCCGGGCGAACTTTCTTTATGCGAAATCGCAGACAGTCTTAATCATACAGAGAATGATATCGTACGCGCACTGCGTTATTGGTCGGA
>ERZ827168.4067-NODE-4067-length-13949-cov-4.666547_pt1 | contig 13949 bp, 13 predicted proteins | sample MGYA00519868_ERZ827168 | MGnify/ENA primary metagenome ERZ827168 (study PRJEB31778, sample SAMEA3449271) | human gut metagenome | biome: human gut; feature: human-associated habitat; material: faeces | place: United Kingdom | collected 2010/2012 ...
CCGGAGCAGGGCTGATAGACGGCGCGGGAAAGATCTTCCATCGGCAAGGGATACATCTCCCAGCCGAACTGATACTGGAGCCCCAGGCGCACGCCGCCCAGAATACCTTTCATTTCACCGGCAAGTTTGGTCCCGTAGTTGACACGGCCCATGTTTTCCACGAGAATATCGACCTGCACTTCGTCGTTGTCGCCTAAATCCAGCTCGATCTCATCGCAGCGGCGGCTGCGCTCGATGATGCCCTTCAGCTTGCCGTCGATGAAAATCTGCGCGCGATCGTGCACATCGTCGATTTCCAGCTTTTGCTTGCCTTTGGGTCCTTTGAAGGTGCTGCGGTACAGGATATAGCCGAAATTCTGTCCGGCTTCTTCCATGGTCAGCGGGGCGGCGTGGCGGATCGGCGTGCTGAGATTGTCGATATTTTTAAACAGTGGGGCGGCTTCAGTCAGTTTGAGCCGGCCATAAGCGGCTTTTTCGCTGTTTTTGACTTCAATTTGCGGCGCGGGGCCGAAGTGCTTTTCGAGCACGGCTTTGACGTCGTAATACTTCTGTGTCAGGTCGCCCGCTTCGCTTAACAGCGCATCGTAATCATAGCTTGTCACGGTGGGCTCGTAGGTGCCGTAGTGGTTGGCCAGATAGATGTTGTGGATGTTGTAGAACTCATGGTGCATGCCCGCAGTTATCGAATGCGCGCCGCGGTCGATGATAAGGTCGTCGGTGAGCGTGACGACGTTCTGCGTCAGCGCGTTGGTACCTGCGTAGCGGTCGGTGCCTATGTATGTCGTCACGCCGCCCGTAGTGCCCGTGTTGCGGATTATCACGCTCGGCATGTCCTCTACGTCGGGCTTGCGGCCGTCGCCCACGCGCGAGTAGCCTATGCGCAGCGAGTTGTGCAGACGGTCGGAGATGCGCGATTCGAGCATGGCGGCCAGATAGTGGGCCGTGCTGTAATTGGCGTATCCCGAGCCGTCGAACGTGAACGAGGTGAGCGAGTTGCCGTATTCCTCGGCCCGCGCGTCGAGATAGCTGTAACTTATCGACAGTCGGTTGCGGCTGTCGATGTTCCAGTCGAGACGGGCCAGAAGCGAACCCGAGCACTGCTTCACATCGCGTCGGCCGTAACCGCCGCCGTCGAATCCCGTGAGTTCCTTGTAGCGTGCCGATATGCGGTCCAGCTCGGGCTGCGACAGCGCCACGCCCTCGTAGCCTAAGTAGTACGACGACGGCGAGGTCTCGGTGTTGTATTCGCCGCTCAGGAACAGGAACAGTTTGTTCCTGACTATGGGACCGCCCAGCGTTACGCCGTGTATGCGGGTCGACTGGTCGCCGAGCTTCTCGCGCCGTTCTACGTCGCGGCCCGCGGTGGTGCCGTAGAAATTCTGGTTGTTGTAGTATGTGTAGGCGCTTCCGCGGAATTCGTTGGTGCCCGACTTGGTGACGGCATTTATCACGCCGCCCGCGAATCCGCTCATGCGCACGTCGTACGATGCCGCCGCCACCTCGATCTGCGACAGCGCGTCGAGCGAAACGGGGTTGGCGTTCGACAGTCCGCCGTTGGTGCCCGACGACGAGAGCCCGTACATGTCGTTGTTGGCCATGCCGTTGATCATGAAAGTATTGTAGCGGTTGTTCACGCCGCCGTAGGATATGCCTCCGTTCTTGGTGGCCACCGCCTGCGGCATGAGCCGTACTATGTCGTAGAGCGAGCGCGAGACGGTGGGCATCTGCGCAATCGCCTTCTCGTCGTAGACGTTCCCGATGCCGCCGTCGCCCGTGTCGCGGGCTTCGACCACCACTTCGGCCAGACGGTTGTTTTCGTTCAGCACGATGTTCTCGGTTCTGCTTTCGCCCACGCGCAGACGCATGTCGCTCTTTACGTAGTCGTCGCAGCCCACGTAGCTCGCTTCGAGCACGTAGCCGTCGTCGGGCTTTATGCCGTGTATGGCGAAGCGCCCTCGGCTGTCGGCGGTGACTCCGTACGACGTTCCCGTCACGGGATGGGACAGAACCACTGTCGCGCCTACCAGAATTTCATTTGAAGAGTTGGTTACCTCACCGCGCAGAGAAGCGGTGGTGACCTGGGCCATAACCTCGCAGCCCAGCATTGTCAATAACAGACAAGCGAGTTTTTTCATCGAATATTTTGTTAGGGCGTCTATTTAAGACGCAAGTTGCACATACGATCGCGCAAATGCTTTGCGACGATCGCCGCAAATATAGACAAAAATATCATACGGTGTACCTCGTCGTGCGATAATTTTGATGATCGTCTGTCTGTCGGCGGTTCGCCGACGGCGGAGGACGCGCGCGAGCCTCGGGCGAGCAGCAGTCCGCCGCGTGGGGGCGGCGGCGAACTGCCGACATCGCGCCGCGATGTCGAAATATCGGCGATTTTTACTATTTTTGCCTTCGTAAATTTACGCATTATGATGGAGGCGATAGCGCAGTTTTTCGTCGATTGGGGCTACGTGGGCCTTTTCCTGTCGGCTTTGGTGGCGGGCAGCATCCTGCCGTTCAGCTCCGAGGCGGTGCTCGCCGTGCTGGTCGGCATGGGGGCCGACCCCGTCATATGCCTCGTGTCCGCCTCGGTCGGCAACACTCTGGGCGGCCTGCTCTGCTATTGGCTCGGTTATCTGGGCGATATGTCGGCCATCGAGCGCTGGCTCAAGATCGACGGCTCGAAGATCGCCAAGGTCGAGGGTTTCGTGCGCAGGCGCGGCGCGTGGATGGGAGTCTTCGGCGTGCTGCCGTGGGTCGGCGAGGTGATAATCGTGCTGCTGGGACTCATGCGCAGCAATGTGTGGATCACCACGGCCTCGATGTTCGTCGGCAAGTTCGTGCGTTATCTCCTGCTGCTGCTTGCCATGCGGGGCGTGACGTCGCTGCTGTGAGTCCCGCCGCGGCGTTCGTTTATATTTAAGGTGTCCTGCCCGTTTTTACCCCTTTCGCGGCATTTTTATCGATCGCAAGGCCGTTTTGGTGCAAAGTTTGAATATTGTCTGACCGAATAACAGGCAATCTTCGAACTATGAGAAAATTACTACTTCTGTTGCTGGGATTCACAGCATTTATCGGAAAAATCGATGCGCAGGTGGTCGGCGTCAAAACCAACTTGCTCTACTGGGCATCGGCATCGCCCAACCTGGGCATTGAGTTCGGTCTGGGTCGTCAGACGACCCTCGATATCTCGGCGGGGTTCAACCCCTTCACATTCTCTGACAACCGCAAGTGGAAGCACTGGCTCGTGCAGCCCGAGTTCCGCTGGTGGACCTGCGAGCGTTTCAACGGCCATTTTCTGGGCGTGCACATGATCGGCGGGCAGTTCAACGTCGGCAACGTGTCGTTTTTCCCGTTCAGCATCTGGGATTCGTTGAAGGATTACCGCTACAAGGGCCATGCGCTCGGCGGCGGCATCGCCTACGGTTACGACTGGGTGCTGGGCAAGCACTGGAACTTCGAATTCGAAGCCGGAGTGGGATACGCCCATGCCTGGTACGACAAGTACGACTGCGCCAAGTGCAGCGAACGTATCGATTCGGGCGGCAAGAACTATTGGGGAGTCACCAAACTGGCCGTGTCACTCGTGTATCTATTCTAAAAACTTTTGATTATGAAATACATCGTAAAATATATGTTCGCCGTTTGCGCTTCGCTGTTCGCCGCAGGGGCGTTGATGGCGCAGACCGCTGTCACCACCAACGGCGTGGGTGTGAGCGATATCGAGATGGAGCGGTCGGGCGGACGTCTCAATGTGGGTATGACGCTCGACATGAGCAATCTGAAAGTGCGCTCCAACAGATCGTTGCGCATCACGCCCGTGGTGACCGACGGAAACGATATGATGCAGCTGCCTTCGGTGATGATCGACGGTGCCCGTCGCGAGATTCAGCACGAGCGTATGCTCGACGGCGATCTGTCGACCTCGACGCTCTACGTGCGTCGCTACAACCGCAAGCCGCAGACCATGCAGTACGACTACAACGTCAATTTCGAGCCCTGGATGAACAACTCGCAGCTCGTGTTGCGCGAGGAGTGGTGCAGCTGCCACGACGAGGCCTTGAGCGAGGAATTCGTCACCGTCGCCGCACTCACTCAACCCGCTCCGCAGCGTGTCGACACCGCGCCGCGCATGGCCTATGCCACTCCGCCCGCCGAGGCTTCGGCCGTGCGCCGACAGGAGACGGCGGCCGTCTATTTCCCCGTCAATCGGAGCCAGATCAATCCGTCGTTCATGGACAACGCGCAGGGGCTGGACGATCTCCGCAAGATCTTCGCCGACGACAAGGGCATCAATTCGGTGCGTCTGACGGGTTACGCCTCGCCCGAGGGTCCCTATGCGTTCAACGAGGCTCTGGCCGCCAAGCGTGCCGAGGCCGTGAAGCAGTATCTTAGCAGCAACAACCTCGGCTCGGGCGTGAGTGTCACGACCGATTCGTCTCCCGCCAACTGGGATGCGGTCAAGAAGCTGCTTTCGGAGACCTGCATAAACGACTATCGCAAGATCATAGCCATCATCGACGATCCCTCGATCAAGCCCGCCGACAAGAATGCCGAGATCCGCCGCCGTCACCCCGTGGAGTACAACTTCATGTTGAGCACGTGGTATCCGCGTCTGCGCGTGACCGATATCGTCGTCGACGCTCCCTCGCGCCGACTGGGGGTCGACGAGGCCAAGCGTATCATGCGCGACGATCCCTCGCAGCTGAGTCTGGCCGACATCTACATGGTCGCACTGACCTACGACAAGGGCAGCAAGGAGTGGAACGACATAATAATCATTGCCGTCGATACCTATCCCCGGTCTCCCGAGGCGCGCGTGAACGCCGCCAACGTATCGATGGCCAACGGCAACTACGCCAAGGCCGCGGCCTATCTGCAAGGCGTGCCGTCCACCATGCCCGAGGCTATGAACTCGCGAGGTATTCTGGCCATGTCGCAGGGCAATTACGACGAGGCCATGAGTCTGTTCCGTCAGGCCCAACAGGCAGGCGTGAGCGAGGCTGCGTACAACATTTCGCTGCTGCGCGAACTGATGCAGCTCGGCAAGTAATATCCGCTTTTCAGGCTCCCTTCGTCACTCTTCCGTGCGGAGGGAGCGTTTTTTTGTAATAATATGCAATACTTTGATTATGAAACGCAAGCCTTTGGTATTCCTGATTTGTCTCGCTTCGTCCGCTCTTGCGGCATGCGTCGACGAGCATGACGGCGAATGCAACGTCCGCGACTATTCCGACGTGCGTCGCATCGACGCTCCTGCCTATTCCGATTCGGATTCCGACCTCGGTTCCGCGGGCCGTGACGAATGACTGTCGGGCGAGGATCGGCGTCCCGAACGGAAAAATTTGTCCGTCGGCCGAAATACGGGGAATGACATGGCATGGGAATCGCCCGATTCGCAAAATAAACGGTCGGATCGGTGCGGATACTTCTCTACATTTTATAACTTTGCCCGTAATAATGATCCTATGCCATGAAGACCGTAATAAAATTTCTCGACGATCTGGCGCGCAACAACGACCGCGACTGGTTCGAGGCGCACCGCGACCTCTATGTGGAGGCGAAGCGCCGCTTCGACGACTTCGCCTCGCGCTATCTCTCCGCCGTGGCTGCGTTCGATCCCTCGGTGGCGGGGCTTACGCTCAGGGACGCCACCTACCGCATCTATCGCGACACGCGGTTCAGCGCCGACAAAAGCCCCTACAAGACCTATATGGGTGTCTTCGCCTGCCCGCGCGGCAAGAAGTCGGGCAACGCGGGATATTATCTGCATGTGGAACCCGCCACCGATACCTATCTCATATGCTCGGGGTTTTATCCTCAGCCCGCGGGAGTGCTGCGCAGCATCCGCGAGGAGATCATGACCGAAGGCGAGGCGTTCGAGGCTGCCGTGAAGGCCGCCGAGGGATTCGATTTCGACTGGCAGACCGCCTATAAGCGCATGCCGCGCGGATGCAATGCCGACGACGAATATTCGAAGTACTATATGTTGCGCGATTTCTGCCTGAACCGATATTTCGATCGCGAATCCGTCCTGGCCGATGATTTTCTCGACCGTGCGGTCGGCGATCTGAGCCGTACGCGCAGCTATAACGACATGCTCAACCGCTGCATCGAGTATGCGCGCGAGATGGGGTGGTAGCGGTCGGCCCCTTCCGTTTTGTCTTTACCGTGTCTGCCGACGTCCATGTCCATGTCGGGCGGACGGTGCATTACGTATTATTTTCCTGCCGTTGTTTGAATGCACCGTTGACATTCCGTAAAAAAGGTATCTCAATCCGTAATCGGTCTATCGTCCGCGAGGCGGAACTTCGCTATTTTTGCATCGTATATCGCGACCGCGCAGCGGCGTCGGACGTGCAACCGCTCGCAAGCGGTCGTGCCTGCCGTGCGGGCCGTTTGCGTGAAAAGAAAAAGGAGACTTATATGAAAAAGTTATTGTCGGGCATTTTGTTCGCCGCTCTCTGCTCGTGCGGGGCGGCTGTCGGGGAGAAGCCTTCCGTGTGCGCCAAGGAGCCGATGGCGGCCGACGGGATCGTGCGTCTGTCGAAGATCGAGGTCTACCCGCAGTATCTCGACGAGTATGTGAAATACGCCGTCGAGGTCGGCGAGGTCTCGCTGAGTACCGAGTCGGGCGTGCTCACGATGTATGCCGTCGGCGAGAAGGAGAACCCGTGCAGGATCACCATCCTCGAAACCTATGCGAGTCGGGCGGCCTACGAGAAGCACATCGCCTCCGAACATTTCCGAAAGTACAAGCAGGGGACGCTGCACATGGTCCGCTCGCTGGAGCTGTCCGACCAGACGCCGCTCAACCCCGCAAGCAGAATCGACAACTTCATTCAATAATACCCCATGAGACGAATCATTTTAATTTCGCTGTTAAGCATTCTAACACTCAACGTTATGGCACAGAAAAAGATAGTACAGACGGCGGGCCGCGACCAATTGGGCGGGTTCGCCCCCAAATTCGCCCAGCTCAACGACGACGTTCTGTTCGGCGAGGTGTGGAGCCGCACCGACCGCCTCGGTCTCCGCGACCGCAGCCTGGTGACGATCACCTCGCTCATCAGTCAGGGCATCACCGACAGCTCGCTGGGCTTCCACCTTCAGGAGGCCAAGAAGAACGGCATCACCCGCACCGAGATCGCCGAGATCATCACCCACATAGGTTTCTATGCGGGTTGGCCCAAGGCGTGGGCGGCGTTCCGTCTGGCGAAAGACGTGTGGGCCGAGGACACTGCGGGCGACGACGCCAAGGCGGCCTTCCGGCGCGGGATGATCTTCCCCATCGGTGAGCCCAACACTGCCTATGCGCAGTATTTCACGGGCAACAGCTATCTGGCCTGCATCTCGTCGGAGCAGGTTCCCATAGCCAATGTCACCTTCGAGCCGCGATGCCGCAACAACTGGCATATACACAAGGCTGCGAAAGGCGGCGGGCAGATGCTCGTCGGCGTGGCGGGCCGCGGCTGGTATCAGGAGGAAGGCAAACCCGCCGTGGAGATCCTGCCCGGTACGGTGATCCACATTCCCGCGGGCGTGAAGCACTGGCACGGTGCGGCGGCCGACAGCTGGTTCGCGCATCTGGCGTTCGAGATCGCGGGCGAGAACACCTCAAGCGAGTGGCTCGAACCCGTGACCGACGAGGAATACGATAAACTGAAATAGGAAGTCGGCTTCCCCGACAGAGTGATCCCCGCGGCCGATCGGCTGCGGGGATTTTGTCTTTACCGACGGCCTCGGGTCGCCGTGCCGACGCCGACGGGCAGCCCGCAAAATTGCCCGCGCCCGATCACGGAATCGGAATTTTTTTGTAATTTCGCACCGCAATTCACAAAGAGTTGCGCTCGTATGACGGCAAAGTCCAAACGTATCGTAATCATTGACAGCCTCGTGAGGAACTGGGGATACTTGGAAAACTGGAAGAGCACCGCTTCGGTTCTCGGCTCGCAGGGCCTGCGGGTCGTATTCGGTCGTGCGTCACGACCGATGAAATAATCTTCTTTTTACATAAAACAAATCAATTATGAACAATCTTCGATTGCTCACGGGGCTGCTCGCCGCAGTCCTGCTGGGCGGCGGAGTGCGCTCCTATGGCCAGACGGTAATCACGCTGGACGAGATTTTCGAGATCGCCGAGGCCAACAGCGCTAAACTCCGACCTTCGCTGGCCGCACAGACCGAGGCCGATCGTGCGGTAAGCGTAGCACGTGCGGGCCGCCTGCCCGACATCGACGTGTCACTGTCGGCGAGTTATCTGGGCGACGGTTTTACCACCGCACGCGATTTGGGCGATTACCGGAAAGCTCCCATCCCCCATTTCGGGAACGGTCTTTCGCTGAATGTCACCTGGCCGATCTATACGGGCGGCGCCGTGAAGAGCGCCGTCGAGCTGGCCGAACTGAAATCGACGGCCGCACGGTACGCCGCCGATTTCCGACGGGACAACATCCGTTTCCGCCTTGCGGGATTCTATCTCGACATATACAAGTACGTCAATCTGCGCAAGGTCGTGGAGAGCAACGCTGCCGCGGCGGCTAAGGTGCTGGACGAGATGCGCGTGCGCTACGAGCAGGGCACCGTCCTGCACAACGACATCACGCGTTACGAACTGCTGCTCTCGAATCTCGAATTTCAACTCGTGGGGATAAACGACATGCTCGATATCCTCAACGCCAACCTCGTGACGACGGCGGGGCTGCCCGAAGGCACCGTCGTGGTTCCCGACTCCGCCATCCTGGCCCGCTCGATGCCTGTCGAGAACGAGGAGTGGTGGCAGCGCGAGGCGGAGGATAACTCACCGTCGCTGAGCCTCGCGCGTTCGGGCGTCGACATGAGCCGCAAGATGGAGGACATCGTACGCTCCGAGCGTTTGCCTGCCATAGGGCTTCGGGCGGGCCGGACCATCGACGGACCCATCCTCGTGGAGGTGCCGCCCATCAACCGCAACCTGAGTTACTGGTATGTGGGCGTAGGCGTGAGTTTCAAGCTTTCGTCGCTCTTCAAGGGCAACAGGACCATGGCGAGAAGCCGTGCCGCCACGCAAAAGGCTCGGGACGAACTTGCCGTCGCATGCGAGGATGTGTCGCTGGCCGTGAGGGCCGACTACATCCGCTATCTTGAGGCCTGCGAGGAACTGAAGACGCGCATGAAGGGCGTGGAGCTGGCCGAGCGCAACTACCGTACGGTATCCACCCGCTACTCGGCCGACATGGCGCTTATCACCGACATGCTCGATGCCGCCAATGCGAAGCTCGACGCGGAGAAGCAGCTGGCCAATGCCCGCATAAACATCGTATACTATTATTATAAACTTTTATTCACGACAGGAAAGATATGAAACACGCAGATAAAAAATTACTCTCTTATGCCGTCATCGTCGCGGTAGTCGCGGCAGCGGCGCTGTGGGTCGGCGGCAAGTTCGTCCGTCTGGGCCGTGTCGAGTTCACCGACAACGCGCAGGTGCGTCGACAGATCGTGCCCGTCAACAGCCGTGTGCAGGGCTACGTGAAGGAGATACGCTTCGAAGAGTACGGGAAGGTACGCAAGGGTGACACGCTCGTGATAATCGACGACGCCGACATGCGGCTGAACGTGGCCCGCGCCCGCGCCGACTACAACAACGCCCTGGCGGGCCGCGGCGTGGCCGATCGGTCGGTGGCGTCGGCTTCGGCCAACGTGGCCGTCAGCGAGGCGTCGGTGGACGAGGCCAAGGTGCTGATGGACAACGCCGCCACCGATCTGGCGCGATACGAGAAGCTGCTGGCCGAGGATGCCGCCACCCGACGGCAGTACGACGGCGTAAGGACCGACTACGAGGTGAAGCGTGCCCGCTACGAGATGCTCGTGCGGCAGCGTTCGGCCACCTCGTCGGTCGTGGATGTCAGCCGCCGTCGCATATCGCAGTCGGAGGCGGGTATCGAACTTGCCGCGGCGCTTCTGGAGATCGCGGAACTCAACCTCAGCTACACCGTGATCGTGGCTCCGTGCGACGGATATGCCTCGCGCAAGGAGATACGCGAGGGGCAGCTCGTGCAGCCCGGGCAGACGCTGCTCGACGTGGTGGATTGGGGCGATGTGTGGGTGGCCGCCAACTACAAGGAGACCCGGCTCCGCCATATCGCCGAGGGCAGCAGGGTGGAGATAAGGGTCGACGCCATTCCCGATGTGGTCTTCGACGGATTCGTGCGTTCGATCTCCACCGCCACGGGATCCTCGCTTTCGCTGCTGCCGCAGGACAACTCGGCGGGCAATTTCGTGAAAGTGCGTCAGCGCGTGCCCGTGCGGATCGAGTTCTCGGAGGACAACCGACCCGAGGACATGGACAGGCTCGGTGCGGGCATGAACGTGGAATGTAGCGTGAAGTACTGACATGGTAGACCACAACGTTCCGCAGGGGCCGTTCGACATTCCCGACGTTCCCGACTTCGTTCCGCGGCGGCTGAAGCCCTGGCTGTTCATCCTCTTCGTGCTGATAGTCCAGTTCTCGGGCGGAGTCTACCTTGCCGCCGTGTCCGACATGGTAGGCACCACGGCGCTCATGCGGGAAGACATTCTGATGGCGGGCTACGCCTCGCTCGTAGGCATGTCCGTCAACTTCGCCGTCATGTTCCGCATCAAGTTCCGCTTCTCCACCCGTACCCAGCTGATAGTGTCGGGCATGGTGCTCATGGCCGCCAACGCCGTGTGCGCCCATACGGCGAGCGTGCCGCTGCTCGTGGGCACCTGCTTCGTGGCGGGATGGTTCAGGATGCAGGCCACCTTCGCCTGCAACTCCACCATACAGCTGTGGCTCACCCCCGTGCGCGACATGGCCATATTCTTCTGCTACGTCTACATCGTGGTGGACAGCGTGATACAGCTCAGCGGCATGGCTACCGTCTACACGGCGTTCTTCTCGCAGTGGGAGTACATGCACTATGTCATGATCGGACTGCTCGCCCTGATGATACTCATGGTGGCGTTGCTGGTCAGACCCGTGCGCGGTCCCATGTTCATCCCGCTGCTCGGCATCGACTGGATAGGCGCCCTTCTGTGGTCGGGGTTCATGCTCTGCTTCGCCTTCGTCTGCGTCTACGGTAATTTCTACGACTGGTGGGACGCCGCCGAGATACGGGGTGCCGCACTCGTCGGGGCCGCCTGCCTCGGCATAAATCTGTGGCGCGTCTCCTTCCTCCACCATCCCTACGTGTCGTTCATGGCGCTCAGGAACCGCAACGTGGTGCGCGCTACGTGCATCTATCTGGTCTTCTTCACCCTCATGGCCGTCGAACATGTCTTCGAACACGGCTATGCCGCCCGAATACTCGGATTCGACGAACTCAATCTCATCGACCTGAATCTGTATGTCTTCGCGGGCATCGTCGCGGGGTGTGCGTTCACCTATTTCACCTTCGCGCTGCGCAAGTGGCGTTACAAGACCATGACGGCCATAGCGTTCGCCCTCGCCTGCGGCTATCTCGCCCTTTTCTATTTCTTCATCGACTACGGCATCGAGAAGGAGATGCTTTTCGTGCCGCTGTTCATTCGCGGCGCCGCCTCGGTGATCATATCCGTCGTTTTCCTCACCTCCATCGTGCAGAGCGGCCTGCCGTTCATGGTGTTCCCCCAGGCGCTCACCATCAACGGATTCACAGGCGCCGTAATGGGGGCTACGCTGGGCCCTGCGGTCATCGGTGAGTTTCTGAAGCATACCATGGCCCGCAACGCGGCATTGCTCGGGGCGAACGTGACGGACTTCAATCCCGACGTGTCGATTGCTGCCGTCGGGCAGTACTGCGGCATGGTGCAGACGCAGGCTTTGGTCGTGTCGATGAAGGAGATATACGGATGGCTGCTTATGGCGGCGCTCGTGTCGCTTCTGGCCATACTCGTCAGCTACGGAAACGTGCGTCCGTTCGCCGTGTTCCCCAAATGGAGCACTATCCGACAGGCCGTCAGACATGCGGTGCGTGCCCTCGGGCGCGCCAAGGCGCTGTCGGCACGTTAGCCCCTGCATGATTCGGACGCGCGGCGTCTCTTCCGTATGCAGTTATCCGCTTCGGGTGCCGTCGCGCCCCGAAGCGGATAACTCGTTATGTGCGCCGTTCTATCTCCAGCCCATGAACATGCGGGCGGTCTCGGCGTCGTGATGGTCGAAGAAGAGGCTGCGGCCCGTGTCGAGCGCGGCTATGGCGGCCATATCCTCGTCCGAGAGCGAGAAATCGAATATGTCGATGTTCTGCCGCATACGCTCCGTGTGGGTCGACTTGGGGATGATTATCACGCCGCGTTGGACGAGCCAGCGCAATGCCACTTGCGCCACGCTCTTGCCGTACTTGCCGCCTATTCGGGCGAGTACGGGATTAGTGAACAGCCCGTTGCGGCCCTCGGCCAGCGGTCCCCACGACATTATGCGCGTGCCGAATTCCTCCATGATGCGCTGCGGCTCGATCTGCTGGTCGAACACGTGCGTCTCCACCTGGTTTACGGCGGGCACTATCTCCATGTTGCTCGCTATGTCGATGAAGTGGTCGGGGTAGAAGTTCGACACCCCTATCGCACGGAGTTTGCCCTCCTTGTATGCCTCCTCCAGTGCGCGGTATGCGCCGTAGCGGTCGCAGAAAGGCTGGTGCAGCAGCATCAGGTCGATGTAGTCGGTTTGCAGGCGGCGCAGGCTTTCGTCGATCGATGCCTTTGCCTTTTCGTAGCCGTAGTTCGAGATCCACACCTTCGACACGAGGAAAACCTCGCCGCGCGGAATGCCGCTTCGGCGCAGGGCATTGCCTACGCCTTCCTCGTTGTGATACGCCTGCGCCGTGTCGATCATGCGGTAGCCGACTTGCAGGGCATCGCTTACGCACCGCTCGCACTCGGCGGGCGACACCCGGTAGACGCCATATCCTATTTGGGGCATTTCGACGCCGTTGTTGAGTTTCACAGTATTCATATCCGTCATGTTTTTTGAATTGTTCCGCATGCAAAATTAGATCCGCCGCTCCGTATCGCGGTTACATAAATTTCGGTTCCGATGACCGTTTTTACGGATCGGCGCCGCGCCCGAATCCCGAAACCGAAATAATTGCAATCCTAACCGTATTTCTCGTAAATGCTTTGCATGCCGACCGAGCTAATTTTGTACCACAGAACGATTAAAAACCGATTTTATATGAAAAACGCATTCATCGCAACGCTTGTGTGCGCAGCCCTGACGGTCTGCGCCTCTGCCTTCGCGCAGGATATTTATAAGACTGCCGCCGATGTGCCGCTCGTGCAGCTCAACAACGGGATATTGATGCCGCAGTTCGGACTGGGCACATTCCTCCAGCCTTCGGACGAAGTGTGCGAGCAGTCGTGCCTCACCGCGTTGAGGGCGGGCTACCGCCACATCGACACCGCCCATGCCTACAACGACGAGGCGGGCGTGGGACGCGCCGTGAAGGCCTTCATGGCCGAAAGCGGCACGCCGCGCGGCGAGATATGGATCACCTCGAAACTCTGGCCTACGGAGTACGGCGAGGGCAAGACCTTGGAGGCCATCGACAAGATGCTCGCCCGCATGGGGCTCGACTACATCGACCTGCTCTACGTCCACCAGCCCGTGGGCGATTTCGTGGGCGCGTGGCGCGACATGGAGAAGGCCGTGGCCATGGGCAAGGTGCGCGCGTTGGGCATCAGCAACTTCGACGCGAGCGACGAGGTGTTCGAGAAGATCATGAGCGAGTCGCGCGTGAAGCCCGCCGTGTTGCAGATAGAGTGCCACCCCTACGCCCAGCGTCGCGCCATGCGCGAGAAGGTGAAGCCCTACGGCATCCACGTCACCTGCTGGTTCCCGCTGGGCGGCGCTATGAGTGGCGGCGCGCTGTTCAGAGACCCTGCGATCATGAAGATAGCCGAGGCGCACGGCAAGACCCCCGCGCAGGTGATTCTGCGCTGGCACATGCAGGAGGGCTTCTCGGCCATCCCGGGTG
>ERZ827168.4070-NODE-4070-length-13940-cov-7.136550_pt1 | contig 13940 bp, 14 predicted proteins | sample MGYA00519868_ERZ827168 | MGnify/ENA primary metagenome ERZ827168 (study PRJEB31778, sample SAMEA3449271) | human gut metagenome | biome: human gut; feature: human-associated habitat; material: faeces | place: United Kingdom | collected 2010/2012 ...
ACTTATTCGTTCTGTAACGGAAATTATAATAAACCAATCCGCTATTGTCAATAGTAAAGTCGGTAGAAGCGAAAGGGGTACGTCGATGTATTTTCAGCGGCTGCGCGATACAAGAGAAGATCGGGATCTGACGCAGGCACAACTGGCCGCTTATCTCAATATCCACCAGACAACTTATTCTGACTATGAGTTGGGAAATCTCAATATCCCCACGGCCGTTCTCATCCGCCTGGCTGATTTTTACGAGACAAGCATTGATTATCTGGTGGAGCGCACCGATGAGCAGCACCCTTATCCACCCTGCCGCAAGAAATAACTTTTCCACTTATACCGGATCAGAGCTTCGCAATTTCCCGATCATCAAAAAGACCTTTCCCCTAAAGAGGAAAGGTCTTTTTCATTTTTCTTACAAACTCAGCCGCCGAGATATGCTTTTTTAATGGCATCGCTCTGTGCCAATTCGGCGCCGGTGCCCGAAAGGGCAATGCGCCCCGATTCCAAAACATAAGCACGGTCTGCCACTTTGAGCGCCATCTCCGCATTCTGCTCAACCAGCAGAATGGTGGTACCGGCCTCATGCAGCTCGCGGATAATATCGAAGATCTGCTCGACCAGGATCGGCGCCAGACCCATAGACGGCTCGTCCAGCATCAAAAGCTTCGGCTCTGACATCATGGCGCGGCCCATGGCAAGCATCTGCTGTTCGCCGCCGGAGAGCGTACCGCTGATCTGCTTGCTGCGCTCCTTCAGACGCGGAAAAAGCTCATATACGTGCTCAAGATTGCCCTCAATGGAGCTGTTCGGACGGGTATATGCGCCCATTTCGAGGTTTTCCTCGACGGTCATATGTGCGAACACGCGGCGGCCCTCCGGGCACTGCGCAAGGCCAAGCTGGACGATCTTGTTGGGGGCCATAGTGTTGATCGGCGTACCCATAAATTCAATCGTGCCGGTCTTCGCGCGAAGCAGGCCGGAAATCGTGTTCAGAACAGTACTCTTGCCTGCGCCGTTTGCGCCGATCAGCGTGACGATCTCGCCCTCGTTGACTTCAAGGGAGACGCCCTTGACCGCATGAATTGCGCCATAGTAGACATGAAGATCATTGACGGAAAGCAACATATCTCAGCCCTCCTTCTTTTTGCCGAGGTACGCTTCGATAACGGCCGGATTGGCCTGAATATCGTTCGGCGTGCCCTTTGCGATGATTTTACCGAAGTTCAGAACGCAGATGCCCTCACAGATGCCCATTACAAGGTTCATATCGTGCTCGATCAGCATGATTGCGATGCCAAAGGTGTCTCGGATCTTCACGATATTCTCCATAAGCTCGCTCGTTTCGGACGGGTTCATGCCGGCGGCAGGCTCATCCAGCAGCAGCAGGCACGGATTCGTCGCCAGTGCGCGGACGATCTCCAACCGGCGCTGTGCGCCATACGGCAGGCTGCCTGCCAGATGATCCGCCACATTTTCCATGTTGAAAATGCTCAGCAGTTCCAGCGCGCGCTCCTTTGCAATGCGTTCGCGTCTCCAATACCCCGGCAGGCGGAGAATGGCGGAAGCGGCGGAATATTTCATTTCATTGTTCAGGCCGATCAAAACGTTGTCCAGAACGGTCAGATTGCGGAACAGGCGGATGTTCTGGAAGGTTCGGCCAATGCCCATGTGGTTGACCTCGACCGTGCTCTTCCCTTCTGTTGAAACGCCGTCCAGAAGAATAGAGCCGCGGGTCGGCTTGTACACGTTGGTCAGCAAATTGAAAATCGTCGTCTTGCCTGCGCCGTTCGGGCCGATCAGGCCGGTGATCTCCGTGCGGCCGATGGCGAGGTTGAAGTCGGCAACAGCGGTCAGACCGCCGAAGTCAATGCCGAGGTGGCGCGTTTCCAGAATCGGAGGCTTGCCGATGTCACGTTCCGTCAGCAGGTTCGTGTACGGCTGCGGAACAAGCTTGGGCTGTGGATTGACCCATTTGTTACTCATTGTCTGCCGCCTCCTTCTTTGGATTTTCTGTGCGTCCGAGCAGCCGGTTCAGGAAGGTTTCAAGGCTGCGGGAAAGCGAGAAATCGTAGCTGCCGAGCAGTCCCTTCGGCCGGAAGATCATCATCACGACAAGTGCCAGAGAGTATACGACCATGCGGTAATCCGAGAACGAACGCAGCAGCTCCGGCAGGATGGTGAGCACAGTTGCCGACAGGATCGAACCCAGCATGGAGCCCATGCCGCCAAGCACGACCATGACCAGAATTTCAATGGACTTCATGAACTTGAACGTCGAGGGATACAAAGAGCCGATATAGCCCGCGTACAGGCAGCCCGCGATACCGGCCAGCATAGCGGAGACGACGAAGGCGAACGTCTTATAATACGTCGTCTGCACGCCGACGCTCTCGGACGCGATCTCATCTTCACGGATAGACAGGATTGCACGGCCATGGCGGGATTTCATGATCGTGTGGATGATATAGCAGGACACGACCACGCAGATAAACACCAGTGTAAATGAGGAATATTTTGGAATACGCTTCAGACCGGCTGCGCCATATGTAAAGTCCTTGCCGATCACGGAGTCAATGTTCGTCAGGATGACGCGGATGATCTCGCCGAAGCCCAGCGTGATAATTGCCAGATAGTCGCCGCGCAGACGCAGCGCCGGGATGCCGATCAGAATGCCGAAGATACCGGCAACGACCGCGCTGATCAGCAGCGCCAACAGGATATACGGGATCGCTGCACCCGTGTTGCCGGATTTCAGAAGCTCCTGCACCGGGACTGCCTTCATGAAAATGCCGCCCGCATATGCGCCGACCGCCATAAAGCCCGCGTGTCCAAGCGGGAGCTGGCCCAGATAGCCAGTCGCGACGTTCAGCGAGGTTGCGAGGATGATATTGATGCCGACAGTGATGAGAATGCCGCTCCAATAGTTTGTGATGGTTCCGTTCTGAATGAGCGTATACAGCACGAACCACAGCGCGAGGATCAGCACAAGATTGATCAGATACCGCAGCGGCATGGGAATGCGGATGGCAGATCGTGTTTTCTTCATAGTCCGTCTCCCCTTCCTTACACTTTTTCCGTCTGCGGACGGCCAAGAATACCGGTCGGCTTGACCAGCAGAACGACGATCAGAATCGCAAATACAACGCCGTCCTTCCAGATGGAAAGACCGACTGCCGAAACGAGCGCTTCGAGAAGACCAATGGCAAAGCCGCCGATCATCGCGCCGGGGATCGAGCCGATACCGCCGAGGACGGCGGCAACGAACGCCTTCAGGCCCAGCATAGAGCCCATCGTGGGCGACGCCTGCTGATAGGCGCACAGATACAAGACAGAGCCGATACCGGCAAGCGCCGAGCCGATGGCGAACGTAAAGGAGATCGTTCTGTTCAGGCTGATGCCCATCAGCTGTGCCGCGCCCATATCCTCAGACACGGCGCGCATGGCCTTGCCGAGCTTCGTCTTCTGCACAACGACGGTCAGGGCAGCCATGGCAATGATGGTCACAATAATGGTCAACAGCGCTGCGTTGCTGATGGTCACAGAGCCGAGCGAAATATTGCCCGGAACAATGGGATCCATGCTCTTCGTATCGGAGCCAAAGAGCAGCTGCGCGCCGTTTTCCAGAAGGAACGAGATACCGATCGCGGTGATAAGCAGGCTCAGTCTCGGCGCCTTGCGCAACGGCGTATAGGCAACCTTTTCAATCACAACGCCGAGGAGCGTGCTGGTAATGACCGCGATGATAACAGATACGATGGGGTGCAGATGGAAGTTCGTCATGGCGTAAAAGGCAGCATATGCGCCGACCATGATGATGTCGCCGTGTGCGAAGTTCAAAAGCAGGATAATACCGTAGACCATGCTGTAGCCAAGTGCCACCAGCGCGTAGATCGAGCCTGTCTGGAGGCCATTGAACAGCTGCGAGAGCAGCAGGGACAGGTTCATGTTGATACCTCACTTTCCTTCTCTATTGCGGACACCCGATGGCCGGCGCCAAGCGCGCTTGGAACCGTCCATCCGATGTCCGCCGTGGACAGGTACGGAGAAGCACTCCGTACCTGTCTAGCTGGTTCATGCTATATCAGGCAGGAACCGACAAATTCTTACTGATTATAACGCGTTTCTCTGCTTTATGCAATGGAAATCAGCAGCTCTTAGTACATTTCCTGATAGACCTCGTCGCCGCCGGTCAGCTCGATGATGGCAACGGGCTTGATGGGGTTGTTGTACTCGTCGAAGGAATAGGAACCGGTGATGCCCTCGGTACCGTTCATGTTCTTGATGGCGTCGATGACAGCCTGCTTGTATTCGTCAGTGCCAGCGGTCAGGCCCTGCTCTTCGGCAGCCTTCAGACCCTCGCAGAGCAGCATGGCAGCGTCGTATGCCAGAGGCGCAAACATGTTGGGGATTTCGTCGACATTATAAGCAGCCTTGTAATCCTCTTCGAACTGCTTGACGGAATCCGTGCCGGGCGCGTAGCCAGAGCAGTAGACAGAACCTTCGAGATCTTCCGCGGAAGCGTAGTTCTTGACGGAACCGAAGCCGTCGCCGCCCATGAAGACTGCGTCGCAGCCAGCTGCGCGGGCTGCCGTGATGGCAAGACCAGCCTCAGCGTAGTAAATGGGAGCGAAGACAACGTCGGGATCGGCAGCGGCGATGTTGGTCATCTGGGCCTTGAAGTCCTTATCGCCCTCGGCAAATGCCTCGGTGTCGACGATCTCCAGGCCAAGCTCGGCAGCCTTTTCCACGAACGCGTTCATCAGGCCCTCGGAGTAGTCGTTGCCGGTCTGATAGAAGACAGCAGCGGTCTTGGCGCTCAGCTTTTCAACGGCGTAGTTTGCCATCTTTTCGCCCTGATACGGGTCGATGAAGCAGGCGCGGAAGACGTTGGGACGGATCTCGCTTTCGGGGTCAGCCGGGTCGATGACGGTGACGCCGGTAGCGGTTGCGGAAGCGGTGACCTGCGGCATATTGTCCTCATAGGTCGCATCAGCCAGCGCAATGGTCGTGCCGGTCAGCGTAGCGCCGAAGACAGCGGTGATGCCGTTGTCGCAGGCGAGGTTGTACGCGTTGACAGCCTCAACGCCGTCGCCCTTGTCATCGTATTCCAGAACCTTGACCTGCTTGCCGTTGATGCCGCCATTGGCGTTCAGCTGATTGATATAGAGCATTGCGCCGTCACGGACGGGCTGGCCGTACTGGGCATAGTCGCCGGTCGTGTTGCTGATGAGAGCGATGACGATCTCGCCGCCGTCGGAGGCAGCGGCAGTGTCATTGGACGCTGTGTCAGTAGAAGCTGTTGCATCCGTGGTGGCGGATTTGGAGCCGCAGGCTGTCAGGCAGCCCAGCAGCATCACGACTGCCAGAACGAGGCTTACGAGTTTCATTGCTTTTTTCATTTTCATTTACCTCACTTTGTTCTTTTTGCTGTTTTGCTATTCAAAAAGCGGCTCTGCAAAAAGCAGAACCGCTTCGAATGCCCGGATAAGTCCGGCCCTCAGGCCGCTTCAGGGATCCAAATCCTGTCGCTTTTTGCGTTTTTAAGCTTGTACATCATAATAAGAAGCATTCCGTTTACAAGGCCCCATGCCAGTACCAGAAGTACCAACAGGCCGATAATGGGGAAAACGCGAATGCAAATAGATACAAGCACCAGAATGGAAATAGAAAAGGACACTGCCAGAATGGCAGTGTCCTTGCAGACTGCGGCAGAATCAGCCGTGCGGGCGGATGCTGCACAGCAGGTAGCCGGTGCGCAGCTGGACGCATCGGAACAAGCGGTATTCTGCTTTGCCGTGAACTGCATCATGGTGCGCACCTCCTTGAAATGATGGCCTCATTATACCCACATACTTTAGCGATGTCAAGTGCTGAAATATGAAAAATGCCTCAAATTTCGAGTTTTCTTTTGTGAATTTTTCACAACTTCAATTCTTGATTCCTGACAAGTGCCCATGTGAGAAAAACAGATGTGTACATTTTCCGTGATTTGACCTGTATTTTGTGGTTCAGGCTTGCATTTTATGCCGCTGTCTGGTATCTTATAGACATTCTTGGCGGATTTCCGTTAATTAAGGTGTGTGATTACAATGGAAAAGAAAAAACGTCGCTGGGGCGACCGGAAGGACGGTGTGCTGCTGCGCGATCTGGACGGTATGCACTTTATTACGCCGCTGATCTACCCGAACCGCTGCGACAACGAGGCCTATATCAGAGAAACGATCGACCTCACCAATATGAACGCGTATCTCAAAAAGAAAAACGAGTCGGAGACAGAGTTCCCCTACACCATGTTCCATATTATCGTGGCAGGACTCGTCAAGACGATCACGCTGCGCCCGAAGATGAACCGGTTCATTGCCAACAAGAACTTCTATCAGCGCAATGAGGTATCCATGTCCTTCGTTGTAAAGAAGCAGTTTGCGGACGAGGCGGCGGAGGCGCTGGCCGTTATTCACGCGAAGGACGAATCCAACGTCGAGTCCATCCACGAGGATCTGCGCCATCAGATCCTTGACTGCAAGGATGTCCATAAGGTCGATTCCTCGACCGACAACATGGATTTCTTCAACCATATGCCGCGCTTCCTTGGCAAGTTCCTGGTCTGGATCCTGACGCGTCTGGATATCCACGGCTGGATACCCGCCAGCATCATTGAGACAGACCCGTATTATACGACATGTGTGATCTCCAATCTTGGCTCCATTAAGCTCAACTGCGGCTATCATCATCTGACGAACTGGGGCACCTGCTCCGTGTTCTGCATCATCGGCGAAAAGTCGAAGCGTCCGGTCTATCACGAGGACGGCACGATTGAAATGCGCGAAATGCTCGATCTGGGCCTCACCATCGACGAGCGTCTGGCAGACGGCTATTATTACTCCAAGACCATCCGACTGCTCAAGAAGCTGCTGGAAAACCCGGAGCTGCTGGAAACACCGGCCAATCAGGAAGTGGAATATTGATTTTGGTGCGCGCTGCATACGCAGCGCGCATTTTTAATCCAGATGCACGACCGGGCTGCAAATGGCTTCCATGCACTGCGCTGTTTCCATGCCGAAATTGCCGCGCCGCGCAAAATCCGCAACGGAGATCATGCCGGTCAGTTTTCCATTCTGTGTGACCGGCAGTCTGCGTAGCTGCGCGCGGGACATGAGCCGCGCGGCCTTTGCCGCGTCCTCCCCTGCCTCGACGGACAAAACGCCTGCGGACATGATCTCGCATACGCGCATCTGCTCTGCCGGTTTTCCTGCCGCGACGCAGCGCAGCACAACATCGCGGTCGGTCAGCACCCCGCAGAGACGCCCGTTTTCCCCCTGAACCGGCAGAAAGCCGAGGTTATACCGGCTCATGAGCCGCGCTGCAACGGAAACCGGCTCCTGTGCGCCGATGCTGACGACATTTCTGGACATACATTCCTTGACTTTCATAAGTATCCTCCATTATTTGAAAAGCTCCGGCAGCAAACGCTGCCGGAGCTTCTGCGTTTATGGAGATTGTAGCCGGGACTGCCGGCTGTTAAACAGCTTATTTTCCCTGCAGCTTGCGGTCGATGGCTTCCGCAGCCTTCTTGCCTGCGCCCATGGCCAGAATGACGGTCGCAGCGCCGGTAACGGCGTCGCCGCCTGCGAAGACGTTTTCACGGGTAGACATTTCGTTCTCGTCGACGATGATGCCGCCCTTTTTGTTTGTCTCGAGGCCCGGCGTGGTGGAGCGGATCAGCGGGTTCGGAGATGTGCCGAGGGACATGATGACCATATCGACATCCAGTACGAATTCGCTGCCCTCAATGGGGATCGGGCGGCGGCGGCCGGACGCGTCAGGCTCGCCGAGTTCCATCTTGATGCACTTCATGCCGCACACACGGCCATCCTCACCGCCGAGGATCTCGGTCGGGTTGGTGAGCGTCAGGAACTCGATGCCCTCTTCCTTCGCGTGGTGCTGCTCTTCCAGTCTGGCGGGCATTTCGGCCTCGCCGCGGCGGTAGACGATGTACACCTTGTCGGTGCCCATGCGCTTTGCGCAGCGGGCGGCATCCATCGCGACGTTGCCGCCGCCGACGATCGCCGCTGCCTTGGAGTGCAGGATTGGCGTGTCGCTCTCTTCGAGATAGGCCTTCATCAGGTTGATACGGGTCAGGTATTCATTTGCCGAGCAGACGCCCTTGAGGGATTCGCCGGGGATGTGCATGAACATCGGAAGACCTGCGCCGGAGCCGATAAACACAGCCTTAAAGCCCATCTCAAACAGCTCGTCGATGGACAGGACCTTGCCGATGACCATGTCGGTCATGACCTCGACGCCCTGTGCCTTCAGTTTTTCGACCTCATTGGCGACAATAGCCTTCGGCAGACGGAACTCCGGAATGCCGTAGACCAGAACGCCGCCGGCAGTGTGCAGCGCCTCAAACAGGGACACCGCATAGCCCTTCTTGGCAAGCAGCGACGCGCAGGTCAGGCCGGACGGGCCGGAGCCGACGACAGCGACCTTGATGCCGTTGGACTCAGCCTTTTTCGGCATGGCGTTGATGTTCTCGCGGTACCAGTCGGCGACAAAGCGCTCCAGACGGCCGATTGCAACCGGCTCGCCCTTGTTGCCGCGGACGCACTTGGATTCGCACTGCGTCTCCTGCGGACAGACACGGCCGGAAAGGGCGGGCAGCGCATTGGTATCGGTGATGATCTCATAGGCCTTTTCGAAGTTGCCCTCGGCGACCTCATGGATAAATTCGGGAATATGAATATTGACCGGGCAGCCCTCGACGCAGTGCGGCTTCTTGCACTGCAGGCAGCGCTTGGCCTCGTTGATGGCCATCTCAGCGGTATAACCCAGCGTGACTTCCTTGAAATTCTTATTGCGGACGTTCGGGTCCTGCTCCGGCATCGGAGTCTTGGTAGCCTGCATATTAGCCATGATGATTCCCTCCCCTTACTTGATGAGCTCTTCGCCCATCTTCTGGATGCGGCAGATATGGGTCTTGCGCTCTTCTGCTTCTCTCTCGCGGTAGACGCTGTTGCGGCTCATGAGCTCGTCATAATCGACCTTGTGGCCGTCAAAATCCGGGCCGTCGACACAGGCAAACTTCACCTCGCCGCCGACCGTGACGCGGCAGCCGCCGCACATACCGGTTCCGTCGACCATGATCGGGTTCAGCGAGACAACGGTCTTGACGCCGAACGGTTCGGTCGTCTTGGAGACAAACTTCATCATCGGGATCGGGCCGATGGCGAGGACCTCGTCATACTGGATACCGGACTCAAGCAGCTGCTGCAGCTTGACGGTCACGAAGCCGTGTTCGCCGTAGGAGCCGTCGTCGGTCATGAGGTACAGATGGTCGCAGGCCTGCTTGAACTCGTCTTCAAGAATGACGATGTCCTTGTTGCGGAAGCCGACGATCACATCGGTTTCGACACCAGCCTCTTTAAACGCCTTTGCGGACGGATACGCGATTGCACAGCCGACGCCGCCGCCGACAACGCACACGCGCTTTTTGCCCTCCACGTCCGTCGGCTTGCCAAGCGGGCCGACGAAGTCCTGAATATAGTCACCCTCGTTCAGACTGCCGAGCATCTCAGTGGACAGGCCGACCTTCTGGAAGATGATCGCAACCGTTCCCTTTTCGCGGTCATAGCCCGCGATCGTCAGCGGAACGCGCTCTGATTTCTCGTCGACACGGAAAATGATGAACTGACCGGCCTTTGCCTTGCGGGCAACGAACGGAGCTTCGATCTCCATATACGTGACGGCAGCGTTCAGTTCCTTCTTGCGCACGATTTTGTACATAACTTGTTCATCCCTTCAAATCATCAGTAATTTCTTGTTCGTTCTGATAATCCAACACACTCAGTATACCACATCTTCCATTCTGTTGTAAACAAGAAAATCGATAAAAAAATACCGATACATTCCATGTTACGAATTAGCTTATACCATTTATGATATATCGCATCCGAATTCGGAATGAATTACGACATTGTCGGATTGGACGTTTTTCCACGCAAATCCAGATACCAGCGCGGCAGGTGCAGCAGGCGCAGGTTCGGGCTGAAGGCCTGCAAGGAACGCAAGCGTTCCGACCAGCTGCTCCGGCGTGCAGCGCTCCCGCAGCGCGCCGAGGTCCAGCGATTTTTCCCGCTTGCTCAGCCGCCGTCCGTCCGGCGCAAGCAGCAGCGGAACGTGATAGTATGCAGGTGTTGGAAACCCAAGTGTCTTTTGCAGCCACACCTGACGCGGCACGGAGCTCAGCAGATCGCGCCCCCGGACGACCTCTGTGACGCCGCCTGCCGCGTCATCGGTCACGACTGCGAGCTGATAGGCGTATACGCCGTCAGAGCGGCGGATAATAAAGTCGCCGCAGTCCCGCGCAAGATTTTCGGTGTACGCGCCTTGAAGACCGTCCTGTACCGTTATGGAGGTATCTGGTACGATCACGCGCCACGCGGGCGCTCTGGTTTTCGCCGCGCGCTCTGCCTCTGTCAGGCTCCTGCAGGTTCCAGCATAGATCACATTGCCGTCTGACGCGTGCGGCGCGGAGGCCGCGTGCAGCTCGGCGCGGGAGCAATAGCACGGATAGACCAGCCCGAGCGCACGCAGCCGTTCAAATTCCGCATGATAGGCGTCTGCCCGCATGGACTGCGGCGTCTGTTCCTCGTCCCAGTCAAGGCCGAGCCAGTCCAGATCGCGCTTGAGCGTTTCAATATAGTCCGGCCTGCACCGATCCGGGTCCAGATCCTCAATGCGCAGCAGCATCCGCCCGTTCCGGCTTCGCACGGAAAGCCAGGCCAGCAGCGCGGAAAACACATTTCCAAGGTGCATCCTGCCGCTGGGGCTGGGCGCAAATCGTCCGGTCAGCATATTGGGCATTCCCTCCCCCGAAAAAACGGCAGGGACTCCCCTGCCGTTTGGATTATAATTGATAGATCCGGCGGTATTCTTCATAATACCGCTCGTACATATCGGATTTGAGCTCCTTGAGGCTGTTCAGATACTCGTGCGTATCGAACGAATCCGACTCCAGCTCGATCAGAGCGACCGCGATGTTGGAGCAGTGATCTGCGACGCGCTCATAGTTTGTCAGAAGATCGTTGAACACAAAGCCCTGTCCAAGTGTGCAGAGTCCCTTTTGCAGGCGGTCAACATGGTGGAGCTTCATCTCGTCGCAGAGATTGTCGATCAGCTCTTCAAGCGGCTCGACGCGGGCGGCAAGCTGCAGATCGTTATTGACGAACGAGCGGATCGCCGTGGACAGAATCTCTGTCAGAGCGGCCTCCATGACCTCCAACTCGTGCGCCGCCGCCTCGGAGAAGGACAGGTTCTTTTCGTGCAGCTCCTTCGCAGCCTCGGCAATATTCAGGGCGTGGTCGGAAATACGCTCGAAATCAGAGATCGTATGCAGGAATTTGGATACTTCTGCGTTCTGCTTGACTGTCATTTCTCGCTCGGTGACCTTGACGAGATAGGTGCCGAGTTTGTCCTCATACCGGTCTACAGAGTTCTCCAGATCCTCAACCAGCTTGAACTGTTCGTTGGAATAGCCATGCAGCAGCGCAACTGCCTCGACAAAATTCCGCTTGGCCTCCTCGGCCATGGCGTTGATGGTCAGGCGGCTCTGCTCGATGGCGAGCGCGGGATGCTGGATGAAGCGTTCTTCAAGCCGCATGGCCTCCGGCTCGACCTCCTTCTGCTGCGGCTTGTCGCGCACCAGGAAGTTGACGGTCTTTTCGATCTGCTTTGTAAACGGCAGCAGCGCGACGACCTTGATGAAACGGAACACCGTATTGACAAACGCAATGGATACGCTGGTCATGATACGGTCGGCAAACGGGAAGCGGATCAGCGCGTCAAGCGTATAATAAATCGCCGCAAAGAGGATCACGCCCGTGACCTCGGCGACCAGATAAACCATGGCCGTCCGTTTGCCGTCGACAGACGCGCCGATGGCGGACAGCAGCACCGGCATGGCCGCGCCGATGGCAATGCCCATGATGATGGGAAGCGCTATGGAAAAATCAATGATGCCGGTCGACGCGAGCGCCTGCAAAATGCCGACTGCGGCAGACGCGGACTGCAGCACGCAGGTAAACAGCGTACCGAAGAGGATGCCGAGGAACGGATTGGAGAAGGACGTCAGGATGCGGATAAAGGTCGGGTCCTCGCGCAGCGGCGAAACGGCGGCGGACATTGTGGACATACCGAACATCAGGACCGCGAAGCCCATCAGGATATCGCCGATGTGCTTTTTGGCCGGGTCCTTTGCCGCCATACGCAGAACGATGCCGATGACCGAGATCACGCCCGTGAGCGTCGCCGTGGAGAACAGGTCGAGCCAGCCTCCGGTCGAGCCGATGTCGGAAAGACAGATGATCCAGCCCGTGATGGACGTACCGAGGATCGCGCCCAGCACGATGGAAATGGCCTGCCGCACCTTCATCATACCGGAGTTGACAAAGCCGACGATCATGACCGATGTGGCGGACGAGGACTGGATCACCGCCGTTACGCCGGCGCCCAGCAGAAAGCCCTTGATGGGATTGCCGGTCAGCCGGTACAAAATCAGCTCCAGTTTATTGCCCGCGACCTGCTTCAGTCCGTCCCCCATCAGGGCCATGCCGAACAAAAACAGCGCGATGCCGCTCAGCAGCGAGATCACATTCGAAATACCCACGCATAACATCCTCTCTGTTTGTTAATTGTATGTTAAATTACGAAGATTAAATGTTTTGTATCTTTTATCTTAAATTCATGTTAAATCTTGCTTTTTCTTTACATTTCACGTAAACTTAACATAAAGAGGAACGACGATTTTACATTTCTGCTTTATTGTATTCGCAAAAGGAGTGGTTCAGATGATCTATTTACTGGAAGACGACGATTCCATCCGCAAGCTTGTGCTCTACGGACTGGACAGCCAAGGCTTTCAGTCAAAGGGCTTTGCGCTTCCTTCGGAATTCTGGCGGGCTATGGACACAGAGCTTCCGGAGCTGGTGCTGCTCGATATCATGCTGCCGGAAGAAGATGGCCTGTCCATCCTGAAAAAGCTGCGCGCGCGGCCTGCGACCAAACGCCTGCCCATCATTATGCTGACGGCGAAAAATTCGGAATACGACCGCGTGATCGGACTTGACCACGGCGCGGACGACTTTGTTTCCAAGCCGTTTTCCATGCTGGAGCTGATCGCGCGCATCCGCGCGGTCCTGCGCCGGGCGGAACCGGCCCAGACCTCCGGCGATTATACGCTCGGGATCCTCTCCGTCTCCCCTGACCGCCACGAGGTCAAGGTCGCAGGCAAGGACGTGACGCTGACCAACAAGGAATTTGAGCTTCTGTTCCTGCTGCTGCGGAATAAGGGCATCGTCCTGACCCGCGCGACGCTGATGGACCGCGTGTGGGGCTTTGAATCCGAGCGCGAAAACCGCACGCTCGACGTTCACATCCGCACGCTTCGCGTCAAGCTCGGCGAGGCCGGCAGCTATATTGAAACAGTCCGCGGTATCGGCTATAAGATCGGAGGCGAGGACGCATGACGGCAAAAATCTTTCGCAACGCATTTCTGATTGGTTTTACCGTTCTGCTCGCGTGCATGCTGCTGTTCTTCTTTATCATGTACTCCAACTATCAGGCGCAGGCCTTTGACATTCTGCAGATGGAGGCTTCGCAGATCTCGGAGGGCATGGACATCTGCGGCGGCGAAACGTATCTGTCCTCCATCGATTCTCTGGAGCGCGTGACGTGGATCGCCGCGGACGGCTCTGTCCTGTACGACAACATGGCCGACCCCGCGACCATGGAAAACCACCTGCAACGCCCCGAGGTCGCCGAGGCGTTTGAGACCGGCTCCGGCCGGTCGGACCGGTATTCCTCCACCATTCTGGAAAAGAACAACTACTATGCCCTGCTTCTGAAGGACAATACCGTCCTTCGTGTGGCCGGCAAGCAGACCAGCATGG
>ERZ827168.4073-NODE-4073-length-13934-cov-3.634340_pt1 | contig 13934 bp, 12 predicted proteins | sample MGYA00519868_ERZ827168 | MGnify/ENA primary metagenome ERZ827168 (study PRJEB31778, sample SAMEA3449271) | human gut metagenome | biome: human gut; feature: human-associated habitat; material: faeces | place: United Kingdom | collected 2010/2012 ...
CACGAGAACACGTTCTTCCAGATGGAAGGCATCATGATTGATAAAGACATCTCCATTTCGAACCTCATCTACTTCATGAAGACCATGCTTTCTAAGGTCTTTAAGCAGGACGTACAGGTTCGCCTGCGCCCGGGCTTCTTCCCGTTTGTTGAGCCGGGCTTTGAGCTTGACATCAGCTGCCACATCTGCGGCGGCAAGGGCTGCTCCACCTGCCACGGTTCCGGCTGGATTGAGCTTTGCCCGTGCGGTATGATTCACCCGAACGTGTTGCGCGCCGGCGGCATCGACCCCGATGAATACACCGGCTTCGCGTTTGGTCTCGGCCTCACCCGCCTTGCCATGATGCGCTACGGCATCAAAGATATCCGCGACCTCAACAGCGGCAATCTGAAGGTGCTCTCGCAGTTCAACCACGAATAAGAAAAGGAGTCGTTATAATGCTGATTTCAATGAACTGGATCAACGACTTCGTTGATCTTTCCGGTCTGGACCTTGAAAAGCTGATTCACCAATTCACGCTTTCCACTGCAGAGGTCGAAGACATCTATTATATGGGCCGCGACATCAAAGATGTTGTTGTTGCTCGCATCGTTTCCATCGAAAACCACCCGGATTCCAAAAAACTGCACCTCTTGAAGGTTGATGCAGGCGACAAGGTCTATGACTGCGTATGCGGCGCACCAAACGTGCGCGAGGGCATGCTTGTTGCCTTTGCCCGCGAAGGCGGCTCCGTTTCCGGCATGGAGATCACCTGCGCAAAAATTGCAGGCTATGAATCGCACGGCATGTGCTGCTCCGAAAAAGAACTCGGCATCAGCGCCGACCACAGCGGCCTGTGGGAGATCACGGATGACCTGCCGCTCGGCACACAGATTACGGACGCGTACGGCGTAAAGGACGTTGTGTTTGAGGTCGATAATAAGTCTCTGACGAACCGCCCGGACCTTTGGGGTCACTACGGCATCGCGCGCGAATTTGCAGCGCTGACCAATCGCGAATTAAAGCCGGTCAGCCGCATGGATCTCACCCCCTACGCTTCTCTGCCGGGCATCGATATCGATATCCGCGATAAAGAGCTCTGCTACCGCTACACGGGCCTCAAGGTGCGCAACATCACGAAGAAGGTCAGCCCGGTTGATATGCGCATTCGTCTCTTTTACTGCGGCATGCGTGCCATCAACCTGCTTGCCGACCTCACAAACTACCTCATGCTCGAGCTCGGCCAGCCGATGCACGCGTTCGATTGCGCAAAGGTCGATTCCATTCAGGTGCAGCGCTTCTCCGCTCCGTTCGAGTTTGAAACGCTGGACGGCACAAAGCGCCGCATCGACGAAAACACGCTGATGATCTGCTCCAAGGAAGAGCCGGTCGCCATCGCGGGCATCATGGGCGGTCTCAACTCCGAGATTGAAGATAACACGGACAGTCTGCTGCTCGAATCCGCAAACTTTGACGCTGTAAGCGTGCGCAAGTCCTCCACGCGCATCGGTTTGCGCACGGATGCTTCCATGCGTTATGAGAAGACCCTTGACCCGGAAATGACCGACGTCGCCATCGAGCACTTCATGCAGCTGCTCACCGAGATCGACCCGGGTGTGGAGATCATCTCCTCCATGACGGACGTCTATGTCCGCCACTACGACAAAATCGACATCACGTTCGATAAGAAATTTGTAGACCGTTACACGGGCATCGATATTTCCGACGAACAGATTTTGAATACGCTTTCCGCGCTCGGCTTCGCACCGACGCTTGAAAACGAAGTCTTCACCGCGCACGTGCCGTCCTGGCGTGCAACGAAGGATGTCACCATCAAGGCCGACATCATCGAGGAGATCACCCGTGTTTACGGCTACGATAACTTCAAGATTACGACCACAAAGGCAGCTTTGGCGCCGGTCATGCGCACCGCGGGCAACAATGATGACCGCTGGACGAAAGACCTGCTCGTACAGCGCTACGGCATGCACGAAGTGCACTCCTACATCTGGTGCGACGCGAAGAAGTACAAGGAACTCAACATCGAGATTGAGGACAACGTGCGCGTCATCAACGCCATGACGCCGGACCACACCGTGCTGCGCCGCTCCATGGTGCCGACGATGATCACCTATGTCAACGAAAACAAAGCATACGCAAACGATTTCGGTGTGTTCGAGATTGCCCGCGTCATCAACGGCCTCGGCGAAGACGGTCTGTGCGATGAGCAGAAGCACCTCGGCATTGCGCTGTACAGCCGCACTAAGAGCGAAAAGGACCTCTACCTCGGCCTGCGCGACATCATGGCTTCCATCAGCAAAGAGCTGAAGCACCGTTACTTTGAGTTCCGCATCGCGGAAGCAAAGCACAACTGGCAGCACCCGCGCAACACCGCAGAGATCTATCTCGACGGCACATATGTCGGCTTTATCACGGTCGTACATCCGTCCGTACAGTCGAAGATCGATAAGAAAGCCGTCATCGTTGCCGGTGAACTGAACATGGATACGCTCTCCTCCATGGCAGCATCCGTTATTCACTATGAGGAGCCGTCCAAGTTCCCGGGCATCGATATCGACCTCTCTCTCGTCATCGGCGCAGACCAGACGTACAGCACGCTTTCCGCCGCATGGCAGAACGTCACTCCTCTGCTCAAGAACGTTGCGCTTATCGATTCCTACAACGGCGTCGTCAAGAGCATCACGCTGCGCTTTACGTTCTCCTCGAACGAGAAAACGCTCGCGAAGAACGAGGTGCAAAGCTATGTTGACACCATCATCGAGAACCTCGCGAAGATCGGCGTTGTGCTGAGATAATTTGTTAAAAATTTTCGTACCGCTTGCTTTTTTTGTTGTTTTGCGGTATGCTGTATACAGTGTTTATTCCACTGTGCTTTTATACGCGAATAAAACACCGGGCCCGGCATACAATGAAATGTAGACTGTATTTTTGCAGCCTTTACACGATCGGAAAACGAGGAGGTGTTCCACATGGCAGAAGATTTCAGCGACCGCACCCAGACATTCAGCATTGAGACGCCGCAGAAGCTCGATATGCAGCAGGTGCTCGTACAGGTTTACGATGCACTCAAAGAAAAAGGCTATAACCCCATCAGCCAGATCGTGGGATATATTCTCTCGGAAGATCCCACATACATCACCACGCACAACAACGCACGCAGCCTCATCCGCAAGATCGACCGCGATGAGTTGCTGAAAGCAATGGTGCGTACCTATTTGGGCGAATAAGCCTGTTTTCTGATGCGCTGTCGCTTTATGCACGGCATTGCCTGAAACCGAAATTGCCGCTTGGCGGATTTTTCCGCCGGCGGCAATTTTTATTTTCAAATGTGCAAATACAAGTTGTCTTTTTTCTTAATCTATGCTATACTGATTAAAAGTGTATTGAATGCTTTGCACCGGCGCTTAGAAAGTTCCGGCATTTTCCCCAACGAGACTTTATGAAAGGATTTGCATACTATGAGCGAAAAGCAGAAGAGCCCGTTTCCCATGTACCGCGGCAAGCCCCTTGTGCGTAGCGGCGATACCATTTACTACGGAAACATGACCGATAAATACGTCATCAAGATCGACATCAAAACGAAGAAGACCGTGGAGGACATGGAGGTTGCCGATAAGTGCACTGTGCAGCTCATGCTCACCGACCCGGAGATTCGCTCCAGAAAACAGATCGTAAAGACCAGCGAGAAAAACGGCCTTTATCTTGCTTTGGACATCGCCGATGCCTGGCTTACCCGCGCATTGACAGAATAAGCCGTTAATTCCGCAAAAAAATCACCGAGAAAACCGTTTGTCCGGTTTATCTCGGTGATTTTTTGTTTTATTCTTTCCTTCTCGGCTGCTTGCCGTGCTTTTCTTTGCGCTGACGTTTGTTTTGGTACATGGCAATATCCGCTTTTTCGAGCATTTCGTCATACGGCGCGGCAACTTCATCTATGAAGCAGCAGCCCATGGAGAACCGCAGCGGTACATGCTGTCCATCGTGCAGCACGGCTTCGGAGCTGTCCTGCGCCTGCTCAAGCTGCGTGAGCTTCTCCCGCAGCGCTTCTTCGCTTTTTTCTTCGAGGAACAGGACAAATTCATCGCCGCCGTGACGTGCAGTAAGGCCGCTTTCGCCCACGATCTTTTTTAAGATTTCTGCTGCGGAAATGATATATTGGTCGCCGCTCTCGTGCCCGTAGGTGTCGTTGACCTCTTTCAAGTCGTCAAGGTCGATCATCACCACGGCGTAAGTATCGCCTGTACCCGCTTCCAAAATGCGCTCCACGCGGCGGCTCAGGCCGCGGCGGTTATAAAGCCGGGTCAACGGATCGGTGTCACGCTCAGATTCGATCTGCATGCGGCGCTGCATCTCCTCCGTCACGTCGTTCACCACGCCGAAAACACTGCTCTCCTCGTGCGTTTCCTCCAGCTTTATGTAGCGGTCCGGCTCGCCCGGAATGCGGTATACGTTGCGCTCGCCGACCATGCGGCTGCGGCGCAGCTCCTCGATGAATGTATACAGGTGTACGCGGTCACCGGTGTAGTACGCCGTCTCCTCATCCGTCCACCCAAAAATCTGCGGGATACGCTCCGTGCAATACACCTGCTGCACGCCGTCGCGGTACTCGTACACGCCGATGTTCATTTCCGTGCGGCTCAAAACGTATGACATTTTGCGGTCGTTGTTGACAAGGCTACCGACCATCTCGTTGATGTATCGGCTGAGCGCAGAAAACTCTCGGCTGCTCTGCACGTTGACTTTTTCCTCCAAATCGCCTTGCGTGATGCGATTGAGCTTGCCGTTTATGCGGTGAATGTCATGAATAACGTACCGATTCACGCAGCTCGCGACGAAAACCGTCAACGTACCGCAGATTAAAACCAGACATAGCGCCAGATTCAAAAGATCAAGCGGAATACGTTCGTACAATACGTCCATCGGGATGATGAAACCCATGTAACAGGTTTCTATCTTCTTAAAAATGCAGTAGTAGTATTTTCCCTCAATATTTGCGTGAAAGCCGTGCTCCTCATTTTGCATGCTCTCGGCAGAAATACCGAGCTTTGCCACGGTCTTCCCCACCATATCCGCATTCGTTGCGCCGATGACCGACAGCGTTTCACTGTCTACGGCACAGTAATCGATCGCCGGGCTGATATTGAGCTGATGAAAAATATACGAAATCTCGTTTTTCTCCATAGCCTCCGTTACAAGCTGCGGGTCTTTGCCCACCTGCACGATGAATGTGCCGTCTGCGCTCCACACGGCGGAATACTGCATGTTTTTGCCCTCAGCGGTATTCGGGCCGGCATCCTGCACAAGCTGCAAGGATTTATCCGTGAGCATCGGCGCAAAAAACGCCATCTGCTCACCGGAAGAAAACGAATAGCCGTAATACTCCGGATTTGTGCCGGAAACAATCGTGCCGGTCTCATCAAAAATATGAATTTCATCAAGCTCCAGCAGATTCGCATATTTTTTCAGCTTTAAGGTATCGTTTGTTGCCTCCGGGTCTTTTTGCAGCAGAAAGGCAATGGCTTCGGCATCATGCAAACAGGTCTTATCGTATTTTTCCTTGACCTGCTTCAGTTCATTCTCATTTTCTTCGATAATCTGCTCCAGACGCACAAATGTACCGGCAGCGGTGTCTTCCACGCGGCCCTGTTCAATCAGAATTTCCGCAAAGGCGATTACCACAAGGATCACTAAAGCCATCACGATTGCCGCAGAACGAATATAGCGATTGATAATTTGCTTCAGAGATTTCATAGGTTCACCGCCGTTTCATTTAAGTTTGAATAAAACCAAATTGGTTTTGAGTACTGTATTTGAAATCAAGTATATCACATATATCGTATTTTGTCCAGAAATACAAAGCGAAACAACAAATTTCACTTGTTTTTTGCATGAATTGACGTGTTTCGCAAGGATAGCGTAAAAGCGTCAGCCATCGTTTTAAGGATCTCCCGCCCATTTTACAAATAACGCTTGAATTTTTGTAAAAAGCGCACCGCCCACCCGTAAAGCACGGACAAGCGGTGCGCCAAAAATTGATATTTAGCTTTCTGTACGCTTCAAATTGCTTTCGCCGAAATGCAGCAGTTTTTCTTTATGAATGAAGTAGTACACCACGCCTGTAACATCCGCGAGAAACCAACCGATCGGCACCGACCACCAGATGCCTGTAACACCGATGATAGCGGATAAAAGATATGCCAGCACCACGCGCGTACCGAGCGAGATGACCGTCAGCACCACGCTCATACCGGGCTTTGCGACCGCGCGGTACAGCCCGTAGAGCAGGAATAAGCAGCCAATGCCGCAGTAGAACGCGCCCTCAATGTGCAGGTAGCGCACGCCCTCGGCGATAATCTCCGTTTCGCCCGCTTCCACAAACAATAGCATAAGCGGCTTTGCGAACACGAACACCAAAGCGGACACAATCACGCAAAACACAACGGATACAAGAACCGCACCTTTCAATCCCTTGCGGATGCGTTCCTGCTTGCCCGCACCGTAATTCTGCGCGATGAATGTGGAGAACGCGTTGCCGAAGTCCTGCACAGGCATGTACGCGAATGCGTCAATCTTCACCGACGCCGCAAACGCCGCCATTACCGCCGCGCCGAAGCTGTTCACAAGCCCCTGCACCATCAAAATGCCGAGGTTCATCACGGACTGCTGCACGCAAGTCAAAATGGAATACCCGGCAATCTCCCGGATACGGCTCGCGTGGATGGGCGAACGGCTGCACAGCGCGCGCAGCTGCGGCAGCAGTTTGTCCCCGCAGCTGCGGACATTTGATGAGCGCGCAGATCATGATGCCGATGCCGGAAACATACTGCGCGATGACCGTGGCCCCCGCCGCACCCGCAACGCCAAAGTTGAGGCCGATGACGAACCACAAGTCGAGCGCGATATTCAAAACCGCCGAGACCGCCAAAAACACGAGCGGCACGACAGAATTACCCACCGCGCGCAGATAAGACGCGAAGTAATTATATAAAAACGTTGCGAAAATGCCTGCGAATACGATTGCGATATACGCACGCATATCGCCCCAAACGTCGTCCGGCACCTGCAAAAAGCTCTTAATGAGGTCAAGACACGCAAATGCAAGGCCGTTTAAAAGCAGCGTCACGCCTAAAATAAGCACAAACGAAGCCCGTACACTTTCTTTTAAGGCAGTTTCATCGCGCTGCCCGAAGCGGATGGAAAACAGCGCGCCGCTGCCCATGCACAGCCCAAGCAAGATCGATGTTAAAAATGTCATCAGCGAAAACGAAGAGCCGACCGCCGCCAGCGCCGTTTTGCCGAGGAAGCGTCCTACAATGAGCGTGTCCGCAATGTTGTAGCACTGCTGCAATAAATTGCCGAGGATCATCGGCAGCGCAAACCACAGCATAGACCGCATCACCGGCCCCCGGGTCAGATCTTTGTTCATATTAAAACCTCCGCAGCGAGTTTTATACATCAAAAAAGCCCGACACAAAAGTGTCAGGCTTTTGGTGCCGGCGACCGGATTTGAACCGGTACGATGTTTCCATCGAGGGATTTTAAGTCCCTTGCGTCTGCCGATTTCGCCACGCCGGCTTAAATTATCTTAATTATAATAGCACATCCCGGCTATAAAATCAAGCCATTTTATTCCGGCATTTCATATTTTTCTGTTCAGCCGTGTAAAAAGGCATCCCCCCGGCTAAGCCGGGTACTCGGAAACCCTAAAAAGGCATATTACGGACAACGCGGTCTGCTTGGCCATTTCCTTTGCTCCATTCATAATGTCGTTATGAAATATATATCCGTAAAATCAAATGTCAATAGGTGAATCGAAAAACGTACACGCAAGCCCGAATTCTGTGCTTTCACGCTCATTCTATTGCCCACAAAAGGCTGATTTCGCAAAAATCGCAAATTTTTCAACTTTTTGCATTTACAAACATGCGCTTTATATTGTATACTATGATAAAAGACCGGGCGCAAGGCGTGCCGGAATATTCCATCTATAAGGAGTTCGTATTATGTACTATCTTGGTGTTGACGTAGGCGGCACAAACATTGCCGTCGGTATCGTAGACGAAAACAACGCGATCATCGCAAAGGCTTCCCATCCGACGCCCGTTCCGTGCTCGGAAGACGCATTCTGCGATGCGATTCTCGCTGTATGCAACGATGCACTTGCAAAGGCCGGCCTGACCCTCGACGATGTACCGTGGATCGGCATCGGCTGCCCGGGCACCGTTAACCGTGCTACCGGCATCATTGAATTTGCTAACAACCTCTATTTCAAGAACTTCAAGCTCCGCGACATGATGGCAGAGCGCACAAACGGCAAGCTCGTCATTCTGGAGAATGACGCTAACGCTGCAGCTTACGGCGAATATCAGGCAGGCGCACTTGCAGGCGCAGACAATGCACTGGCTATCACACTTGGCACAGGCGTCGGCGGCGGCATTATCATCAACGGCAAGGTCTACTCCGGCAGCAACTTTGCCGGCGGCGAGCTCGGCCACACTGTCATCGTTGTTGACGGTCGTCCCTGCACTTGCGGCAGACACGGTTGCTGGGAGACCTATGCTTCCGCAACGGGTCTCATCAAAACCACAAAAGAGCACATGAAAGATGCCCCGAAGGACTCTCCGATCTGGACAATTGTTGACGGCGACGAGTCCAAGGTTAACGGCAGAACCGCATTTGACGCTATGCGCGCAGGCGACCCGGTCGGCAAGGCTGTTGTTGACGAGTACATCAAGTACCTCTCCGTCGGCCTCACCGATATGATCAACATCTTCCAGCCGGCTATCCTCTGCATCGGCGGCGGTATCTGCAACGAGGGTGAAACGCTTCTCGCTCCGGTCAGAGCATTCATCGATAGAGAGCAGTATGCAATGAACTCCACGAAGAAGACGAAGGTCTGCAAGGCGCAGCTCGGCAACGACGCCGGCATCATCGGCGCTGCACTGCTCGGTAAGCAGGAGGACTGATTTTTCCCATGTCTCTTACAAAATCCGTGTTCGGCACGTTCCCCTGCGGGAAAACGGCTGACGCTTATACGCTGAAAAACGCGTCAGGCGTGACGCTTGTACTCACAAACTACGGTTGCCGCATTTTACAGCTTTTAACACCGGACAAGTCCGGTAAGCTCGGCGATGTCGTGCTTGGCCACGCCACGCTCGAGGAATACCTCGGCTCCGACTTTCAGGGCACGTTCGTCGGCCGCTACGCAAACCGCATCGGCGGCGCAACGCTCACCATTGACGGCGTAACATATGCACTCGATCAAAACGACGGTGCAAACACGCTGCACGGCGGCACAAAAGGTTACCATCAAGTACTGTTTGATGTGAAAGAGACGAACGACGGCGACGAACCGTCTGTCACGTTCACACATGTCAGCCCGGACGGCGACGAAAATTACCCCGGCACACTGACCGTTGAAGTGCAGTACACTTTGACGGCCGACAACGCCGTGGAGATTACCTACCGCGGCAAGACCGACCGTAAGACAGTGTTCAACCCGACGAACCACTCGTTCTTCAATCTGAAAGCTGACGGCTCCAAGAACGTGCTTTCCACGCTTGTGACGATCCACGCGTCTGAGGTAACGGCGGTCACAGACGACCTCATTCCCACCGGCGAATTGCTGCCCGTAAAAGGCACGCCGCTCGATTTCACGGCTGCAAAGCCGCTCGGGCAGGATATGTTCGCGGATGACCACCTCATCCAGCTCTGCGGCGGTTTCGACCACAACTTCTGTGTGGACGGCGAGGGCATGCGCGAGATTGCAATAGCCTACGAGCCGGAGACCGGCCGCGAAATGACCGTCTATTCCGATATGCCCGGCGTGCAGCTGTATACGTTCAATGGCACTTCCGGCCTGAAGAACAAAGACGGCAGCGACATGATTCCCCACGGGGCACTGTGCCTTGAGACACAGTTCTACCCGGATTCCGTGCATCACGAGAACTTCCCGTTCCGCTATGTCACGCCGGAGAAACCGTTCGAGTCCAAAACAATCTATAAATTCACTGTGAAATAATGTGGGAGGGCTGCCGCAGGGCGGCCCTTTCCGATTTCATCGCCTGCGGTTTTCCGCGGCAAATTGCAAGGAGGTCATTTTTTGAAAAAAGAAATTTCCTGCGGCGCGGTCATTGCGCGGCAAACCGAAAACGGACGTGAAATTCTGCTCATCCGCCATGTAAACGGCGGTCATTGGGCGTTTCCGAAAGGCCATATGGAGGGTAATGAGACCGAAAGCGAGACCGCCTTGCGCGAGATCCGCGAGGAGACCGGCCTTACAGTCACGCTTGATACCGGCTTTCGCGCCGTCGTCACTTATTCCCCGAAGCCGGACGTCATGAAAGATGTCATCTACTTTGCAGCCGAATACATCGGCGGCGAAGCGCACCGGCAGGTAGAGGAAGTCACCGAGCTCTGCTGGGTACCGGCAGAAGAAGCTGCGGCGCACATTACGTTTGAAAACGATAAAGATGTGCTGAGGAAGTACAGAGAATATTGCAAAGCATAACAAAAAGAGCGTGCAAACTTTCATCTGCACGCTCTTTCCTTATACTTATGTAGCTTTAAGCGAAATTACTTAACGATCTCGCCCTCAACGGTGCCGCCGAGTGCCGCTGCATTGGACTCATCGGTGTCGATGTGCATAGCAGCCGCATACTTCGGGCTGACACGCACAACAACGTCGCCGAAAGTCACGCTGCGCTCGCCTTCCTTGCCGACCTTAACGGAGACGATCTGCTTGTCTTCCACACCGGCTGCCGCTGCTTCTTCCACGTTGAAGTGGATGTGGCGCTTTGCTGCGATGACGCCCTTTTCAATGACGACTTCGCCTGCCGGGCCCTTCAGCGTACATCCCGGGGTGCCCTCAAGGTCGCCGGACTCACGGATCGGTGCTGCAATACCGAGCTTGCGTGCGTCGGTCAGTGCAACTTCAACCTGCGTCTCCGGGCGCGTCGGGCCAAGGATGGACATAACAAGGGAACCCTTCGGGCCGATGACCTCTACCTTCTCGTTGGAAGCGTACTGGCCGGGCTGAGAGAGTTCTTTCTTAACGGTAAGCTTTGCGTCTGCGCCAAAAAGCGTCTTCAGATCCGCTTCGGACACGTGAACGTGACGTGCGGAGGTTTCAACCATAACTTTCATTTGAAAATACCTGTCCTTTCCGGATTTTGTATTTCTATTTTACTACGAACCGACAGAAAATACAAGTTTTGGGCTATGTTTTTTCTCCGATTTATGATAAACTTAATGCAGAAAAGACCGTAATTTGAAAAAACGCGAAAAGTCGGTGTGAAATATGTTTGAAAACTGGGAAGAATTGAAAGAAAACTGCCTGAACTGCCGCAAGTGCAGCCTGTGCGAAGTGCGCTCCAATGTCGTGTTCGGCGTGGGTAACCCTTGCGCGAAGGTCATGTTCATCGGTGAAGGCCCGGGCCGAAACGAAGATTTGCAGGGCGAGCCGTTCGTCGGTGCAGGCGGTCAACTGCTCGATAAATACCTCGCCGCCGTCGACCTCGACCGCCGCACGAATATCTACATTGCAAATATCGTCAAATGCCGCCCGCCGCAAAACCGCGATCCCTTGCAGGAGGAACAGGAAGCCTGCATGGACTGGCTGCGCAATCAAACCGCCTTGCTGCGTCCGAAGATCATCGTATGCCTCGGCCGTATCGCCGCCATGCGCATCATCAAACCCGATTTCAAGATTACACGCGAGCACGGACAGTTTTTCAAAAAAGGCAACATCTACATGACGGCAACCCTCCACCCCGCCGCGCTGCTGCGCAATCCCGCACAAAAGCCCGCCGCGTTCGACGACTTTTTAAAGCTCCGCGATAAGATCGACGAGCTTCAGGCAGATATCTCCAAAACATATTAAACATACAAAAGCTGCTCCGTTTTTACGCGGAACAGCTTTTTTCGTTTTAATTATAAACTTGCATGAACCTTACAGCAGCTTTGCGCGGAGCGCTTCGCCGCTTTCCGGGTGGAGATACGCTGGAGCAACATCAAAGACGGTCTTGCAGCCCACCTGACCTTCACTGTGCATGCGGTATGCCGCGCGGGCAAACGCTACGAGCACACTGGAAGTGAACTCCGGGTTGGAATCAAGCGTCAGCTTATACTCGATGACGTGCTTGTTTTCGCCATTCAGGCCCGTCACACCGGTGCGGAACACCATGCCGCCATGCGGAATGCCTGAATGGTCGCGGTCAAGCTCTTCCTGGCTGATGAAGTGTACGGTCGTATCGTAATCGGAGAAATAGTTCGGCATCGTGACGATGGCTTCCTCAATGGCAGCCTTGTCCGCACCCTCTTTGGCAACGACAAAGCACTCTCGGGTGTGCTTCTCGCGCGTCGTCAGCTCCGGGTTCTCGCCGCGGCGCACGCTTTCAAGCGCGCTCTCCACCGGGATAGTATACTGGCGGGCATCCTGTACGCCGGGAATGCGGCGAATCGCATCGGAGTGACCCTGGCTGACACCCTTGCCCCAGAACGTGTAGTCTTTGCCGTTCGGCAAAATCGCCTGACCATAGAGGCGGTTCAGGGAGAACATGCCCGGGTCCCAACCGACGGAAATCATGCCGAGGTGGCCGCTCTTCTTGCAGGCCGCGTCTACGTCCGCAAAATGCTCCGGGATCTTCGCGTGCGTGTCAAAGCTGTCGATGACATTAAAATACTGTGCAAGCTCTGCGGTTTGCTTGGGCAGGTCGTTCGCGCTGCCGCCGCACAGGATTACTACGTCGATTTTGTCCTTCATGGAAGCCATGTCGTCCATGGATACCACTTCCACACCGGGAGTCTTGATACTTACACTCGCGGGATCTCTGCGGGTGAATACACATACCAGTTCCATATCGTCATTCTGACGAATTGCCATCTCTACGCCCTTGCCAAGGTTGCCGTAACCGGCAATACCAATTCTGATCTTTGACATCTTAGTCTTCTCCTTTATATTGAGTGTCGCTCTTGCTGCCTGCGTACCGAACCGGCTCTCGCCGTCCGTATCAGGTTCTTTCTCAATCATTAGACATTGTACACGATTCTTCTGGAAATTGAAGAAATGCATGGCTGTCGGTGGAGTTCGAGTAGAACAACACCGAAGCGGTGATTATGTTCCTTATGTCTAGCCTTTTTGAGATCAGGCCTGCCGGAACCAATCCGCCACGGGCTACAACCAGCATCTCGTCGAACTCAGCCTGGGCATCTCTGAGGTCGTTGACTATGTTTCCAACGAGAATTTCAACTTCCTGCCACGTTAAGTACCTTTTGTTTATCAAAACCTTTACAACTCCTAAGAAATATAGCTTTTAAAAAAATTATAGTCCCGATTATATCTCTATATCCGTTATTTGACAACCTATATGTGCCCGAAAAAATTCGCTTCGTTTCGGCGAATTCAGATATGGACTAGAAGCAGGACCCTCCGATGAACTCTCTTATGATGGAATTCTGGGGAATGTACTCCTCTGCTCCCTCCTCAGGAATTATATAAGTCAGAAATCTTCTGAGCCTCTTGGCGTCAGAGTAGGAAATATCGGATTTAGAAACAGATTTTAAAAGCGGCTCGGAGTACTTTCTCAACACGCTGAGCTCGTATGGAAATGAGGAGTTGAAGAACTCGTCCGCATCCTCCTGGAATGGAAATATGTTCTCATATTCTCCCTGTCTCACCTTCGGCCACATGTCCAAAGTGAACTTGGCGTCGCTTCCACGGTAGAAATAGTCTCTCACCAGACGCCTCAGGAGCCTCACATCTGTGGCTGGTATTTTGCTGTGATTGTCTATATTCAGATGTGTTAAGGCGCTTACGTATATCTTGAACTTCCTCCACTTGGGAATAGAAGCGGTGAGCCTGTCGTTTAAAGCGTGTATTCCCTCTATTATGAGCAGCTCTCCGTTCTCCAGCTTCATCTCATGCCCAATTTCCT
>ERZ827168.4078-NODE-4078-length-13919-cov-11.065349_pt1 | contig 13919 bp, 10 predicted proteins | sample MGYA00519868_ERZ827168 | MGnify/ENA primary metagenome ERZ827168 (study PRJEB31778, sample SAMEA3449271) | human gut metagenome | biome: human gut; feature: human-associated habitat; material: faeces | place: United Kingdom | collected 2010/2012 ...
AGGAGAAGCGCAAGATGCGCGTCGATCACGCGCATTGCGTGGGCTGCGGCCGCTGCCTCGGCGCGTGCAACTTCGACGCGATCAGCTTTGACGAATGCGACGCGAACGAGCGGCTCAACGCGCGCATGGCCGAATACACGAAGGCCGTCATCGACGGCCGTCCGAACTTCCACATCTCGCTGATTGTGGACGTATCCCCGAACTGCGATTGCCACTGCGAGAACGACGCGCCGATTCTGCCGAATATCGGCATGTTCGCGTCTTTCGATCCGCTGGCGCTGGATCAGGCGTGTGTGGACGCCTGCATGGCGGCAAACCCGATGCCGAACAGCCAGCTTTCCGACAACATGAAGAAGCCGGGCTTCGCCGACTGGGGCGACCCGTTCCGCAACTCCAGGCCGGAATCCGAATGGCGCAGCTGCCTTGAGCACGCCGAGAAGATCGGGCTGGGCACGCGGGAATACGAACTGATTAAAATGTAAACGGCGGAAAAAGAAATAAACGATCCCGACCGCGGCGAAACGCGGCCGGTATTGTTATGCCCCGCGACGAATGATTTCAAAGGTCAAAAACAGTCCATAAAGACGGTATAGTTAGAATAATCGAAAGAACTTGCATGAAAGCGAAATCCGTTTTATCATAAAGGGGAATCAACCCTGTGAGGAAACGGAGGAAAAAACGATGTCGCAAATTCTGGGCAATCTGAGCGCGCTGACATGGCAGATGGCGGCCATGTGGGCGATTGGCGGCGTGATGATCTATCTGGCGATTTGCAAGGAGATGGAGCCCACGCTGCTGCTGCCGATGGGCTTTGGCTGCATCCTGTGCAACCTGCCGAACTCCGGCGCGGTGGAGGTGCTGGAAACCCTGTTTCAGGCGGGCGTGGCGAACGAGCTTTTCCCGCTGCTGCTCTTCATCGGCATCGGCGCGATGATCGACTTTGGCCCGCTTCTGGCCGACCCGAAGCTGCTGCTCTTCGGCGCGGCGGCGCAGTTCGGCATCTTCTTTACGCTGTCGATGGCGAGCCTGTTCGGCTTTGAGCTGCGGGATGCGGCCTCCATCGCCATCATCGGTGCGGCGGACGGCCCGACCTCGATTTTCGTTGCGAACGTGCTGAAAAGCAACTACACGGCGGCGATTATCGTCGCGGCGTATTCCTACATGGCGCTGGTGCCGATTGTGCAGCCCTTCTGCATCCGCCTGATTACCACGAAGAAGGAACGCATGATCCGCATGGAATACACGCCGGGCAAGATCACGAAGACGACGCGCATCCTGTTCCCGATTGTGGTGACGGTGATCGCGGGCATTGTTTCGCCGCAGAGCGTGGCGCTGGTCGGCTTCCTGATGTTCGGCAACCTGCTGCGCGAGTGCGGCGTACTGCGCAGCCTCTCGGAAACGGCGCAGAACGTGCTGGCCAACCTGATTAGCCTGATGCTGGGCTTGACGGTGGCGGTGCGGATGCAGGCGGCGAGCTTCCTCGTGCCGGAAACGCTGATGATCCTGGGGCTTGGCTTGATCGCGTTCATGTTTGACACGTTCGGCGGCGTGCTCTTCGGCAAGCTGATTAACCTGTTCGCCAAGAAGAAGATCAACCCGATGATCGGCGCGGCGGGCATTTCCGCGTTCCCGATGTCCTCCCGCGTGATCGCGAAGATGGCGAAGGAGGAAGACCCGTACAACTTCATTCTCATGCAGGCGGCGGGCGCGAACGTGGCCGGTCAGGTGGCCTCCGTCATTGCGGGCGGCATCATTCTGGCGCTGGTCGGGCCGCTGGTGTAAAAGGAGGCGCGGATTATGAAGCTCGATATACAGGCTTTTCTGAACTCGCTGGTGTTCATGGGCGAGGGCATGCTGGGTATTTTCGCGGTGATGCTGATTATCATCGGCGTGATCTATGCGCTCGGCCACTTCACGGCGGGGCATGGGGAATAAAAACTTAACGCGGCCTTAACGGCTGGAAAAGGCAAAAAAAGCGTCTGTTCCAAAAACGATGGACGGAAAAACGGTCATGCTTCGGCGTGACCGTTTTTTTCGCGACCTAAGATTTCCGAAAAGGCGCGTCAGGATGCTGTGGACATTGACCGCCAAAACGGGTATAATGAAGGCAAAACAAAACGAGGAGAGAAACAATATGGGCAAATATACGGGCGTGATTTTTGACCTCGACGGCGTGATCTGCTTTACGGACAAATATCACTATCAGGCGTGGAAGGCCGTTGCGGACAAGCTCGGCATTTATTTCGATGAGACGATTAACAATCGTCTGCGCGGCGTATCCCGGATGGACAGCCTTGAAATCATTCTGGAGCGCTACGACGGGAAGCTGACCGCGCAGGAGAAGGAAGCGCTGGCGGAGGAGAAGAACGCGCTGTATCGCCGCCTGCTGGCGAACATGTCCCCGGCGGATCTCTCCGCCGAGGTGAAGGAGACGCTCGACGCTCTGCGCGGCATGGGGCTGAAGCTGGCGATCGGCTCTTCTAGCAAGAACACGAAATTCATCCTGTCGCGGCTGGGGCTGGGCGATTATTTCGACGCGATTTCCGACGGAACGAACATCACCAGGAGCAAGCCCGACCCGCAGGTTTTCCTGATGGCGGCGGATTTCATCGGCATGAAGCCGGAAAAATGCCTCGTTGTCGAGGATGCGAAGGCCGGGATTCAGGCGGCCGTCGCGGGCGGCTTTGACAGCGCCGGTCTTGGCGAGGCGGCGGCCTGCGGCATGGCGACGTATGCCATGAAGACGTTTGGGGATTTGAAGGGGATTTGCGGGTAACGCCTTCCACCGCATGCGGGAACTCCTTCCGTCACGACTTCGGTGGGAAACTCCTTCCACCGCCTGCGGAAACTCCTTCCACCGCCTGCGGGCGGTCCCCCTCCCTCGAGGAGGGAGGTCGGGTTGCGCTTTTTTAAACGTAACACATCCCTCTTTCGCAAAAAAAGACCCTTTTCCGAATACTCGAAAAAGAGTCTCTCTAAAGCAATGGGGATTCGCTCAATACGCGATGACGATGCCGCCGTCGTTGGCGTACATCGAGGAAAGCGCGGAGGTCGGGGTCAGGATGATTTCGCCGATGGCCGGGCACTTTTCGCGGATCATGTCGCGCACCTGACGCGCGCGCTCCGGGCAGTTGCAATAGGAGATCACGAGCCGCTGAGAGGCGGCCGCCAGCCCTTCGGTGTGCTTGCGGCAGGTTTCCACCATCTGCCCCAGCGCGCCCTTGATGCCGCGCGCCTTGCTGATGTTCTTGATGGCGCCGTGGCCGTCGTCGCTCATCAGCAGGCGGATGGAGAGTACGTTGGCCAGCAGGGCGACGGTCCTGCTGATGCGCCCGTTCTTGACGAGGTTATCCAGCGAATCGAGCACAAAAAGCGTGTGCATGGAGCGGATCTTCTCTTCGACGAGCTCGACGATCTGCTCAAAGCTCTTGCCCGCGGCGATGAGATCGTGGATCATCAGCGCGATATAGGTTTCGCCGGCGCTGGCGCTCTCGCTGTCAAAGACGTGCACCTTCTTTTCCGGCATATCCTCCTGCGCGAGCTGAACGCCCAGCGAGGCCGCGTTGTGCGAGCCGGAGAGCTTGGCGGACAGCGTGACGATGAAGCAGTCGCCCTCCGTGGCGCGGATGTCTTCGGCGTACAGGTCGGGGGACGGGCAGGCGGAGCGGACGGGGTTTTTGCTCGCCTTCATGGCGGCCAGATACGGCGGAATATCGACCGTGCCGTCGTCCACGTAATGTGTATCGTCTATGGTAATGGTCAGCGGCGCGATCTTCGCCTGCGTTTTTTTGAGCAGCTCGGGGGAGAGATCACAACAGCTATCTGCAAGAATGGTCATACAAGAGCCTCCCAATGATTCGATCAGTCAAAATCTGGTTTCCCTATTATTATAAGATTTTTTCAGAAGTATGTCAACCACTGTACGGCACAATCTAGTATTGGATTCTACATGGAATCCGCGATGGAAGCCGAAAAGCGTGAAAGGAGAACGCCATGAAGAGCCTTCAAATCGCCGCCATTCACCATATCCCGTGGCTGGAGGATCGCCACACGCTCAGCGACGGGCGCGTCTGCATCCGGCTGACGACCGCCGCGAATGAGTTTGACGCGGTGACGCTGCGCCATGCCTTCCACTATGCCGAGGGCGAACCGTTTGCCCACGCGGCCGATATCCCGATGGAGCGCATGTGGCGGGATGAAAACCGCGAGGTCTGGCAGGCGGTGTTTGCGCCGCGCGACCCGCGCATCGTCTATGCGTTTATTCTGCGCGCGGGGGACGTGACGCTGCTGCACGATGCGGACGGCACGCGCGCCGTGCCGGAAAATCCCGCATGGGTGAGCGGCTTCCACTATGCCCACGCCTATCCCGCGAAGGAGAAGCCGCAGTGGGCGCGCGGCTGCGTCGGCTACCAGATCTTTCCGGATCGCTTCCGCCGCGTCGATGTGCCGGGGGAGGAGGCCGTCGAGCCGTGGGGCAGCAAGCGCGTGGCGAACGAATATCGCTTCGGCGGCAACCTCAAGGGCATTTTGGAGGCCGTGCCGTATCTGGCCGAGCTGGGCGTGGGCGTGGTCTATATGACGCCGATCTTCCTTTCGGATACCTCCCACCGCTACAACACGTTCGACTATTACCAAATTGACCCGCTGCTCGGCTCGCTGGAGGATCTGCGCAATCTGGCCGACGCGCTGCACGTGCGGAACATCCGCATCGTGCTGGACGGCGTGTTCAACCACTGCGGCTTGGGCTTCGCGCCGTTCAGGGACGCGATGGAGAAGGGCAAGGCGTCCGAATATTACGACTGGTTCTTCTTCGGGGCGCAATACCCCTGCGGCTACATGACCTTCGGCGAAAAATGGGCGTACATGCCCAAGCTGAACATGCAGAACGAGGCCTGCGCGGCGTATTTCCTCGACGTGGGGCGCTATTGGCTGCGCGAGGCGCACGTGGACGGCTGGCGGCTGGATGTATCGCCGGAGGTCTATCCCGATTTCTGGCGGCAGTTCCGCCGCGCCGTGCTGCAAACGAAACCGGACGCGATTATGATCGCCGAGTGCTGGCACGATTCGCGCGAGTGGTGCACCGTGGGCGACATGTTCGACGGCACGATGCACTACGTTCTCTCCGAGGCGATTTGGAAATTCTTTGCCGAGCGCCGCTGGTCGCTGGCGGAGTTTGACGCGGGCGTGAACCGCGCCATGATGCTCTATCCGCAGGAAGTGCAGAATTCCATGTGGAATTTCCTCTCCAGCCACGACACGGCGCGCATGCTGACCCGCTGCGGCGGGCGCGTGAAGGCCATGCGCGCGGCGGTGTTTTTCCAGATGACGCATCCCGGCGTGCCGGTGATCTATTACGGCGACGAGCTGGCCATGCGCGGCGGCCCCGACCCGGATTGCCGGCGGAGCATGACGTGGGACAAGGTGGACGGCAACGCGATGCTGGCCTATTACAAGCGGCTGACGCACATGCGCGGCGAAAGCGAGGTGCTGCGCGAGGGCACGCTCAGAACGTGGGAGGTCGGCGAGGACGGCCTGTATGCCTATCTGCGCCAGACCGAGCGGGAGACGGTGCTGTGCGCGCTCAACACGTCCGAACGGGCGATTCGCCGGATGATTCGCCTGCCGGAGGCGCTGGCGGGCTGCAAGGCCGTCCGCGACCTGATGACCGGCAAAACGCATAACGTGCAGGGCGGCTATGTGACCCTCGCGCTGGGCGCGTGCGAGGGCGCGGTGCTCGGAAGGGCGGAGGCATGAATACGGAGGATGCGTTTACCCCCGAACAGATGACGGCGGTTGTCGGCGCGCTGCACAATGCGTCGATGGAAAAATGGATTGGCGCGGGGCTGATCTGCATCATCGGCGCGGTCGTCATCAAGATCGTCATGCAGGCGCTCAACCGGCTGGTGGCGAAGCTGCCGCTGGATAAGGCGATGCTCGGCTTTCTGACGGCGGCGGCGCGGATTGTGATGGTGATTGTGCTCGCCACGATGGTTGCCGGTCAACTGAACGTGCCGATCACGAGCCTGATTGCGCTGCTGAGCCTGTTTGCGCTGGCTGTTTCGCTCTCTGTGCAGGATGTGCTGGCGAACGTGGTCAGCGGCATGGTCATTTTGATCGCCAAGCCGTTTGTGGCGGGCAATTTCATCAGCACGCAGAACGCGGAGGGCACGGTGGAGCGCATCGGGCTGATGTACACCCATCTGGTCACGGCGGACAACAAGGCCGTGATGATCCCGAACAAGGAAATTTCGACCGAGCGCATCATCAATTACACGGCCAAGGATTACCGCCGCGTGGATGTGAAGCTCTGCATCGGTTCTGAAATCGACACGGACGCGGTGCTTGACGCGCTGGCGGCGGCCTGCAAGCGCGCGGAGGAAGGGCGCGAGGCGATCAAGCCGCCGTTTGTGGGCATCAGCGCCTATCAGGTGGGCGGCATTGAATACGTCGCGCGCGTCTATGCGCCGACGGAGGCGTATTGGGACGTCTATTATCGGTTTATGCTGCTGATTCGGCAGGAGCTGACGGCGCGGAAGATCGTCGTGCTGTCGGATTCGACCTACATCAAGAACGCAGGCGCATAAAAGCGGGCGATTTTTCGAAAAAAGAACGGACGCACCACGCGCGTCCCCAGACTGTAGAAAAAGGGCTATTCTCCCCCCGAAGGGGGGAGAATAGCCCTTTCCACAAATCTTTCAATGCGCGGAATCAGGCCGCTTACAGCAGCGCAATCACCTGAGCAACGCCCGTCGCAAGGGCGACGGAGACGGCCATACCGAAGATGAAGCCCACCATGTCCGCCAGCTCGCGCACGGAAACGGTGCGCGCCTCGCCGATACGGTCTGCGCAGTTCGCAAAGGCAACATTACAATTCAGCATTGAGAAAGACCTCCTTTTTCTGTCTAAACAGGAACAGAAACGTATATCAACAGAAGCGGCTCACGCCTGCTTTGCGGCGCTTTCCTTCTGTTGGCAGAGATGATAGCACAAAAGCGCGGCTGTTGTAAATGGGGGAAAAAGAAGTTTGGCAGTCTCAGACAAAATGAAGAATAACGACTGAAATTAGACAAAACGAAGATTGGAAAAAACCTCCAAAAACAAAAAAACAGCTTATGGCGCATTGAGCAAAAGACAAAGTTGTTCATGCGACATAAGCTGTTCGTATTTTGGGTCTGACAGAAAAATGACAAGCAGAACACAAAAAAATCCGGCCGGGGGAAATCCCGGTCGGATGAATGAAATATCTTAGCTGTTCGCTTCCGCGCGCTTCTTGGCGGCGAGCTTCTTGCGCAGCTCGGTTTCCAGCACACGCTTGCGCATGCGCAGGCTCTTCGGGGTGATCTCCAGCAGCTCGTCGTCGTCGATGAACTCCAGGCATTCCTCGAGCGTCAGCGTGCGCATGGAGGTCAGCTTCATGGCGGTCTCCGCGCCGGCGGCGTTGCGGATGGAGGTCAGGTGCTTCTGGCGGCAGACGTTGACGTCGATATCGCCCTGACGCGCGTTCTGGCCGACGATCATGCCGGTGTAGACGGCGGTGTTCGGGCCGCAGAACAGCGTGCCGCGATCCTGCGCGTAGAACAGGCCGTACATGACCGCTTCGCCCGTCTCGGTGGAGACCAGCGCGCCGACGCTGCGGTGCGGGATATCGCCCTTATACGGCTCGTAGTGGTCAAACACGGCGCTCATCACGCCCTCGCCGCGGGTATCGGTCATAAACTCGCTGCGGTAGCCGAACAGGCCGCGGCTCGGCACGGTGAACTCGAGGCGCACGCGGTCGGTGCCGGACATGTTATCCATCACGCCGCGGCGGCGGCCGATCTTCTCGATGACGGCGCCCGCGTACTCGCTGGGCACGTCGGCGACCATCCGCTCCATCGGCTCGAGCTTGTTGCCGTTCTCGTCATAGTGGAAGAGCACCTCCGGCTTGGAAACCTGGAACTCGTAGCCCTGACGGCGCATATTCTCGATGAGCACGGAGAGGTGCAGCTCGCCGCGGCCGCTGACGCGGAAGGAATCGGCGGAGTCGGTCTCCTCCACGCGGAGGGAAACGTCGGTTTGCAGCTCGCGCATCAGGCGGGCGCGCAGGTGGCGGGAGGTGACGTAGGTGCCCTCGCGGCCGGCGAACGGGCTGTCGTTGACGGAGAAGGTCATGGCGACGGTCGGCTCGGTGATCTTGACGAAGGGCAGCGGCTCGACGGTATCCGGCGCGCAGATGGTGTCGCCGATCATAATGTCCTCAATGCCCGTGATGGCGACGATCTCGCCCATGCTGGCGCTTTCCACCGGCACGCGCTTGAGCCCCTCGAACGCGAACAGGCTGCTCAGGCGGAAGTTCTCGTGGAGATCGGGGTTGAGGTTGTTGCAGCGGGTCGCCATGCTGTTGAGCTTGAGCGTGCCGCGGGAGATGCGGCCGATGCCGATACGGCCGACGAACTCGTTGTAGTCGATGGTGGAGATGAGCATCTGCACCGGCGCGTCCGGGTCGCCCTTCGGCGCGGGGATGTACTTGAGGATGGTTTCAAACAGCGGGCGCAGGTCTTCGCTCGGCACGTTCGGGTCGAGCGTCGCGGTGCCGGCGCGGGCGCTGGCGTAGACGACCGGGGTATCGAGCTGGCTTTCGTCCGCGCCGAGGTCGATCATCAGGTCGAAGGCCTCGTTGTAGACCTCCTCGCAGCGCGCGTCCGGGCGATCCATCTTGTTGATGACGATGATGACCGGCAGGCCGAGCGCCAGCGCGTGCTGGAGCACGAAGCGGGTCTGCGGCATCGGGCCTTCAAACGAGTCGATGAGCAGCAAAACGCCGTCCACCATCTTGAGCACGCGCTCGACCTCGCCGCCGAAATCGGCGTGGCCGGGGGTATCGACGACGTTGATCTTCACGTCCTTATAGTACATGGAGGTATTCTTCGCCAGAATGGTGATGCCGCGCTCCTTCTCGATGGCGTTGTTGTCCATCACGCGGTCGGCAACCTGCTGGTTTTCGCGGAAAACGCCGCCCTGCTTGAGCATCTCGTTGACGAGTGTGGTCTTGCCGTGGTCAACGTGCGCGATGATGGCGATGTTGCGGAGGTTTTCACGAATCATTTCCAAATGGAAGCCCTTCTTTCTGTTGATATGTCGGTTTTATGTCAGTGGGGGGAATGTCAGCCTAAACGGGACGCGGTTTCCGCCAGCTCCAGCCCTTCGTTGTTTTCAAGCGCCCAGCGGATCGACCACTCGTTTTCAAAGAGGATCACGTCGCGCTCGCGCGCGTCCTTGGCCAGAGACGAGGTGCTGGAGAGCTTCAAATCCTCGATGGCCTTCGGCGACTTGGTGATCCAGCGCACGAAGCGGTAGGGGAGCTGCTGGCGGCGGATCTCGGCGTTGTATTCCGTCTTCAGGCGGTGTTCGAGCACCTCGAACTGAAGCACGCCGACCACGCCGACGATGATCTCCTCAAAGCCGATGCCCGGCCGCTTGAAGGTCTGAATCGCGCCTTCCTCGCTGAGCTGCAAAACGCCCTTGACGAACTGCTTGCGCTTGAGGCTGTCGATGCTGCTCACGCGGGCGAAGAACTCCGGCGCGAACATCGGAATGCCGGGGAAGCGGCGCTTTTTGCCCGTGCAGAGCGAATCGCCCAGCGCGAAGATGCCGGGGTCGAACAGGCCGATGATGTCGCCCGGATAGGCGTTTTCAACGGCCTCGCGCTCGTCCGCCATGAACTGCTGCGGCTGCTTGAGCTGAATCATCTTGCCGCTGCCGCTGTGCCAGACGGTCATGCCCTTGGTGAACACGCCCGAGCAGATGCGCATGAAGGCCAGACGGTCGCGGTGCGCCGGATTCATGTTGGCCTGAATCTTGAAGATGAAACCGGAGAAATCCGGGTCGTCCGCCGCCACCGGCCCCACGTCGCTCTCGTGCGAGGCGGGCGGGGTGGAGTATTCGAGGAAGCGGGTCAGGAACGGCTCGACGCCGAAGTTGGTGATGGCCGAGCCGAAGAACATCGGCGTCAGCTCGCCCTTGCGCACAAGATCCAGATCGAAGGAATCGCCCGCGATATCCAGCAGCTCGATTTCATCCATCAGGCGCTTGTAGAGGCGCTCGCCGAGCAGCTCCGGAAGCTGCGGATCGTTTAGCGGCACATCCTGCTTCTCCACGCGCGTCTTGCCGTGGTCGCCGGATTCGTAAAGCTCCACCATCTGGGTATCGCGGTGGTAAACGCCCTTGAAATCGCCATCCGTGCCGATGGGCCAGTTGATCGGGCAGGCGCGAATACCGAGCACCTGCTCCATCTCCTCCATCAGGGCAAACGGATCCTTGCCCGCGCGGTCCATCTTGTTGACGAAGGTGAAAATCGGGATGTTTCGCAGGCGGCAGACCTTGAACAGCTTAATGGTCTGTGCCTCGACGCCCTTGGCCGCGTCGATGAGCATTACGGCGCTGTCCGCCGCGACGAGCACGCGGTAGGTGTCCTCCGAAAAATCCTGGTGGCCGGGGGTATCGAGGATGTTGATGTGGTAGCCGTCAAACTCGAACTGCATGGCCGAGGAGGTCACGGAAATGCCGCGCTGTTTCTCGATATCCATCCAGTCGCTGGTGGCGTGTTTGTCGCTCTTGCGGGCTTTGACGGAACCGGCGGTGCGAATCGCGCCCGAATAAAGCAGCAGCTTTTCGGTCAGCGTCGTTTTACCGGCGTCGGGGTGGGAGATAATGGCAAACGTCCGGCGGCGGGCGGTTTCGGCCGCGAGCGAACCGGGCATCGGCGTATCAGGCATGGGTTGATCCTCCTTGGGGCGATGTAAAGGGGCGCGAAACACGCTCCCGAGCTACTTTCAAACAATCATATAGTATATCATAAAGGATTCGACTTGAAAAGCGAAAAGGTGCAAAAAAAACGGGTGTGAAAATACAATATTCGGCAGAACGGGCGCGCCTCGAACGGGAGAAACAAAAAATCCGCCGGCGAAGCCGCCGACGGGGGAGAGCGCCGAAAGGACGATCAGGCGTGTTTTTCGCGCCGCTCGAACGCATGCATCCAGTCGGCCTTGAAGTAATAGAGCGTGAACACCAGCGTGCTCAGCCCCCATGTGATCGGATACGCCCAGGAGACCGTCCGCAGCACGGGGAAGAACTTCACGGCGACGGTGACGTAGATGACCCGGATGATGCACCAGCAGAGCATCATAACCAGCATCGGCACGGTGGATTTGCCCGCGCCGCGGAAGATGGCGGCCATGCAGTGCGAATAGGCCAGCAGGAAGAAGAACGGCGTCGTCGTGCGCTGATGCATCACGCCGAAGGCGATGGATTCCGCGTCGCCGGTGAACAGGCCGATCAGCTTCGGGGAGAAGATGAAGATCAACAGGGCGACGGTCTCCGCAATCGTCACCGAGCAGAAAATGCCCACGCGAATCCCCTTCTTTACGCGGTCATACGCCCTTGCGCCGAGGTTTTGGCTGACGAAGGTGGTCAGCGCCATCGTGAAGCAGGTAACGGGCAGGAAGCCGAAGCCCTCGATGCGGCTGTGCGCGCCGCAGCCCGCCATGGCCGCCGCGCCGAACTGGTTGATGTTGCTCTGCACGACGACGTTGCCGATGGAGATGATGCTGTTTTGCAGACCGGCGGGCAGGCCGTTTTGCAGAATTTCGAGGAGCGCGCGCCTGTCAAAGCGGACTTTCCGCAGGCTGACGCGGTACGCGCGTTCGCTTCGCATCAGGCGGAGCAGGCAAAGCGCCATGCTCACCAACTGGGAAATGGCCGTCGCCGCGGCGGCGGACCACACGCCCATGTGGAACACGCCGACAAAGAGCAGGTCGAGCACGACGTTGACGAGGGAAGAAATAATCAGGTATTGCAGCGGGTGGCGACTGTCGCCGACGGCCTGCAAAATGCCCATGCAGATGTTATAGAGCACGAAAGCCAGCGAGCCGGTGAAATAGGTGCGGAAATAGCTGATGGAATCGGGCAGAACCGTTTCCGGCGTATCCATCAGCCGCAGCATCACCGGGGAGAGCGCGACGCCGACAACCGTCAGCAGCGCGCCCGCGACGAGGCCGAAGGCCAGCAGCGTGTGGATGGTCTTTTGTATGCGGTCGTAATCCTTCGCGCCGAAATAGCGCGCGATGACGACGCCCGCGCCCATCGAGACGCCGTTGACCAGACCGACCATCAGGAAGATCAGGTTACCGGAGGAGCTGACGGCGGCCAGCGCCTCGCTGCCCAGAAAATTGCCGACGATCAGGGAATCCGCCGTGTTATAGAGCTGCTGGAACAGGTTGCCCAGAAGCAGCGGGAGCGCGAAGGAGATCAGCGCCTGCGAGATCGGGCCTTCGGTGAGCGACGTGGGGGTGTGAACAGTTTGAAAACGCATGACAGCAAAATTCCTTTGTGATTGACTTTGAAATAAAATAAACGCCATTCTCATTATACGCTTCAGTTGACAGATTTGCAACCGATCGGGCGGACGAAAATAAAAAGGGGACGGATGCGGGCGCGGTTTGAGCGTGCACGGCGGCCGAAAAAGATGATTTTCGGCGGCGGCTTCCCCTTTCCGCTTGCCTGCGCAGGATGCGTATGATATACTTTCTGTAAACAAAGAAGAACGAAATGGAAGTGTTTGCCGTGCTTGCAAGTGTTCAGAGTATGGGGCTGACGGGCATACAGGGCTACCCGGTGACGGTGGAGGCATATTGTGTGGACGGCATGCCGATGTTTGAAATTGTCGGTCTGCCGGATGCGGCGGTGAAGGAGAGCCGGGAACGGGTGCGCGCGGCGATGTCCGCCTGCCATACGCCCTTCCCCGTCGCGCGGCTGACGCTCAACCTCGCTCCGGCGGATGTGCGCAAGGAGGGGCCGGCCTACGACCTGCCCATTGCGCTGGCGATTCTCGCGGCGATGGGGCGGCTGGACGCGGAGACGATGGCGGGCATGGCGGCGGTCGGCGAGCTGTCGCTCTCCGGCGGGGTGATGGGCGTGCGCGGGGCGCTGTCGATGGCCATTGCGGCGAAGGAAAGCGGCCTGCGTGCAATCATGCTGCCCGCGTCCAACGCGACGGAGGCCGCCTGCATCGAGGGGCTGGACGTTCTGCCGGTCGCGCACCTGAGCGAGGCGATCGACCATCTGCGCGGCAGGCGGAGGATCGAGCCGCTGCGCGCCAGACCCTACGCCGAGCTGCTGGGCGAAAAGAAAATCCTGTGCGATTTCGCGGATGTGCGCGGCCAGAAGGGCGCGAAGCGCGCGCTGGAAATCGCGGCGGCGGGCGGCCACAACGTGCTGATGATCGGCCCGCCGGGCAGCGGCAAGACGATGATGGCGCGCTGCCTGCCGGGGATTCTGCCGGATATGACGCTGGAAGAAGCGCTGTTTTATCTCAGCCGCGTGCAGTTTTACAAGCCATCGATGCTCAATAGCCTGCTTTATGAAAAACGCAGGCTTGTCGATTACTTTGACAAATGTATGTGTATAATCCCCATAGAGGACCTTAAATACTTCAGGCGCACGATGGAGGGGTATAAACATTACAAGACCTCCAGGGAGGAAATAGAAAAGCTTAAGCCTGCTGTTATGAAGGCGGCTTTGGAGAGCGAGTACATACAGCCTTCGGATCTGGGCATAAAGGACAGGCTCAAATGGTTCTGGGGCGATACAACAGCGGCCAGGGCCGCTGTGGAGAGGCTTTATTTTGAGGGCGAGCTGGCCATACATCACAAAAAAGGTACCGTCAGGTATTATTGTATCCCCGAAAAAACAGGGGTGGGGGAATATTATACCGCGCCCGACCCGATATCTGATGACACGGAGCATTTTAAATGGCGGCTTTTGCGCAGGGCAAGGTCTTTTGGGCTTCTGAGCCTCAGAAGGAGTGATGCTTATTTGGGCATACACGGAATGTCGGGAGGACAGAGGGGCAGGCTTTTAAACGAGCTGGCCGACGAGGGAAA
>ERZ827168.4080-NODE-4080-length-13909-cov-4.078894_pt1 | contig 13909 bp, 10 predicted proteins | sample MGYA00519868_ERZ827168 | MGnify/ENA primary metagenome ERZ827168 (study PRJEB31778, sample SAMEA3449271) | human gut metagenome | biome: human gut; feature: human-associated habitat; material: faeces | place: United Kingdom | collected 2010/2012 ...
CGAGCTTTTCAAAAAGGCATCAAATGCGGCTGAAACAGCAGAAATAAAGGAAAGAATAGAACGTGAATATCTGTCGGTACGTTTTCTTAAAATTTGTTGGATGCCGCTCGGCACAGAAGGCAGAAATGACCTTATTGATGAACTGTACAGAGATGTGAAAAAACACGGCATATCGGAAATTCAAGAGCGTGTTAATCTTGAAATATCATTTGAACGGCTGCGAAAATATCCGTTTTGCCGTGAAAAGGGCGAGAATTACAGACTTTATTATATAATGAAATAAGGGAAAATTATGAAAAAAACACCTATAAGTATTATAATTGACGATTCGACGGCACTTTGTTATGTATATTACTATCATATGCCGACGCCTATCACAAAGGACGGCCGTCCGTTCCCGACATTTGTACCTAATTCGTTTATGAAACGTTTTTGCGACATTGTTGAGAAAAGGGGAGTTAAGGGTAAATTCAGTATAGTCCCCGAACCTGCCGGAAAAGGTGATGTGCTCCACCTGCCGGACGAACTTCTTCTTCGCGCCCTCCTGCGTGATGACCAATGCGCCGTCACGGCACTCGGTCTTTAAGCCCTTGGCGGTGAAGGTGCCGCAGTAGACCACCTTCTTGGCGTTCTGGGTGATGTCGATGAAGCCGCCGGCACCGGCCAGACGGGTGCCGAACTTGGAGACGTTCAGATCGCCGTTGGGCGCGGTCTCCGCCAGGCCCAGGAACGCAACATCCAGGCCGCCGCCCTGATAGAAGTCGAACTGGACATTGTGGGGCAGGATGGCCATGGAGTTGGCCGCGGCGCCGAACTGGGTGCCGCCCATGGGCACGCCGGCGATGGAGCCGGCCTCCACGGTCAGGGTCATCTTGTCGGAAATGCCCTCCTCGGCGCAGACGTTGGCGATCTTTTCGGGAGCGCCGGTGCCCAGGTTCACGATGGCGTCCTGGGGCAGCTCCATGGCAGCCCGGCGGGCGATGATCTTCTTGGCGTCCAGGGGAATGGCAGGGATCGCGTCCACGGGGATGCGGAACTCGCCGGTGAGGCTGCCGTCATAGGGGGTACCCAGGCACTGCATATTGTCCTCGGCGGAGCCGATGACGACGGCGTCCACATAGATGCCAGGGATGGCCACCAGCTTGGGATCCAGCGTGCCGCCCTGCACCACCTTTTCCACCTGGACGATGACCTTGCCGCCGGAGTTCTTGCAGGCCTGGGCCATGGCGGTAACGTCGATGGGGCCGATCTCACGGTGCACGGTGCAGTTGCCGTACTCGTCGGCATAGCTGCCCCGGACGAACACCACGTTGATGGGGAAGGACTTATACAGCAGCCGCTCCTGACCTTCGATATTGACGATCTTCACGATATCCTCGGTGGTGGCGCTGTTCAGTTTGCCGCCGCCGTTGCGGGGATCCACGAAGGTATACAGGCCCACATGGGTGATGGTGCCGAGCTTGTGGGCGGCGATGTCACGGTACATATGGGAGATGACGCCCTGCGGCAGGTTGTAGGCCTCGATTTTGTTCTCCAACGCCAGCGCGCCCAGAGAGGCGGCGCGGTCCCAGTGGCCGCCGATGACGCGCTTGACCATACCCTCGTGACCGTAGTGGTCGCCGCCGGTGCCGTCCCGGTGGCCCTGACCGGCTGCAAAGAACAGAGTCAGGTCGCGGGGATGGCCGGTTTCCACAAAACGGTTTTCCAGAGCCTTGGTCAGCGCCTCGGGGCAGGCGCAGCTAACGAAGCCGCCGGTGGAGACGGTGTCACCGTCCTTGACCATCAGGGCCGCTTCCTCAGCGGTAATGACACGTACTTTTTTCATGCTGTAAATTCCTCTTTTGTCAGAAATTTTTTAAGCGATGGATACGGAGTCTAACTTACTTGTTCTGGAAGTGCTTTTCCTTGCGCTTTTCAACGAAGGCGCTCATGCCTTCCTTCTGGTCGGCGGTGGCGAAGCACATGGCGAACAGCTCGTTCTCCAGAGCGATGCCGTCGTCAATGTCCATCTGCATGCCGCGGTCGATACAGGCCTTGGAATACTTCACGGCGATGGGAGCGTTGGCGGTGAAGGACTTGGCCATGGCGATGGCACCGGGGATCAGCTCCTCGGGAGCATACACGGCGTTGACCAGGCCGATCTTCTCAGCCTCAGCGGCGCCGATGACCTTGCCGGAGAAGATCAGCTCCTTGGCCTTGGCGATGCCCACGCGGCGGGGCAGGCGCTGGGTGCCGGAGAAGCCGGGGGTGATGCCCAGGCCAACCTCGGGCTGGCCGAACTTGGCGCCGCCCTTGCCCTCAGCGTTGGGGCCGGCAGCCAGGATGATGTCGCAGCTCATGGCCAGCTCGCAGCCGCCGCCCAGAGCGAAGCCGTTGACAGCAGCGATGGTGGGGATCTCCAGCTTCTCAATGCGGCGCATCAGGGCGCTGCCCCGCTGGCCCCACTTGCGGCCGCCGGCCACATCCAGGGGGAGCTGCTCGCCGATGTCGGCACCGGCCACAAAGGAACGGCCCTCGCCGGTAATGATGAGAGCGCCCAGCTCGGCGTCCTTCTCCACCTCGGTGATGGCCTGCTCCAGGTCGCCGATGACGGTGGAGTTCAGTGCGTTCAGCGCCTCGGGACGGTTGATGGTGAGAATGCCGATGTTTTCCTGCTTTTCATAACGAAGGGTCTGATACATAAGTAGATTCCTCCTAAAAAATAATATGTAAGCGTCTGTGCTGACGGAGATGTGGGTCCAGCTGCACCCGTCAGCCTATCCATGGTTGTACAGCAAATAGTATAGCAATTTATGTGCCAAGATTGGCAAGCTGTTTTTCACAAAAATAGGGCTGACAACTGTGCGGGTTTGACAAAAAAATCGGGGGATTTCGGCGGAATTTTCCTCTTTTCAGCGACCTCATTCGGGCACTATTCAAAAATGAATAGGCTGGATGCGCATATATTTTTCCCTGCGCAGGACATCCTTTCGGCAAGAACCACGAAAGCCGGCGGTTATTTTTTTACAAAAGATACAGAATAAACTTGGCACTGGCCCTTTCTATTCGCTTTTGAATATGCTATAATCAAAAATGAATAGATCACACGCGGGAGGTACTCTCATGGCGCATACACCTGACCTTCCTCATTTCTTTGAGGAAAATATCAATCTGGAGGGACTTTTCGACATCCTCAGCCCCAAAAACAATCTGGTCCTGGCAGACGATATGATGCTCTCTGACGCAGACGGCATCATTCTCCGGGTCAGTGAGAACTATGAGCGGAACTTTGGCTTTACCCACGATTCCATCGTGGGTAAGTCGGCTTTTGATCTGGAAGCGAACGGGACCTTCCGGCCCTGTATCACTGCGGAGGTCATCCGGCAGAAGAAAAAGATCACCGCCACCCAGACCATCAACCACACCCATAAAAATGTCATGACGGTGGGAATTCCGCTGTTTGACCAAAACGGTGTGCTGAAATATGCCGTGTGCTTCAACACGGTGTCCATGGAGCAAATCAACACCATTCAGCAGAACTACCGGCATTTACAGGACTCCTTGCAGCAGTATACGCAGGAGATCGCGGAACTGCGTCTCCGGGCCACTGCCACGGATCTGGTGGTGAAGAGCCCTGCCATGCAGCGGTTGTGGACACTGATCCTGAATACCGCCAACACGAAGGCCAATATTCTCATCACCGGGGAGACCGGCGTGGGCAAAAGCGCAGTGGCCAAGGCCATCCACGCCATCAGCAACCGGGCCAACGGCCCCTTTATCGAGGTCAACTGCGCGGTGCTCCATGAAAACCTCATTGAATCCGAGCTGTTCGGCTATGAAAAGGGAGCCTTTACCGGCGCGGCCTCTGCCGGTAAGATTGGTAAGATCGAGCTGGCCAACCACGGCACCCTGTTTCTGGATGAGATCGGAGAGCTGCCACCTCATATTCAATCCAAGCTGCTGCAGCTCATTCAGGAAAAGACCATCGAGCGGGTGTCCGGCACCAAGCGCATTGAGTTGGATTTCCGTCTGTTGGTGGCCACTAACCGCAATCTGGAGGAGGAGGTGCAGCGGGGGCTGTTCCGTTCGGATCTTTTCTACCGGCTGAACGTCATCCGGGTCCACATTCCCCCTCTGCGGCAGCGCCCTGAGGATATCCTGCCTATGGCGCATCAGTTTTTGGAGCGGTTCTGCAAGGAATACGGCAAGCAGCTGGCGTTAAGTCCCCGGTTTGTGGCCTTTCTGGAGCAATATCCCTGGCCCGGCAATGTGCGTCAGTTGGAAAACCTGATGGAACGGCTGGTCATCACCGCCCAGAATCCGATTTTGGACATTACGGCCCTGCCGCTGGAATACAACAGCGGCGGCAGCGCACCGGACCTCCCCTCTCAGGAGGGGACTCTGGCGGAGCGGATGGATGCCTTCGAGGGACAGATCATCCGGGATTCCTACCGCCGCTGCGGCACCACGGTGGCTGTGGCGAAGGAACTGGGCATCTCTCAGGCCACCGCTGTCCGGAAAATCGCCAAATATGTGAAGGACCGGAAGGAATGAAGCTGTTATGAATCTCATTTCTTTAAAAACAGAACTGCGGCAGGAGCTGAAGCTGACGCCGCAGCTACTGCAATCCATGGAAGTCTTGCAGATGAATTCTCAGGAGCTGCTGGACTATCTGGGAAAGATCTCCGAGGAGAACCCCACCTTGGAGCTTTCGGAAGCCTCAGAGCTTCGCTCTGCCTACGCGGAGCTGCGTCAGAAAGCCAGTTGGCTGGACGCGGGGACCTTTGGGACCTCCTTTGCCCATGAGGAGGACGGTCCCCCGGAGCCGGGGGCGACTGATAAGGAACTGGACAGCCTGTCTGCGTTTCTCTGCGATCAGTTGGAACGGAAACGACTGCCGAAGCCCATGCTGGCCCTGTGTAAATATATGGCGGAGCTGGTGGACGAGGACGGATATCTGACGCAGGAGGATCTGGACGGCCTGACAGAAATGAAGATCCCCCAGACGATGGTAGATCAGGCACTGGATACGATTCAGTCCTTGGAGCCTGCCGGTGTGGGCGCCCGGGATCTGTCGGAGTGCCTGGTGCTTCAGTTGAGCCGCCGGAAGGACAACGTCCCCTACGCTATGGACATTGCCGCACGGTTCCTCACGGAACTGAGCCGCAGCCACTATGGGCCCATCACCAAGGCACTTGGGGCCAGCATCTCTGAAATTCAGGCGGCGGAGAAGGCCATCGCTGCCTTGGATCCTCACCCCGGTCAGGCGTTTCAGCCGGCAGAACCAACCCTCTACGTCCGGCCGGACGTGTTCGTGGTGGAGCTGGAAGGGGAATTGCAGGTGCTGCTGAACGAATACTATCTTCCAAAGGTCACTGTGAATCCTTATTACAGCAGTATGGCCAAGGAGAGTGACGATCCGGAGGCCCGCACCTATTTAAAGGAGAAGCTGCGGCAGACCAAATGGCTGCTGGACAGCCTGGAACGCCGGGGCAGCACCCTGCGCCGCTGCGCGCAGGCCATCCTGGACGCGCAGAGATCCTTCTTTTCCGGACAGACTGTGGAACTGTCACCCATGAAGCTGTCCTCCCTGGCGGAGACGCTGGACCTGCACCCTTCCACCGTTTCCCGGGCCGTGCGGGATAAATACCTGCAATGCCGTCAGGGAATCTATCCGCTGCGATACTTTTTCAGTCGGGCGGTGGGACAGCAGGGACTGTCCCGTCAGGCGGTGAAGCAGCGGATGCTGCTTCGCTTCAAGGATGAGGATTCCAGCCATCCTCTCAGCGATCAGACCCTTTGCGACCTGCTGGCGGCGGAGGGGATTTTCCTGGCCCGCCGCACTGTGGCAAAATATCGAATCGAGCTGGGAATCGGTTCCTCTACGGCGCGCCGGGCCCGGAACCGTGGAAAATAAGGCATGATGAGTTAAGATCAAAAGACGGAAGGCCCTGAGTGGCTTCTACTGACACCCATTTAAATTTAGAGGTATGCGTTGATTTGACGCATACCTCTGTTTTTTGCAATGACGGGCGTATGACCGGCAAGACAGCCTATGGGACTGGGCACGTTTTATAAGAGCCGTGTAAAACGGGAATTGAAATGGATTCGTGTTGCGTAAAGCGACGTAAAAATTTTGTAAAAACTAAAAACTTTTCTTGCAATCAAGGTTGTCAGTTTGTATAATAGGCGTATGAATAAAGGGGTGAGCTTTATGGACAATGACGGATTGACCCAGTATATGCGAATCGCAATCTCTGTGGCTGAGCGGATCGCGGCGGGAGAACTGCGGGAAGGAGAAAAAATCTCCGGTCGGTCCAAGCTCTCATCGGAATACGAGGTGTCGCCGGAGACTGTCCGGCGGGCCATCCAACTTCTCAGTGATATGCGGGTGGTAGCGGTGAAGGAGCAGAGCGGCGTATATGTGCTCTCTGCGGACAACGCCAAGCGCTATCTGCAAAACTTTGAGAACAGGGCAGATCTGATGAGCAAACGCCGGAAGCTGCGGGAACTGATCGAGGAAAAGGAGGTGCTGAACCGCCGCATGGGGGAACTGTGCCAGAGTATTCTGGAGGATACCCTTTATCCTGTTCAACCGGCGGAGACGCTGCCTACGTTTAGCTGCCGGGTGCCGGAGGGCTGGTACGGCATCGGAAAAAATTTGGGTGACCTGCGATTCTGGCAGGCGACCGGCGCTACGGTGGCTGCCATCCGTCGGGGCACCACGGATATTCTTTCCCCCGGCCCCTACGCGGAGCTGTACGCCGGGGATACCGTTATTTTTGTGGGCGAAAAGAAAGCGAAGGAGGCGGTGGAACGCTTCCTGAACACGGAGCAGAAAACCGGATCCGGTATGGGTCCCTGATCGGAAAGGAGCAGCCTATGGTTCACAATCAACTTCACGCAATCGACCTCATCATCATCGCAGCCTACCTGATTTCCATGGTTTTGATCGGCGTGGTGGTGGTCAAGAAAGTTCAGAGCATGGACGACTACTATCTGGGCGGCCGGTCCTTCGGTCCACTGGTGCTGATGGCTACCGTGTGCGCCACTATCATTGGCGGCAGCGGCCTTATGGGCCGGGCGGGCGTGGCCTATTCCAGCGGCTTCAAGGCCATTATGACGGCACTGCCCTATCTTCTGGGTATGTTTATTTTCTCCGGCTTTGCCGGGCGGATCTCCGCAGTGGGCACCACGTTCCATGTGACCTCAATCCCGGACCTTTTTGAGCAGCGCTTCGGCAAGACCACCAAGGTGATTTTAGGCGGCCTGATCGCCTTTACCATGATGGGCACTGTGGCCTCGCAGGTGACGGCCACCGCCACCATCATCAATATGCTGGGCAATGAGATCGGAATTTCCTACGAGATGGGCGCGCTCATCGCCTGTGTCGTGTTTATAGTCTATACGGCCACCTCCGGCCTGTTCGGCGTGATCTATACGGATGTATTCCAGTTTGTCATGCTGATCCTGTTTGTCTACATTCTGATCCCCTCGGCATCTCTGGTTAAGCTGGGTGGCTTGTCCGTCTTTTTGGAGGGACTTGCTCCGGAATTGGCAAAGCCCTATCTGGATGGCGGCATCGTGGGCGATATCATTACCTATTTCGTCTTTACCCTGGCGGGAGCGGAAATGTGGCAGCGGGCCTTCGCTGCCAAGAGCCAGAAGGCGGCCAAGGAGGGGCTGTTTCTGGGGACTCTGGCCTATGGACTTACCATTCCGCTGGTGTGGTTCATGGGCGTGGTGGCACATCAGCTGGTGCCGGCGGAAAAGCTGGCCCAGTACGGCTCTACGGACGCGGTAGTCCCGGCTCTGGCCATTGAGATCCTGCCGGTGGGCCTGACGGGTCTGGCACTGGCGGGGATTCTGTCCGTCATCATGTCTACGGCGGACAGCTACCTGATCGTCTCCGTGCAGACCTGCGTCCACGATATTTATAAGGTCTTCAATCCCAATATTTCTGAGAAAAAGGAACTGCGGTTGACCCGCGTGTTCGCGGTGATCCTACCCTTGGGAGCGCTGGTGATCGCCCTGTACATCAAAAACGCTTACAGCATCCTGATGTTCGCGTGGAGCTTTTACGCGGCGGCGGCGGGACTGCCGGCATTTGCGGCGCTGTATTGGAAAAAGGCCACCAAGGCCGGCATCATCGCCGGTATGGTGGCGGGTTTCACGGTCTGTGTAGGCTGGAAACTGGCGGGGGTGCCCTTCGGCCTCGGGCCTACGGTCCCCGGCGCCATTGCCTGCGCTGCTGCATTGGTTGGAGTCAGTCTGGCTACCTATCGGAAGGCACCGACCCCCTTCCTGGACCCGTATCAGAACGCAGCAGGCCGCTGAACGGTTGATGCCGGTATGAAAATCTGATACCATATTCTCCGGGGAAGATTCCCCGGAGAATTTTTTGTTTTCTACGCGACGAAACGCACGGATTTCTCGTCTATATGGGCAGAGAGACAAAAAGGAGGCACGGCTATGGACGATACGCAGATCATTGACCTCTACTGGGACCGGGATCAGGGAGCCATTACAGCTACCGCCGGGAAGTACGGCAGCTTTCTCCATGCTCTGTCCTGGAATATCCTCCGCAGCCATCACGATGCAGAGGAGTGCGTTAACGATACTTATTTCCGGGCCTGGAACGCCATACCGCCGGAGCGACCAGGTGCACTGCGGGCATGGCTGGGACGGATCACCCGGAACCTGTCGCTGGACCGCTGGAAGGCGGGGCGGACCCAAAGCCGGGGCGCGGGTATGGAGACGCTGCTGGGGGAACTGGACGAGTGCATCCCCGACCATCGGGGACCGGAGCAGGCGGCGGAGGAGCGGGTTTTGGCGGAATGTGTCAGCGCGTTTCTGCGGGGACAGACGGCGGATAACCGGTATATCTTCCTGCGGCGCTATTGGTACGGCGAGGATATCGCCGCCATCGCAAAGCGTCTGGATTGCGGCGAGAGCCGGGTAAAATCTGCCCTGTTCCGCACGAGAAAGGCCCTGCGGGCATTTTTGGAAAAGGAGGGGATCGTGGTATGAAAGCCGAGCGATTGTTCCGGGCCATCGGTTTGGTGGATGAGGGTCTGATCGAGGCGGCCGCTGAGACCCCTGCGAAAAAGCGGCCCGTCTGGCGGCGGTATGCGGCTGCGGCGGCCTGCTTGATGGTGCTCTGCGGGGCGGGAGCCGCCTATCTGGTTACCGGCGGCTTTCGCGGTCATGGAGCCAGCGCAGGCGGCAGCGGGATCAATAATGCGGACAGCGCTGCGGACGCTGTGGCGTTCATGTCCTACGCCGGGCCGGTGCTGCCCCTGACCACGGCAGACGAAAATCCCGGCGTGACGGCGGAACGCCACACGGATTGGAATTTTACCCCCCGGACAGACCCGGAGGGGTACGATTCTCAGTGGGGCGCGGCGATAACGGACGGTTATATCCTCGGCAATCCAACCGATACGGATGTGACGCTGACCCTGCTGTATCCCATTGTGGGCGGGATCAGGGATCTGCTTTCCATAGATCCCAGCGTGACGGTGAACGGAGAGAAAGCGGAGAAGGAGTTGGTCATCGGCGATTATGCGGGTGGCTTTGGCGGCGCCGGCGGCGGTGACACTTCTACCCTGAATCTGCGGTATCCCAGCCAATGGACGGATTATCAGACGCTTCTGGACGGCGGCGGTTACCGGAAAGCGGCCACCGGGACGCATACACCGGCGGATATGCCGGTCACGGTCTATACCTTTACGGATTTTGAAGCGCCCACGGAACAGTATCAGGCGGCTACCCAGGCGGTGACGTTTACGGCGGATGACACCCGTACCACGGTGCTGTCCCACGGCTTTGAGGGGTACGGCTGGGATGAGCGCACCGGAGAGGTCACTTACAGCTATTTTGTACCTAACGGGAAGCGGCGGAGTAAAATCTGCAAGAAGCTGATCGTGATCGGGGCGGACCTGACGGGCTACACATTACAAGGCTATCAGGACGGCGGCTGCGATCCCGGCGAGGAGATCGACGGTGTTTCCTGTACCGTTACCCGGAGTGAGACCACGCTTCATGAGGTGCTGCTGACCCTGTGTCGGGAGATCCTTGACACAATGGAAAAAAATCCCGGCTATTACGGCTGGCTCAGCGAGGCGGCGGAGGTTTTGAACCCGGAAACTTATTGCTTGCTGGCGGAGCGGGCGTTGGAGCAATACGGCCTGTTGTCGGAGCAGCCTGCCGACCGTTATGACAGCGGACGGCTGGATGAGCTGATGGACGAGGTGCTGTCTGTGGATCGGGTACTGTATCTGAAAACGGAGGTTACCGTTCCGGCTGGCGGTACGGCGGAGGTCACGGCGCAGTATTGGAAGGCCCCCAGCTTTGACTTTGCCTGCTCCGGCTCAGGCCGCCGGAACTTGCAAGGATATGATCTGATGACCACGCTGGATTCCACTCTGGCCTTCACGGCCCAGACAGCCTCCGTTACCCATGCAGAAAACGTCCAAATCACAGGTCAGAACTTCGGCTTTGATCCGGAAAACGGCGTTACGGAGGTGAAGTTGGACCCAAACCAGCCCCATTATTATTTGGAAATTCAACCGGTTCCCAAGGAGACAGATTGACAGACGGAATGAACAGGAGGCACAGCATTGACGCTGTGCCTCCTGCGTTCATCTGTTATTTTTCGTAGAATTTGATCAGAGCCTGGGTGCCCAGATCACCGCAGCCTCGGTCGATCAAGGATTGACAGTTGGAAAGCGCCTGCTGCAAAACATTCAGATCCAGCCCGGCGTTTTCTGCTTCCTCTTCCGCAAGACGCATATCTTTCACAAAGTGCTTCATGAAGAAGCCGGGGGCAAAGTCACCTGCCAGGATCTTCTTGCCCTGAAAGTCCAGCTGCTTGCTGCCGGCGGCTCCGGTGGATACGGCGCCCAGCAAAGTATTCCCGTCTAACCCCTCCGCCTTGGCATAGGCCAGGGCTTCACACACGCCGGAGAGCGCTCCGGCGATCATGATCTGATTGGCCATTTTGGCGTGTTGGCCGCAGCCTGCGGGACCGAAATAGGTGATGTTAGTGCCCATTGCCTGGAAAATGGGGAGGCAAGCGTCGAAATCTGCCTGATCGCCGCCTACCAGAATGGAAAGCGTTCCAGCACGGGCCCCGCTGTCACCGCCGGTGACGGGGGCGTCCAGCACTCGCAGTCCCCGGGCGGCGCCCTCTTGGTAGATCCGCTGGGCCAGGGTGGGACTGGTGGTGGTCATGTCGATGAGCGTCATGCCCTTGGCGGCGCTGTCCAGAATATTGCCGGGGGCAAAGTAGACCTCCTCCACATCCTTGGGGAAGCCCACCATGGTGATGACCACCTCGCTGGCCTTTACGCACTCCGCAATGCTGCCGTGGGGTACGGCACCCTCGGATATCACGTCTGCCACTTTTTCCGGGTGACGGGCATAAATGTGGACCTCGTAGCCCGCTTTCATCAGGTTCCGCACCATGGCTTTCCCCATGATGCCTACGCCGATCCAGCTGATCCTCTGCATATTGATCCCTCCTGTGTCATTTTTTTCAGCATGGCACATTTAAAGAGGGGTGTCAAGAGAAACAACTGTCCTTGTTGTAAATACACATAAAATTGGTAGGAAAAGCGCGGAAAATTTGACATCTGAAATCTTGACGGATGAACTGCGCGGGGCTATAATCAGTCCATCAATTTCGGAGCGGGTCAACGCTCCGGCCATATTGAAAATGCGTGGATCGAGACAAGTACCGTGGCCAAACGGTCACAGCGAGCCGGGGGCAGTGGAAGCCCGGTACAACGGGGCAACGGGAATAACACTCGGGAGCAGCAATCTGAACGGCGGCAGCCCAGTAGGAAAGACGCGGCGTGCGGCGTTAAAGCACAGGGGTTTGTTGGAACCCCGCAAAGGGGCTGATTTTCAATCAGCAAGTTAGGTGGCACCACGGATGCGGCAGCGATTCGTCCTAAAATTTTAGGATCGTTCGCTGCTTTTATTTTTTCCGGAGGTGCTTTTTTATGTGCGCAATTATGGGATTTTCCACGAAGAAACTGGACAAGCATGAGATTTGGGAGTATTTCGACCGAACACTCTCCCGGGGACCCGATATGTCCAAGATCATGGACACCGGCTCTGGCTGGCTGTGTTTCCACCGGCTGGCCATCATGGGCCTGACCGAGGCCGGCATGCAGCCCTTTGAGCTGGACGGCGATATGGTGGTGTGCAACGGGGAGTTGTACGGCTTCCGCCCCCTGAAGCGGCAGCTGACGGAGAAGGGCTACGAATTCAAGAGCGGCAGCGACTGCGAGATCATTCTGCCGTTGTACCGGGAATACGGCCTTTCTATGTTTGCCAAGCTGGACGCGGAGTTCGCCATGATCATCTATGACCACAAGACGGATTCCCTCATCGCCGCCCGGGACCCCATCGGCATCCGGCCGCTGTTCTACGGCTATCTGGATGACGGCGGCATCGTGTTCGCCAGCGAGGCCAAGAACCTTATCGGCCTCTGCAAGGAGGTCTGTCCCTTCCCGCCGGGGCATTATTACGCAGACGGCAAGTTCGTCCGCTACGCCGACCTGACCACTGTTACGGAGTATTGCCATGACGATCTGGAGACTGTCTGCCGCACCATCCGCAACAAGCTGATCGCCGGTGTGGATAAGCGGCTGGACGCCGACGCTCCGTTGGGCTTCCTGCTCTCCGGCGGACTGGATTCCTCTCTGGTGTGCGCCATCAGCGCGCTGGTGCTGGGAAAGAAGATCCGCACTTTCGCCATTGGCATGGACAAGGATGCCATTGATCTGAAATACGCCAGAGAAGTGGCGGATTACATCGGCGCGGATCACACCGAGGTATATATGACCCGCCAGCAGGTGCTGGATACGCTGGAAGAGGTGATCTCCCTGCTGGGGACCTATGACATCACCACCATCCGGGCCAGCATGGGTATGTACCTCTGCTGCAAGGCCATCCACGAGCAGACCGACATCCGGGTGCTGCTGACCGGCGAGATCAGCGATGAGCTGTTCGGCTACAAGTACACCGACTTCGCCCCCTCTCCCGAGGCCTTCCAGCAGGAGGCGAAGAAGCGGGTGGACGAGCTGTATATGTACGATGTGCTCCGGGCGGACCGCTGCATTTCCGCCAACTCCATCGAGGCCCGGGTGCCCTTCGGTGATCTGGATTTCGTGAAGTATGTCATGAGCATCGACCCGGCCATGAAGGTCAATACCTATGATATGGGAAAGTACCTCCTGCGTCACGCTTTCGAGAAGGACCATCTGCTGCCGGATGACATCCTTTGGCGCCAGAAGGCCGCCTTCTCCGACGCCGTGGGCCACTCCATGGTGGATGATCTCAAGGCTTATGCCGAAACCAAGTACACCGACGCCGAATTTGAGGAAAAGCGGAAGAAGTACGATTTCGCCCAGCCGTTCACCAAGGAATCCCTGCTGTACCGGGAGATCTTTGAGAAGTACTATCCCGGCCAGGCCCCCATGGTGAAGGATTTCTGGATGCCCAACAAGAGTTGGAAGGGCTGCGACGTCAACGATCCCTCTGCCCGCGTGCTGAGCAACTACGGCGAGAGCGGAACATAAAGAATCAAATCACCTCCGTCGTTTTCGGCGGAGGTGATTTTGATACATATATAAATTAAGGGGTACACTTCGGCCTTTTCAGTGCTTTCGGGCTTAGTCAGAGGGGTTGATCTGGGAGAGGTAGCGGTAAATGCTGGCGGTGGAACAGCCGAGGGCGGCCGCGGCGCTTTTAATGGCGCCCTTCAGCAGAAAAATGCCGGCGGATTCCAGAGAAGTGATGACCTGAAGCCGCTCGCTGTGGGTGAGGTGGCCGGGCGTGACCCCCATCCGTTCCAACTCCCGGTTGATGGCGTCCAAAGCCACCGCATCTGCGGAGTTGCGGAATTTTTCCGGGGAGG
>ERZ827168.4082-NODE-4082-length-13895-cov-4.245665_pt1 | contig 13895 bp, 10 predicted proteins | sample MGYA00519868_ERZ827168 | MGnify/ENA primary metagenome ERZ827168 (study PRJEB31778, sample SAMEA3449271) | human gut metagenome | biome: human gut; feature: human-associated habitat; material: faeces | place: United Kingdom | collected 2010/2012 ...
TCGTAAGCTGCAATCGGCAAGCCGGGAGCTGAGCTGCGATAAATTTTATGCACCAGACGGGCATCCACCAGCCATTGCAAAGCATCCTCGTACTCTCGGGCTCGTGCGCCTTCCTTGACCACTTTATAGATAAACTTCTTGTTCTCCCTTGCCAGTTGAGAAGGAACAGACTTCCAAATCATTGAGATTTTCGGGAACTCGCTGAGATTAGGATGCTTGGCAAAATCACGCTCATAGGCTCCAATGATTCCGGACAATGCTTCCTGCATGGCAGAAACATCCCGTGCCTCCGTCCACATCAATACCGGCTCCGGCATACCACCGGTGACATAGTACATCTTCAGCTTCTCATACAGCGGATTAAAGAAGGCGTCAGGGATAGGTTCAAGGGTATCCACCTGTTCCAGATACTGCGCCAGATTTTCATCACCGTTGGCAAGTAGAAACTCAGCGAAGGTCATTGGGTCAATCTGCATGAAGTTGACCTTGCCTACTGGAAAAGAGGAAGGCTTCGCCAAGGCGATACCTAACAGAGAACCGGCGCAGGCAACATGGTACTGCGGTGCGTTCTCGCAGAAATATTTCATGGAGTTAATGACTTTCGGGCAGTCCTGTACCTCGTCAAAGATGATGAGGGTCTTTTCTGGCAATATCTTTTGACCGCTTGCCAACATAAGGTTTTGTAGAATCCGGTCCACATCCTTGGTTGTTTCAAAAAATTGTTTATATTCTTCGTTTTCGTCGAAGTTAAAGTAGGCTGTATTTTCATAACAGCGTCTGCCGAACTCTTTCAGAATCCAAGTCTTACCCACCTGACGTACGCCCTTCAAGATTAAAGGCTTGCGGTAGGGAGAATTCTTCCAATCCAGCAACTTTTTTAAGATAAATCGTTCCATAGAATCACTCCTCACATTTTTATTGGAGTTTTATGCTCTATAATCACACTTTTATTATATGCGAAATCCATATAAATTACAATCACAAAATTATTTATTTTTTATGCTCATAGATCACATTTCTATATGAGATAGCGAAAAAGATGTTCTGCAATAAAGGCATACCACTACCTTATAATCAGTTATATAACATCTTATCATTTCTTTTTCATTCCGGATAGGAAGAGAAAGGAACGGATCAGCATCACTATAATCAGTATAGTTATCTATTTCCTCTTTCTTTTGTGTTCCAAACATGGATATTCCTCCTCTGCTACTTTTCTTGCGGTCGGCAAACCTGCTTCGATTGTAGCATGGGAGGTTTATCTTTTCCCTCTCATAGGCTTAGCCTCTTTTATTCCACGGGCATAGCCCGTGGTTGCCTGTTTTCAACAAAGCAAAAGCCTCCGCCGTTTGGCGGAGGCTTTTTATGTGCTGCCCTCTTGATTTATAATGTAAGCGGTTACATAAAACGTAGCTGAAAAGGATTTTTACATGGCGCAGGCCTCCAATATTCTTCGCCATCATTTGCGGTCATTTGTGTATGCGCCAAAAGCAAAAGCCGTGTGACCGCAAGCCGTATTGTCCATTTTATACAAAGTGAGCAGGGTTCTTTTTGCATCAAATGTAGAAAAAGCACATTCTTCATTGACGCATTTGGAAATATGTGGTATTGTTGTCAATGTAAACGGTTGCACATATGTGTTCATTGTTTACACTGCCATAAGTTGGAGTGTTTACACAGCGTCTGACCGGATGCCGCCTGTCCATGCTAAACTGCGAACCGCCTACATAGAAATGGATTGCGGGCCCGGATAGAAGTCAGGACAACTGGTGCTATGAGTTGGTCCGCAGCTTGTTTCCCGCAAAGAGGAACTGTCCAAGGTTCCCGCAAAGCCGTGTTTTCTCTTCCGCAGTGCGGAATGGAAATAAATAATGGATGAGAAGGAGAAACGATTTATGAAGAAATCCACTAAGCGCCTGTTCGCCGCTGTGCTGGCAGCTGCCAGCCTGCTTGCTCTCACCGCCTGCGGCGGCAAGACCGAGGAACCCAAAACCGATGACAGCGCACAGACCGAGCAGCCCGCCGAATCCTCCGGCAGCAAGGAACTCTCCGTTTACACCGCCTTCCCCGAAAGCGAAGTCATCTACTATTTCAACAAGTTTGAGCAGGAAACCGGCATCAAGATCAACTATGTCCGCCTCTCCGCCGGTGAGATGCTGACCCGTGTGGAAGCCGAGAAGGACAATCCTCAGGCAACGCTGATGTTCGGCGGCTCTACGGATAACTACATCGCCGCCGTGGATAAGGGCTTGCTGGAAGCCTATCAGTCTCCCAATCTGGACAAGACACCCTCTACTTATCTGGATCCTACCGGTACCTGGAACCCCATCTATGTGGGCTGCATCGCCTTCGCCTGCAACGCCGACTGGTTTGCCGAAAAGGGTCTGGAATATCCCACCAGCTGGGAAGACCTGCTGAAGCCCGAGTTCAAGGGTGAGATCATCATGGCCCACCCCGCCACCTCCGGCACCGCCTACACCGTTCTGGCCACGCTGGTTCAGCTCAAGGGCGACGATCAGGTCTGGGACTATCTGGAAAAGCTGAACACCAACATGAGTCAGTACACCAAGTCCGGCTCCGCCGCTCCCAATGCCGTGGCCATCGGGGAGGCCGCCATCGCCCTCACCTTCTCTCATGACGCCCTGCAGCTGACTCCCGAGGGCTATCACATTGAGCTGAGCTTCCCCACCGACGGCACCGGTTATGAGGTGGGCGCCATGGCCCTCATCAAGGGCGGCAAGGCCGACGAGCAGGAGAACGCCAAGAAGTTCATCGACTGGATGACCTCCGAGGCCGGTCAGGGCTGCTACGCCGAAAACGACTCCTTCCGCGTTCCCACCAACACCGCCGCTCCTGTGGCCGACGGTCTGGTGACGCTGGATGAGGTTCCCGTGATTGATTATGACGCCGTTTGGGCTGCCAGCGTCAAGAGCGAGTACTGCGAGCAGTTCGAGAATAAGATCGCCACCAAGCCCGAGGGCTGATCCCAATAGATTTCTGATTGATTTCCCGCAAACGGGCCTCCTCCCCCAAGGGGAGGGGGCCCGCATACCAAGACAGAGAAGGCGGAACTCCCTTGCGCAGCTTTCCCGCCGCTTTTGACACTCTCACTCAGGAGGAACGCTCATGGCAAATGCCACTACCCGCGCAAAGCGCCTCAATGAAACGAAGATGATCCTGCGCCAGCCCCTGCTGCTGATTGCCATCATCCTCTCGTTCGCGCTGTTGCTGCTGTTCGTCATCTATCCTCTGGCCAAAACGCTGATCTACAGCCTTACCGACGAGACCGGCGCGTTCTCTCTGGCCAATCTCATCACCATCCTGCAAACGCCCCGGTACGGCAAGGTCTTCGGCCGCACCATGGCGCTGGGCCTGATTGTGGCCGTCATCGCCACCTTCATCGGCTATGTCTTTGCCTATACCGTCACCCGGGTCAACGTACCGGCCAAGGGCTTTTTCAAGACCATGGCCACGCTGCCCATCCTCTCCCCGCCCTTCGTGCTGTCCCTGTCCATCATCTTCCTCTTCGGCAAGCAGGGTCTGATTTCCAAGAACCTGCTTGGCATCACCGGCAGCAGCGTATACGGCCTCAAGAGCCTGATTGTGGTTCAGGTGATGAGCTTCTTCCCCATCGCCTACCTGACCCTCTCCGGCATTCTGGCCTCCATCGACGCCTCTGTAGAGGATGCCGCCTGCAACATGGGCGCAGGCCGCTGGAAAACCTTCTGGACGGTTACCTTCCCCCTGTCCCTCCCCGGCATCATCTCCGGCGCGCTGCTGGTGTTCATCCAGTCTCTGGAGGACTTCTCCAACCCGGCTACCATCGGCGGCGACTACACCACCCTCTCCATTGAGGTCTACAACATTATCACCGGCAGCTATGATATGCGAAAGGGCTCCGTGCTGGCGCTGCTGCTGCTTCTGCCCGCAGTCATCGCGTATCTTCTCAATAAATATTGGGTCAACAAAAAGAGCTTTGTCACAGTCACCGGCAAGCCCACCCAGGCCCGGAAGCTCATTGAGGAACCCCACATCAAGTGGCCCCTGTTTGCTTTCTGCCTAATCGTTTCCGCCATCATCATTCTGTTCTACGGCACGGTGATTTTTGCCTCCTTTGTCCGCACCTGGGGCGTGGACTTCTCCCTGACGCTGGATCAGTACCGCAAGGCGCTCCAGTACGGCTGGGACAGCCTGAAAAACTCCATGACGCTGGGCCTGATCTCCGCCGTGATCGGCGGCCTGCTGGGCATGGTCATCGCCTACATCACCGCCAAGCGGAACTATTTCGGCAAGCGCTTCATTGAGGTTTCCTCCGTCCTGATGTTTGCCGTTCCCGGCACCGTTCTGGGCATCAGCTACATCCTAGGTTTCAACTCCAAGCCGCTGGCCCTCACTGGCACTGGATTGATTCTGGTGATCGTGTTCACCTTCCGGAACATGCCGGTAGCCATCGAGTCCGGCACCACCACCCTGCTGCAGATCGACAATTCCATTGAAGAGGCCTCTACCATTCTGGGCGCCGACACCGGCTATTCCTTCCGCCGCATTACGCTGCCCATGCTGAAAAACGCCTTCTTCTCCGGCATCGTCTACTCCTTCACCAAGGCCATTACCGCCGTCAGCGCGGTGATCTTCCTGGTCTCTCCCCGGTGGAAGCTGGTCACCAGCAACATCTACTCCCTGTTCGACATGGCCAAATACGGTCAGGCGGCCGCCTTCGTCACCATGATGGTGGGCATCCTGCTGGTGTTCATCGGCCTGTTCAACACTGTCATTAACTTCCTGCTGGCGCCCCGTTCCAAGGTGCCCCAAGCTAAAACGAAAACGGAGGAATCAAAATGAGCCAAGAGAAGAATGAGAAGCTGGGCTTCAGCAAGAAGAGCTCCGGCGTGGTTCTGAAAGATGTGACCAAAATTTTCCAGCAGCCCGATACCGGCAAGGACTTCGTGGCTGTTGACCATATCAATCTTGAGATCAAGGACGGCGAGATGGTGACATTGCTGGGCCCCTCCGGCTGCGGCAAGACCACCACCCTGCGGATGATCTCCGGTTTTGAGTATCCCACCAGCGGCAACGTGTTCATCGGAGACCGAGACGTAGCCAAGATCCCCCCCAACAAGCGGGGCATCTCCATGGTGTTCCAGTCCTACGCCCTGTTCCCCCACCTGAACATCTGGGAGAACATCGCCTACGGTCTGCGTGTGGCCAAGATCCCTCAGGATGAGATCATCCGCCGCACCAATGACGTAGTGGAGCTGATGCAGCTCAAGGGCATGGAGAAGCGGTTCCCCAACCAGCTCTCCGGCGGCCAGCAGCAGCGTGTGGCGTTGGCCCGCGCCGTGGTCATCGAGCCTTCCGTGCTGCTGTTTGACGAACCCCTGTCCAACCTGGACGCCAAGCTCCGCGAGAGCATGCGGGATGAGCTCCGCGCCCTCCAGCAGCGGCTGGGGATCACCTCTCTGTACGTCACCCATGACCAGTCCGAGGCCATGGCCATCTCCGACAAGGTGGTCATCATGAAGGACGGCGTTATCTGCCAGCAGGGCACTCCTCAGGAGATCTACGAGCAGCCCGCCAGCCGCTTTGTGGCAAACTTCATCGGCAAGGCCAACTTCATCGACGGCATCTTCAAGGGCCGTGACGGCGAGGCCGCGCTGGTGGAGATTGGTGGAAAGACCTTCTCCATCCCTGCCCCCGGCAAGATGGAGGGTGTGGAAGTGGGCGGTGCCTGCTGCCTGACGGTCCGCCCCGAATCCTTCCTGCTTACCAAGGATGCCGGTGCTCTCCCCGGTACCGTTTCCCGTGCCACCTATTACGGTGCCAAGATCGAGTACGAGGTCATGCTGAATGAGCAGCCCATCATCGTGGAGGTCTACAACCCCCAGCTGACGGAGCGTTTCAGCGTGGGCGATACCGTCACCATGAGCCTGATCGAGGGCTGCGTCCGGGTCCTGAAGTGATCCGATTGACAACAACGCAAGCATCATAATGATAAAAAGGACACTGGCTTGTATAACAAGCCAGTGTCCTTTTTGCTGTCATTTTGCTGTTATTTGCGATTTTTGTCGCGTTTTACAGCTTTTCCATGTGCTTTCCGGTGCTGCTTTTTTCAATTGGCAGTCCGGTGAGGCAGCGGCGCAGCATATCGTAGGCGTGGTTGGCAGCCAGATCCTGAATGCGATCCCGGCGGCGCTTGCCCAACTCCAGCTTCCGGCACCACGTCCCATCGGGGGACGCCAGACCCACATACACCAGTCCCACCGGGTTGTTGCGCTCGTCCGGGTCCGGACCGGCCACGCCGGTGACGGACAGGCCAATGTCAGCTCCGGTGATCCGCCGGGCATTTTCCGCCATGGATCGGGCACATTCCTCCGACACGGCGCCGTATTGGTCCAGAAGCGTCTGGGGCACCCCCAGCACCTCTGCCTTTACGCTGGTCCAGTAGCTCACCACGCCGCCCCGATACACACTGGAGGCCCCGGACAGGGCCGTGATCCGGGCGGCTATCTGGCCGCCGGTGCAGCTTTCCGCCGTGGCGAAGGTCCAGCCCTTTTCCTTCAGGTGTGTCATGCAGACGGTTTCCAGATTAGGGACATCCACGCCGTACACCACGTCTCCCAAATAATCCGTCACCTCTTTTACCACCGGGACCAGCATGGCCTCCGCCGCCGCTGCGCTGTCCGCCTTGGCGGTAGCGCGGAGCCGGACCTCGCTGGGCTTGGCGTAAGTGGCGAGGGATGGATTCTCCATTTGGGAGATCCGCTCCCGCATCAGATCCTCCATAGGGCTTTCCCCAAGGCCGAAGGTCATAATGTCATGGGACACAATGACCTCCTTGGAAAGTCCCCGCAGATAGGGGACCGCCCAGTTTTGCAGCATGGTCCGCATTTCAAAGGGCGGACCGGGCAGCATCAGCACGTGCACCCCCTCCGCTTCAAAGGCGCAACCGGGAGCGGTGCCCACCGGATTGTCGAAGATCACGCAATCGGCGGGAAACTCTGCCTGCTGGCGGTTATTTTCCGGCATGACCAGGTGGACGTTCCGGGCAAAATAAGTCCGAATATGCTCCAGCACATCCTCCCGCAGGACCAGCGGCTTGCCGAAGGTCTCGCAGACGGTCTGCTTGGTAAGATCGTCATAGGTGGGGCCAAGGCCGCCAGTGGTGAGGATGACGTCCGCTCGCTTCCGGGCGATGTTCAGCGCCTCCCGCAGCCGTTCCGGGTTGTCCCCTACCACGGTATGCCAGAACACATTGACGCCAACAGCAGACAGCGCCCGTGAGATCTCGCTGGCGTTGGTGTTGGTGATATTTCCAAGAAGCAGTTCCGTACCGACGGCAATGATCTCAGCGGTATGTGACATAACAGATGCCTTCTTTCCGATCCGGTCAGGGCTTTACCCGAACCCAGGTCTCGCCCTCCAGGGCCTTGGCCACCAGGCCGTCAATATCCAGAACGGATTCCGCCTGCACCACGTCCTCCAGCACCGGCCGGGTGGCGGGGTGGCGGGGGGTAAAGACTGTGCAGCAGTCCTCATAGGGCAGAATGGAGGTCTCGTAGGTGCCGATCTCCCGGGCCATGCGGATGATCTCCACCTTGTCGGTGCCGATGAGGGGCCGCAGAACGGGCATTTTTGTCACGTCCTCCGTGACACCCAGGGCCTTGATGGTCTGGCTGGCCACCTGACCCAGAGATTCGCCGGTGACCAATGCGGAGGCGTGGGACTTCCGGGCCACGGCCTCTGCCAGCCGCATCATAAACCGGCGCATGATGAGGGTAAAGTATTCTTCGGGGCACTGACGGCGGATCTCCTCTTGGATCTCCGTGAAGGGAATGATGTGGACGATCATCCGGCCGCAGTACACCGTCAGCAGCCGGGCCAGCTCCAGCACCTTGTCCAGCGCCTGCTGGGAGGTATACGGGGGAGAAACAAAGTGCACCATTTCCAGCTCCACGCCCCGGCGGGCGATCATATAGGAGGAAACGGGGCTGTCCAGACCGCCGGAAAGCAGGCTCACCGCCCGGCCGCCCATACCGATGGGCAGGCCGCCGGCGCCGGGGACGGAGGGCGTGTGGATATAGGCGTACTTCTCCCGGATCTCCACATAAACCGTAAGATCAGGATGGTGCATATCCGCTTTCACGTTGAAGAACTGCCCCAGCTCGCCGCCTACATACTGGGAGATCTGAATGGAGTTCATGGGGAACCGCTTGTCTGCCCGGCGGCTCTCCACCTTGAAGGTTCTGGCCTTGGCAAATTCATCCGCCAGATAGGTCTTGGCGGTCTCCACAATGGCGTCCATCTCCTTGGCGCAAGGGACGGCGCGGGCCACCGTCACGATGCCGAACACCTGACGGGCAGCCTTGAAGGCGGCCTCCATGTCGCAGTCCTCGGTCTGAGGCTCCACATAGATAGTGCTCTGGCGAATGTAGATCTGGAAGCTGCCGCAGGGCTTCATCCGGCGGCGGACATTGCTCACCAGCTTATCCTCAAAGCTGCGGCGGTTCAGGCCCTTCAGCACCACCTCGCCCAGCTTTAAAAGCAGGATCTCGTTGTTGTTCATAATCAATCCTCCGTAAGAGTTCATAAAGCGCATATAGGATACCACATTTTTTTGTCCAGCGAAAGAGGTGGTTACGGTTTTTCCCTGTTTTTTAGGCGGAATTTCTGCCGGTTTTCTCCTCAGATTTGACGAAAGGGCCGTTGTCTGCTACAATAAGTGGGAGTTTTTCCCAAAACCGTTTGATAAAGCAAAAAAACGGATACCCTTTCCATAAGGAGGCAGATAGATGAAACGAACGATTTTGAAAAAGCTGACCGCCTGCCTGTGCCTGTGCGCGGTGCTGAGCGGGGCGCTTACCGTTCCCGCCGGGGCGGCTTCCTTTCAGGATGTGCCGTCCAACCACTGGGCGGCAACCGCCATCGACCGCTGCGCGGCTCAGGGATGGTTTCAGGGCAAGACCGCCGATACCTTCGGCGTGGGCCAGCCCATGACCCGGGCGGGCTTCGCCGTGGCACTCAGCCGTTTTTTCGGCTGGCAGAGCGGTGAGACCTACTACCGGATCTTTTCGGATGTGCCGCAGGGCGCCTGGTATGAGCCGGCCCTCCGGGCCTGCTATGAGCACGGGGCAGTCACCCGTCAGACCGGCGATTTCCGTCCCGGCGATCCCATCACCCGGGAGGAATTGGCAGTCATGCTGATCCGGGCCTTGGGCTACGGGCCCATCGCCGGTCTCGCGGAAGATGATCCGCTTCCCTTCCGGGACGTGACCACCAACAAGGGGCATATCGCTATGGCCTACGAGCTGGGTCTGGTCAGCGGTATGGGGAATGATCTGTTCGTGCCGGATCGGTACGCCACCCGGGAACAGGCTGCTGTCATGCTCAGCCGCCTGTATGACAAACTGCACCCTGCTCAGACCGCAAATGAGGTCATGGTCCTTCTCCGCTCCGGCGAGGAAGCGGAGGACCTTTCCGGATATCAGACCGTCATACTCATGGCAGGAACGCTGACCGGCGGTCAGAACCCCCGGCTGGCTTTGAGTGTCAGCAATACGCAGAAACAGGTCATGGAAACAGCAACCGCCTCCGGCCAGACGGTCCTGCTGGGTATTTCCGGTCAGTCCGGCGTTTTGAAGAGCACCGCCGCCGCAGCCACGGCAGTTGCCGAAGCATTGACCGACAGCAGCTATGACGGCGTTTATCTGAACATCACCCCGTCCGCTGAAAATGGCGACGCCCTGGCTGCCTTCGTACAGGCGCTCCGGGCCGCTGTGCCGGAGAAAAAGCTGTATGTGGCGGCAAGCGCCCCGGCCCGCAGGGAAGCAATTTCGGACTATCAGGCCCTCGGAAAGGCCGCGGACCGGATCGTGCTGCAGGTGTCCGGACATGAGGACACGGACGGCGCTGTTCCCGTATATGCCATGGAGCCTTTGGAGACCGTCTACTACGCGCTCAGCGCTCTGAATGACCAGATCCCCGGTGAGAAGCTCGCCCTGCTTTTGACGGCGGAGGGCCACGGCCGGAAGGGTACCGGAAAACCCACCGCCTTCAACGGAGACGCTGTGGCCGCACTGGAAGCCCAAGGCCGCACCTACTATTCTGACCGCTACGCCTGCGCCTATCTGGAGACAAAGGATACGGTGGTCTGGTATCTCAACGAAAAGGCGCTGGAAGCCCGCCAGCAGCTGCTGCGCTGCTTCGGCGTATCCTCCTGCTGTCTCTCCACCCCCAACGGTACTTTACTCGCCCAAGAAAGCTGAGCTTTCAAATCCGGACAGCAAAAACCGCCTTGCTTTTCAGCAAGGCGGTTTTCTTTTATTCAATTACAGGTACTTTCGCATACCGTCGGTAGCAGTTTCCACGTCGCCGCTGATGGTGACGGTGAACTTGATGTTGTTCCGCTCGCCGAATACATCCAGCCAGTTGAGGAACTTCTCAGTCTCCGCATCCACATCGGCACCCACGGTCTTGCACAGGTTGTCGATGAACACCTGAGAAATATCATAGTTGCCGGCATACAGACCGCTGATAAAGCCACGGAATACCTCATAGCTGTGCAGATCGTATTCCTGCGCGTCAATCAGGCGGATGTTGTAGTGAATATTGTAGGACATATCACGCTTCGGCTCAATGCAGACCACATTGCCGGCCTCATCCTTCGCGGCAGCGTTGATGAGTTCGATGAGCTGCTTGGTTTTGCCGGAACCCTTGACGCCCATAATCAGTCTAACCATAATAGATCACTCCTGTCATAGTTCGTCTCCGTAATAAACGGGACCTTTCGTAGTCATAGCATACCATAAAGAACAGAAAAAGACAATCCCAAAAAGTAACTTCAAAATTTGTTTATAAACACGGCAGAGCAATGTATACTCTGCCGTGTTTTTTTGCATATTCCGCTTTTCGTATTCCGCTTTCCTCAATGCTTTTCGGTCAGCTTGGCTTCCAGTTCTGCCTTACGATCCTCGTAGCCGGGCTTGCCGAGGAGGGCAAACATATTTTTCTTATACGCCTCCACACCGGGCTGGTCGAAGGGATTCACGTCCAGCAGATAGCCGGACAAGCCGCAGGCATACTCAAAGAAGTAGATGAGCCGGCCCAGCTCACGGGGGCCCTTACCGCCCACATTCACAATGACGTTGGGTACGCCGCCCTGACTGTGGGCCAAGAGCGTTCCCTCCGTGGCCCGGTCCCGGATGTGGTCCATAGACGCACCCGCAAGGAAGTTCAGCCCGTCGCCGTCCGTCTCGTCCCGAGGAACGGCCAGCTGCCGGTCGGAGGCACCCAGCCGCACGATCGTCTCGAAGAGGATCCGGCGGCCCTCCTGAATATACTGCCCCATGGAGTGCAGGTCTGCGGTAAACTCCACACTGGCGGGGAACAGGCCCTTGCCGTCCTTTCCCTCGCTCTCGCCGTAGAGCTGCTTCCACCACTCCGTCATAAACCGGAAGGCTGGATCGTAGCAGCCCAGAATTTCAATGGCGTACCCGGCCCGGTACAGCTCATACCGCAGAGCGGCATACTGCCATGCGGGACTATCGTAGGAGCCGTCGGCACAGACGTTCATCATCTCAGCCGCGCCCTCCATCAGGGCCTCCACATCCACACCGGTAACGGCGATGGGCAGCAGGCCCACGGCGGTAAGGACGGAATAGCGGCCGCCGATGTCATCCGGCACCACAAAGGTCTCCCAGCCCTCGGCGTCCGCCAGAGATTTCAGCGCACCCCGGGCCTTATCGGTGGTGGCGTAGATGCGCTTGCCGGCTTCCTCCTTGCCGTATTTCTCCTCCAGCAACTCCCGGAAGAAACGGAATGCCACGGCAGGCTCCGTGGTGGTACCGGATTTGGAGATGATATTCACGGAGAAATCCACATCCCGCACCAGATCCAGTACCTCGCTCAGTGCGTCGCCGGAGAGACCGTTGCCCACAAAGTACACGTTGGGAGTCTCTTTCTTTTTCAGATTATAATTAGGGGAGCACAGGCAGTCGATCACGCCGCGGGCTCCCAGATAGCTGCCGCCGATGCCGATGACCACCAATGCCTGAGAATCGCTTTGGATCTTCTTGGCGGCAGCCTGGATTCGGGCAAATTCTTCCCGGTCATATGCCTGAGGCAGATGCACCCAACCGGTAAATTCTCCGCCCAGACCGGTGCCGGTCTGGAGCTTTTCATGGGCCTTTTTCAAACGGGGCAGCAGTGCCTCCTCGTAAGGCTTCGGTAAAAATGTATGCAGATCAAACAACTGAACATCCAGCATGTGATTCACCTTCATGTATCAAATTTCAGCCAGAGGGCACATTTTCCCTCTGTTTGTCCAGTATAGCATTTTTCCCCGGGTACGGCAAGAGAAAAGGGGCGGTGCAAGATCTGTTCACTCAACCAGACAGGCGATCCGCAGCACCCGTGGCAGCATTTGGCGGAAGGTAATGCGCGGCACCGCCTCCCCTGCCAGCAGGGGCAGTTCCGCCACCGTTTCCTCCCCGACGGTGATGGTCAGCGTTCCCAAACGGTCCCCCGCCGCCACCGGTGCCTGCACCGCCGGCTCCAGTGTAACGGATTGGCTCAGTGTCCCGGCCTTTGCCTTTTCCAGAAGCAGCTTGTTCTCCGGCCCCGGCACCGGCTGCACGGTAGCCTGACTGCCCAGCGTCACCTTTACCGGCGGCAGCGGCTCCTCCGGCACGATCGTCTTCAGCGCATAGGCGGAAAAGCCGTAGTTCAGCAGCGTCTGCGCATCCTGAAATCGCTGGGCGGAAGTCTTTCCGTTCAGAATCACCGCGATAAGCTCCATCCCGTCCCGCTCCGCCGTGGCGGAAATGCAATACCCGGCAGCGTTGGTGGAGCCGGTTTTCAGTCCGGTAGTGCCGTCATAGAACCGCACTAACTTGTTGGTATTGACCAGTGAGGATGCCCCATCTCGAAGGGTGTCCATCCAGACTGTTGTATATGTTCGGATATCCGGATGATGCAGCATCAGCTCCCGGCTCATCAAAGCAATGTCGTAGGCAGAGGTGACGTGGCCCTCCGCCGGCAGACCGCAGGCGTTTTTGAAAGTAGTGTCGTTCATCCCCAGCTCCGCTGCCCGCCGGTTCATCCGCTCCACGAAGGATTCCTCACTGCCGGCCAGATGCTCTGCCAGTGCCACGGCGCAGTCATTGGCGGATACCACGCACACGGCCTTCAGCATCTCGTCCACGGTCAGCCGTTCCCCCTCCTTCAGCCAAATCTGACTGCCGCCCATGGAGCAGGCGTGAGGTGAGGCGGTAACGGTGTCCTCATAGCGCAGTGTCCCGCCGTCAATAGCCTCCATGGTCAGCAGCAGCGTCATAATTTTAGTGACGCTGGCCGGTTCCAGCTTTTCGTGCTCGTTTTTGGCAAACAGCACGGTCCCTGTCTCCTTTTCCATCAGCAGCGCCGAGGGAGCGGACACCTCCACAGCCCGGGCGCTGACGCTCAGCAGCAATACGGCGCCCATCAGCGCCAGGATTTTTTTCATGATGACCTCCCCTTTCTGATCGGTGCATTATATGAGTGTGCAAAGGCGTTCATGCCGCCGTCATTTGACCCTCGGAGATCCTTCTAACTTTTTCAGAAGACCCGCCATTTTTCGTGTTGCAAAATAAAGAAAGGTCTGCTATAATACAATACGTTCCTGCGGCTGTAGTTCATCGGTAGAACGGCAGCTTCCCAAGCTGCATAGGTGGGTTCGACTCCCATCAGCCGCTCCAGATTGAAATGCCGTGGCATTTCGCGGCATTTCAATTTTCTTTCCTTATTTTAAAGTTTCCTCTTGACAAGTTCCCCGGGAGTATGGTATCCTAATATTTGCCGATAAGCTGCCGGTGTGGTGGAATGGTAGACACAGGAGACTTAAAATCTCCCGGTAGCAATAC
>ERZ827168.4083-NODE-4083-length-13892-cov-4.782901_pt1 | contig 13892 bp, 8 predicted proteins | sample MGYA00519868_ERZ827168 | MGnify/ENA primary metagenome ERZ827168 (study PRJEB31778, sample SAMEA3449271) | human gut metagenome | biome: human gut; feature: human-associated habitat; material: faeces | place: United Kingdom | collected 2010/2012 ...
CTTTCTCAATTCCATAATGAGAATTTGATTGGAATCAATAGTTTCGAGGATTTACATTTTTTTCTCGCTTCATTGTCTATGTCACTGCCGTTCGATATGATTCGTACTCTCATGATACGAACGATCAAAGTTCAGGACAGTCCAACAATTCAGCATTAGCATGGTAACATAAATCGAAATCGAATGCAACAGGCAACTGCAAATTGAGAAGCGATACTGCCGATTTCCGCGGTTTCTATTACAAATCCCCACACTATCGCCCCGTAAGCAGGTGCGCACATGAGTTCTTTCATCGTGCGCCGGATGGCGTTTTTCAATTCCGCACCGGCAAAAAAGTGGTTGGTATCATAATATGATACCAACCACTTTTCGGTGCAGCAGCTTTCGTAATCAAGTAGTATGCCCGCTCCCAGCAGATCCTGTTTCAGCCCATGCTCCCAATTTTGTTGCCATTTTCGTACATATCCGCGGCATACTCGCGGTGATTCTCCCCCTCGTATGGTACCCAACCAAGGCTCGGAATATAGACCTCATCGCCGGGCTTCGGGCGTATTGGTCATATACCAAAGAGTTTTCCTGCGATAACGGCCACGCCGACCACAAGTAAAAGGATAAACGCCGTGCTGCACCCGCAGCCGCTGTTGCCGCCGGAGGGCGATCTGTTGGAGCTACCGTTATTTAATTCATTCCAAACGAAATAGTCTCTGCCATCCACATGCCCATCACCATTGAAATCAGGAAATCCAGACATGGCAACCTCCTTTTCATAACGCAGTGTATGCATCCTTAAAACCACCAGCGTGCTTTCCACTATTTCAAATTCTACCACATATTTTTTTGTTGTAAAGCACGCTTTCCCACCGGTGCAAGTCTCCGACAGCTGCGGCGTGCGTTGGTATTGGGGCGGGTCGTTCCTCCCTTGTGTCTGGCTGCGGCCACACAGCGGCACACAGGGCCAAGCAAGCGGTGATCACAGCTGTCACGATGCGCTTCTTCATTGTTCATCATCCTCCTTTTTGAGCGTAAAACGAGCGCCCGGTTTTTCTGCCGCTTGGCAGCGCGCCGGACGCTCATCGTCATAGTGATTCAATTCTGCGGACAGCCGCCACGCCAGCCGAAATCCGGAGATGAAGCTGTCGAGCGAAGTGTCCTCCGAAATATGGTCCTTGGCATCGATGATCTTCAGCACCAATCGGCGCTCCGGCTTGCCCAGCGCCTCAATGAGCGCGCGGTGGCATTCCTCGATTTCCCGCTTCGTCGCCGTCAGCTCCGGCGGAGTGTAGAAGCAGTCGTACAGGTCCTTCAGCAGTTTGTTCATGTGCTCGCCTCCTTGCAGCACAAACATATACCACAAGTCAGCAAGAATAGCTACTGAAAGATTTGGAAAAATAGGGGCTGAAACGCATAGTTTCAGCCCCTATTGAGGATGCGGGGTACCCGTGGTGCGGGCTCGCGGGTTAGCTACACCATTACTTGTCGTGTTTGACATCGATAAGGTGCGATAAACTGCATAAATGGTAAAAGTAACGGGGCTCCCATCAGACATTTAGCCAGCAGGAAGCCCCGTTTTCTCATTAAAATATTTTAGTCAGTAGTGTTCACGGCAGATGTACACATAGGGAAAGTTTATATTGTAATTTTGATCTTAGCGTACAATTCTGGAGTCTGCTCATGCAATCGGATTGAGAAGGCACAATAGGTCATCCCTTTTTCAATGCATTTCATAAATTCTTTATAGTAATCCTCTATCTCCGAATTTATTGTAATTTCTTTTACACTCGGATTTAGCGAAACTAAAATATAACAGGCACGGTATCCCTCATCCAACAAACGTGAAATTTCAGTCAACTGCTTTACAGCTCTTTCAGAGTATACCGTTGGAAAAGTAGATTTCTTGGAAAATGACAAAGTACTTTTAATCTCAATGAGTGTGTTTGTATCGTGAATAAATAAGTCTGCTTTATAATTCCCGATTTTATATTCATGGGAAATCTTTTTTCTTACACCCAAAAATGAAAAATACCGTCTTCGAATTTGAGCTTCAATCACCCTATTGGTCTGCGCCAAGTTTAATAAAATAAAACCCTTACGGTATTTTACTGCGTAAACGGCATAGGCAGTCCTTGTGTTCGGTGTTTCTATCGGCCTCAACAAAACCGTTCTACCTGTCATATCGATGAAATTGCTGAGTCTGCAGGATGATGGAATGTAGCAGACCGCATCCTTTCCGCCTATATTTACACTGCATAGGAATCGATTTTTTATTTCAGCTTGAAAGGTCCCATATACATAGTCTATAGATTTAGGGTCTGCCATCTGCTACCTCCCTTCTTAAATTCTACCGTGAATCACATCGTCTACGATTTTATCCAACTCTTCAATTTCAATCAAGTAGCCTTGAGCACGCTCAATGATATCGCCATTACGATAAATCATATCTCCATGCTTCTGAAGGTACTGTGCATCAGGCTCCTCAATTATCATTCTCGAAGAAATACCATCATTCACACGCAACGCCACACGACCATTTAACTGAGCCTTCGTCGTCGACGGGACGAGTTTTGCTTCTGGTCTTTGCGTACAAATTACAAGATGAATTCCTCTGCTTCTCCCAGCTTGCGCAATTCGTTGAACCGGCTTATAAAATGCGTTCTTTTCCTTTGTTGTTTCCAGTTGGTCAGCTAAATCCGCAAACTCATCAATAACTACAACAATCGGCGCAAGCTTTTCAGCTACCTTTTTGTTATACTCAACAATATTGGCAACCCTTGCCTCTGCCAGGAGTCTGCCCCTACGTTCGGATTCTTCGAAGATAACTTCCTTTATTACTTTCGTAGCTTCAGTTGCATCGGATATAATCCTACCTGAATACAAATGTGGCAATCCTTCGAAGTGAATAAAGTCCTCCAACTTTGAAGATGACAGAATTAACTGCATATCCTCTTTTTCAGGATGTGTCATCAGCAATGCAGCCAGCATGGAAAATAAAAACACTGATTTACCAGAGCCGGTACTACCACCAACAAGCATATGCGGCATTTGGCTCAGATCCTCAATCAAATCTTTTCCGTTTGGTGTTCTCCCAAGAGGGAAGAGCAATTGCTCTGGCGATGTTACCTTTGGAATTGAACTGATTACATCCTTGAAGAGAACCTTCTCTCTCTGAAGCCTCGGGACATCCAGCAGTAATTCATCTGAATTTGGAACCTGCTGAATAATGACACCTGTTCGCTTCATTTCACGCCCTATATCCTCAAGATGGCTTGCTAATCCCTGTAAGGCTTGACCACGACCGAGTTTAAACTTAATGCGAATAACACTTGGACCAACTACTGCAGATTTTGCTTCACATTCACGAAGAGCAACATGATAGTCTCCACAGGAGCGTTTGAAATCCTTTACCAACTGCTCAATCTCTTCGGAGGAAACACCTGTTGTCTTGCACCCTGTCTTTCCTTGAGACTCCACCTCGATTGGTTCTATTCGAGTTGTTCCGTTTTCAACGATAGCAGTTCCCTGTTCGGCATCAGATTTAGTCTGCTCTCTCATCTCGGCCGAGTATGATGGATTTCCAAATTCGTAGACGACAGTTCCTTCTTCATTTGACTCGGGAGTTTCATCGGAATCGTAGTCGGCAGTAAGGGGCTCCTTCAGAATAGTATCCTCTCCAAGAACCTCCTGCTGTATCTCCTTTGCGGTTAACAGTCTATACTCAATCGGACACCCTCGATACTCAATTGGGCCTTCATCACCGTCTGCATAAGCACACTGGATGACCTTACCTCCAGAAACTTCACTTAACTTAATATGCATTAGCAAACCGGAAACCTGAATATTGATATTTCCACTCGCTCCATTGCCGAAGGCCTTTTTAAGAATGCCGCACCACCGCTTCTGCCATTCGGAATCATGTACATTTCTAAAGCACTCGGAAACAATTTGGTATTTTAGAACCTCTCGTCTCGCAGAAATAAACATATCAGAAGAATTCTCATCGACAGAAAAGATTTCTTTAAGCATTCCTACGATTGACGCAATCTGACCTGCCGCGTGGCCAGAAATTAATTGTCTCCCATCATCACTCTTTGTAATTGTGGCATCTGGTGATTCATCTCTTGTCTTGACCTCTATTGGCTGAATTAGCAAAGTATTAGTCTCAGCAATATATTTCAATCCAACAAGGTCAGCTCGTTCATTTCCAAAACGACTATCCTGAAGCCACAGTCGAGCCTTGTCATCATCAAGTGATGCCACCAATGAGTCCTGATTATTTCTCGTATACCAGGATGCTGCAAAAAGCGTGCCGATAAGCCCTTTTTTCTTATTATCTATTGCCTGTGTGTCAGCGCCAAACTTTGGAATGCTGATGAGTCCGTTAGATGCAATGTGTCCAAAGTTTTTTAGAATACCAATAAGAGTCTCTGGCTTCGGGTACAAGTTATAGGTGCGTAACATGGTTAAGTACTGCGTAATAATTCTGGAATCACTGGATGCCCACACATTTACCATTCGACGATCATACTGCATTTCTCCAATTGGAATAGCTCCATTGGGGTCATAATTATTGGTATCTCTATCGGCCGCAACGAGCCACTGCACCATACCGTCCTGAATAGTAGACACAACCGCCGTCATATCCGCACTGCCATTATATGTTGTGCGAGGATTCATGTTGTTGCTAATAACATCGGCAGACTTCATTAGCTTATGATAGTCTCCAATTAAGCCAGAATCCATCTCTGATGAAGGGAAAATGCTTCCTCTGTGCTGAATCTCATCAAAATCATAATCATAGGTAACAACGAGCGGGTTAATATATAGGTTCTTATTATTGGGGCCAAATTCGATTGCATATGTAGACTGATCAAAATAGAACGCAATATGAACTGGCTTTTCAGAAAGAGCGGCCTTTACATCGCTCGCAGATTCAACATTGCGGATGCTAATTGCAATCTTACTCTGGCGAATGAACTCGCCAATTTCATAATCTTTACCAGAATAATCCAACCTCGAAAGTTCTGTATTTCCATTTTGCTTCCTTGTCAGGTAGACATCATAAACAACTTTTTCACAACCGCTTTTATCCATAAAGGTCTTGATTGCACGTATATTAGCAATCAAGTCTGGAGCATCGACGGAGCAAATTCGAATTTCGTTTTTGGTGTAGGGAGCAAAGCCAATCCATCGCGTTAGGATTTCCCCGATTGATTGAGTTCCATCATCACCCAAATACCTATTCGTCTTATTTTCAAATGTTGGTAGCATTTCGATATTTCCAGAGCACGGTAAAACCTTGTCATCTGAAGTCTCAGTAACAATGCTATTAGCAATAACAAAACTCAGAATCTGAGGAAGTTGGGTTAATACAGTTGTCAGAGCAACTGCATCATCCTCGCTAAGTTGTGATTTCTTTGAGGGGAGGATTTTAAAAATCTCATAGTATCTCCATAAATAGATTGGATGTAAAGGAAGGAGAATCGCCTTCCACTCTTTGGGTGTCTTTACATACAATACATCAAGAAGCAATAGCGCTCTTGCAATAAAACTGGTACTGCTTGGACTCATTTCACGCATAGCAGGCTCGTTGATGCTAAATGCGTGGTACAGTTTTGCCCAAGCATCAATGTAGCCAATCAAGGTGTTGCGTGCTTCTTCGTCAACCCCAAAGCTAAGAACCGGATAATACATTATCATGTCCAAATTGCCGAGCAGTTTATTGCGAAGTGTCAGCAGTTCCTCGATTATAGGGATGAACATCTCCGCCGTTTCAATATTCTTAGCTTTAAACTGTGCGTCAAATTGTTTTATGAAATCAAACAGAGACTGACTACCATCAATTCCACCGTGAAAAGCTACCATAGCTTCTGCATCTACGGGATTAAACGAATTGAAGCTTTTAATATCCGCAGAAATAGCGTCCTTAAGTACACTTTCTTCCGTTTCCATTAAGCCGCCCCATGCTATTGGATTACAAACAGTGCCAACAAGTCTTCTCAGATCTGATTGATGGTTTTCAATGACTATCGTCCTGTCATCAAACACTCCACCGATGGTTGGGATACTATCATTGTTTTCTTCCGTCTCTGGGTCAAAATGTTTTTTTAGCTCCTCAAGCAGTTCTTTAATAGAGGCAGCATCATTTTCGTCACCGTTGACAATGGCATCAGAAATCAATTGTCCCAATTCCTTTGGGCGAATAGGCGCCGCCTCAGAGGTAACATTAGGTGTATCAGATTCAGTCCCATCGGAATTCTTAACCGAGCTTTTCTTCTTTTTCTTGGATTCATTTGCCTTTGAAGCCGAAAATAACTCCTGCACTGTCGCAAAGTCTAATTGCTTCAGGATATCTCGTTTTCCATATTTGTAAAGGTTTTGAAGGAGGTTATATGCATTTTGTAGGCGAATTCTATCATCGCCCTCGGTTTTGGCTAAAGAACGGCTCAGTTTTTTTCGAGAATCTTCGCTCAATTGCCCAATTGCAAAAATTAATTCACGATTTCTTGTTAAACGGTCACTTGGTTTGTATTTTGTCCCGAGGATATCAGCATCACACAGGAGATTTAGTCTCCACATGTTATTAGGGATTGCTTCCGCTACTGTTTCTTCATTGGAAATTGACTGAACAAATTCCATAATAGCTTCAAAGGAATAGTAATCTGAGGTCTGCTGCAGTGCACGCCAGAAATTCTGCGTAGGTGCATTGCTTTCGTTTGAAATCTGTAACTCCAAAAGATATTTTGAGACATCTCTTAATGAGATAACATCAAACTCAGCAAGAGAATGCAGTTTGTCTGTGTCTGTTTTTACAAATACAACGATATTACCTGCATACTCGGGAACACTTCTCCACAGAACAGCCTTCTCAATTGACGGAGTTAGAGTATACTCTGATTTCTCAACATCTGTAGAAATACCATACCCTACTGCTGCCATATAAATATGAGTCTTTCTTTGACTTGACAATTCAGCAGCTATTTCATCTGGCTGAATACCGTTAATTCCTTTAACAAGAATTCCAACCTTGGAATCTGCCAGTCTTTCTAACAATAAGCCTACAACGAGACTTTGTTTATTCATCATTAGTCTGAACCTCCTAACCGAATCTGGAGAATACCGTCTGCCATTACCTCGGCAAAATCCATAGATTCAAGTAATGCAGCAAAGGAAGTGAAATTCCGTTCGAGGGAATCTTCGTCAATCTGCAAGAGCATGCCACTACTCTGGAGTTTTTCAATTTCATATGTACTTCCCCCAATAATAATGCCAAAACGCTCCCACAAGCGGTTTCTCATATCGTTACCACTAAGCACTTCGTCAGGGCTTACCGTGCTACGAAGTATCATCTCTAAAATATCTTGCGACAATACAAATCTCTTGTTTGGATGCATTTGATCTGGTGGATATAACATTCCTGCAGAGGTCCCTAAAATTTTAAGGCAATTGACCGGATGTGATGAAGCTTCTAATGCCAGCATATCGTACATTGTTTCACCAAATACCAGTCTTGCTGCATCGTCTGTTGCGCAGGCACTTGCGCGTTCCTTTGCCAAATTCCACAGAGTGCTAAACTCAACAGATGCTTTTTTCTTTTCGTCATAAACCGGAGTTTCGGATTGAAGCAAATCTTCCTTGCTGTAATCCTTTTCTTTCAGCTTTTGTGCATAGCCCCATGCGTAAAACCGGTTAATAGACTTGTGCATCTGAGTATATGCCATTTCTGATGCCCGTGCTACACTGCTTTGACTTGGAGCTATTCCGGAGAAATCCAGTAGAACAGGTCTAATATTTTCGCCACAATAAAATGCTTCAAGCAGTGCCATGTAACGAACCAGGTGAAATATACAGAAGAAATTAAAAAGTCGTAATTGCGTTAACGGATTTGGATGCCTCTTGAGATTATCCATCAAGCATAATCCACTTTCATTAAGGCCCTTTAAATACCACTTCACAGCTTCATTTTGTGACTTAAAGGCTGGTAAATCCTCATGTCTACTTTTCTCAAATATCTGCAGAGAACTCTCTGAGACTGGTTCAAAAAGGAGTGATATCGGATCCTCTGCCTCATCAAGTAGTCTCTTAATATATTCTGCTAACTCTGGGCAATAGGAATGGATTAGGCCGCCAATAAACTCTCCTGTATCCTCATAAATTGAGGATCTTGTAAGAAAATATTTTGATCCTGCAGTAAAGGATATCATATCATCCTTAAGCCCCTTTACTACATATACACCCTTATCTGCTGATAACAGTCTCTGCATAACATTACGCATGGATTCAACAGAGCCTTCAGCTATTCCATCTTCAATAGCCTCGTTTTTTGCTAACTCAGCATATATCGTTTCGAGCTCACTTCCTGTAGGCACATTGCCCTTTGCATCTGAAACTAAAGCAAGTCTCTTTATCTGCATTGCCGTGTTAAAGCCACCAAAAATGCATCTTTGAACTCCGTTGGCAACATGGACAGGCTTAATTGAGCCTCCATTTGGCGTAAACCCAACATATGTGCTGTCTACTTCTTTTCTAAAAGAATGGAGCTTTATCTGCTCTGCCATGTTATACCTCCTTTGCTTTCTCGCCTTCGATAGCGGAATATCTTTTTTCCTCTCTGTCGATGGTTACTGATATTTTCTTTTTGTTTTGGATATCCAGTAAGGAGATTGTGATAGTATCATCCTCATCTAAATCCCCCAAAGATTGAAGTTGCTCGACAAAGCGCCAGACCTTCTTGACAAGGTTAGATTCCATGAAAAGGACTGGTACACCTCGCTCAGCTTCCGACAAGAGCATATACATGTCAAAATCAATTTTGAGGAAAATGTTTGCAGCATCCTTTTTCTCAAGACGAATATAGCTTGCGGTCATGTCAATTCCGCTCTTCATGCTTTTCAAAAGAGTCGGTCTGCCAATCTTCAATCCACTTTTCTTAATTGAACCCGTGGAAATCAGAACCTTCCTCGGCTCATTATCATAACGATGGCCTGTCCAAATCTGCAACTCCGAGTTAGAGGCTTTTACAGCGCCAAAGAAAGCATTTAACCTTCGAACCAATTCCTTGACTATTTTTCCATTGTCCTGTCCTAAAAACGCCTGGAATCGAGTAGCATCATCATCCATGATTGTTAGAAGCGCTTCTCCGTTTTTATTGAAGAAATAGAATTGCCTTTTTCTCAGCCTAAATAACTCATCGTTATCATAGGCTATGGCTTCAGCAGGAATCTCATAGCCATCCACCCAACTATCGTTTGGAATATCATTCAGCAAAATCCTCTCATCCCATATGGGGTGAGAAATAGTGACCGGGTCAATTGCGCTTCGAATTGCATCAAACAGAGCCCCCTTCCCAGAGAATACCAGGTTGACCAGATTATACTGATTACTTCCGGTTGTACGACCTATTTCCTTACAGCTTCTATTGCCGAAAATCAGATAGGCAATAAGGCTTTGTAATTCACGCACGGTTGCATGATATCCCTTCATGGATACTCGTTGTAAAATCACAAAAAGCCGTTCTTGAAATAATGCACTATTAAGTAGGGTGCAATTTTTATGAACATCGCAGTTCTCATTTAAAGGGCATCCGGCACATTCTGTATAATGCGTGGAATCTGTCAGCTTTTCTATGGCCTTCTTCAAAATGTCTGCGGTTAACACTTCTCTTTTGCTTAAATCAAAAACTACTACATTACCATTCTCAGTTACTTCATCATGAAAAACAACCGCATGGCTCATCTGAAAATAAGCATCCCTTATGGGCTGAAATTCAGAATACTTTTGATAAACCGAATATAAGACAGCTGCATTAATTGCAATAACAAAGGGCATATTATTTTCTCTTGCCGACTTCCATTTCAAATAAATGTCCTCATCAGAAAGTGTACTTGCGTCTAATTCAATGCGAATTGGCTTTCCCGAGCCTTCCAATTTATTTTTTAGCATTCGGATAACATGGGTTTTCCCATCGCCCGGATTGCCGGTAAGCACTATGTCCTTACCACTAAGCGCAGATTCTATAATGGCTGTATCCAGTTTTGTCTCAAGATGGATTGCTGACAGCAGTTCGGATGCTATATGATCAGCATATGCACTGGAGCCTCTATAAAAATCTCTTACAAACTGAAGCCCGGTCTTAGTTTCATCATTTGTAGGCATGTGTGGCACCTCCTCAAGTTTAGAGAAACTCCATTCTTCGTCCTCATCTATCTGATTACTTACAAGAAACCCCTGCTTGTCAAAGTCACGGATTCTTCGATAAATAGGTTCATAATTCAAACGGCTTTTTAACCATCGATTTCGCCAAAAATCAATAATCTTTTGGGTTCCGGAAACATAGTCAGCCATATCCGTGTAGTATTTCGGCTTCGACTCTTTTCCTAAAAGGTAATCAAAAGTGTTTTCCGCCAAGCATGCGCCATATACAATCCTTGACATAGCGTGCTTGGAAAAGTCCTTTGAGTCCTCATTGGTCGATTCGAGCAATTCACGAATCGACATTGTGAGAAGTCTCATTTTAGGGCTTGCTCCTTCGCCAAAGACATGGTTAATGCGGTTGAACCCATCACTTGTCGCTTCAGTGAGGCTCATCGTCGTTGCCTTGCTTATGTGCATCGTCCCAAAGCCTATTGTCATTCCAAGCTTTTTCCAAACAATATCAAAATCTGTATTGAAAATGCTCCCAGGCATCTTAAGGCGATTATACTGGCTGGAGCCAACATAATACAATGATGTAGTACCTACATACACAAGATCTGCTGGTCTACAAACCGGCATTCCTTTCAGTCTACTGGCAATTTCACTCGCCTTATCAGCATATCGTTCCTTATAGTCGTGAATAACCTGCGGAGAGGTTGCTAAAAGCGCTACAAGTTTGCCGCCCAAAATCTCGTTATATGGGGGAATCGCTCCACATACATTCAGTTCCATCATACTCGAACCAATATGTTTTGTCTTTTGTGCAACCAATGCACCTCTAATGGCAGAATTTCCAGTCTCGCTTTTGCAAAAATCTATCCAAATCTCATTGAAATTTTCTGCATTAATTAGATCTCTGATTGCCTTTTTTGCGCTCAAAAGACGGGCAAGCTGTTCCGCACGTTTCCTGCGATAAAGAGCTCTTTCGGCATCAATAGAAATGCTACCTAATTCACTCTTTTCGATATCATCGACATCGCCTTCCACTTCATTGCGTAAAAGCTGCTGGCGGTTTTGCTCTGCATTAGATGCCTCATCTAATAGAAGTTGAATATCAGTATCAGTGGGATTTTTAACAACCATTGCAGTACAAAGTTCTGAATAGTCGATTCCATCAATGCCGTCTTCTAAATAAACCAGAAGTTGCTTGAACTCTTCCTTTGCGCGGTCGTTATCTACAGTAACAATTCTCTCAATAAAAGCCTTTTGGTTCCAGCCGATATAGTCATCTCGGCAGGTAATCTGTACTGCGCAATTTTCGAGTGACGCTATTCCCATAACCGCATGCATCGGATGAGCAGCATCTCTGATCAAATACTGCATAGTTCTTCCCGGTGTTGTTTCAACAGGGGTTGACCATGTCAACCGAAAGTAACGCCATATCTCCGATGTTTTGAGTCCTGTAAACACATCTCTGTCATTTTCGCGTACCAACTGTAGATATGGTTGGACAGCCGCCTCAATTGCTATTTCTCCAGTATGTACACGCTTTATTCTTTTCTCCAGTTCGTCGCCATCAGCGATAAGCGCTGCTATACTCTGCTTATTTGTTCCTGGGTTTTCCATTCGGTTAATAAAATCGGTATAGCCTACAAGTCTCTCGTGGCGGCTTTCGCTCATCCAACTCCGAAGCAATGCTTTAACCTCCGGAGAGGTCGTGTCATGCATATCAGTTCCATTGAGAGTCGGCAGACTCATATATATAACGCCATTTCTATAGCACGCCTTCCAAGAAGCACGGATTAAATCTCGAAACAGAAACCAAACGGCACGATACTTTTTGCGCTGTTCAATGTTATATTGGCAATCCTTTTCAACCCACTCGATCTCTCGTTCAGCTATTCTTGCAATAGTAAGTGTTGGAGTTTTTTCGGTAATCTCAGATGCTGCATTATAAAAACGAACCCTGAATTCACCTTCTAATCTTGGGCGAAAGGGGATCTCTCTATTTATCATTTATCACCACCTCCTTATTGAAGTAATGTTGAGGAATCGATAAAATAAACATTCCATAAATATATACTCTTCATTTTGCTTAACGCCCCTAATTGTCTTCTCTGTTTATAAAATCAAACCAATTACCCTAAATTCTCATCTGGCACAATCTCTACAATATCCTCAATCCTGCAATCCAGCGCTACGCAAATCTTCACGAGTATCTCCGTGGTGACGTGCCCATTCCGTCCCATTTTGGTGACGGAGGCTGGGCTGATACCTGCCTTTTCACACAGGTCTTTTTTCTTCATGTCCTTATCGATGAGTAACTTCCAGAGTTTTTTATAACTAACCGCCATAAAGTCTCTCCTCCGTGCCGATATATAAAATGCTCTGCCACCTGGCAGAGCATTCGAGCTATTACAGCCGCACTACCAGGGCATATTTCAACGCCTGACAGCGCCATTTTTATGATAGCACATTCGGTCAGAAAAGGCAAGAAAATGATAAATCCGCACGAATTCCGACTCTATTAAATTTCTTTTCGAGCCGCAAAAGAAACGGTTGAACCTTCGGGCAGTCAGAGCTACAATGCCAATACCTCATAGCGAGGACAAACTGATTGGAGGTCAAATGATGAATTACGAAGCAAGCCCGTTTCAGAACTACGAATCGATCACTATTGATGAGCTGAAGGATCAAGCTAACAGCCTACTGAATCTGGTAACGGAGGAACAGCGGCCGCTGCGCGTATGCATGAATAATGGCAAGGAGTTTCTGCTGTTCCCTCAGGACCTGCTCTCTCCGATCTGCGATTCCGAATTTCGCTTAATCCTGCTGTCGGCAATACGGTATGCTATGGGCAGAAATACATATATGCCTGTGGTGGTTTCCGGTTATATTAAGCGCCACCTTCGGCTCCTGGACGATAAGTTTCTCGCGCTGGCTACCGATGATATCAGGCAGCACCTTGAAAACTATGCAGAGCATGAGCCAAATTCGAATCTTTGGCATGGCCTTTTGGGTGCACTTGAGACAGAGCAGAGAGAGCGTGCCACTTGTAGGGCAAGAAAAATCAGGTTGTGCCCAGCCTGCGGGAAGCCCTTGGAGGTCATGAGCATTGCCGACAACCAGCATTCACCAGGCGGATTTGATGTAATTGCCCACTGCCGTAACTGTCTTTCTGATTATGAATGGTTCTGTGATAAGGATGGCGGTGTCTCTGATATGAAGCCGTATTTCTTCGGGTAAGGCGAGTGTACGTTTTTCGGCAGGGAATTTTGGGTATATTCCTTGTCTATAGCGACTCAACCGTTGAACTATACGCCAACTTCCGTAAAGCGATCAAAAGGGCCGCACCTGCTCGTATGAACAGGTGCGGCCATCTAAAAAGTCGCTCGTATTGGAGGATATCTAATTCAGTCTGAAATAGCAGGTGTTTTTCCCTTTTCCTTCTTTCTTCAGTTCACCAGTTGCGACCAGCTTGCGCAAGGCCCCCTCTATGGAGCTGTCACTGAGCGTTGGGCAAAGCTCTCGGATATCCTGTTTGTTGAACCGCCCGATTCTGTTTTTGCTTGCTCTGCGCACCATTTCCAGTGCGGGCAGCTTGGTTTCCACAAGCGCTACACGATCCTCGAAGTCCTTATATGCCGCAAGGATCGTTCCGAGCAGGTACTTGATGAAGGGCACTACATCCTCAGCACCTTCGTGCCAACCGGTTTGCGCCTGTGCAAGCGCATCGTAGTACAGATCCTTGTTTTTGGCGATTT
>ERZ827168.4084-NODE-4084-length-13889-cov-3.590429_pt1 | contig 13889 bp, 9 predicted proteins | sample MGYA00519868_ERZ827168 | MGnify/ENA primary metagenome ERZ827168 (study PRJEB31778, sample SAMEA3449271) | human gut metagenome | biome: human gut; feature: human-associated habitat; material: faeces | place: United Kingdom | collected 2010/2012 ...
TTAAATACTAATATTTTAATCACAGTGGTTAGATTTTTATCGCACCACTACTAATGAAGGAGGATCATACCGATGAGGAATTCCGCGCCTATATAGCCCGCGTGGAGGCTATGGCGGAAGCAAAGAAGATTTCACGGACGAAGCGCGACCGTCTGCTCTGCCCGAAAGAGGAAATTCCTTCAGACTTCCTTGAACGCGACCTGCGCCAGTCGCAGTATATCGCCCGCAAAGCCATGGAGATACTTCATACGGTTGTACGAAACGTTTGGGCGACATCCGGTTCAGTGACGGACTTCTTCCGTCATCAGTGGGGATACAATCGCATTCTCCATGACCTTAGCCTGGATAAATATGCGTTGGCCGGTCTTGTAGAGGAAGTTGAATACGAGCATAAGGGGCAGACCCACCGCCGCCAGCAGATAAAGAACTGGAGTAAACGATTTGACCACCGCCATCATGCTGTCGATGCTCTTGTAATTGCTCTAACGCGTCAGGGCTACGTGCAGCGACTCAACAACCTCAATGCCGAGCATGGAAACATCCATGCCGAGCTTGTGAAGGAAAATGCAGATTTCACACGCAACAAATCGCAGCTTGAACTCTGGGCTTCGACGCGGCCACGTTTCGATATTGAAACGGTGCGTAAGGCCGTGGAGGGGATTGCAGTTTCGTTCAAGTCGGGTAAGAAACTCACTACGCCAGGCAAGAGGGCTATAATGCGTGGTGGAAAAAAGACTGTGGTTCAGGATAAACTGGTCATACCGCGTGGGGCCCTCCATCAGGAGACGGTATATGGGCTTATCCGACTTCCCGACGGGCGAAAAACCTTGAAATATGCTTTTGATACGCCGACCCTTGTAAGCGATCCGGCTGCCCGCAAAGCAATCCAGGCCATCTTGGAGCATTTTGGCGGCAATGTAAAAAAAGCTCTCAAGAGTCTTCCCGGAGAAGGTCTTGAGGTGATGAGAAAGGGGAAGAGAGAAAATGTCACTGAGGTGTCTTGCCATCGCTTCGAATATGTGGTGCGTAAAAGTGTCGCTGCGCTAAAATACAAGGATATACTGAAAATTGTCGATGGAGCCGTAAGGCGGAGCGTCGAAGTCCGCTTCGCCGAATGCGGCAATAAGGATAGCGAATATCAGAAGAGTTTAGCGGAGCGGCCCCTCATACTTCCGGGCGCGTTTACTCCTATACGTACTGTGCGGATTGCCACAGGCTTAAAGCCGAAATCCATGGCTGCAGTGCGCCGCGATTCTTCGGGCAATCCCATAGGTTACGCTAAGACCGCCAGTAACCATCATATAGCCATCTATGAGGATAGCGTAGGCAGGAAACTCTGCTCTGTGACCTCGATGTGGGATGGTGTGTTGCGACGTCTCAATGGCATTCCTGTGATAGTGAAGCATCCGGACGATGCCTGGAACTTACTGATGGATATTGCCGACGAGGATGTGCGCGAGCGGCTTGCCGCATCTCTGCCACGCCCGGACTGGAAGTTCCTTATGAGTCTGCAGATGAATCAGATGTTTGTGCTCGGCCTTTCGGAGGATGAATTCAACGATGCCGTCAGAAACAATGACCGAGCGACTCTTGCCGCCCATCTCTATAGAGTACAGAAACTCGCTGACAATGATTTCTTCCTGCGAAGACATACTAACACCACTGCCGATGATACGACGGAGTTTAGGAAGATGTTAGATGTCTATCGCTTGTCGACGCAAGCCTTTTTAAACCTCAATCCACACAAGGTGAAAATTACCCCGGCCGGCGATTTTGCTTATGATTAAACAGACTCTTCTCTTCTCCAACCGTGCCTTTCTCTCGCTGAAACTCAATCAACTGGTAATCGATACGAAATCCGAAAGGGGAATTTTGACACGTCCGCTCGAGGATATCGGACTGATAGTGATAGAAACGCCGTGTGTAACGCTGACATCGGCCCTCATGGCTGAGCTGTCGGCAAGAAATATTGCCGTGGTAATTTGCGATTCCCGACATATGCCTTCAGGAATGCTTCAGCCTCTCGAAGGCAATACACTCCTGTCGCAGAAGTCGCGTGCCCAGCTTGCCGCATCACTTCCCTTGAAAAAGCAACTGTGGCAGCAGACAGTCATGGCTAAAATTCGGAATCAGGCGTGTGTACTGCGTATGCGCCGACAATGTGAGACCGGATGCATGGAGCAGTGGTCTAAAACCGTAAGGAGTGGCGACCCCGATAATTTTGAGGCCCGTGCTGCCGTGTATTATTGGAAAAATTTGTTTGCCGATAGTGGATTCTTTCGTGGGGATGACGATAATCCGGTAAATTCACTACTCGATTATGGGTATGCTATTCTCAGGGCTGTGATAGCTCGGGCTATTGTCGGTGCCGGGCTGATTCCGCAGTGCGGTCTGTTTCATAGAAACAAATTCAACGCATTCTGTCTGGCAGACGATGTTATGGAGCCCTATAGGCCCTACGTAGATATGCTTGTATGCGAGATCCTTTCCAGCCATGCCTGTAGCGTGGGGTTGACTCCAGAGATTAAACGTGAGCTTCTGGGAATCCCGGTCCTCGATGTAATGATTGGTGGACTTAGACGACCTCTTATGGTAGCTACGTCCACTACAGTGGCCTCATTGGTAAAGTGCTATGAAGGCTCAGCCCGTAAAATTTTATATCCCGAAATATAACGTTGTTATGTCGACCGAACGCTTCAGTTCCTATCGCATTATGTGGGTTTTCATATTTTTCGACCTCCCGACCGAGACCAAAAAGCAGCGCAAGGCTGCAGCCGACTTCCGGAAGTACCTGCTTCTCGACGGATTCACCATGTTTCAGTATTCAATCTACGTGCGTCATTGTGCGTCGCGCGAGAACATGCAGGTGCACATTGACCGCGTCATCCCTCAAATACCCGATACTGGCAAAGTATGCATTATCCAACTTACTGACCGCCAGTTTTCTGACATTCGTATATTCGAGGGCACCGAAGCAGCTATTCCGCATAATACTTCCTTTCAGTTGGAACTTTTCTGAAAATCATTGTGGCAAATACGCTCACCAGAAAGTCTTAGGACAGCAAAAACAAGGTTCAAACTAAAAAACCGCATCTATTTGATGCGGTTTTTTAGTTGTCTAATTTCGTTTGTATCCCGCTGTATTGCAGCGGCTTGTATAGAGTCTGTTGGACTCTATATTGCAAATGTACTAACTTTCAAGCGAATCACAACAGAGGACGGACAACCTCGTATTGATGTCCGTTGGACTCTATATTGCAAATGTACTAACTTTCAAGCGAATCACAACGCCATGATGTCCAGAATGTGAGGTTTTTAGTTGGACTCTATATTGCAAATGTACTAACTTTCAAGCGAATCACAACTTTCAAGGAGGGAGAATAATATGGCAGTAGGTTGGACTCTATATTGCAAATGTACTAACTTTCAAGCGAATCACAACGCTGAAAGTCGCCGTTGCCGTAGAGCATTGGTTGGACTCTATATTGCAAATGTACTAACTTTCAAGCGAATCACAACCCATCATGGCTTCGACCAGTCCGCGGAAATGTTGGACTCTATATTGCAAATGTACTAACTTTCAAGCGAATCACAACCCTGTCGGGCCGATTACTGTCAGCGAGCCGGTTGGACTCTATATTGCAAATGTACTAACTTTCAAGCGAATCACAACAGGAAAAAACGAATCAAGATGAGCAGATGCGTTGGACTCTATATTGCAAATGTACTAACTTTCAAGCGAATCACAACTGATGAGACACTTATTGCTAAACTTGATGGGTTGGACTCTATATTGCAAATGTACTAACTTTCAAGCGAATCACCATTGCAGGACGGTTCTGTTTCATTTCATGCTATTCAGCTCTATGTTGTGGAAATAAATGACTTTTAATGAACTACGATGGCATTCGTCTCATGTTTTTTCGAAAAACAACAACATTCCCACCACGCTTGTAAGCTGCAATGCGGTCCATGAAGTCAAATTGGCGAATCTTCGAGTAGATGGCGTAGGAAGGTACGGGTACTACAGTTTGCGACTGGGGCCAACACCCTAACGGAATGGCCTCTCCGTGCCCGTTTGGACCAAACACCAGCGCCCCTGCCGCAATCATATATGGATCGAATGTGATTGCGGCAGGGGCGGTGTGTTATTATCGTTTAGCTGTTGTATAGTGGTATCAGGTGGGGAAGGGGCGGGTGAAGGAGATGCCGTGGCGGAGGGGGAGCGTGGTGGCAAGGAAGGTGGAGTAGGCCGGGGAGTTGTATTTGATGTGGTAGCGCTCGGGGGCGAGGCCGGGGATGCGGAATATGGCGCGGCCTACGGCGTCGGCGTCGGTGAGGCCATAGGGGGAGGTGGTGGAGAAGGCGCCGCGGAATGGGGCGGGGAGGTCGGCGGCGGGGTCGCGGCGCACGCGGGCGTGGTCGTTGCGCACGATGCGTTCCTGTATGTCGATGTCGAATCCTATGCGGGTTATGGCGAGGGATACGGAGTCGGCGGAGGTCAGGTCGGTGAGACCGCAGCGCGAGATTTCGAGGGTGCCGTCGGGGGCGACTCGGAATTCGACGCGCGGTGTGGTGTCGGCGTCGGGGTAGAGCTCTCCACGGGCAAACGAAGTTTCGGCCTGACCGCGTCGGGATGGCTTCACGATGAGGCCCACCAGCAGGGCGGCCACTACGAAGAGGCTGACAAGAAATTCGGTGGAGTGCAGGAATCCGTACATAGAGGGGTGCGGAGCGGGTAGTGGGGTGGGTTCAGGCGAATAGGCTCATGAGCCAGGAGGAGATGAGCATATAGATGAGCATGCCGATGATGTCGTTGGTGATGGAGATGAAGGGGCCGGTGGCAAGGGCGGGGTCGATTTTGAAGCGTTCGAGGGTGAGGGGTACGAAGGTGCCGAATATCGATGCGAAGAGCACCACTCCCATCAGCGAGAGCGATACGGCCAGAGTGGTGGGATTCCAGGGGGAGAGCTGGAAGCAGTTGTAGATGAATACGAGAAGGGAGATTATCAGGCCGTTGACGAAGCCTACGCCTACTTCCTTGAGTATCTGCCTGCCGGACTCCTTGAGGTCGAGCGAGCCGTTGGCGAGGCCCTGGACCACGATGGCGCTCGACTGTATGCCGACGTTTCCGCCGGTACCACCGATCATGGGGATGAACAGGGCCATGGCGGGGTTGGTGACGAATCCCTGCTCGAAGTTTCCGAGAATCAGGGAGTTGCCGATGCCGCCCACGATGCCCATGAGGAGCCAGGGGAGGCGGGCCTTGGTCTGGGTCCAGAGGGTGTCGTCAGATTCCACGTCCTGCGACAGACCGCTGGCCAGCTGATAGTCGCGTTCAGATGATTCGCGCACGCGGTCCATCACGTCGTCGACAGTGATGTGGCCCACGAGGCGGCCGATGGAGTCGACCACGGGCATTGCCACGAGGTCGTATTTCTCGAAGTCGATTGCCACGTCGTCGAGCGTGGTGTCGGTCTTTACGGAGACGGGGTCGGTCTCCATTACGTTTTTGATTTTGGAGACGGAGGGGTGGGTTATGAGCTCTTTGAGCGGGAGGGTGCCGCGGAGGCGGTCGTCGTTGTCGACGACGTAGACGTAGTAGACCTCGTCCATGTCCTCGGCCTGCATTCGAAGCTGCTTGATGCATTCGGGCATGCTCCAGTTCTCGTTGACCACGAGCATTTCGGTGCCCATGAGGCCGCCGGCGGTGTCCTCGTCGTATTTGAGAAGGTCTATGATATCGCCGGCCTGCTCTACGTCGTCGATATGGGAGATAACCTCGTTGCGGTCTTCTTCGTCGAGTTCCTGGATAAGGTCTACGGCCTCGTCGGAGTCGAGGTGGCCCACGAATTTACGGGCGATGTCCTCGGGCTCCATGTCGGAGAGGAGCTTGTGGCGGTCGTCTTCGTCAAGCTCCATGAGCACGTCGGCGGCCTTGTCGCCTCCGAGGAGCTTGTAGAGGTATTCGGCCTGGTCGAGGTCGAGGTCGTTGTAGAGCTCGGCGATGTCGGCGGGGTGGAGCTCGTCGAGGAGTTCGCGCGCCTTGGCATCGTCGTGTTCGGCGATGATTCTGCGGATGTTGTCGAGATATTCTTCGTTAAACTCCTTCATAATGGTAAAGCTCCTTTAAGGGGTGGATAGCTACAGGGCATTCATGCCTGCGAGTTGGCTTGCGCGAGCAGCGCGGTAAGCTCCACGAACTGAGCTACCCCAAGTTGCTCCGGCCTCATAGCCAGCAGGGGAGACTCGGGCAACTGTGCGCCCGGGGCGAGCAGCGACCGGATGGAGTTGCGTATCGTCTTCCGGCGCTGGCCGAATGTGGTTTTCACCACGGTGCGGAAAAGCGCCTCGTCGCATCCGAGGCTACGGGTGGAATTGCGCACCATGCGGATTACGCCCGACTTTACTTTGGGGGGCGGATTGAATACATGCTCGTCGACGGTGAAGAGGTATTCCACGTCGTACCACGCCTGAAGCAGCACGCTCAGGATTCCGCGGGCCTTGGTGCCTGCGGGGGCGGCAAGGCGTTCGGCCACCTCGCGCTGGAGCATCCCTGAGCAGCATTCCACCAGCTCCTTCCATTCGAGCACGTGGAAGAATATCTGCGAGGAAATGTTGTAGGGGTAATTGCCTATCACGCATATTTTTTCCGCGCCGGGGAAAAGCGTGGAGAGGTCGAGGCGCAGGAAGTCGGCCTCGACTATGCGCCCGCGCAGGCGCGGCTCGTTGGCATCGAGCCATTCCACGCTTTCGGCGTCGAGCTCCACGACCTTCACGTCGCGCCCCTTGTCGAGCAGGAAGCGGGTGAGGACGCCCATGCCGGGCCCTACCTCCACTACGGGAAGCGTGGGGAAGGCATCGACGGTGTCGGCGATGCGTGCGGCGATGCCGAGGTCGGTGAGAAAGTGCTGGCCGAGGGCCTTTTTCGGACGTACGGAGTGCATGCTGTTGCGAAGTGTTGAAACTTTAGCGCAAATTTAGCAATAAATTTCGCGAAACAAAATAGGCAGATAGCGCGGCGGCCACCTCGATGCGTGTTAAAATCGACGCATCGGGGCGGCCGCGGTAAGGCGTTGTGCCGTCGGAATTATTTGGCGGCGGCAGCCGGGATAAGATATATGCGGTAGCCGGCCATTGAGTGGGGTGCGCCCGATTCGGCACGCGGCAGCACGTCGATGGCCGAAACCGTCTCGTCGGCTCCGAAGTCAAGCATTATGTAGTGGGGAAAGGGAACGCGTTTGGCCGTCTGCCAATAGGTGGATTCCTGGAGGTCGTAGACCTTGTCGGCAGTGCGGTTGGAGCCTTTGGTGTCCTCGCTGTCGGCATGGACGGTGGTCCAGGGCTCGCGCGAGAGGCGTTTGCCGTCGGTGCCGAGGGCATAGAGTTCGGCTATAGCCACGCGGTCGGCATCTTTGGCGTCGTGGGTCCCGAGGGCTTCCACCACGAGGTATCGGCCGGTGGCGGGAGCTGCGAGCGGGAGGGTCTGCCAGCCGTTGCCTGCGGCGGCTGTGCCTTCGGCCACGGGTTTGGCTCCGTCGAGCAGCCGGACGGCCAGACGCTCGTTGTCGCCGGCGCCGGGGGCGGTCTGCTGGAGCATGTCGAGCAGCGGCTCTTTGTGGCCGGCGACTTTTACGTCGCGCGGACCGACCACGTCGAACACCACAATCTCATTCTCGCCCTTGCGCAGCCAGCATCCGGGGGCATAGAGCGTCTGCTGCGGACCGATTTCCCAGATGCGTCCCAGCGGGTGGCCGTTGACGTAAACCAGTCCTTTTCCCCATGAGTTGAAATCGAGGAATGTATCGTCGGTGCGCTTGAGGTTGAACGTGCCGCGGTAGATGCCGGGAATGCGGTGACCGTCGGCATCGGTAAGGCTGTTGATGGGGGCAAACGTGTGCGAAGTGTAGAACTCAAGTTCGTCGGGGAGAGGATAGATCTGCCAGTCGCGGAGGTCGCAGGTGAAGGGGCGGCCGTCGTGCATGGCCGTGAGGAGCACTTTGGAGGTTATCCCCTTGTAGTCCTTGATGGCGCGGCCGAAATTGATGCGGCCCATGGCTTCGACGAGAATGTCGAGAGTGTCGCCGCTAGCGGTGGCGGGGAGGCGCAGTTCACGCTCGTTGACGCGGCGGTCGAGCTTGCCGATGTAGCGGCCGTTGATAAACACCTGGGCGTAGTCGTGGCCGTCGAAGCGCAGGATGGCGCCGTCGGGGAGCGACGGGAGCGGGGTGCGGTAGAGTATGGAGCCGAATCCCATGTCGAGGTCTTCCATGGTGAGTACCTCCTCGGAGCTGACAGGCTCTGGAAGATTGGCCATGAGCGGGGCCACCTCAGTGAGGCTGAACTCGGGCACGGCCATCACGGGAATCTCTTTCGGAGCCTTCGGGAGCTTCCCGGGGGCGTATTTGGCGAGGGTCTGGCGCAGAGCGTCGTATTTGGGAGTGTAGTGCCCGGCCTCGCTGATGGGGGCATCGTAGTCGTAGCTGGTCACGTCGGGGGCGAAGCCGGGGGAGTTGGCGCCGGCCCAGTGGCCCCAGTTGGTGCCTCCGTGGGTCATGTAGAGCGAGAAGGAAATCCCTTTGGAGAGCATTTCGTCGATGCCTGCGATCATGTCGGCTGCGGGACGCGTCTCGTGGTTTGCGCCCCACTTGTCGAACCATCCGCTCCAGAATTCAGAGCACATCAGGGGTGAGTCGGGACGCAGCTCCTTGAGTTTGGCGAACTGCTGGTCGATGTCGGCGCCGGTGCCGAAGTTCATTGTCCAGATAAGGTCGTCGAGGCCGTTGAGGGTGAAGTTGCTCGACCAGTCGCACTGGAACATCTGCACGTCGGAGCCGAAATTCTTGCGGAGCATATCGCGGATGGTGGCCACGTAGGGCTTGTCCTCGCCATAGGAGCCGTATTCGTTCTCTACCTGGACCATAATTATCGGTCCGCCTTCTGGAGCGGTAAGGCCCTTGAGCTGTTCGGCAACCTTTTTCTGGAAGATGTCGACGCGCTCAAGGAAATAGGGGTCGGACTCGCGCAGGCGAATGTCTTTCTTTCGGAGGAGCCACCAGGGGAGGCCGCCCATCTCCCATTCGGCGCATACATACGGGCCCGGACGCAGAATCACGTTCATTCCGTTGGCCTGACAGAGGCGCACGAATTCGGCCAGGTCGTTCTGGCCGGTGAAGTCGAACTCGTCGGGACGCGGCTCGTGGGCGTTCCAGAATACGTATAGACACACCGTGTTCATTCCCAGTGCTTTGGTTTGCTTGATGCGCTGGTCCCAGTAGGGGCGGGGGATGCGGGGATAATGGAGCTCGGCGGCTTTCACCACGTAGGGCTCGCCGTTGAGAAGAAACGCGCCTTTACCGGCTTCGAAAGTAATCGGGGCAGGAGCCTTTTCGGCTTTCGGTGCGGCCTTGGCGGGCATGAGCCAGGCGGCGGCACCGATGGCAACGGCGGCCAGCGCCGCGCGTAGGACGGAATGTTGCATGGTATTCAAGGCAAAAAGTAAGGATAGGTTATATTGGCTTATATAATAATATGGTATAGGAGCGGAGAGAGGCAGCCGTAGGGCCTTTGGTGCAAATTTAGCAATAAATCCGCTGAAATAAAACAGCCGTCGAAATCAGGGCGCTCGGAGCGAAGATTTTTGTGGCGAGATAATGGAGAAATAATAGACGTAAATTCATGCGAAATTACTAATTTTGTGGTTCAAAATGAATAAACCAAAAAATCAGTATATATAATGCTTACTCTTCAGCAGATAAAAGCGGATCCGGCCCGCACCATCGAGCGCCTTGCCATCAAGGGCTTCGACGGGAAGGAGCCGATTGCAAAAGTGCTGCAGCTCGACGAACAGCGCCGCGCCCTCCAGCTTGAAAACGATAATCTCTCCGCCGAGCTTAACCGCGCGGCCGCATCGATAGGCTCCCTTATGAAGCAGGGCAAGCGCGAGGAGGCCGAGCAGGCAAAGGCTACGGTGGCTTCGCTCAAGGAGCGCCAGAAGGGCGTGGCCCAGCAGCTTGCCGAAACAGAGATGGAGCAGCACACGCTTCTGACCACCATTCCCAACCTTCCCTGCGACATGGTGCCGGCAGGCACATCCGCAGCCGACAATGTGGTGGAAAAGACCGGTGGCCCGATGCCTGATCTGGGCGACGACGCGCTTCCCCACTGGGACCTCTGCAAGAAATACAACCTGATTGACTTCGACCTCGGTGTGAAGATTACCGGCGCCGGATTCCCCGTATATATAGGAAAGGGAGCACGCCTGCAGCGCGCCCTGATCCAGTTCTTCCTCGACCAGGCCAACGAAGCCGGCTATGTGGAAATCGAGCCCCCGTATGTGGTAAACGAGGCTTCGGCCTACGGCACGGGTCAGCTCCCCGACAAGGAGGGGCAGATGTACCACTGCGAGGTCGACAATCTCTACCTTATTCCCACGGCTGAAGTGCCCGTGACGAACATCTACCGCGACGTGATTCTCGGCGAGGACCAGCTCCCGAAGAAGAATTGCGCATATTCGGCCTGCTTCCGCCGTGAGGCCGGCAGCTACGGCAAGGACGTTCGCGGGCTCAACCGCCTGCATCAGTTCGACAAGGTGGAAATCGTGCGCATCGAGAAGCCGGAGAATTCCTATGCCGCTCTCGAAGAGATGAAGGACCACGTGCAGGGACTTCTCGAAAAGCTCGGTTTGCCCTGGCACATACTCCGCCTCTGTGGCGGCGACATGAGTTTCACGTCGGCCATCACGTTCGACTTCGAGGTGTGGAGCGGCGCGCAGAAGCGCTGGCTCGAGGTATCGTCGGTATCGAATTTCGAAACCTATCAGGCCAACCGCCTGAAGTGCCGCTATCGCGGGGCCGACAAGAAGACGCATCTCTGCCATACGCTCAACGGCTCGGCGCTGGCCCTGCCGCGCATCGTGGCCGCTCTGCTCGAGAATAACCAGACTCCCGAAGGAATCGTGATGCCCGAATGCCTGCGCAAATACACCGGCTTCGACATCATCGACTGAATTTCAGTATAATAATAAACACTACGGGCGATGCATTCAGCGGATTGCATCGCCCGTAGTGTTGTTTGTCGCCCGATGGGAGGTTTGTTTATTGGCGTACGGCGGCTCCCTGCTCGCGGATGGCGCCGGTAGCAGGGTCGAGAATTATATAAATCGGGGCTTTTTTGTCGGTGAACGAGTTGGGGGCGAGCCCATAGACTACGCCGAACTGTGCGAACTGCTCGGAGCGCGAGAAGTAGGTGCGGTCGTCGTAGCTTACGGTTACGTCGGCTGTGCCGGGAATGCAGTAGGCGAAACCGTTTTTGGGAAATTCGAGGCGGATGCCTTTTTCGTTGAGGGGCATTTCGCCGCGCTGCGTCACGGAGAGGTTGAGGTATACAGGTGCGCCCGAGAGGTCCGAGGCGCTGACTATGCCGTCGACGGCCGATATGCGGGCGAGGATAAGGTTGGATATGTCGCCGTCGGGGTCGACGGTGTAGGTCTCAACCTGAGTGCGGGTGGAGGTTGTGCCGACAAACATTGCCATCAGGGCCTTTTCCTGGGCTTCGAGGTTGTCGAGCATGAGCTGGAGGGATTTGCCGTCGGGGGGCATCTGGTCGGCCTGACCGGAAATGAGGTCGGCACGGGTCTGGCGAATGCCGAACAGAGCGGAGGCGGCGAGTTCGGCGCGTTTGGCCGTCGACTGGCTCTGCATCATCTCCTCGCTCACTACCTGGCGTGCGGCCGGAGTCTGAAGTGGAGTGGGCTCGGCGTCGCGGCTTTCGGGGAGTGCCGGAGCGACTGTATCAAGCGTCTTGGATGTGTTGACCGAAAGTGGAACGCCTTGCGGCGAGAGGAGCATGAAGGGTTCGGTCCCGGATTTGAACTGCACGGCATAGCGCTGGTCGGGGTCGGCGACGCCTTCGGTGGAGACGACCACTGAGCGCAACGAAGCGGAATGCTCTTCGCGGGCGATGGGGGAATTTATGTTAAGATATTTTTTTGCGTATTTATGGAATTCGCCCGGGCGGCGGGTGGTGATTTCCGCTTCGAGGGTGATGCGCAGGCGCGTGGTGGGAAGCGAGTAGACCAGAGCGTAGCTGTTGGCCTTGGTGGCCGAAAGGCGCGTTGTGGTCTGCGCCTGGGCCGGAACGAAGGCTGTTGCGGCAAGGAGGAGGGGTATGAGGATTTTCATGAAATGGAAATTTGAAGGATGGTAAACTGGGAACGGCCTACTGGAGAGTGTCGCGGATGGCGCGTCCGATGTTTTCGGCGATGTCGGAGGCGACCACGCCGTAGTCGCCGTGGTCGGCGGCTGACAGTTCGCCGGCAACACCATGGATGTAGACGGCGATGAGCGAAGCCAGTTCGGCGGGATAGCCCTGTGCGAGCATGGCGAGAAGTACGCCCGTGAGGACATCGCCGCTGCCGGCGGTGGCCATGGCGGGGGTGCCCGAAGAGTTGAAATATACCTTCCCGTCGGGGCGCACGATGGCGGTATAGTGGCCTTTGAGGATAATCAGGATGTTGTAGTATTTTGCCATCTCGATGGCTTTGCGCAGCCGGGCTTCGGCCGATGGCTGCGGGCCGAACAGACGGTCAAATTCTCCGGCGTGGGGTGTGATGATGCTCAATACGGGAATTGTGTTGAGCATCGACGGGCGCACGGCCATGCAGTTGAGGGCGTCGGCATCGAGCACCACCGGTTGCGAAGCCGACGCGAGGAAGTCTTCGAGCGCTTTGACGGTCAGCTCGTTGGTGCCGATTCCGGGGCCTACGGCTATAGCGTTGAAATGGCGCTCCGGATGAATTTCGGCGATATTCTGCTCGCCGCGGTTGTAGCGGTAGAGTGCTTCGGGAACGGCGGTCTGTAGAATCTGGTAGCCCCATTTCGGGGCGTTGACGGTGAGTTTCCCTACGCCGGCGCGGAGGCATCCGCGGGCGGCCAGTACGGCCGCGCCCATCATTCCGTATGAACCGGCGTAGAGCACAGCGTTGCCGAAATCGGCTTTGGAGGCGAACTCCTTGCGGGGGCGCAGGCGCCGGCTTACGTCGCGCTTCTCGACGAGGCAGAAGTTGGCGGGGGTAGCGGCGATGGCCTTCTCGCTAAGGCCGATGTCGAGCACTTTCCATTCGCCGATCAGCTCGGCGTTGTCGGCAATGAAGAAGCTGATGCGCGGAAACTGGATGGCGAGCGTCAGCGTGGCGTGAACTGTGTTGCGGTTTACGATGTTGGGATTCCAGTCGCCGAACATCCCGGAGGGGACGTCGATGGAAACTACGGTTGCGTCTTCGTCGTTGAGGTTCTGTACGAGCGATTTGAATCCACCTTTAAGCTCCTCGCGGAGTCCGGAGCCGAAAAGCCCGTCGATTACCAGATGTGCCGACGTGATTTTGGGCATGGTGAAGCGGGTTTGCACCTCGCAGAACTGGATTTCGGGGATTTCGCGGAGCAGGCGGTCGCGCAGAGCGGCGCAGTCGGCCGAGAGCTTGTCGCCGCCGATGTTGAAGAGGTAGACGTCGGGACGAAAACCGCGCTCCCAGAGCAGTCGCGCGGCGGCCAGGGCATCGGCTGCCTGACCGGCGGCGCTTGCCTGCTTGCTTATTATGCAGCCAAAGGCGCCGATGATGAGACTGCACATGGCGATTATCGGGAGATGGCGCTGCAATTTACCGAATGGTTCAAAGAGTACACAGCAGACTATGGTGGCACAGAGTGTTACCAGATTTTGGATGGCGACAATCGCAACAAGATCCAGCGCTGTCCCATTGTCATGGCGGCAACTCTTGAGGAATGCTTGACGCTGCTGGATGATCACGCCATGCTGTAAGTACGCATGAAAGTGAGAGGAGTGTGGATTCATGTCAAACGTTATTGGAAAGACGGTCAGCGTATGCCCTG
>ERZ827168.4085-NODE-4085-length-13888-cov-2.872623_pt1 | contig 13888 bp, 14 predicted proteins | sample MGYA00519868_ERZ827168 | MGnify/ENA primary metagenome ERZ827168 (study PRJEB31778, sample SAMEA3449271) | human gut metagenome | biome: human gut; feature: human-associated habitat; material: faeces | place: United Kingdom | collected 2010/2012 ...
GTGTTTACGGTAAGAGCGGATTGATCCATATTATCTCCTTATAAACCCGCAGCGAGCGTAAAGCGCGCTTCGGGCTAACATATCGGTACAAAGAGTATACAATATTTTTTCGCTAAAATAAAGCGAATTTACCCATAAATACGAAAATCGCTCAAAATGAAAAGGGTTAAAATTTGAAAAACGCGGGGTGAAATTGTAATAAAACCCGCTTAACTGAAATTTAAAACGCTTTACAATTTGACGATATATAAGTATAATAGTAAACAAAGTAATATGGCGCAGTGTGCGTAAAATTATCCGTAAAACAAAAAGATAATTTTACCCGCGCTTAAAGGTGGTTATATTTTTATGGCAAACGAAAAACAATTCGTGTCTGCGATAGCCGACATTAACGAAGACTTTCCCAAATGGTTTACGGACGTGGTGTTGAAAACCGAACTTGTCGACTATGGTCCAGTCAAGGGCACCATGGTCATTCGCCCGTATGGTTACGCTATATGGGAAAACATACAAAAAGAAATGGACGCAAGGTTTAAAAAAGCGGGGGCGCAAAACGCTTACTTCCCCCTTTTGATACCCATGAGCTTTTTTACGAAGGAAGCGGAGCACGTCGAAGGCTTTGCGCCCGAAATAGCCGTCGTCACCCACGCGGGCGGCGCGAAGCTCGAAGAGCCGCTTGCCATTCGCCCCACAAGCGAAACCATTATCGGCACGATGTACTCTAAGTGGATACAGTCGTATAGAGATTTGCCCGTTATAATGAACCAGTGGTGCAACGTTATGCGTTGGGAAAAGACCACCCGTCCCTTCCTGCGCACGTCTGAGTTCCTGTGGCAAGAGGGTCATACCATCCACGCGACCGCCGAGGAAGCGCAGGAGGAAACCCTTCAGATGCTCGAAGTCTACCGCGCCTTCGCGGAAGATGTGCTGGCGGTGCCCGTGCTCGTCGGCCAGAAGTCCAATATCGAGAAGTTTGCCGGTGCACGTGCAACCTACTCTATGGAAGCCATGATGCACGACGGTAAAGCCCTTCAGGCTGGTACTTCCCACAACTTCGGCGATAACTTCGCCAAGGCATTCAATATCCTGTTCCTGGATAAGGACGGCAAGCAGAAGTATGTCGAGGAGACCAGCTGGGGCGTATCCACTCGTCTGATCGGCGCCATCATCATGGTGCATGGTGACGACCGCGGCCTGGTGCTGCCCCCCAAGGTCGCACCCATCGAGGCCGTTATCTTGCCCATCGCCGCGCACAAGCCCGGCGTACTGGACAAGGCCAACGAGATTGCCGAGCAGCTCAAGTCAGCCGGTATCCGCGTTAAGGTGGACGATCGTGATACGTACAGCGCCGGCTGGAAGTTCAACGAGTGGGAGATGAAAGGTGTGCCCGCCCGCATCGAGGTTGGCCCCCGTGATATCGAGAACGGCGTGATCACCGTCTGCCGCCGCGATACGCTGGAAAAAATTCAGCTGCCCATGGAAAACGTTGCGCAGCATATTCAGGAGCTGCTCGAAGATATCCAGCAGGGTCTGTTTGAAAAGGCAAAGGCCTTCCGCGATGCACACATCAAGGATGTCACCAATATGGAAGAGCTTGGCGAATCGGTTCAGGACGGCTTTGCGCGCGCCATGTGGTGCGGCGACGATGCCTGCGAACTGGAAGTCAAGGCGCGCTTCAATGCAAAGACCCGTAATATGCCCTTTGACCAGACGCCCATTGGCGATACCTGCGTCTGCTGCGGCAAAAAGGCGACCAAGCTGATCTACTTCGGCAAGCAGTATTAAGAATAGAGTTGAGAGCTTACCGCTCCGCCGATTGCCCGGTTCTGGCACAGCTGTCCTATGATACGGTTCACAGCGTCAACGTGCGGGATTGCACCATGGCGCAGCTGGATGTTTGGGCAACGGGGCAGGTTGATCTTGCTGCGTGGGATCGTTCCTTTCGGGAGCACGATACCGTCGTAGCGGTAGAGGACAGCTGCATCGTCGGGGTTGCGGACATGGACACAGTCGGTTATCTGGATCGTCTGCATGTCCACAAGGATCATCAGGGCGAGGGCATTACCACCGCGCTCTGCGATCAACCGGAAGGTGTACATCGCGCGTCGTTTACCACACTCGCTTCCATTATCGCACATTTCTTCTTCGAAAAGAGAGGTTATCGCGTGCTGCAAGAATAGCAAGTGGAGCGCGGCGAGCTCGGATTGACCAACTTTGTGATGGAAAAAGCAAAAAATGCTCTGTGGGAAGAAATTTCCACAGGGCTTTTTCTATTGCTTAGAAGTTAATGAAGAATATTGCGGCAGGTGATCTTTAGCGCATAGGCATAATTGCAAGAGCGTTTTTCCGGCAGAGCCACGTGCAGACCCTCCTTAAAGGGGAAGAGGAACGTCCGCGCCGAGCAGTTCAACCTTCTCGATCTCATCCGGATAGATCCACGGCATGAGAGCGGTCGGCAGCGTCTCGCGTCTCGGCTAATCCCAGCATAATGGCATAGAGCGTATCCCCGTTGAGCACATGGCGGAGGTCCTTGGCCGTGTATTGCAGCCGCTCGCCACCAGAGAAAGCACCTTCGTGTTCCAGCTTGGTCGGGCCCTCGCCTGCGATGATCCACGGAGTTGTGCCGCAAATCGCCTTGCCGTTGACCGAGAGCCAGCGAGCATCCCATCCCCAGGAGGATATGCTGCGCTTTCTCCGGAATCGTTCCGTCCGCCTTCGGGCTGACGTTCAGGATCAGCACGCTGTTCTTGGATATATCGGTAGCCCAGAAGTTATACGTCAGGTCGCCGCGCTTTCCCTGTTCCGGATCTTCGATGTTGTGGCCCACCACCATATTGTGCCACTTGTAGGTGACGCATAGGTCGCGGTTCTGCTGTAATAATAGGCCGGAAAGGCGCGCTTGTAGCCCTCGCGAATGTATTTCAACCCGAAATCGACCCACATCAGACCGGGCAGTATTGACCCATGACTTCCTTGAGTTTTTCTGGCCAGCTGTCCGGAAACGCCTTGCTCGGTCGATCCATGCATGGGGAAAAGACTCTGTGATTGGCAACACAGGAATTCGGGTCGATTTCATTTTCCGGCTCATCCCAATCAGTGTTGTGCGGCTCGCCGTAAAAAGTGTTGGCAGGGTTCCCTCTTTTAGTGCAGATAGAAATACCATGGTACATGGCGGTCATGAACTTCATGCCCTGTCCGCGAATCGCCTTGGCAAGCTCCCCGATCACGCCGCGCTTTGGTCCCATGGCCGCACCAGTGTGCGGGTTGACGCGGCTGTTCCACATCGCGAAGCCCTCGTGCTGCTCGTCGACAGAACCGGCAAAGCCTGCGCCGGACGTCTTGAACAGCATCGCTCATTCTTAGGGAGCAAAGCGCTCTGCCGTGAACATCGGGATGAGATCCTTGGAACCCAATTTCGACGGATCGCCGAAGTTCAGACGATGATAGAGATTTTGCAGGGAACTGTCACGGCATATGTTATAAGCATACCAGGCCGCATTCGGGTCGCAGGCGGGGACGGAATAAACGACTCAGTGCGTGTAAATGCAGAATTTGCGTTGCGCAGCCATTATGGGACGTGCTCCTGCGCACCGCTGGATCACCAGATGGGTTTGATCATAAAAAGATCATTTTCCTTGGGTGAATAAGGATATTCTTCTGCAAACAGCATACACTTTTCCAAAGTCATTGACAATTATTTCCTTCTTTTCTATAATGAAAGAAAACCCATATGGTATAAAACCGGAGAGGGGGAAAGAACAGTGGAATACAGAGCGTTGGGGAAAACGGGTCTTCAGGTTAGCCGCATCGGCTTCGGAGGCGAACACGTAACAGATGTGGATTATGCAACCACGGAGGCGGTGTTGCGCACGGCAATGGAGGGCGGCGTCAACATCATGGATGTATTTATGCCGCAGCCGGAAGTGCGCTCTCATCTGGGCGACGCGCTGCGCGGGCAAAGGGAAAAGATGATCCTTCAGGGCCATATCGGTGCGGTGATGCAGGACGGGCAGTATCTGCGCTCCCGCGACGTGAAGCTCTGCGATGCGTTCATCCGGGATTTCCTTACCCGTTTCCACACGGATTATATTGATCTTGGCATGATGCACTTTATCGATACGGAGGAAGACTTCAGGAAATCCTTCCGCAGCCCCTATATCGACTACTGTCTCAAGCTCAAGCACGACGGTGTGATCCGCCACCTGGGTGTTTCGTCCCACAACGCTGTCACGGCGAAGAAGATGATCGAAACCGGTGTGATCGACGTGATCCTGTTCTCAATCAATCCGGCCTTTGACCTGCTGCCCGCCCAGACCGATATTGACGATTATTTCAAGGATGAAACCTATAATGCCGAAACCCGCCTTTCCATCGATCCGGAGCGCGCGGCGCTCTATCGCCTGTGTGAGGAAAAAGGCGTCGGCATCACTGTTATGAAAGCGCTGGGAGCAGGCCGCCTGCTCAATGCCGAAACCTCTTCCTTTGGCATGGCGCTTACGCCCGCGCAGTGCATCCAGTATGCGCTGGATCGTCCGGCGGTGTCTTCTGTGTTGCTTGGGGCAAAAACCGTTGAGGAAATGCAGCGGGATCTGGCCTTTGAAAATGCCTCGGCGGAGGAGAAAGACTATACTTGCCTGGGCGCGGGCACAAAATCGGCCATTCGCGGCAAGTGTATGTATTGCAATCACTGTTTGCCCTGTCCCGCCGGGATCGACATCGCGGCAGTCAACAAGTTTTACGATCTTGCCATGCAGCAGGAAAGTGTGCCGGATACCGTTCGTGCGCACTATCAGGCGTTGGAAAAACATGCGGGTGATTGCCTGCACTGCGGTGCATGTGAAAAACGCTGTCCCTTCTCGGTGGGTGTTCGCGGCAACATGGATGCGGCCAAGGCGCTCTTCGGGTATTAAGAATGGCTTGCGAGTTTCGGCGGTTGACCGATAAAGATGCTGCGATGGCGATGAAATTGAACACGGTTTTTCGAGAGAACATTGCGGAAGAAAAACCGCTCAATGAATTCCTAAGCGACCCCAATTGCTGGCTATTTGCGGCAATGGAAGGGCAAAATATCCTTGGCTTTGCCCATGGATATCGGCTGCGGCGTTTGCATGGGACAGGGGCAATGCTCTATGTTCATGAGTTGGGCGTCGTGCAGAACGAGCGGCATCGTGGGATTGGGACGCGCCTGATGGAAGAGATGAAAGCTGCTTGCCGCAGGGATGGGATTGAAAAGATTTTTCTCACAACCTATCACTGCAATGATGCTGCCAATGGCCTTTACCGCAAAACAGGCGGGGAAGTCAGCCCGGAATCCCATGGAGAAGATACGGTTTACTGGTTTTCCACAAAAGAATAAAAGGAATCTCGGAAAGATGGAGTATCTTCCGGGATTCCTTTTATCATTAGGAAATTCAGTCGTCCAGATCAATTCGTTGTATGCGGGAAAGCTCCGGCGAGAGATGAATCTTCTTATGGATCTCACGCTGTCCATCACAAACCGCTAGGTCATAACGGCCGTAGAAGCCCCTGAAGGCAGCAATACCTTGCGGCACGTCCACCTGCGCATCGGTGTGCCACTGTTCGCGGATGAGCTTGCGCAGCACTTGATAGGCCTTCTTTTCGTGATAATCCGACCCAATCAGGCCGGTGGAGGGCATGTTTTCGTCGCCCGCCATGCGCTGCTTGGTCGCGGCTACGCCGTCGTCCGGCAGATTCCACCAGGTAAGGCCGGTAACTGCCGGGTGCGAGAAGCAGATCTTGTAGAGCTGTTCCGCCGCTTCGGCTTGCAAATCCTCATCGATAACGCCGTCGAACTCGAAGGGAATGCTGATCTCAGAAATATTGATGGGTTTACCCAGCGCGGCGTAGGTATCCAGCACGTTGTAAAGCCGTTCGCCGTTGTAGACGTTTTCGCCGCCATGGTCGCCCAAATGGCACTGCATTCCGATCTCGTCGATGCGCGCGCCGCGGGAAAGCAGATCCTTGATGTTAAGGTAATATCCACTGTATTTGCCGCGGAACTCATGGAAGGAAGCGCCGACGGTATCATTGAGAATCAGCGTATTGGACGGGAAGAGCTGACGGGCCAGGTCAAACAGCCAGAGGCAGTAATCATCCTCCGGCAGCAGGAAGCTGCCGCCCCTTGCCCGGTCACGCATATAGACGTCATAGATGCGCGAAGGCTCGTTGACCACGTCGAAGCGTTCGCAGCGGTTTGCAAAACGCTCGGCGATTTCTCGAAAACGCTTTGCAATCAGTTTTTTCTGCTCCGTGAGGGTATACTTCGTCAGCCAGGACGGAATGAATTCATGCCAGAAGAGGGGATGCCCCTTCATGCGCAGTCCGTGAGCTTCACAAAAATCGGCAACCTCCACAGCAGGTAGACGGCGGTAAACATCGTTGGGCGTGCCACGGTCGTAGTGCAGATGCCCTTCCTGCGGCTCTGTGCCTTCCCAGTAGAGCGGAATAGACGCCGAATTGAAAATTTTGAGGAACTCCTTTTCGTAAAGGCGATTCTTTTCTTCCGTTTCATACTGTTCCAGCATGAAGATATTGGCGCCAAAGTTGAAATCCAGATCGGTTTGCTTGAGTACAGCGCGCAGATTTTGTTGCACAGGCTTTCCGTTTTTGAAGAAGCGCAGCTCAAACAATCCCTTACGGGTGCGTTCGATATCCGCAATCGCGCGATTGCGGACGTAGCTTTCTCCTTCGCGGAGATAACGGCGGATTTCGCTTTCCACGTGTGTTCCTCCCCGATATCCCGACGATTTTCGAATCTTGCGCCGAAGAAACCCGAAATCAGTCAAACGCCTGCTCGACCGATTCCTGTTCGAACTGACGCATGTAAAGGTTGTAGTAAGCGCCCTTGGCGGCCATCAGTTCGTCATGTGTGCCACGTTCCACGATCTTGCCCGCGTCAACAACCAGGATGATGTCAGCCTGGCGAATGGTGGAAAGGCGGTGCGCGATGACGAAGGAGGTGCGGCCCTTCATTAGATGCTCAATCGCATTCTGGATCAGATGCTCGGTAAGCGTATCGATGGAGGAGGTGGCTTCATCCAGCACGAAGATGCGCGGGTTGGCCAGCACGGCGCGCGCAAAGGAGATCAGCTGCTTGCCGCCGGTGGAGAGCAGGTCGCCGCCCTCGCCGACATCGGAATCATAGCCTTTCTCCATGTGGTTGATGATGGTGTCGGCTGAAACTGCCTTGCAGGCTGCTTCAATCTCTTCCATCGTTGCATCAGGCTTGCCATAGCGCAGATTTTCGAGAATTGTGCCGGAGAACAGATGCGGCGTTTGTAGCACGTAGCCGATATTGGAATGCAGCCAGAGCTGGGAACGTTCGCGTGCATCGCGTCCGTCGATCAGGATGCGTCCGCTCGTCGGCTCAAAGAAACGGCAGACGAGGTTGACCAGCGTGGACTTGCCGGCGCCCGTTTCACCCACAATGGCGACATTGGTGCCCTGCGGCACCTTGAGGTTGAAGTGCTCCAGGATGTACTCGTCGCCATCCGGATATTTGAAGGAAACGTCGTCAAATTCGATATCGCCGTGCAGCGGCTCCCAGTTCTCCTTGCGAGGGTTGAAGGTGTCGCCGTATTTGGCAATGACCTCCGGCGTATCTTCCACGTCGGACCGGGTGGCCAGCAGGTTGGTGAAGCGCTCGACGTTGACCTGCACGTTGATGAGTTCGCTCAACAGGCGCACCAAATTCTGGATGGGCTCCATCAGTCCCAGTGCGTAGTTCATAAATACCGAAAGCGTGCCGATCTTCATCAGCGTTTCGCTCGTCATGGCTAGTGTCCCGCCGCGCCACAGCACCAGCGCCATGGCGAAGGAGGCCGTGAACATCACGATGGAAATGAAGGTAGCGCGGTAGCGAGCCGTGCGGACGGAAGTATGCTTCATGTCCTGCGTGGTCTTGCCGAAGTCGTGCTCCATCTTGTCTTCGATAACGAGGGTTTTGGTGGTTTTAGCGCCCGTGATGCCCTCGTTGAAATCTGCTGTGATCTGAGAGTTGATCTCGCGCACGCGGCGATTGAGCACCGTCAGCTTCTTCTGGAAGAAGGCGGCAATTAGCGTGATGATGGGGGTCAGCGCCACGACCCACAGCGCCAGGCGCCAGTTGATGACGAACATCACGATCATGACGCCGATGAGATAGGAAAGGTTCCAGATCGAGTCCATCAAGCCCCAGGCCACTATGCTGCCGATGCGGTTGGTATCGGACATGACGCGGGCGTGAATATACCCCACGCTGTTTTGGTTGAAGTAGGAGAAGGACAGGGTTTGCAGGTGGTTGAAGCTCTCGCGCTTTAAGTCGCGGCCGACGTACATCTCGATCTGGCTTGCCTGATACGCATCGATCATCGAGAAGATGACCTGAATCACAATCACGCCCACGTATAGCGCGATAAAGCGGCCAAGCCCGACAAGTGTGCCCTTACCGATAAAGTTATTGATGGCGTATTGCTGGAACAGCGGCAGACAGATGTCGATTATGCCGTTGAGCAGCACCAGCGTAATCATGCAGAAGATGATCCCGCGATAGGACTTTAGGAAGGGGAAGAGTCTCGGCAGGCCAAACCACGGCAGTCTGATCTGTTTTTCTTTGTTTTTCATGCGGAAACCTCGTTGGTGCTCATCTGCATCTCGAAGATGCTGCGATAGATGCCGTCCTGCGCCATCAGTTCCTCGTGCGTGCCGATCTGCTTGACCTCGCCCTTGTCCAGCACGAGGATGCAGTCTGCACTCATCAAAGTTGTGACGCGGTGAGAGATCAGCACCACAGTGGATTTGCCCAGGTTGTTTTTGAGCTGGGTGCGGATCTTTAGGTCGGTTTCGGCGTCTACGGCGGAAAGAGAATCGTCAAACACCATGATGGGTGCGCGCTGGGTCAGCATTCGCGCAATGGCCGCGCGCTGTTTCTGTCCGCCCGAAAGCGTTACGCCGCGCTCGCCGACAATGGTGTTATATCCCTTGGTGAATTCGATAATGGCTTCGTCCACGCAGGCGATGTTTGCTGCCCGGCGGATTTCCTCCATCGGCATATCGTGCTGCGTGATGCCGATGTTTTCACCGATGGTGCGGCTGAACAGGAACGGCTCCTGCAAGCACAGGCCGATGTTTTTGCGCAGATAATCCGCTTTGATATCGCGGATATCCACGCCGCCGATGGTGATGCGCCCGTTGTCTTCCTCAACGTCATAAAGGCGGTTGAGCAGATACATAAGCGTCGATTTGCCCGAAGAAGTCGAGCCGAGAATGGCAAAGGTCGAGCCTGCCGGAATGGTGAAGGAGACGTCCTTGAGTACCGGCACGCCATCATCGTAAGCAAAGGACACATGATCGAACACGATATCCTGCATCAGATTCGGCTCGATGGCATTCGGGCGGTCATGCTCTTCTTCGGAGGACATGATGTAGTTGATTCGGTCGATGGAAACGCCCGCTTTGGACATATCCGCGATTACGCGGCCCAGCTGGCGAACTGGCCAGGTTAACAGTGCATTGTAGGAAATGAAAGCAATGAATTCACCTGCGGTCATTTCTCCGCGAACGCAGAGTACGCAACCCAGCGTAATAATGAGCATGACTTGCAAAAGGGACACAAGATCACCGATGCCCCAGAACCAGGAAAGCAGTGCGCAGAGCTTCATCCAGAGATTGGTGTAGATATTGTTCTGCTTTTCAAAGCGGTCTTTCTCGTATTTCTCGCGCCCAAATGCACGCACAACGCGCACACCGGTCAGGTTTTCTTGCGCGATGGTCGAAAGTACACCCTCGCTTTCATCGCACTCCGTGAAACGATCGCGGATGCGGCGATGGAAAAACAGGGAGTAGCAGATGATGATCGGGATTGTCGCCATCGCGACGATGGAGAGCTTTACGTTCATCGAAATCATGAAAGAAAGCGAGAGCGCCAGCAGGATGCAGATGCGCACCACGTTCATGAACTGATCGGTAACGAAGCCGCGCACGGTGTCTACATCCGATGTGCAGCGCTGGATGATATCGCCGGTCTGGTTTTTCATGTGCCAGGCAAAGGGCAGGCGCTGGATGTGCGCAAAGAGCAGGTTTCGAATGCGGCAGGTGAAGGTTTCTGCCGCCTTTGTAATGGAAACCATGTTGATATAGCGGAACACACCCGTGAAGAGTGCAACCAGCACTACGCCCGCTGCGATCAGGAACAGATTCGATTTCAGCGCCGCAACGCCGCCGACCGCTTCCACCGCCGCTGCAATCGGGGCGGGAACACTGAGCGGTTCGGAGCCGATGACGCTGTCCACGGTGAGCCGAATGAACTGCGGTGTGATCATCTCCGTGAGGGAGACCATCAGCGAAGCCGCCATCGCCAGCACGTAATAACGCTTGCTGCCCTTGAGGAACATGAAGAGCAGGCCGGAACGGCTCATCTGTTTTTGCTTTTTTGTTTGCATAACTCCTCCCATATTGCTTGCCCGCACGGTGAACCCGATCCGCCACCTAGCAACACTGCAAATATCTGATTTTTGCGCCTTTCTTCCACCAAATTGTTCAGCATACGGACATAGCAACAGTCTATCCGAAAAAGTTAACTTTGTCAATTGGAGCATAACAAAACAGTAATATTTTTGCGCGAAAAAAAGACCGTTCCCGGCAAAAACAGGGAACGGTCAAAATTCTCAATGCGCTGCGCCGCGGCGAACGGCAAAGCGATAGCACGCCAACACAGCAAAGGAACCGATGAAGAGGAAACAGGCGAAAAACAAGAAAGTGTTTTGCAGTCCCAGCACCTCCGGTTCGGAAAGTACTCCGCCCAATACTGCGCCGACGATACGGGAAAAACCCGCCGTAATCATCGCCAGCAGCGTCTGCGCGGTGGATTTGAGTTCAGCGGGGAAGCGCTCATGGATCAGCTGCGCCGAGCAATAGTAATTGGTGATGTAGCTCACTGATTGCAGCAGCTGCCCTAGCATCATCACCCAAATGGCATTGCTTCCGCAGAAGCCCGCAAGATAGGTTATCAGCAGCCTCAACCCGCAGAAGAAGGAGGAGGCGATGATGACGGTCTGCCCCTTGATCTTTTTGAGCACCCGGTCAATCAGCAGCAGCGATGGGATTTCACTCATTGCCGCCACTGCGTTGAGCAGTCCGCAAAGATTGTTGTCATATCCCATGTTCGAAGCGTAAAGCGGCAGATAGGTATAGGCGCATATGCCGATAGAAATGACGAAGTTGGCGGTGAGCAAAAAGATTACGAAAGGGTCGCGCAGCAGTGGCAATATCCGCACTCCTGAGGACTTGCCCGCACGTACCGGCGGTTTAGCAATGGATTTCGGGAAAAAGCAGGTTCCTGTTGCGGCAATCAAGCACAGAGCGCAATAAGCTGGGAAGATGTAATGCAGATGCACGGAGAATAATCCTCCCAACAGCACCGGCATGATGGCGTAGCCAATCGTGCCGCACAGGCGTACAGGTGCGAAATGAAAACGATTGCATTATATCGGATTTTCTGTACACTAAACCGATGTTCTGGATCGAAGTTGCAGCATTAACAAGTACCTATCTGTCACTTTTAATTTTAGCGTAAGTATGGAACGTATCATTCATTTGAACATTACCCAGGATATAACGCATGGGACTACTATTATTTTTATCTGTGCTATCTTGACAATCGTAGCCTCGTTCATTGACATGTGGACGGGACTGGATGCAGCAAGGGTGAATAAAGAACCTATTTCCAGCCGGTCGCTTAGGAAGACAATTGCCAAGATCGTAGATTACCTGCGAGTAGTCCTCTTTGCTGTCTTGATTGACGTGTTGGGGCTGTTTTTCCCTTGGTATGCCATCCCTTATTGTGTGATCGTGGTTACTTTGGGAATATTACTTATTGAAGGACGATCGGTTGTGGAAAATAGCAAGAAGAAGAAGGCTCATGCCGGGGAAATTGCCGATATCGTAGAAAGGATCGTTCAATGCGCAGTATCGAAAGATGCGGAAGAACTGATTAAGATTATCAAAAATTCAAGTAATAAAGGAGATAAATAATATGAAGAAGAATAATTTGCCGAGAGGCTTAAGAAATAACAATCCCGGAAATATCCGGATCAATGGCGACTTATTTCAGGGCGAGGTGAGACCAAGCAAGGATAAGTCGTTTAAGCAATTTACAACAATGGCTTACGGATACCGGGCGATGTTCGTAATCTTACGGAATTATATCCGCAATTACAAACTGGACACCATCCGCAAGATGATTAGCCGGTGGGCTCCGACAAACGAGAACCATACGGAGAATTATATCAGGGTGGTGGCAGAAAGAAGCGGTATTCCAGCTGACGAGCTTGTATATCCTGAGAACAGAGAGATAATGATTCGCATTGTCGCTGCTATGTCGTATGTTGAAAACGGCGTAGAAGCTGATATGCCGGATGTTATAACAGGATGGATTTTGCTATGAAATCCTGGTATGTCACACTATTGTTGATCGGGTTGGTAGCCAGCTTTATAGCGGGCTACCATATTCGGAGTACATGTGTAAAAAATGTACAAATTGAACGTGATACGGTAATTGACACCTTGAGAACGGTTCTGCCGGTAGCTTCCTTTGAAATCGAAGTAGGAGAGGTCGAAATACCCTATCCGATCGTCATTAAAGAGAAAGGGCAGGATAAGATTGACACGATCTATGTGCCGGTACCGATCACTCAGAAAGAATACTTGACGGACGATTATCATGCTTGGGTATCGGGATACAATCCGTCGCTTGATAGTATTGATGTTTTTCAGGAAACAATGTATATCACGAAACGGCAGTCATCCCGTCGCTGGGGAATAGGTATCATGGCCGGTTATGGGATTGGTCGAGATGGCTTATCTCCATATGTAGGGATTGGGGGATATTATAGGATTTGGTGAACTACTACCGCTAAATTTTCAGTTTAGCGGTAGTTTGTCAAATATGTGATTAGGGTTCATTTAAAAAGGAATCGGAAATAGTTTTGTTATTAGAAAAATAGAAGTACATTTACTGGATATTTTGCAAAAATAACATTTATATGAAGTTTTTTTATCAAACGATGCTTGTATTGTCGAGTGTTTTTTTGTTTTCTTGTCATCAAATATCGGATAGGAAGTTAAGGTGTTATGAGAATCCTTTAAAAACAACGGACAGTACTGAATTGTATATAGCTGATCCTTTTATCTATAAAGCCGGTGGTTTATATTACCTGACAGGTACGACTGCATTGCCGGAAGGAGAAGGATTTGCTTATTATATTTCTTCCGACCTGATTAGGTGGAAGTATCAAGGTCTTTTGTATCGTAAACCAAAGGATCACATCGGCTGTTATGGCTTTTGGGCTCCAGAGGTGAAATATTACGAAGGGCGGTTTTATATGACTTACAGTTGTTATATGAAAGATTTGGATCGGATGCTTACTTGTCTTGCTGTCAGTGAAAAGCCGGGAGGACCGTTTATAGATCTTTATACTCCTTGGTTCGACTTGGGCTATTCTGCCATTGATGCAGACATTTTTGTTGATGATGACGGGACGCCTTATGTATATTTCAGCAAAAATGGAATGCAGGATACGTTGGCTACTGGTGAACTTTATGGGGTGAAATTAAAAAAAGACCTTTCCGGATTGATGGGGGAACCTGTTTTTATATCTGGCGCTTCGCAAACATGGGAAAAGGTTAACTGGGATAGGAACCGATGCAATGAAGGTGCTTATGTGTTTAAAAAGAATGGAAAGTATTATATGACTTATTCCGCCAATGATACCGGCTATGAGTTTTATGGAGTAGGGGTTTCTTATGCGGATAGTCCACTGGGGCCTTGGGTAAAGAGTGAGGATAATCCTCTTTTGACTACGGATCTTCCTAAAGGGGTTTCTGCACCGGG